>FWPU01003501.1_pt1 | contig 39393 bp, 32 predicted proteins | sample 2228361 | NCBI WGS metagenome assembly FWPU01 (sample SAMEA103939777, study PRJEB20133) | metagenome | reverse complement strand
TCCAGTCGGTGTAGAGGGTGTCGCCCAGGGAGTAGGAGCCGCTGCGGTAGTAGCCCAAGTCGTAAGGGCCGTAGATGTTGCTTGTCTATAGTACCCCAGTACCATCTTTTCCTAGTGCCCCGGCCAGGTTGCAAAAACACCCCTCCTGTAGTAAAATGCTCCCGGTTGGGCGTTTTCGCCCCCAGGTTCTCGACCGAGCACCGGCGGAAATTGCCTTATGTTACCCTTGACGGCTGTTGAAGGAGCCTTGGATGGAGGAAAACGGCTCGGAGGTACGGGGATCGGTTCCGGTGCTGCGGCACTGGTGGAGACGTCTGGGCGCGGCCTGGGCCGGATGGCGTGCCCGGCTGACCCATTGGATCGAAGAGCAAAAGGCGCGGTGGCTGGCGAACGATAAGGAACGGCTCCGCCGTCCGGCCCCGCTCCTGCCCGGCGAAGAGGAAATTGCCCGTTGGGTGGTTCTCCTGGGCTACCCGGAGGATCCGGTCCACGGGCGAGCCTTGGACGAACTGGTCGTTATCGGCCGGCCGGCCGTCCCGGCCCTAATCCAGGCCCTTTACAGCGACAGCTGGGTCCAGACCTTTCGCGCCGTCCAGGCCCTCGGCCTGATCGGCGACCGCCGGGCGGTCAAACACCTCAAACGGCTGCTCGGCCATCCCAACAGCAACGTGCGCTGGGGGGCAGCCGAGGCCCTGGGTCGCATCCGCAGCCGCTGGGCACGCCCGGCCCTGCACCGCCTCCTGGACGACGAAAGCCGCACCTCCTGGGGAGAGACGGTCGGCGAGGCCGCCGAGCGGGCCATCGCCAGCATTGATCAGACCTGGTTCTCCCGCCTGGTCAACGTCTTCGGGATACTCTTCTACCTGGCCCTCTGCCTCGCCGTGGTCTACCTGGCCTTCCAGCTAGTCCGACAGGAATTCACCCGTCCTCCGGAGCCCACGGCTGAACCTTCCCCCACCGTCATCGTGCCCACCGTGACCCCGCCCCCTACCGCCACGCCAACTCCTGTCCCCCTCTTTATCCCGATTCCGGCTACGATCAACGGAACGGCCCACGTGCGGCAGTGGCCTAACGGACCGCTGATCGGCGACTTGCATACCGGGGACGAAATCCTGATCTACGGCGGCCGCCTGGTCGAGGGCGAGTGGTGGTATCTCATCCGTCTGACCAAGGTCAACCATCCGGCCACGACCTCCGAATTCCTCCTGGAGGGGCGCTACGGCTGGGTCTGGTCTGTCCCGGTGGCCGGGGTGGAGGCCCCCGCGATACAGCCCACGGTGGCCGTGATCGAGACGCAGCGGGCACTGGAGGCTATGCCGACCGAAATCGGCGATGCCCTGGAACTGCCCACCCCAACACCTCCCCCAACGGTCACGGTGACGCCCGGGCCATAAATCTGCAGGGACAACCTCAGAGGTTGTCCCTGCACCGACGGATGGCGGGGAGAGTGGGATTCGAACCCACGGTGGAGCGATTCACGCCCCACAGTCACTTAGCAGGCGACCCCATTCGACCACTCTGGCATCTCCCCGGTACACCATCAACTATCGGGCTTCACAGATGGAATGTCACACCCTGTCAAAAATTGTGCGCAAGTTTTGCCACATTTCCCGGCCGGATGCTCCTTTTGCCACACGGATTTCAATAGGGGGCGGAGAGGGTGGGATTCGAACCCACGGAGCATCACGCTCACGGCTTTTCAAGAGCCGCACCATCAACCACTCGGACACCTCTCCAGACTACCTTTAGTATACCTGGAAAGAGGCGTCCTGTCAAGTACGGAGGTCAACGTGCCCAAAGAGAGACGTCCCCTGGACCTGCGCCCGGAAAAGTTGACCCGCACGGCGATCAGCCTGGCCGCACCGGCGGTGATGGAAAACCTCCTGGTCACGGCCGTCTTCTTTGTCGATACCGTGCTCATCGGCTGGCTGCACGACGACATAGCCTTGGCCGCCGTTGGGTTGGGCAGCACGGTGATGTTCGCCGCTAACGGCCTCTTCGAGGCACTGGCGGTGAGTACGACGGCGCTGGTAGCACGGGCCTGGGGGGAGGGCGATTTCCAGCAAGCCGGCCGGGTGGCCGGCCAGGCCCTGGGATTGAGTCTGTTCCTTTCTGCCCTGATGACGGCCCTCCTGATGCCGCTGGTAGAGAGCCTCCTTTCCATCCTGGGAGCGGAAGCGGCCGTAGCGCAGGCCGGCGGGATGTACCTCCGCCTGATCTTGAGCACCTCCTTCCTGAGTTTCCCCATGATGGTGGCCAACGGCATCATGCGCGGTGCCGGCGACACCCGGATGCCGATGTGGCTTACGCTGGTGATGAACATGTGGAACGTGGCATCGGCGGCCATCCTGGTCTTCGGTCTGGGGCCTATTCCGGCGCTGGGGCTGGCCGGCGCCGGGGTGGCGACAGCCTCGGCGCGGGCCCTGGGCGGAGGGTTGGGCCTGCTGGTGCTCTTCGGGGGATGGAGTGTGGTGCAGGTGCGGCCGGCTGACCTCGCCCGTTGGAATGGCCACCTTGTCTGGCGCATCGTCCGTCTGGGCTTGCCCAACCTGGGCGAGACGATCATCACCCGCTTGGGGTATCTGGCTTTCATGTCCATCGTAACCCACCTGGGGACGCTCCCTTTGGCCGCCCATCAACTGGCCCTGCGGGTAGAGTCGCTTTCCTTTATGCCTGGCTGGGGACTGAGTGTGGCCGCCGCCACCCTGGCCGGCCAGGCCCTGGGAGCCGGGTCTCCGGAGGTCGCCGAAACGGGCATCCGGCGCACCCTCTTTATGGCGTTGGGGTTGACCGGAGCCATCGGGGTCTTTTACGCCGCCTTCGGCCCGCAGATCGTCACCATCTTCGGCAGCACACCGGAAGTGCTGGATCAGGCCGGGCTGGCCGTGCGTATCGCCGCCGCCGAACAGCCCTTCCTGGCGGCCCAAATGGTGCTGGCCGGGGGACTTCGCGGGGCCGGCGATACCCGCACGCCGATGTGGGTCTCCCTCTTCGGCGTGGCCTGTTTACGTCTGGTGGTGGTCTACCTTTTTGCAGTCGTCCTGGGGTGGGGATTGCCCGGGGTCTGGTGGGGAACGACGGTGGACTGGGCCGGCCGTTCAATCCTTATCTGGGCCCTCTTCCGGCGCGGCCGATGGAAAGAGGTCCGGGTGTAATTTTCTCATGGCCCATTGTCCATCGTCGAACGACTCCGGCATCGGAATATGGGGTTTCACGATGCAGTTGGACGAACCGACGGTTCATCCCTACGCGGTCCACCCTGTCTCTTCCGATCATCCCCCCAGGAGGGTGCTCGTGGCAAAGTCAACCCCAAAGCCGATGAGCAGCAGCCCGCAGGCCTCCAAAACCAGACGATGGACCAGCGGTGTCCACAGGCGCCGGCTGTGGAAGGTGAGGAAAGAAAGCAGCGTATCCCAGACCAGGTCGCACGTCCAGTGGGTTACGGCTACGGCCAGGAGTCCCCACAGTCCAAAAGTCAGGCCGCGGGCCAGCAGCATGGTCCCCACCGTGGCCCACCCGAGGAAGAAGTAGGGGTTAGCAGCCATTGTCGTCAGGCCATCCAGGATGGGTGTGGTATGCCAGGCCCGCACACTTTCCGGGGCTTGCTCCGGTCGGCTCCGCAGGAGTCCGTAGCCCATCCAGACCAGCATGGCCCCGCCGGCCAGCCCAACGGCGATCTGCTAAGAACGTGCAAGCCGCGCGTTCATCCGGTAGGAAGGATGGCCCGCCAGCCAGGGCGTGTTGCACCGGACGTTCCCGGAAGAAAGAGGCCAATCCCCAGGCCACCTGGGCCATCAGGGGAAACTCGATAGCCCCATGCCCCAATGCTACCCGGGAGCCGGCTCAGGGAGAGATCCTCCCCCGGCCCACAGTGACGGCAAAGACCGGACCGGGCATCATAACACCGGAGAGGGAGACGGTGGCCAGGAGCAAAAGGAATTCCATATCCCTACCTCAACTGAGCAGGGAGACGGGATCCACGTCCACGCTCCAGCCCTCCGGAAGGACAAAGCGCTGGAGCAAGGGCTGCACCTCGGGTGCCAGGAGGAGGATTTGCCAGCGGTAGCGGCCATGGCGGCGCAGGACAAAGGCCGGTGCCGGGCCGACCAGACGGGCTCCGGGCACGGCCGAAACCCTTCCCGCCAGGAGATGGGCCACCCGACCGGCCTCCTCCTGCGCCCGATCCTCTCGGCTGTGGCTGTAAACCAGCCGGGCCATTGCCCGGAACGGCGGGTAGCCGTAGCGGGCACGAAAGGCCATCTCCTGGCGGAAGAAGGCGGCGTAATCCTGCCGGGCGGCCGACCGGATAGCATAATGGTCGGGGTGGTAGGTCTGGATGATGGCCCGGCCGCGCTCTTCCCGCCGGCCGGCCCGCCCGATCACCTGGGTGACCAACTGGAAGGTGCGTTCCGCCGAACGAAAATCGGGAAGGTGCAGCACCGTGTCGGCGCTCACCACCCCCACCAGCGAAACTCCGGGCAGGTCCAGCCCCTTCGCCACCATCTGCGTCCCCACCAGGACATCGGCTTCCCGTCGGGCAAAAGCCTCCAGAGCATCGCCGCGGGCATCCGCAACATCGCGATCCCAGCGTAGCACGCGGGCGGAGGGGAGCAGGCGCAACACCTCGGATTCCACCCGCTCTGTGCCGGCGCCAAAGTGGCGGATACGAATGCTCCGGCAGACCGGACAGGAGGTCGGGACAGAGGATTTCCGGCCGCAACGATGACAAAGGAGACGCCCCAGATCGGCGTGGTAGACATAGGGAACTTTGCAATGGGGGCAGCGCACAACATAGCCGCAGTCACGGCACATCACAAAGGTGGCTGCTCCACGACGGTTGAGGAAGAGGATGGCCTGCTCGCCGGCCGAAAGCGTCTCCCGCAGGGCCCGCCGGAGGGAACGGCTGAAGATGCTCGTGTTGCCGGCCCGCAGTTCTTCGCGCATATCCACCACCTCGACCCGAGGCAGTGCGGTCTGGATAAGCACCAACGGCTGGCCGGTGGAATCCTCCCGTACCCGGATGCGTTCGGGAAGTTCCAGCAGGCGGTAGGGAAGGGCCGACGGCTCGTCGCGGGCGGCCCGGCTGTACGATTCGATGGAAGGGGTAGCGCTGCCCAGGATGACGATGCTTCCGGTCAGGCGGGCCAGGGCCAGGGCCGTCTCCCGGGCGTGATAGCGGGGCGGAGGGTCATCCTGCTTGTAGGAATCGTCGTGCTCCTCGTCTATGATGATCAATCCCAACCCGGGCAGGGGGGCGAAGAGGGCCGAGCGTGGCCCGATGACCACGTCCACCTGGCCGGCCCGTACCCGGCGCCACTGGTCGTAACGCTCACCTACGCTCAGGCCGCTGTGAAGGACGGTCACTCGGCCGGGGAAACGGGCAGCAAAGCGCCGTACGGTCTGCGGAGTAAGCGAGATTTCCGGCACCAGGACAACGGCCTGCCGGCCCTCTCGGAGGGCTCGCCCAAGGGCGCGCAGATAGATTTCGGTCTTGCCGCTTCCGGTGACGCCGTGGAGGAGGAAGACGTGCGTCCTCCCCCGGCCAAAGGCCTCGTAGATCTCACGCCAGGCCCGGCCCTGTCCTTCGGTGAGGGGCGGGGGAGGTTCGGGGGAAAACTCCTGGCCGGCCAGGGGGTCGCGCAGGCGTTCTCGTTCCTCTATCCGGGCCACGCCGGCCTCCAGGAGGGCGGTAGCCTCCTCTCGACCAAGGACGGAGAGGGGCAGGGCCTTTTCCTCGGCCTGTTCCAGGCGCTCCAGGAGGGCCAGGAGGCGCTCATCGGCCCGGGTGCGGCGCAGGGCAGCGGCCCGGGCCAGGGCGACTTCCGGGAGGACACTCAGCCGTACCTGGGCCGGCCGGCACTCCCGGCGTACCAGCCCCCGGCGTTCCAGGGCTCGCCAGACCTCGGTCGGCACGGACTCGGCCTCCGGTTCCCCAGACGCGGTCCTCCGATCGAGTACGCCCCCCGCCCCCTGCAAGCGACGCAGCAGGGCACACCCCCGGGGAAAACGGCGGGCCTCTTTCTCCAGAAAGGAGGCCGCTTCCTCCTCCGAAGCCACCAGCCGGAAACGGTCCTCCTCCTCCAGGGAGCGCACCAGTCCTTCCGCTTCCAGTTCGGCGATGACCTCCAGTTCCGCCCGGACCTCACGGCAAAGGGTCCGGATCTCCCGGATGCCGCCTGGGGAGCGGGCCAGGGCCGAAAGGAGCCGGGCAGCCGGGGAGTTGCGCCGGCCGGCCAGAAGTTTTTCCCGCAGAGATGCTGCTTCGGCCGGATCGGCGCTCAACACCAGGAAAGGCTCGCGGTGCGGGCGAGCCGTCGGCTCTTCGATTCGGGGAATCTCCTGCAACCAGCCTTCCCGTTCCAGGCGGGAAATCGTTCCTCCCAACCCTTTCCGCCGGAGCATCCGGGCCAGGACCGAAAGGTCGCTTTCTCCACCGGAGCGGCGCAGTCCCTCGATAGCCCGCCGGGGAAGGGGGGGCAGCCCCTCCAGAGGGCGGTTCCATCCGGATTCGGTCAGCACGACCCGAGTGCGCGTACGGCCCAGGAGGCCCGGAGGAAGCATAGCGAAAAGGGCCTCGGCCAGGGTGCAGAGGTAGTGTTCGGCCATCCAGCGGCCCAGGGCGATCTGATGGGGAGTGAGGACGGGGGTGGGGTCGGCAATCTCCACGATGTCGCGGGTCTCAAGGTCAGGTGCCTGCTCGCTCAGGGCGACGACGATGGCCGGCAGGCGGGTCCGGCGAAAGGGCACCCAGACGACCTGCCCGGGGACGACGGCGGATCTCAGGGCCGGCGGCACACTATAAGAGAAGGTACCCACCGCCCGGCCCCCCTGGCGGATGACCACGTCGGCATACCGTGCCACGGCCACTACAGCCAGTCCTCCTCCTCGTCGCCTGCACGCAACAGAGGCGCGGGCCCCGCACCTTCCCGGCCGGCCTGGCGGGCCAGGTAGGCCCCCTCCAGGAAGGCACCGAGGTCACGGTACGATTCCGGCGTCCCGTACTCCCGGGTCTGGATGACCACCGGCATCGGTACGGCGTGGCCCAGGATAAGGGCCTGCCTCCGCGTATCCAGCCGGGCCAATACCGTCCGCAGCCGGCCGGCTCCGGCCACGCCGCCCAGGATGGCCGTAATGTCCTTTTCCTCATCCAGAAGGTAGGTGATGCGCGTGCCGATCTGGCTCATCACCTCGCTGTCAATGCCGGAGGGGCGCTGGTCCACCACCAGCAGAGTGACGTTGTACTTGCGCATCTCGCGGGCAATGGTGCCGAAAGCCGTCTGGGTGGCCACTTCCGGCCCCAGAAACTTGTGCGCTTCCTCGACGGTGATCAGCAGGGGGCGCGGCTCCGGCCCCTGCTCGCCCAGGTAGCGCTCCATGGCCTGGACATAGGCCTCGTGGATACGCCGGGTCAGGAGGTTGGCCACCAGGACGTAGGTGGTGAGGTCGGAGTAGCCGCCGAACTCTAGCACCACGTGGATGCCGGCGTTCAGGCACTCCATGATGCGGGCCACCGAATCGTCGGCGACGTCGGGGCGCAGGAATTTCAGCCGACGCAGCCGAGTCAGTTTGCGGTGCAGAGCCTGAAGGGAACCACCGTGCAGCCCATAAGCAGCGGCCAGGGCGTCCAGTGCCTCGGCGCTTTCTATCTCCAGGAAGGTGCGCAGCCAGGCCGGCCCCACTTTTTCCCACAGACGGTAGACGGCATCCATCGCCGCTTGCGAGAGGTCCAGCGTATCGCGCAGCATCTCGATATCCTGGGGCATCATCTGGTCGTAGGGAATCTCCACACCAAAGTCCACGGGCACCTTCCGACGCCGTGAGGAGGAGGGGTCCAGGGTAAAGACGGCCACCTTCTCCGGAAAGAGGCGCTTCAGGCCGCGCACTTTGCCGTAACGGGGGTCCTCAAAGGAGCCTTCCCAGCCGTACTCGTTGTGCATATCAAAGACCAGGCTGACGGCAATATCGCGCTGGGCGATGCCCACCAGGAGGAGGCGCGTGAGAAAGGTCTTCCCGGTGCCCGATTTTCCGAAGATGCCGCTGGAACGCTCCACCAGGCGGCCCAGGTCCAGACAAATGGGCACGCTTTCCATATCCACCGGCGTGCCGATCCGAAAGTGGCGTTTGTCCTCCTTCCCGAAGACGGCGGACACGGCCTGAGGGCTGGCCGGGTAGACGGGGGCGAAGTGGGCGGGAATCGTCTTGACCGGCTGGGGTCCTTCCAGGGCCGCCTCGTCGCCGGCCGGCAAGGTGAGCATGGGAACCACCTCGATCAGGCCAAAGGTTCCACTTCCGCGCACAACCTGGGCGATGAAGGGGTCAGAGATGGGGGGTGGAGTGAAGCGAAAGTGCTCGCTTAGAAGGCCCAGTCGTACGTCGGTCACCATGCCGAAGAAGCGCTGTCGCTCACCCTCGATGACCACGTAGCGGCCCACGGCCACATCTTCGACCGAGACCGGACCGTCCAGCCGGACGGTCATCCCCTCGGCCAGCGAGCCGGAGACGACGATGCCCAGCCGGGTTTCCAACTGTGTATCCATGCGGACCTCCCGCAGGGACGAACCGGCGGCTTGCCCCGGTGCATCGCAATGTGCCGGGCGCGGTTGGTCTTCAAGCCCAATCGTGCAGCCGCATCTCCCGAATGCGGTCCAGGCGAAAGGTACGTTGCTCGCCGCGCAGCAGGCAACGGGCTACGAGGTAGAGGGCCCCCTGGTAGGCTCCAACTCGCAGCGGCTCGACCGTCCGCTCGATCACCTGCCCTTCCGGCGAGCAATAACGCAGGAGGAGGGGCTTTTTCCGCTCCAGGGCCTCGGCCAGGACCTGGGGGAGCATCTCCCGAGGCAGCGAACGTGGCCAGGGGATCGGTCCTCCCTGGGCCCGGATCAGTTCTCCCAGTGTGGCGATTCCCCAGCGGGACTGAAGGTCCTGGATGAAGAACTCCAGCACCCGCCAGGTGGCCCGGGCGTCGCTCAGGGCACGGTGGCGGTTTGAGGAGATGATGCCCAGCCGGCCGGCCACCGCCTGGAGGCTGTTGTTGGGAAAGCCGTAACAGTTGCGCGCCAGGGCCAACGTATCCACCACCGGGTTGTTGGGAACGGCCCGGCCGGCCTCCTCCAGGGCGGCAACCAGGAAGGAGAGGTCGAACGGGGCATTGTGGGCCACCACGGCCGCTCCCTCCAGACAGGCCAATACCTGATCGGCGACGCGATCAAAGGGTGGGGCTCCACGCAGGAGGTCGCTGCTGATGCGGTTGACGGCATAGGCCTCGGCCGAAATCGGCCGGCCGGGGTCTACCAGTTGCTGGTACAGGCTCAGGACCCGGCCATCGCATCCGCGCAGGATGGCCACTTCGCAGATGGCATCGCCCAGGGCCGGATGGAGCCCGGTCGTCTCCACATCGAGCACGGCAAAGGTCACCTGGTAGAGCGGCAAGGAGAGCAATGGGTCGGCCACGGTATCCTCCTGCTATCCCTTATTATACCACATTTGCCCTCATCCAGGGGAAATTTCCGACGGATGGATGCCACAGGGCATGTCGGTTCAGGGGAAGAGGGCTGCCTCCACGGCCTCGCAGAGGATGTGGCCGATTAGGATATGGACTTCCTGCACACGGGGAGAAAGGGCGGAGGGAACCACCAGAGACAGATCACATCGCTCCGGGAGGCCTCCGCCGTCACCGCCCAGGAGAGCCAGGACTTGCATCCGGCGGGCACGGGCGGCAGAGGCGGCGCGATGGAGGTTCTCCGAGCGCCCGCTGGTGCTGAGAAGGAAGAGGATGTCTCCCTCTTGCCCCAGGGCCTCCACCTGGCGGGCAAAGACCTCGGCAAAGGCCCGGTCGTTGGCCGTAGCGGTGAGGATGGAGGTATCGGTGGTCAGGGCGAGGGCCGGCAGGGCCGGCCGCTCCTTGAGGAAACGGTTGACCAGTTCGGCGGCCAGGTGCTGGGCATCGGCGGCGCTTCCCCCGTTGCCACAGAAGACGATTTTCCCGCCCTCCCGCAAGCAGCGGATAAGCGCCTCGGCCATAGCGGCGATGGTGGAAGATTGGCCGGAGAGCACCTGTTCCTTCAGCGCTATACTTGCCCGAAAAGCCCCCTCGATCCGGGCCGGGAGGGCCGGCCGCTCCCCTGTCGAGCCTTTCACCGTCACCCTTCTCTTTCTTCCTGCTCTTCCCCTGCTTCTTTCTCCCCCCCCTTCCCGGACAGGCCCTCGCGGAGCTCGCGGATCGTCCGCCCGATGGCCCGGCCCAGTTGCGGCAGCCGGGATGTACCGAAGATAAGGAGAAGGATCAGCAAAATAAGCAGCAGTTCGGGCACGCCAAAGGTTCGAAACATCGTCTTTCCTCCAACGCCGGCCGGAATCTGCGGGGCGGCCGGACAGCTCTATTGTACAACGCCCAGGAAAAACGCGCAAACAGGTTGCGAGGCCGGACCGGGTGTGGTATCATCCGTTCAGAACCGATGGACAAACGGAATTTTTGTTCCAGGGCTTCCCCGATAGAGCCCGATAAGAGGCGAAACTATGGAATACGGAATCATCCGGCCCATCGAGATCGCCGAAGAGATGCGCAGCGCCTACCTCGATTACGCCATGAGCGTCATCGTGGCCCGGGCCCTGCCCGATGTGCGCGACGGTCTCAAGCCGGTGCAGCGGCGCATCATCTACGTTATGTACCAGTTGGGGCTGCAACACAACGTTCCCTTCAAGAAAAGCGCCCGCATCGTCGGCGATACGCTGGGACGCTACCACCCCCACGGCGATGCCGCCGTCTACGAGGCCATGGTACGGATGGCCCAGGACTTTACCATGCGTTACCCGCTGGTAGACGGGCAGGGCAACTTCGGGAGCATTGACGGAGACCCGCCGGCCGCCCAACGGTACACCGAGGCCCGCCTGACCGCCATCGCCGAGGAGATCCTCCGCGACATCGAAAAGGAAACGGTGGACCTGGTCCCCAACTTTGACGCCACGCTGGAAGAGCCGCTTATCCTTCCGGCTGCCATGCCCAACCTCCTCCTGAACGGTGTCTCCGGCATCGCCGTGGGTATGGCCACCAACATCCCGCCCCATAACCTGAAGGAGGTCTGTTCCGCTCTTTCTCTGCTCATTGAGAACCCCGAGGCGACCACGGAGGACCTGATGCGCGTCCTCCCCGGCCCCGATTTCCCCACCGGCGGCATCATCCTGGGACAGGAAGGCATCCGGACGGCCTACAGCACGGGCAAGGGACACTTTGTTGTCCGGGCCAAAGCCCACATCGAAGAGGCCACACGCGGCCGTTCCGGCATCGTCGTCACCGAACTCCCCTATCAGGTGAACAAGGCCCGCCTCCTGGAGCGTATCGCCGAGTTGGTCAAACAGGACCGTCTGAGCGACATCTCCGACCTGCGCGACGAATCGGACCGCAGCGGCATGCGCATCGTCATCACCCTGAAGCGAGAGGCCCAACCCGAAGTCGTCCTCAACCAACTCTTCAAACTCACCCAGATGCAGATCACCTTTGCCGTGAACCTCCTGGCGCTGGTGGACGGCACCCAGCCACGCCTCCTGACGCTCAAACGGATGCTCCAGCACTATATCACCCACCGCCAGGAGGTCATCGTCCGGCGGAGCACCTTTGAACTGGGCCGGGCCCGTCAACGTGCCCATATCCTGGAAGGATTGCGCATCGCCCTGGAGCATCTGGATGAGGTGATCGAGACGATCCGCCGTTCCCAGAGCGCCGAGACGGCGAAGGTGAACTTGATGCGGCGGTTCAAATTGACCGAATTGCAAGCCCAGGCCATCCTGGACCTGCAACTGCGCCGGCTGGCGGCACTGGAACGAAAAAAGATCGAGGCGGAGTACCAGGAGACCCTGCGGCGCATCGCCGAACTGGAGGACATCCTGGCCCATCCCAAGAAGGTTCTGGAACTCATCCGCGACGAACTCCGGGAACTGGCCGCCCGCTACGGGGACAACCGTCGAACGCGCATCTTACCCGAGGAAAGCGCCGAAATCACCGCCGAGGACCTGATTCCGGAGGAAGAGGTCCTGGTCATGGTGAGCGAGCGCGGCTATGTTCGTCGCCTATCGTTGGAGGCTTACCGCCGCCGGAAGCGCGGCCGGTCCGCCCGTACCCGGGAGACGGATGTCATTCGGATCGCGGCCGTCGGCAACACGCGAAGCGAGATGCTCTTTTTCGGTGAACGGGGCCGTTGTTATCCTCTGAAAGTGCACCGGTTGCCCGATGCAGAACGGGAAACCCGCGGGCTGCCGCTCTCCAATTTCCTTCCGATAGAGCCGCAGGAGCGCATCGTCGGGATGGTTCCCGTTGCCGACTACGAGTCCCCCCTTTTTCTGGTACTGCTCACGCGCTCTGGGCGGGTCAAGCAGACGGTGCTCGGTGAGTTTCGCGGCGGGCGGGGAAATGGGCTGACCGCTTTGACCCTGGAAGAGGGCGATGCCCTGGTGGGAGTGGCCCTGGCCCAGGGGGAGGAGGATGTCCTGATTACGACGGTCCAGGGACAGGCACTGCGCTTCTCCCTGGACGAGGTCCGCCCCATGGGCCGCAGCGCTGCGGGAGTCAAGGCGATATCGCTGGGAGCCGGGGATCAGGTGGGGGGGATGGAGGTCGTTCGCCGGCCCGATGCCGCCCTGCTGGTCATCTCGGTCGACGGCTACGGAAAATGTGTGTCCCTTTTCGAATATCCTCGCCATCGGCGGGGAGGCAAAGGAGTGGTGACCATCCGGACCGGGAGAATTGCCACCGCCCGCCTGGTGGAGCCACAGGACGAGGTGTTGCTTGCCTCGGCACGGGGAGTCGTGGTCCACCTTTCGGCCGGCGAAATTCCTCTCCGGGGGCGGGCCGTGCGGGGCAACCGGCTGGTGGAACTGGAGGCCGGCGATTCGGTGGTGGGGGCAGTCGTCATCCCATCTTCCGTGCCTTCCCCACCCGCACCGGCGCCGAAAGAGATGCAAAGGATCGCGCCCCCGCGGAAGCAGGCCGCCGAGGCCGAAGCCGGGGAACTCTCCACCCCACGAAAGCGAACCCAGACTCCCTCCCGACCGGCCGGGAAGAAACCTTCCGCCCGACGGAGGCCGGCCGAAGGAGATTCCACCCCCCGGAAGCGGGCCACCGAGGCCGCAAAAGCGGTCCCATCCTCCCGGAGGCGGGCCACGAAAGCCCCCTCCCGACCGGCCGAAGCCGGGGAAAAAACCTCCTGCCCGCAGGAAACCGTCTGCCGGCCAGACGGAGAAACCTCCGCGCGACGAAAGCCGACCGCCGGCCAGCCCACCCGATCCCCCAGAGGCAAGTCCCCCCAACACTTTTCTGCCGTCGAGAAGCCTACGGTGGCCGAAACGGAGTCCCCTTGGATCATCCGCTACATGGGACAGGTGATCGAGGCCGGGGAGGATCTGCCCAATCCGCCGCAGGCGCGGGCGGGAAAGCCATCCCCGAGGAGCCGGCGGCCCCAGGGGATGGATTCCGAACCCCCTGCTTTCACTCCCGCGATGGGTACGCCGGCCCCGGACAAAGTGTAGGAAAGGCCGGCGCGGGTACGGAGAAAGGACCGGGGACGGAAGTGCACCCCAGAGGAACAAAAACCATCTCGAGGAACAGGGGGACGCAAATCCTCCGGCAGGCAGAAAGGGGATAGGGGCGCCGATTGAAATCCGTGTGGCAAAAGGGGCACACGGAGGGGCGCAATCCGTTGCACCCCTAGGCGATGCGCAGCCACGCCAGCAGGTCCTCCGTAGCCCGTTCCACCTCCACCATGGCCTCCAGATCGGGGTAGTGGGGGCCATAGTGTACCCGAACGAGTGCAGGACGGGCATCGCTGTAACGGGCGGTGATGGCGGCGGCCAGGCGGATGGTTTCCTCATCGGCCGGTCCGCGCAAAAGCGTTATCGGGCTGCCTGTGCCCATGACCTCGAAGAGGAGGTCTCCCTCCTCGGTCAGTTCCAGCAAGCGGGCATTCTCCTCCTGGTTGCGGCCGGAGACGGCCTTGACACGGGGCGAAAGACGAAAGTGCCGGCCCACCCGCAAGAGGTCAAAGTCGGAGCGGGAGAAGTACGGCCGGTGGCGCAGAAGGTCGCGTACCCGACGGGAAAGGCCCGGATCGGTCAGCATACACCCGCCGGCCGGGGTGGGAAAGTCCGATAGCCCATAGCGCCGGGCCAGTTCCAGTTGCACCCGTCGGGAGCGGCCGCGGATGTCGAACAGCCGGCTTCGGTCCACCAACCCCTCCTCTTCCGGAACGGTCGGCAGCAGGAGCCGGGCCGAGAGGGGGCGGAGTAGCCTCCCCTGCAGGCCGGATTCCCGCTCCACCAGTTGCAGGGCAGGAAGGTTCTGAGACATCGGCCGTTCGCCCAACACCTCTCCGGTGAAGACGAAAGAGGCCCCCACCTCCCGCATCCGCTCGGCTGCCCGGCGCAGAAGGAGGATATGGCAATCCAGGCAGGGGTTCATCCCGCTGCCGTAGCCGTGACGGGGATGACGTAGGATTTCGAAAAACGCTTCCTCCAGCGTAATGAGGTAGAGGGAGATGCCCAGGCGACCTGTGGCCTGCTCCACCCAGGCCCGCAGGCCCGGCCGGTGCACCGGCAGGATGGCGTGCATGGCCTCCACCTTCAACCCCTGCTCCAGGAGCAGATAGAGAGAAAGGAGCGAATCCAGCCCTCCTGAAAAGAGTCCGACGCCTTGAACGGAAGACCCGGTCATTCCAGCGCCTCCTCCAGCACCTCCAATGTCTCCCGAGCGCAACGTTCCCAGGTAAAGAGGCCGGCCCGTTCTCTACCCCGTCGGCCGAGTTCACCCCGCAGTCCTTCATCGGCCAGCAGGTGCGCCATGGCTTCCCGAAGTTCCTCCACACTCAGCGGGTTCACCGGTAAACCGGCTTCCCCCACTACCTCCGGCAGCGAAGAGGTGGCGGAGACGATGACCGGCGTACCGCAGGCCATGGCCTCCAGAACCGGCAGGCCGAAGCCTTCGTAAAGGGAAGGGTAGACCAGGGCCAGAGCCGCACTCAGGATGGCCGGGACATCCTCGTCGGCGATGTAGCCGGGGAGGAGGATGCGCCGGTCCTTCCCCAAGGAGGCGATGGCGGCAGAGATGCGTTCAAAATACCATCCTCGCGGGCCGGCCAGAACCAGAGGAGGGACATCGTCGGGCAGGCCGGCATAGGCCTGCAGGAGGCGCTCCAGGTTCTTGCGCGGGTGAAGCGCCCCCAGGTAGAGGAAGTAACGCGCCGGCAGGCCGTAGCGGGATGGGATAGCCGGATCCGACGTGGGGCGGAAGCGCTCCTCCACACCGTGGTATACCACACGGATGCGCTCGGCCGGGGTGTGGTAACGGTGCACCAGGTCGTCCTTCGTCGCCTGGGAGACGGCGATGATCCGGTCGGCCACGCGGGCGTTCCAGAGTGTGCTCAGGTGCAGTTCCAGCCGGCGCAGGGGCGGATGAGACCGAGGAAAATAGAGGTAGCCCAGGTCGTGGATCGTCACCACGGTGCGGCGGGGACGGACCAGGGGAAGGACATGGGCAGGGACGAAGAGGAGGTCGGGCGGCCGGCGGGCCATCTCCCAGGAGAGGCGCAAGTGGGTCCAAAGGCGGAGGAAGGGCATCTCCCGCACCGCGACATGGGCGGGCCATACCGGAGAGGCAGGCCGGCGGTTGAAGTACAGGGTCAGGTGGTGTGCGGTCGGCAGGTGCACCAGCGCCCCTAGGAGGCGGGCCGTGTAATGCTCCGTCCCGGTGCGCCGGGCGCGGGTCATGCGGCTGGCGTCAATTCCGATCTCGGCCATGAAACCGACTCACCCGGAAATCTATGCAGATTCGGATACGAACGCGCCCCATTATGCCACGGTTTGTCCCAAACGGCAAGTGCTCATTCCTGTACGAGGAGGCCGGATTGCTCATTCGCACTGTAGGTGTTATTACTTGCAATAGTACTATGGTACTATTGACATCTTGCCCCCTTTACGTTATAATGTAATTAACCTTTCATCAATCGGCTACAATGTTCCGTTCCAGTCCATCCGGCAGCGGAAGCGATGATGTCTGACCCGTGCCCAATGGACGCCGTGGGCCAGGCGGAGCAGGTGGCGTAACCGGCCGTTGCGGAAGTTGTCCGTCGGCCGGTTTCTTTTTCGGTCGTTGCCGGATTCAGAGAGGAGAGTGAGTTGTCCCAAAGGAGGAGACCCATGAAGAAGACAGCGATTCTGCTCGGCATATCCGGCCTCATGTTGGCCCTCCTGGTGGTTGCCGGGGTGTACGCCCAGGGACCTACTGCTTCGTCGCCACCCGGCCTGGAAGGGGGCATCCAGGCCTCCGACGACACGATCAACTTCCAGGGCCGTCTCTACACCTCCGCCGGTGCTCCCGTGCCGGCCGGGAACTATAACATGCGGTTTACCGTCTGCAGCGCTTCCGATTGTTCTTCTACAGTCTGGGGCCCCACCGAGTTCACCGCCGCTGTGGATTCCCAGGGTCTCTTCAACGTCCTCCTGACCCCCTTCAATGCCGGCCACTTTACCAGCAACCGCTGGCTTCGCATCGAGGTCTGTACCACGGCCAACCAGAATCCCTGTAGTTCCGGCTGGGATACGATGACCCCCTACCAGCCGATGACCTCGGTGGCCATCGCCATCGGCAACATCCGCAAGAATGTACAGGACTCGACCACGGCCAGCGTGGACAGTGGCTATGTGCTCCTGGTGAACAACACCGGAAGCGGTTGGGGACTTCAGGGACAGAGTGTCAGTAACAGCGGTGTGTACGGGGCAAGCACCTCCGGCATCGGGGTAGAGGGCTATGCCTCCTCGACCACAGCCAACGTAGACGGCGTATTCGGCTATGCTGCAACCGTAGATCCTTACCGGGCCCCGGACGGGGTGAGCACCGGGGCGACGGGCAGCGTGGCCACGGCAGGGGACTATGGCCTCTTCGGCATCAACACGGCCACCGCCAACGGCTACGGCGTGGTCGGCTCAGCCTTTGGCACCACGATCTACCTCCCCCCGTCCGGATACGGTGCCGGAGTGCTGGGCAGCGTGAACTCGGCCACGGGATTTGGCATCTTTGGCCGAAACAATAGCACCACCGGAGGCAGCGGTGTCTACGGAATCGCCGGGACCACCCTCTTCTCGGCCCCACCCGTACCGATCGGCGTGGCCGGCAAGGCCGGCACGACCTCCGGCATCGGCGTCTGGGGGTATAACGACGATACTACCGGCGGGGACGGCGCTGGTGTCAAAGGAGAGGGCTTCACCGGGGTGGTCGGCTACAGCCCCTACGCCCGCGGCGTCTTCGGCCAGACCGACTACACCAACTATACCCGTGGTCAAGCCGTGATGGGCTATGCCTCGGCCACAGGGGTTCCCGTCCACGGTGTATATGGGGTTGCAGGGACGACCTCCTGGTTCGCCCCCTCTTCCGGCCCGGCCGGCGTAGCCGGCTGTGTGGATTCGTCCACCGGTTACGGCGTCTGGGGATATAACGGCAACACGACCGGGGGAACGGGTATATATGGCCGGGGGTACTACGGAGCCTATGCCTACAGCCTCAACTACGTAGGTGCCTATGCACGGAGCAACTCCTCTGGTGGATATGGCCTCGCCGGCCATAACTATTGGGGCGGTGTAGGTGTGGGGGCCTGGTCCTATAGCGGCGACATCATCCGGGGTTATTCGGGGGACTTTCCAGGGGGGACCTTGCGTCTCTACCTGACGAATGCGGGGAATCTCTACATAGATGGAATCTACGGAACCTTCCTCGCTCCTCCGGATGCGGACCCGAATTCCCAACCCCCTGTCCTCACCACCATCTCAAGACCTGAGGTCTGGGTAGAGGAACTGGGCACGGCTACCCTGGTGGATGGCCGGGCCGTGGTGTCCATCGCCTCAGATTTTGCCTCGACGGTCAACCTGAACGAGGGCTATCATGTCTTCCTCACTCCCCTTGGCGAGTGCCAGGGATTGTACGTATTCCAAAAGACGCCGACCTCCTTCGAAGTGCGTGAACTGGGCGGAGGCAAGGCCAATATCGCCTTTGACTACCGTATCATGGCCAAGCGGCTGGGCTACGAGGGACTGCGGATGCAGCCCCCACCGGAGCCGTCCCCACCGGCGAAGAGCGCACCCCCACAGGAAGATCCTGTGGCGACCGCGACGGCGATCTCCACCGGGGTAGAAGGAAGCGCGGCCGTCCAATCCCTGCCGGTCCAGTCTGCTCCGACCGTCGCCGCGCCGGTCGGGCCGAAACGCTAGGAGGGAAAGCGATGGCCGTCAAGAATACCTCGGGCGCTTCTCCACCGTCCCGTATCCACTGGAGCCTCTGTCTTGCTCTGCTCGGCACCCTGCTCCTGGCCACCGTCGTCCTGGCCCAGAGCGGGAGCGTCTATGACCTGCACTGGAACGTCCTCTCCGGCGGCGGGGCACTTTCCACCGGCACGACCTACCAGATCAACTACTCCTTCGCTCAGCCCTCCACGGTCAACCTCTCGGCCGGCACCACTTACCAGATGGGGCAGGGATACTGGTACGGCGGTGGCTTTCCCACCGCCGTCAAACTCGTCTCCTTCGCGGCCGTCCCTTCCGGAGCGGCCATCCGCCTGACCTGGGAAACGGCTGCAGAGTGGGATAACCTCGGCTTCAACCTCTACCGCCGGAGCACGCTGGAGGGGCCGGCCATCCGGGTGAATCCCGACCTTATTCCCCCCGCTCACCCTCCGGGCAGTGGCGAAGGCGGCACCTATACCTTCCTGGACACCACGGTCACAGGCGGCGCCACCTATTTCTATACCCTGGAGGACGTGGACTTGAACGGGACGCGCACCCTCCACGGCCCGGTGCAGGCCACCGCCCCGTATGCCGTTTTCCTGCCGGTGGTGAAATAGCCCTTCACTCCCCCCTCTCCCGGTGGGAAAGGGGAAGTTCTTGCGATGAGGCCCTCCCCCTGGATGGAGGGAGAGACTCTTTTCTTCTCGGGCGGGAGAGATGACCGTTCCCTGAGAGTGGCCTCACGGCGCTCTTTCGATACGCGCGAGGGCGATAAGGGCGACCTACGGTTTGACTACCACCACTCCTCCCGCCGAGCGGCCCCAGACTTCGGGCCGGTACATCGGGTAGGCCTCGGCTGGAAGCGCATGGAAGGTGCCGGCCGAGGCCTACCCGCGCCAGGTAGTGAAGGTACAGGTTACACCCGGAGGCCTACGGAGGAGGGAGGGGAGAGGGATTTTCCCGCTACGGTTTCTCGACGGGAAGGAGGCGGAAACGTAGTACGTATGGATGAGGCCTGCATCACCGGGTCGGGCAGGAGGTTGTGTTCCAGGTAGCCGGGGAGGTCGACCGGCTCGCGGGGGCCGGCCCCCTGACCACATAGCCCTTGCCGGGACCGATTTCACCACCATCGGCCCGGCCCCGATATGGCAGCCGCGGGCCGCACAGACCATGGCCAGGGCGATCCCGGTGTTGCCGCCGGTCGGCTCAGGATGTGGACACCCACCGATTCGGGGAATAAGGGTTTTATGGCAAGTCCGTGGCCTCGCTCTCCTATCCGAGTACCCGTTAGCGCCGGCGCAGCCGGTCCGCCAGGATGAAGAGGCGAGAAACCCCCAGCGCCAGCCAGGGGAACAGGAAGCCGGCCAACCCTACTCCGAACATCGCCAGGAGGTCCAGGTAATACTTGAAACCCCAGGTCAGGTCGGGCAGATGCCAGGTCATTACCGGGCCGAAGAGCCAGGCAAAGAGCCCCAACTGGAGCAGGTAGCCCCAGGCGACGAAGAGGGCGCTCCCGTTGGCTCCCCAGACCACCTCCGCCCACGGCCGACGCCACCAGACGGTTCCGGTGATCACAGCCGTGACCAGCATCACGATGAGGCCGTCGAGCGTTCGGCCGAAGAAAAAGTCCTTCTCGCTTAGCCCGGCGATGGCGGTGAAGGAGACGGTGTAGCCGCGCACCAGGAAGTAGAGAATCTGGTAGAGAGCAAAGAAAGTCAGCGCCACCAGGAAAGGTCGAAAAAGTTCAGAGCGCGGTCGGTACAGGCCGACGTAAAAAGCCAGCCCCAGGAGCGGCACCAAGAAATAGGGCAGGCGCACCAACCGCTCCTGCCAAAGGCGGTTGGTGACGGCACGGGCCACGGCCTCGTCCAACCGGCCCAGGTACTCCTGTACCGCTTTCTCCACCTGCCCATAGTCGCCAGCAGTCAGGGCGGCGCGGGCCACATCCAGACCATCCACCTCCAAGGTGGTACCGAGCCCCTTCAGGTAGGCGCTGTAGAGCGCCTCCTGCTGTTCTCCCAGAGCCAGTGCCTTTTCCGCCCGCACCTGCGGCGTCAGCGCGAGGAGGTCCAGGCGGGTACGTCCCTGGCTGTGGGCCGGGATGGGCAGGCCTAGCAGAGCGGCGATGGTGGGGGACAGATCGGCTTGTCCTCCCTGGGGGTAGATGCCCGGGGCAATCCCCCGGCCGACCATCACCAGGGGGATATGCCGCACCTCCATCTCCCCGCCGCCGTGGCCGCCACCGGCGCCGCCCCAGGCGGCGCTCATGCCGTGGTCGGCGGTCAGGACGAGGGTATCGCGGCTCCAGTCCAAAGTCTGGGCGATGGCGGCGATCTGCTCGTCCACATGGAGGGCGGCCTGGAGATACTCCGAGCTGGTGCCGCCGTAGGCGTGGCCGGCCTCGTCGGTTTCGCCAAAGTGGACATAGAGGAGGACGACGTCGGTTTCCCTGAGCAGACGGATGGCCTCCCGGCCGATGGCCGGCGTGGTCCAGGCCATCGCTGCCGGGTCGTGGCCTTTTCCGCTCCAGATGACCGTGTAGACGTGGGTCACCCAGGGGCCGTAGAGGTCGTCCCAGCCGGCCATTGTGCTCAGGGCGGTGGGAAGGCCGGCCTCCCGAGCCCGAGCGAAGAGGCTATCCACCCGCACCGTACCCTCGTACCAGTTGGTCGTCACCCCGCTGAAGTCGGGGTAAGCCCCTGTGCCCAGTACGGTATACCCGGGCAGGGAAAGAGAGGGGACCCGGGTCAGGGAAGGCAAATCCGCTCCCTGTTCGCGCAGCCGCTGAAAGTTCGGCATCTGGCGGGAAGTATCCTCGCGCAGGCCGTCCACCACCACCACGACGACGCGCTGAGAGATCGGCGTGGTGGCCCGACCGGCCGGGATCTCCCCCAGCGTCGGGCCGGGATAGAGCATGAAGGTATCGAAGGAAAAGTTGGCCAGATGGTACGTTCCGAACCCCATCCCCAGCATCAGAAGGGGGACGAGCACGATACGCAGCAATCGGCGGATCATCTTTCCTCCTTTCGTTGCAGCCCGCTTGCCGACATGTCCACTCGGACCGAGACGAGGGCTCTATCCCTACCTCTCCATGGTCGGCCTCTCCTCGGGTGGGAGGCACAGCGCCCGACGGCGCGTTGCCCACCAGAAGCCGATAAACATGACCACTGCGCCGACGAGTTCGCTCAGATAGAGGTAGTCCTTCAGGCCGAAACGGCTCAAGGTGCCACCCAGCGCCGGGGCCATGGCCCCGAGGGCGATCAGGAGATTTCCGATCATCCGATCGGGGTTCTCTCGGCGTCGCCAGGTGCGCCAGGCGGAATACAGCGCTCCACCGACCAGGGCCACCGTTCCGTAAAGATCGGGGTCAGGGAACGGGCGACGCTTCCACCCGTAATCGCCGTTCCGCTCAGCGGTTGGTCCTGCGGGATAGGCTGAATCTGCGCTACCAGAACCTGATGCAGCCCCAGGAGGGACAGAAGGACCAGGAGCACCATCCGAATATGGGCCACACGCCGGGGCAGGAGCAGGTAGACGGTCCCCTGACCCAGCCAGGCGGCTGTGAGCATGGCCCCGCAGAGATACCACAGGCGAAAAATCCCGTCCTGCCAGCCCAGGATGCTGTGCCATGCTTCGCCGAAGGTGCCGGCTGCATACAGGAGCAACCCCAGCGCCCAGAGCAACAGGGCGGGAGTGCGCCGGCGAAAGAAGCGGACCAGAACAGCACCGGCGAAGAAGGCGCTCACAGCGGTAGACAGGAAAGCCGGTCCGCCTATCCACCCCATTTTTTACCTCCGGAACACGGTTATGGAAACCCATGTGGCCCAGGGAACACCGGACTGCTGAACACGGCCCAACCGATCATCCACGGCACATCCAGTCCGGCGGCAACGTCCGACCGGCAGATGCCTATTCAGACCGCCCCATCCAGTTCTCGATCCGGTCGGCCAGTTCGCGCAGTCGAGTGGCCGATTCGGCCCGTTCCCGGGCCACATCCTCGGCCAGGTCGCGCATCAGGGCCACCAGATCCTCGTCCACCCAGGCTTGGTTTTCCACCAGGAGGGTTTCTACCTCCTCGTCGTCTTCGGCATCGAGCAGGCTCCGAATCAAGCGCACCTCAGCGGGCAGTTTTTCCTGGGCCACCTCCAGGACCAGCATCCCCAGTTCCTGGAGTCTCCGGTAGACCTCCGGGCGACCGGCCTTTTGCGCGGCCTGAAGGTTGGCTCCCAGGACGATGAAGAAGGCATCGTCGAAGTCGGCCAGGTGCTCCCGGACAAAGGCCTCCGGCTCCGGGGAGCGGAGGAGCTCCCGCAGGAGGTCGGCGGCCCGTCCCAGGGCGGCCCGGGCCTCCTGGTCCACCTGCTCGCTCAGTTCCAGGAGGGTATCGCGCAGTGTCCGCAAGCGACCGGCCTCTTCCACCCGCCCTTCCTGTTCGGCAGCTTCCAGCCGGCTCGTCAGTTCCTGGAAGAAGGCATAGTCCACCGTCGAACGGTGGTAGACCAGGAGCCGGCCGACTTCCTCCGGCGAAGGGGCGACCAGCATCTTTTCCAGGAGGGCCTGACGGGAAATGGATGGGCGGGGTGGCGGCCCTACCAGAGCCTGGGCCGTCAACCGGCGGCCGTAAGTACTCTGCTCGAAAAGCCGAGCCCGCAGTTCTTCCAGTGACCGGCCCCGCTCCTCTTCCCCGTCCTGCCGGCTGGCCTCGATATAGGCCTCCAGGACGGCAAAGAATTCTTCATCCAGGCGGTTGTCCACCTCAGCCACCAGGTCCTGAAAGGCCTCTTTGTCGGGCAAAGCAGCCATCAGCCGGTCCAGGACCTCCAGACGTGCCCGCTGGGCGGCCATCATCTCCGGGGTGATCCCTTCGGCCTGAAGGATAGCCTCCAGAAGGCCCGGGTACGTCAAGATCACCCTAGGCATCAGGAGGTAGGCCTTGCGTTCCTCCGGTGGCAGGTAGGAGAGGATCAGGTTGGTCAGGCCGCCGATAACGCGTTGCTGTTCTTGGTCGTCCAACTGGGTCTCCGGGGGGATAAAGGCCAGGAGGAGTTGCTTCCGAGGGTCGTGGTAAAGGAAGGGGGCAGCGATGAGGCCTTCGCCGCCGCAGGAGGCGCAGCGGGCCACATTGAGGCGGCCGCGCAGGAGTGTCGGCCTGAGTTCGGGGTTGATTCCCACGTCCACCAGGCTATAGACCTCGGCCTGGATGGAGGCACCGCAGAGTGGGCAGGTCAGGCTCACCGTCTGGGGAAACATTCCGGGCATTGTCATTTCTCACCTCAGCGCAGCCAGGCGGCGGCCGAGGCCGCAGCCAGGGCTGCATACAAAAGCAGGTTCAGTGGTCCCGCCCACAGGTGGCCCAACCTGTAGGGAAGGAAGAAGGGGAGCGCTCCCAGGAAACTTCCGGCCAGGGTAGCAAAGACCACCACCGCTTGCACGGCCGGCCCGCGTTTTCGCCCCCCGGCCCGCAGCGCCACCTGGGCCAGGAATCTGCCCACAAACGGCCCACCCAGGATGGCCAGGAGGAGGCCCAGGCCGGTGCGGGCCAGATAGGCGGCCGGCAGGCCCAGGAGCACACCCGCCACGAGGGTGGCCGCACCGGAGGCCAGGAGGCGCAGGAAGCCGGCCCGGTAGTAGAGCGGGCGCCGGGTGCCTAGGCAGATGGGACAGAGTTGTCCCACCGGGAAAGGATGGGAACAGCGCACGCAGATCGGCCGGCCGCACTGGCTGCAACGCAAGACCGTCTGCCCCTGAGGGTGAAAGGCGCATCGGAGTACCTCCGGTTCCTCGGCCGGAAGCAAGGCTTGCAGGCGCCCCAAGCTGGCCATGGCGTCGGCGTTCTGAGGGTCGAGTTCCAGCACCCGACGGAAACAGGCCGCCTTCTGCTCCGGTTCGGGAAGCACGGTTCCCAGCCCCAGCCAAGCCTCGACATTATCCGGAGTGTCCTCGATCACCTGCCGGTAGAGCCGCTCGGCCTCGCTTCGGTCTCCGGCACGGGCGGCAGCGCCGGCCTCGCGCAAGAGGTCGGCCGGCGCATTTCCGGAAGGTCGCCCTGGGGACACGGTTTCCTCCCGTGTCTAGCCGGGTGCGGGGCCCTCCACCAGGGCGAAGAGGAACTCGCCCTGGGCGGCGACCTGCCCCTCCACCGTGGCCACACCACGTCCCCGGCCGATTGGGCCGCGCATCCGTTCCAGCCCCACTTCCAGGCGCAGCGTGTCTCCGGGGCGTACCGGACGCTTGAAGCGCACCCGATCCAGGCCGGCGAAGAGGGCGAGTTTCCCCCGGTTCTCCGGGCGGGAAAGGAGGGCGAACGCACCCACCTGAGCCAGCGCTTCGATGATGAGCACGCCGGGCATGAGCGGCCGACCGGGGAAATGGCCCGGGAAAAACGGTTCGTTCACGGTCACATTTTTTAGTCCCACCGCCCCGTCCTCCCGCAGTTCCAGAATGCGATCCACCAGGAGAAAGGGGTAGCGATGGGGCAGGATGGCCTGGATTTCCTCGACTTCGAGCATAGGGCCTCCTTACGGGGATTCCTGGAGAAGCGAATCAAGGGCCTGGCGGAAGTTCTCGTAGGGGTATGCCCCCGATAGGGCATAAAGTTTCCCGCCGCTATTGAAGACAAAGAACGGTGTGCCCCCGATGCCTATGCTTGCCGCGAAGGCGGCATCGTCCTTGACCTTCCGGGTTGTCGTCCCCTCGGTCAGACAGGTCCGATATGCGGCCTCGTCCAGGCCTACCTTGGCCCCGTATCCCAGAAGGATATCCTGGGCATTGGCCTTGCCCGCCCACTCGTTCTGGTTCCGGAAGACCAGGTCGTGCATGGGCCAGAACCTACCCTGAAGGCCGGCGCATTCGACCGCCTCGGCGGAGATCTGCGCCTGGGGATGGATCGAAGACAGGGGCAAGTTCCAGAAGATATAGAGCACTTTTCCGGTGGCGATATAGTTCTTTTCCAGCGATGGCAACGTCTCACGGACGTAGCGGGCGCAGAACGGTCATTGATAGTCGGAGAATTCGAAGAGAAGGATAGGGGCCTGGGGATCCCCTTTGAAGGCGTGGCCGTCAGCGGTGACGCCGTAGGGGATACCGCCTTCCAGCTGGCCCTGGACGGTTACCTGGGGGCGGTTGGCCAACTGGGGCGGTGGAGTGGGACGGGGCGGCGTCGCCGTTGGACCTTCCACCGGTTGGGTGGGAACCGGGCTGGGGGAAATACTCGTAGGCGACTGGGTGGGAGCCGGGATGAGCGGCGGCTCCGGTGTGCTGGTGACCCGCGAGGTACAGCCCAGGAGCAGAACGCCGCAGGCCAGCGGCAAAAGGAAAAACTTGGGCTTCACAGGCTTACCTCCTTGGAAATGTGCTAAGGGCGGGGTGTTCCGGGATGTCCCTGCCGGTTACCTGCGCTCGTAGTTGGGGGCCTCCTTAGTGATAATGACGTCGTGGGGGTGGCTTTCCACCAGGCCGGCATGGGTGATGCGGACGAAGCGGGCCTTTTTGCGCATCTCCTCGATGGTGGCGCATCCGCAATAGCCCATTCCGGCACGCAGGCCGCCGATGAGCTGGTAGACCACGTCGGCCAGGGGACCTTTGTAAGGCACCATGCCCTCGATGCCCTCAGGGACAAGTTTTTCCAGGCCGGCCTGGAAGTAGCGGTCGGTCCCGCCTTCCTTCATGGCCCCCAGCGATCCCATGCCACGATAGGACTTGAAGGAACGACCTTCGTACAGGATCGTCTCGCCGGGACTTTCTTCCGTGCCGGCAAAGAGGCTGCCGATCATAACGCTGTGGGCGCCGGCGGCGATGGCCTTGGCGATGTCGCCGGAGTACTGGATGCCGCCATCGGCGATGATGGGGATACCTTCCGGTTCGGCCACGGCCGCACATTCGGTAATGGCGGTAATCTGGGGCATCCCGGCCCCGGTAACCACCCGCGTGGTGCATATGCTGCCCGGCCCCACCCCAACCTTGACCGCATTGGCCCCGCCCTCGATCAGGGCGCGTGTTCCTTCCGCCGTAACCACGTTGCCGGCGACGACCTGGGCCTGGGGAAACTCCCGTTTCAGCCGTACCAGTGCATCCATCACGCCCCTGGCGTGTCCATGGGCCGAGTCCAGCACCAGGACATCCACGCCGGCCTCCAAGAGGGCCTGGGCACGTTCGCATAGGTCCGGTCCACACCCTACCGCCGCTCCCACCCGCAGCCGCCCCAGCTCGTCTTTGCAGGCATTGGGGTACTGGATGCGTTTCATAATGTCCTTGACGGTAATGAGGCCGCGCAGGATATAGTTTTCGTCCACCACCAAGAGTTTTTCGATGCGGTGGCGGCGCAGGATTTCCTTGGCCTCCTCCAGGGTAGTGCCCACGGGGACGGTGATGAGGTTCTCCCTGGTCATACGCTCAGAAATGGGGATATCCAGGTTTTCCTCAAAACGCAGGTCGCGGTTGGTGAGGATACCCACAAGCCGGCCGTTCGGCTCGGTGATGGGGACGCCGGAGATGTGGTAGCGCGCCATGATCTCCAGAGCATCGCGGATGGGCCGATCCGGAGGCAGGGTAATCGGATCCACGATCATCCCGCTTTCGGAGCGTTTGACCATGCGCACCATCTCCGCCTGCCGTTCGATGGGCATATTCCGGTGGAGGATGCCGATGCCGCCCTGCCGGGCCAGGGCGATGGCCAGTCTGGCCTCGGTGACCGTATCCATGGCGGCGCTGAGGATAGGGATGTTCAGGACGATGTCCCGGGTCAGGGGGGTGCGAACGTCCACATCGCGGGGGAGGACGGCGGATTCGGCCGGCACCAGGAGTACATCATCGAAGGTGAGGGCTTCCGGGCCGTATTTCCCCTGCCAATCCATGGCTTTCTCCTCGCCGGTGGCCGGTATAAGAGAAACCACCGGTTCCTCATCTTGCCGTCTGCATTGTACTACAAGCCGGCCGGATGCGCAACCCCGGGCACCCCAGGGAGATGATTGACGCTCCGGCGCTTCGGGGGTATAATGCGGCCACATGACCCATCAGGAGGTTACCGTGTGGACGGCTGATCCCGAACATCGAAGGCGTCCCTGGGGAAAAGCCTTGTGGAAGCGCCGGTCCCTGCTTCTGACCGGCGTTGTCCTGGGAATCCTCCTTGCCGGTGCCGTCCTGGTGGCCCGCCCTCCGATCTACGAGTCCCGGGCGAGGGTACGCTTTGCCGGGCGTTACGACCGAATCGCCCAGGAGCCGGGGGGGAACATCCCTTCCCGGGTGCTTCAGGAGGCCCGGGATTTTCTGCGCCTGGACCGGGTGAACCTTTCCGCCTCGGCGCAGATCGAGCAGCCGGTCGAGTTCGGTCTCCTGGGCCCAGGGGAGTTGTTCGTCCTGGGCCGTAGCACCGACGCGGCCCATGCTCAGGAATTGGCCTCTTCGGGAAGCCGTGCCCTGGCCGAGGCTCTACGCAGCATATACGGGTGGGACCTTCTGAGGGCCCTCCTTCGGCGCACCCTTCACCTTCAGGGACAGGGCCGGCCGGCCCCCCCTACCCCGCTCACTCCTCACCTCTACGAACTCCTGGAGGCCGGCTTCCTCTCCTACGATCCTGCCGTCCCGCTTCCGGATTCGCCATTTCTGACCACTCAGGATGTGCGCGACATTACCCTGGCCCTCCAGCGGATGGAGGAACGGGAGCGTGCCCGCCAGGATGCCCTGTTCGAGCGACGCGATCGCACCTCGGATCCGGCGCTCCGGGCCGGTATCGAGGCCGAGATCGGCGCCGTCAAGGCCGGGCGGGATGTGCTGGGCCGGGCCCTGATGACCCTCTACAAGCAGGGCTCCGGCCTGGTGCAGAGCACGGAAGTGGAAGACCCGCCTGAGGTCGGCCCGGCCGGCCCGGCTGCAACGGTCGAAAGCCTTCCCCGCTGGACTTATCTGCTTTGGGGAGCCGTTGGAGGCCTTCTCCTGGCCTCTGCCCTGGCCATCTTGGACGAAACTTACGGCCTGGCCCGACACCTGGGTGAGCTCCTGGCCTACCGCGAGTTGATCTGGAACCTCACCCTGCGCGACCTGAAGGCCCGCTACAAAAGTTCCTTCCTGGGCTACCTCTGGTCGCTGGTCAACCCCCTACTGATGATGACGGTCTTTACCATACTTTTCAAGTTTCTGCTGAAAAGCCCTATCCCCAACTTCCCCGTTTTTATCATCGTAGCCCTCCTCCCGTGGAACTTTTGCGCCAGTTCCGTCACCGGAGCCGTAACCTGCCTTACCGCCCAGAGCAACTTGATCAAAAAGGTCTACTTTCCCCGTGAGGCGATCCCCATCGCCCTGGTGCTGGCCAACCTGATCAACTTTCTCCTGGCCCTCCCGGCGATGTTCCTTATTATGCTCCTGCTCAATGCCCACTTCCAGCCGGCCGCAGCCCTCTTTCCCCTGATCGCCCTGATCGAAACGATCTTTCTCCTGGGCCTGGCGTTCTTCCTTTCCGCCCTGAACGTCTTCTTCCGGGATACCCAGGTCATCACCGAGGTTTTCCTGTTGGCCTGGTTCTTCCTGACGCCGATCTTCTACCGGCTGGGCGACATCGTGGATGTGCAGCTGGCCCGGCTGGTACGCTGGCTCAACCCAATGGCCTCGCTCGTGGATTTCTACCGAGACATCTTCTACCTGGGCGGCCTGCCCGGCTGGGATGCCATCGTCCGCACCCTGGTCACCGCCTTGCTCATTTTGCTGGCAGGATATATCTTCTTCCTGCACCTGAGCCCGCGTTTCGGAGAGGAACTCTGATGGCCGCCGTGCGCTTTGAACGTGTCTCCAAACGCTTTGTCCTCCAGCACGAGCGCGACCGCTCCTTCCAGGAACTGACGGTTAACCTCTTCCGCCGGCTGCGCCATCGGTGGCATCGCGAGGACTTCTGGGCTCTGCGGGAGGTCAGTTTCGCCGTAGAGCCGGGCGAAACGCTGGGCATCATCGGGGAGAACGGCTCGGGCAAGAGCACCACCCTCAAACTCATCAGCCGTATCCTGGAACCGACTTCGGGCCGTATCGAAGTGAACGGCCGCATCTCGGCCTTGCTGGAGTTGGGGGCCGGCTTTCACCCAGACCTGACCGGTCGAGAGAACATCTACCTGAACGCTTCTCTCCTGGGTTTCGGCCGGCGCGAAATCCGCAGGAAAACCGAAAGCATCATCGCCTTCGCCGAACTGGAGCGCTTTATTGACATCCCGGTCCGGCATTACTCCTCCGGGATGTTTATGCGCCTGGGCTTTGCTATCGCCATCCATGTGGACCCCGACATCCTCTTGACCGACGAGGTCCTGGCCGTGGGAGATGAATCGTTCCAGCGCAAGTGCCTGGAAAAGATCGGCGAATTCCAGCGTTCCGGCAAGACCATCCTCTTCGTCTCCCACGATATGAACGCGATACGCAATCTCTGCAATCAGGTCCTATGGCTTCATCAGGGGCGGGTACAAGCCATCGGCGAGGCGGAACGGGTAGTGGATGCTTACCTCCTTTTCATCCATGAAAGGGAAGCCAAATTTCTGGAGAAGCGGCAGCGTCGGCTACAGGAGGCTGTTCCGGAAGAGACGGCCGGCCCTCCTTCGGAGAAAGAGACCCTGCAGCCCTCACCCAACCGTTGGGGCTCCGGGGAGATCGCGTTCCGGAAGGTCCGCTTCCTCGATGCCGAAGGGAACGATTGCTTCCTGCACCGGAGCGGGACGCCGGCCGTGATCGAGATGGCCTATGAAGTGGCCCGCCCCCGTCCTGACCCGGTTTTTGGCATCGCCATTTACCGCCAGGATGGGGTCTGGGTCTATGGCACCAACACGGCCATTGACGGTCTGACCCTGGAAACGCTGCGTGGGACGGGAACCGTCCGTTTCCACATGCCGGCCCTGCACCTCCTGGAGGGCCAGTACAGGTTGGATGTGGCGGTGCATGCCCGGGACGGAACTCCCTACGACTACTGGCAACACTGCTGGAACTTTGCCGTGTACTCCCCAGTAACCGACCAGGGGGTTTATCGCCCGGAGCACCGCTGGGAATGGGGGAACGAATAGATGCAGCCTCGATGGACGGAAACCACCAAACGGATGGTCGTCGTGCTCGGCGTCCTCCTGGCCCTGGCTTTGCTCTACCTGGCCCGGGTAACGCTGGGGAGCCTCCTCGTTGCCGCGGTGGTGGCTTATATCTTCCATCCCCCGATCAAGTTCCTGCACCGTCGTCTGCGCTTCCCTCACGCCCTGGCCACCACCCTGATGTACCTTCTCCTTCTGGCTGGCCTGGCTGCCATCCCGATTTTCCTTGTCCCCCTCCTCATCCGTCAGGTCCAGGCCCTTAACCTGAACTTTCTGACCCTCCTTTCCCAAGGCCGGGATTGGCTGTATACCACCCTGGCCTCGTTGCGCACGGTCTATATTGGTGAAACGGCCGTGGACCTGTCCTCCGTGGTGGACCCCGCCCTGAGCACGCTCGGGGAGAAGGGGACCCTCCCCCCTATTCCTCCTCCGGAGGTATGGCTGCCCCGTCTCTTTGGCACCCTGAGCGGCTTTGCCCTTACCCTGACCTCGGCCACGGTCTCCTTTGTCCTTACGATGCTCTACTCTTTCTACCTGGCCAAGGATAGCCATACTTGGAGTGCCTGGCTGGAACAGGCGATCCCGGAGACTTACCGCCCGGAGATCCAAGTCCTGATGAAACGTCTGGGCCGGGTCTGGGGGGCCTTTTTGCGGGGACAACTGCTCCTCTGTCTGCTCATCGCCATCGTCACCTATATTGCTCTGGCCTCCTTGGGCATCCCCGGGAGCATTCCTCTGGCCCTGCTGACCGGCGTCCTCCAGGTCATCCCCAACATCGGCTCGATCCTGGCGCTGGTGCCGATCGCGGTGGTCACCCTGGTTCAGGGCTCGGCCACCATTCCCCTGCCCCCCGGCTGGATGACGTTGCTGGTGACGGGGGTATATGTCCTGATCCAGTTCCTGGTCTATAACTTCCTCAGTCCCCTGATCGTCGGAGAAAGCGTTGGGCTGCCGCCCCTGATCGTCCTGATCGGCGTCGTCGTCGGCACGGCCCACGCCGGCCTGTTGGGGGCCTTTCTGGCCGTGCCGATCCTGGCTTCGCTACGCGTCCTGGCTTCCTATGCCCATAACAAGGTCCTGGAGCGGCCGCCCTTCCCCGAGGAAACCCAACCAGAGCCGGCTTCCCGACCTCCGGACCGAGCATCTTCGGGGCCGTAAACTGGACGGCGGAACGGCCGGCGCTCTCGATAGCGGCGGTGGAGTTTGCCACCCGGAGATGGGGATCGGCTCGTGCATCGTCCCGGATACGCAGATCCGCAGGGTGATACGTTCCCACGCCTCCAAGCGTGCCGGCATGCAACGTTTATTCCAGGTCCAGGCTGATGCGCAGGCAGCGGTCGATTTCGGCCATGGCCTCGGGGGGGAAGCGGCCCAGTCTTTCGATGACTCTGCTCTTAGGAACGGTGATGATCGTCTCGGCCTTGACCACGCAATCGCCGGTCAGGCCGGCCTCCTTGGCGATGCGGCTTCCGGCATAGACCCGGTAGTGGACGGGAAACTCCTGTTCGGGGACCTGGGAGGAAATCGAGGCCAAGATCAAATTATCGCTGTAGGCGTTACCGATGTCGTTCTGGACGACAACGGCCGGCCGCACCTTGCTCTTGGTGTAATCCTGAATGTAGGGGAAGGCGATGAGTACGACATCGCCTCGCCGAAATTCCATGAAGGGTTCCTTTTTTTCTATCCCATCGCCTCGTCCTGGAGCGGGAGGAAACCCTCTCCCTCTGCCTGATTGTCCTGTGACATGATGCGATAGCATTCGGCCAGGAGGTCTTGGCGGGGAAGCCAGTGTCGTTTACGGCAAAGGCCATCGGCCAGGAACTCCCGCACCATCTCCTCCAACGGCCGCCCCTGCTGATTGGCCAGGTAGAGCAGTTGTTGATGCAGGGGCACAGGAATCTCGATGGGCACGGTATCCATCGGCAGCACCTCCATAGACTCCGGGAATATTATAAACCGGCTTGGCCGGGAAGTCAATAACCCGCTTCAGGGCTTTCCGGTTTTCTAAAGTCTCATCGTAAGCAAGCCACAGTCATGGCGTGCAGCCATTGCCCGCCACCCCCACTTACGCCGCCGGGCTTTACCCGGCACCTCCATTCGTGCCGGTGCAAAAGGACGTCAGCCTTCCTTGCTCGGCAACTGCCGCAACAGGTTGACCATTTCGATGGCCGCCAGGGCGGCATCAAAGCCCTTGTTGCCGGCCTTTGCCCCGGCCCGCTCGATGGCCTGCTCGATGGTATCGGTCGTCAGCACGCCGAAGAGCGTCGGCACACCGGTCTCCAGTCCCACCAGGGCGATGCCCTTGGCCACCTCGGCGGCGACGTACTCAAAGTGGGGGGTGGCGCCCCGGATCACCGCTCCCAGGCAGATGATCGCCTGGAAACGGCCGCTTTCGGCCAGACGGCGGGCGATCAAGGGGATCTCAAAGGCCCCCGGCACCCAGGCCACCTCGATATCTTCCTCCACCACTCCATGCCGGCCCAGGGCATCCAGGGCCCCGTCCAGCAATTTGCGGCTGATAAATTCGTTGAAGCGGGAAACGACCAGACCGAAGCGCAGGCCGGCCCCCAGAAGTTTTCCTTCGTAAACGGCGCCCATCGTTCTCCTCTCACGAGCGTTCCTACAGCGTCCGGGGTCGGGATACAGCGCACCGTGCCCATACTTCTTCGTCCCCAACCGGTACCTTCTCGACAAGTCCCTCTGGGTCCTACACCGGCAAACATAACGCCCAAATCCGCCTGCCGGGCCGGTTGCCTTTCAGTTTACCACAGACCGCCTCCCTGTGCAACAACGCCGGCTTCTCCGATTCTGCCGCCTCTGTTGGGTCATCCGGGCAAGACCGGGAAGCCGATCCCCCTCCGGGGGCGAAATGACCCCCCCATCTAGGGTTCCCCAACGGATGGCAAGACCCGGTAGATCACCGTGCCGCCCGAAGGAACGGGCTGCGAACCTGTCCCTTCCGGGGCTGCCCCGGAGGGAGCGAGATAAGTGTCCGGGAACGGCGTTGGCGCAGGGTAGGAAGGGGTCACCTCTATGGTCGGCGGTAAGGTCGTCGGCCCCGTTTCTCCCCTCCAATCGCTGACCCGGGGCGGCGGTGCCGATGCCACTATGGTCGGCGGTAAGGTCGTCGGCCCCGTTTCTCCCGCCGGATAGACCCGTTCCAGATACGTTCCCACCAGGTGCTCGAACTTGGCGAGCCCCGCCGCCGGATAATAGTGCCGTTCGTGTTCTCCCACGACGATGTAGGAAACCCGGTAACGGCGCAGGAGTTCGAGCGTCGTCCGCAGGTCGGTGGTGCTATAGAGCGTCTCCACATCTTGCACCCGCCGGTCCACCGCCGAATGCCCCAGAAAGCTTTCGACGAGCATCCGCTGCTGCTTCTGGTGCCAGTCGTAGCCGATGAGGGTGGGCAGGCCGGTGTAGATGGAGATGCGGGCCAGAAGGGAGCGATACATCGGGCCAAAGCCCTCCAGGACCACCGGAGAACCTTCGACGTGTTTCCGCAGCCAGGCAATGGCCCCGGCCTCCTGGGCCAGGACGATGGGGCCGCGGCCGTCATCATAGATGTCGGTCTGCATAAAGGCCTCACCGTTCAGCCCCCAGCCCTGGGCTGTGTTGGGGAAACGGTCGTGGATTTTGGCCGGCGTGGCGAGCAACGGATAGAGGGCACAGAGGCCCAGTAGGAAGAAAAAGGCCGTGCGCCAGAGTTTGCGCGGCCATCGAGTCCAGCCTTTGATATGCTCCCACAGATGGGGCAGCGCCGCAGCCGAGGACAGGGCAAAGAGGACCCATATCTGGAGATAAAACTTGAAAAAGGTGTTCATCCGGCCGATGTCGCCCCGGATGACCCACAGTTCCACACCTCCGCTCAGCCCCAGTCCACCCAGGATCAGAAGAGCAGTGAACCGGCCTCCGGCTTCCTGCCGACGGCGAAAGAAGAGGATCAGGGCCAGAGCTGCAAAAAGCACCAGCCAGCCCAGGAGGTGCTGCTGGCGCAGGCGCTGGAAGAAGGAGGGCTGGGCCACCTCCCGGGCCGGCAGAAGGAAGAAGAAGACCAAGGCCAGAAGGGGAATGCCTGCCCCAAGGAGGGTGGCAAGGGCTGTACCCTGGGGATTGCCCCAGCGCCGCAGCCGCCGGAAAATGGTGGGCAGGCAGTCCCAGAAGCGGATCACCAGGCGCAGGAGGCGAAGTGGCTTCTCCCGGACTCCCCGCCCCCACATCTCGACCAGGAGAAAACTCGCCAGGATAAAGAGGAAGAAGCCGTTGATGATCAGGTACTCCCCGACCCGGGTGCGCTCTCCCGTCCACGGTTCTACGCTGGTGTAAAAGGCCCCGTAGCGGCTCCAGAAGGGTTGGTAGAGGAAGGAACTTCCGAACCAGAGGACGGATGCAAGGATCGCCGGCCCCAGGAAAAGGACCGCATCCGGCCGGCGGCGTCCGTAGAGCACCGCCGCCCAACCCAGGACGGCCAGGAGGAAGTAGGTGGGAAAGTCCCAGGAGTTGCCGGCGCGGAGCGCCCCCAGCACCAACGCCAACCCCAGCATCATCCCGGCCGGCGGGAGGCAGGCCCAGAAGTTTCGCTCCCTGCTCCGGGCAAGGGCTACGATCTGGGTGAGCACCAGCAGGGTCAAGGGCAAAGCGATCATATGGGCGTGCAGGTCAGCATAGAGGAAGGTGAAGAAGGGGAACTCGTTGATCTCCCCGCCGTTGTTCCCCCGGTGGACGATGTCGCTGATCACCCGCGAGGCATCCCAGTACCACTGGCCCAGACCCACCTGGAAGGGTGCCCCCCCCAAGACCTGGAACAACCCCACCACCCCTTTGACCACCGCAGCCAGTCCGGGGATGGTGCTTTCAAAAGCCAGGCCGCTGGCTTCCCCCAGTTTATCCAGGATGAGCATAGACTCGCCCAGGTTTCCCAGAAGGGAGACGAAGACGGCCCCCGCCAGGCCGGCATATACCGCATGACGCTCCCATTCCCCCTTTCCTCCCTCGACCAGATGGTAAGCCACCGTGAAGGCACCTCCGCAGGTCAGGCCATAGAGGAGGGGGATGGCCAGGTTATAGGCCACCGAGGGGACAATCCCGGTGAGTTTGATCAGACCGGCCAGAAGAACGTGACCAAAATAGTAATAATTCAGATAACCGCCGGCGAACCAGGGGTCATAGGGCGGGAAGGTGGTACTGCGGACGATGGCCGTGAGGTAAGCCAGGTCCATCGGCTTTTCCCCGCCGAAGTAAGGATGCCAGACGTCGGGATTGCCCAGACGGATAAGGAGAAAGAGGAAAAATCCGCCCAGGAAGACGGCTTCCTCCAGAAGCAGAAGCCGCCGGCGGGTGCGGAAAAGTTCCGCGAGTTCCCTTCGTCTCCACCAGCCCACGACGCCGCTGGCGGTCAGGAGCAGCCCCAGGGTGAGGAGAAGGGTCCAGCGGGTGTAGGGGAGCACCCGGGTCGCTGCCAGGAGCCAGGAGAGGTAGCCCAGGAGAAGGATGCCCAGGGCCTTGGCCGGAAGATACCCGCCGTCGGCCAGCCGGCCGAGGAAGAAGTGGGTAAGCGGCAGAGCCAACAGGCCCAGTCCCTCCACCAGGAGCAACCAGAGCGGTAGGGCCAGACGGGTCGGCCAGCCGTCGGTAGGGAAGATCTCGCTCCAGGTGCCGCCCTGTTGCTGGATGCGCTGCTCTTCCGGGGTAAGCAGGAGGTCCCGGTAGGCCGGCACCTGGGCCGGGCGGATGCGGGCGATCTTTTCCCAGTCGAGTCCCTCGGTGAGGATTCGGCGGGCCTGTTCGATGTCAAAGGCCTCGGTACGGCGAAAGATCTGCACCTTGGGGTGATCGTAGACCGAAAAAGCCTCCTCGGCCCCTTGGTCGGGGATGGGGAGGCCCGTCCAACCGGAGAGGATCCGGATGCGCTCCTCGTCGCTGGTGTCTTCCAGACCCTCGGGGACGCCCAGGGCGAAGAGCGTGGGATAAGAGGTAAAAGTCGCAACCCGTTCAAAGCCCAGGGAGCCGTCGAAGAGGGCCTGGTAGTAGCGGGCGGTTGCCGGATAGCGCATGGGCAGGCGGAGGATGGAATCGTAGAGGCGGTTGCTGGTCAGGCAGAGGTAATCGGTGTGGGAGAGCATCTGGAGGAGGTTTTCCACCTTCTCTGGCGTATCCTCGGCGTAGGGTTCCAGTTGGAGACCGCGGTAGATGGAGAAGCCGTCCTTGCCGTCCACGCGCATCGGGATGGCATCGTCCCAGTGCTCGTTGGCCAGGGCCACGGCCCAGGTGCGCACCGTGCCGCGCAGGGCACGCAGGCGGAGGTAGTAGGTGCGGCCGGCCTCCAGCGCCAGGGAAGAGAGGGAAACACTGCCCGGCGCAGCATCGCCTTTCGGTCCCCGGAAGTCGCCGCGTACCACCCCCCAGGCCAGCACCTCCTTCCCCCCGGCATCGGCGCAGATTGCCACTTCCACTTCTTCCTCGCCGGGGGTGTCCGTGAGGTCCTGCAGGTGGGCGATGGTAACCCGGACGGCCGTTCCGTCGGTGGGGAGGGAGAAAGGCGTCAGGCTTGGGGGGCCACTGGCGGCATAGTCACGGGCATTGGGGATCGGGATGGGAATCTCGTTCCCATCGGCCAGGATGAGGAGGGCGCCCCGGTCGGTGGGGACGTTTTTGTAGATCCAGCGCGAGGCGACGGCCCGGGTGACCGGTCGGCGGTAGATCTGGATAAAGCCCCAGGCCCAGGCAAAGGTCCCCAGGAGGACCAGGCCAAGGAGCACACCGGCCAGGGCGGTGCGCCAGCGCGGTCGGGAAGATTCTCGGACCCGAGCCTTTTCCCGGAGCGAAAGCAAGAAGTGGGCAGCGAAGATGCAAAGCAAGGGGTAGAGCGGAAGGAAGTAGCGCATCGTTTTGACGAACTGGACGCCCTGGTAGAGGAAGAAAAAGAGGGTCCAGGCCAGGGGAACGATGGGGCGCAGGTCGCGTTTCCGCACCAGTTCCCATCCGGCCCAGACCACCCCGGCCCAGGCTACGAGTCCCAGCGGCAGCCCCATCCCCCAGAGCACCATATTTTGCCAGGGGAACAGGAGCGGGGTACGGTTTGTCCACTGGTGGCCGGGGTAGTAATCCATCTCTCCGCTGACCAGGTCGCGCACGGTGCCCAGGTTGCTCAGGTAGCGCGCATCCGGTTGGACGTCGAAGAAGCCAGGGCCGGTAAAGGCATCGGGCTGGGCCAGGCGGAAGGTGATAAGAGACAGAAGGGCGGCCAGAGCCAGGCCCAGGGCGGTGTTGCGGGCGGCCGGCCAGAGAGAACCTTCCCCCTCCTGGCGGACGCGTCGCCACACGCGGACGGCACCGGCCAGGGCGATGACCAGGGCAAAGAGGGCCACATTCACTTTGGAAGCCACCGCCGCACCAAAGGAGAGGCCCAGGAGGACAAAGGTGCCCCACTTTCCCCGGCCTTCGGCTACCACCACGGCCGGGTAGATGGCCAAGAGGGTGAGCAGGGAGGTCGTGGTATCCACGGTGAAGAAGTGGGAATTCTGGATGTTGAAGGCACTCAGGGCCAGAAAAAGGGCGGCCAGGAGGCCGGCCCGGGTGCCGTAGAGGCGTTTTCCCAGGAAGAAGGTCAGAAGGATGGTCAGGAGGTCGACCACGGCCGAGAAGACGCGGCCGGCCAGCGTGACCTCGAAAAAGTCGGAGATGGAAAGCGATTCCAGGACGGCGCGGAGAAAAGAGATCGGGAGGGAGCCATAGACCCAGAGGCTGTGGCCACGGTTGCGTGGGTTCAGCGAGGAGGTGGCCGAATCCAGATACTCCTGGAGGCAGGCTCCCAGTTTCCCTTCCCGGAAAGTGGCCGTGAATGCACCCCGGATGTAGGCGCCGGCCCCCTCGAAGAAAGCACGGAGGCGGCCCCAGAAGTCGCCCTCTCCCCATCCTCCAGGCCCTCGCAGAACGGGGATAAAGGGGCGGCACGGTTCGGGGAAAGCGATGCTGGTTTCTACAAAGGTCAGGAAACGCTCGTCCGGATGGAGGGCCAGCCTCTCATCCCACTCCAGGTTGGTGAAGCGGAAGGCAGCGCCGAGGGCCAGGATGCCCAGGAGGAAGAGGAGGCTAACCCAGGCAAGCCGGCGGCGAGAAAGAGGCCCACGGGGGCGCGTCAGAGCATCCTGGAGGCGAGTGAGAAGTGAGGACAAAGCGCCCCCCCAGGTGGGGTGTTTTTTCGTCTCGGCGGGGCCGGCCGGCCCCAGGCCGTTTTCTGAACGTTGTTCCTGCATAGCATCTCCTGGAGCAGCAGGGTTCCGTCTTCAGGCCCATATTGTACCACAGAAGCGCAGCCAGGCAACCGGCCGCTCCGAGAGGCCAGGCATCGGTCGCCTCGTTTGACACCGGGGTTGTTTGCCTGTATAATGTCGGCGTTGAACGGTTTCCCTTTTGCAGCCCAAAAGGAGAATCCCATGGAACTCTCCAGCAAGGCGCTCAAGCGCGTTTATTATGTAACTATATCGGGCCGGGTGGACGCGGAAACAGCCCCCCGGTTGGACGCCGTCCTGGACGAAGCGATGGCTCAGGGCTATTTCCGCTTCGTTCTGGACCTGGGGGAGGTGACCTTCCTCAGTAGCCGGGGACTGCGCAGTCTGCTTCGTTTGCGCAAGACGGTCCGTCGCTTCAACCGAGGGGACGTGCGCCTGGTCAACCTTCCGCCCAACATCCGCGAGGTCTTTTCCCTGGCCGGCCTCCTTTCCCTCTTCCCTGTCTACGACGATCCGGTGGAGGCAGTGGGGAGTTTCTAGCCAGAGTATCCCTGCCGGCACTTTTTACCGTGTCTCTCACACCAGGAGACCCAGAGAACGCGGAGAAAACCGCAGGATCGGGTCCACCTGCACCAGACGCGGCTCTGCGGTAAACAAGGACAAATAACCCAATTATACCCGATCGCAGGTGAGCCATCTCTTCAGGATCTGAGTTTCGGGTAATCACCAAAAGATCGAGACTCAAGATAATCACAAGTTAGACTGCCCTGGGGAACGTGCCCGGAGGAGAGACAAGATGAAACAATGGTCACGTTTTCTGGCTACTCTGGCTTGCCTGTACTTGATGATTCTGGGGGCGGCTT
>FWPU01003014.1_pt1 | contig 39402 bp, 33 predicted proteins | sample 2228361 | NCBI WGS metagenome assembly FWPU01 (sample SAMEA103939777, study PRJEB20133) | metagenome | reverse complement strand
TTCATTGAATCTCTTACAAAAAATTACTTTTTAAAAAATACTCAGTTTTTCAGAACCCTCTTTCTCTTATTTTTTCAAAACCAGATGACACGGGAGTTTCCTGTGGGAATTGTTTGTCGAGCATTAGTCGAGCTATTCGCAACATGTCGTATGAATATGCGCCGCCAAGTTTTTTAAAGACAGACGAGAGTTTGCTAATGCCGAGTTCGCGAAATGCGCTATGGATTTTGGCGATTGCCTCCTCAGACCCGTGAGAGAGATGTGCGATATCTTGTGCCGATAGTTTATCTAGTGCGCGGAGCGATTCCAGATGTTTCAAAATTGTTCCTTCAGTCCGGCCGCGCATTTTCGCGACGTCAGCGATCGTCTTTCCCGACTGAATAAGAGCAAGGGTACGTTCCCAGCGCCGCTCACCTCTAGTGTTTCCGTCCTCGTGGGCCGTGTGTAGAGCACTAGACGCTATCGGCGCACTAACGCCGCTTTCTGAAATGATTTTCCCTCCACATAAGTGGATGAACCGCTCATGCATTGCTGTAATCTCTTCTCCCGCAACCTTGCTGAAAGTATGCGCTGTCTGCTCCGACTGAGCGCGGAACTTTGCATCCTTTTCCGATACTTCGGGGTGCACCTGAAACGCGCGCTCGTCCCAGCCAAGAAGATACAGACCCGAAAGCCGCCTGACGCGCGAGAGTGCGACATAACCTTGCCCGAATTCAAAAACATTGCTTAAATCCATCACCGCTTCGTCCAAACTCATCCCTTGGCTCTTATGCACAGTGATTGCCCAAGCAAGACGAAGTGGCAATTGCGTAATTCGCACGCAAATTTTTCCATTCTCTTCCACCGCCCAGTCCATTGGCTCAACTTTAATCCGTCTTCCGCTTCGCGTTTTCACGATTGGATAGCCGTTGTGCTTGTCAAATTCTTCAATCGCACCAAGTGTGCCATTCACAAATCCTTCTTTCGGATTATTTTTTGTGAACATCACAGCCGCTCCAACTTTAAGGTAAAGCATCTCGGGCGAAAGGCATCCTTTCTTAAGTGCGGAGACAAGTACATCCGGGCCTTGCGAAGACATGGTAAATACTTTTGACTTGCCAGGAAGATTAGCGAGTATTTCGTCATTGACACGATCTACATCTACATTATGCGGAAAGAGTTTCGGCACGTCATTCGGTGCGGCATGACGATCAATTCTTCTGCTTTTAATGTGGAACAGATGATCTTCGCCGAAGGTGTTGCGCCGAATTGCTGAGAGCAAAGTAAGAAAATCGCTGTCGTCCTGCCGGTACTGCTCGGTGAGATAGCAGACAATCAGGTTTGCCCGTCCCCACGCAAGAGAGTCATAAACGAAACGGGCCGGCGACTCTCCAATGAACATTATTTGCGGGTCGTTTCCCACTTCTGTTTTTACAATCGGTGGCAATTGGAAAAAGTCACCGACCAAGACGACTTGAATACCCCCAAACGGCTCTGAACTCTGTTTAATTTTGCTACAAATGGCATCTATCATGGAGAGTGTCTCAGGAGCAAGCATGGACACTTCATCTACGATAAGGACTTTGGCACGCTTGACGCGCTTCACGATGTGGTTATTTGATGAGATTTTATCAAGATCGTTTTTGTCCAATTTCGTTTTAATTCCAATACCGCTCCACGAATGAATTGTCATCCCACCAATGTGCGCTGCGGCGATGCCCGTTGAGGCCGTGATTGCCGGCTCGATACCTCGCGCGCGCAAATACGCTACATACTCGTTGATCGTATGCGTCTTGCCGGACCCTGGCTCGCCAGTCAAAAAAACATTTGCACCCGTCTTCAATATTGATAGCGCTTGAGATTGAATCATATAACAGTCAGCCCTGTCCTCTTACCCTTGAACCAAAGAGGAAAGCTTTTAAGATAAAAATAATACTGGTGGAGACGAGGGGATTTGAACCCCCGACCTCGGCGATGCGAGCGCCGCGCTCTCCCAACTGAGCTACGTCCCCACCTTCGGAAGACATTATAACTCCCGGTCTGGCAGTTTGGCCAGTGCTTTCTGACTCAACGGAAAACTCTAAAAATAAAAAAGGCCTCCTTCACAGAAGGCCTTCTAAACCGACCCTTCGGGCGTCCTTTGCGGTTCTTGAGCGGGCAGAACCAGGGCTAAAGACGCAAACGGGTCGGGTAATTTTTTGTACTAAGAGCGGGGTTTGTTAAACTGAACCCCTACTTCAAGGCAACCTCAAAATCAGCCTTTACCTCCTTTTGGGCTTCCACAGCGATGTCCTTAGCCAGTTTCTTCAAATCCTCCTTACTGGCAGCCTCATGCCAGATATTCAACTTATATTTCCCAGGTGGGATGTCTGTAATCTTGAAGCTCCCATCATCTCCAGTTACTGCGCAGTAAGGGTTGTCTCTTACCACTATCCATGCGCTCATCCACTTGTGGACATCGCACCCAACCTTCACTACCTCTGGATATTCAAATTTCTTGTGAATGGGCTTCCCGCCGCCCGGGATGCTCTCATTAAAGGAGCTGTTCTTCATTGAGAAGGAATGCAGGTTGTGCATTAGAGGGTCACCATTTCTTAGCTCCACTTCTCCCCCTGCAGGAATAACCTGCACGTGGGGTATAAAATTGCATTCCTTCTGGTCCAGGGTATATTCTCCATTGCTTGAGGCAGGCACTTCTCCTGCCCCACCGTGACCATGGGCTTCGTCCGGCCCGGACCTGGGACTCGCAAAGGCCTTACCCTTGTTCACGCCCGTCAGATACACCACGGCATTCTTCACGCCCTTTGTGGCCTTGTCCACGATTATCTTCTCCGAGAGCCTGGGCAGGTGCTTGCCGCATACCTCGGGGTCTTTATCAATGTTCAATTCCTCAGGTGCAGGTGCCTCGCCTGATAACTTTACAGTCCCGCTGATGAAGCCTCCATCCTTTACTTCTATAACCTCGTAGGCCTGGGCCAGGCTAGCATAAGCAAGAATCCACATCCCCAGACCCACCCCTATAAATATCCTTTTTGGCATCAGTCTCCCTCCAGTATAAGACTTCTGTAACAATCCCTTTCCTATATTCAGGATAAAATCCTACGCAGTAACCTCTTGTGGGACCCTGTTTAGAGAATCGCAATGTTCTCCGTTGGGCCAGAGTACCCTGATTGCCTCCTTGTCCCCGCATACCATCTCACACATCTTACAGGCCACACAATCCTTGGGCCGTACGTTCTTGGAGACCTTATAAATAATCCCCGGATCCCCTTCCACCATCTCCAAACATCTGAATGGGCATACGTCCACACAGTTACCGCACCCGCTACACCGCTCCGGGGTCACCACCGCCACCGGTCTCTCTTTCAACTTAAAGGTCTGCTGTTCCGCACCGTCATAAATACAATTCACAGGGCAATAACTGCCACAGACACCGCAGTCAATGCATAATCTAGAGTTAATATGGTGGAGCTTCTTCGGCTCCCCGGTGATGGCGCCCACTGGACACTTCTTTGCACACATGGTGCAGCCTATGCATTTGTCTGTAATTCTATACGCCATAACCTTACCTCCTCGCCAACTCCTCCGGTGGTTTGGTTAGCAGGTCTCCCGGACTCATAATCAGATCCTTTATGGCCTCCACCTGTTCATCTGGATTACCTGGGAAGATTTGCTGGAACTCTCCCCACGGGAATTTAGGCATCTTTGTACCTACCTGAATCCTCTGGGGGTTGGTGAGCCACTCCTTTATCCAGCCCGGTCTAAGCCGTTCCTTGGCCAGGGACAAATCGGGCGCCCAGCCAGAGGGGTCTCCGGAGGGCTTCAGTTCCCCCCTGACATGGCAGGAACCACAATTTACATCCTTGGAATCCATGAGATGTTTGGCCTTTATGTAATAATCGGGGTCGGCCGAGCATCGTGCATCCACATAGGCCTTTTCCCTCTCCTGTAGGCGCTCATAGGGATACTCCTGATTCTCAAGAAGGGCAAAGTATTTGGCCAGGATGTTGGCCTCCTCTTTACTGAACCCAAAGGTGGGCATCTTTACGTTGAGCCAGGGCCTTAGAGGAATCGGGGCCTGCACAAACCTGTACAGCCAGTCGGCCTGTACCCTCTTGCCCTCTCCATAGAGGAACGGCGGGGCAAAGGCCCTGGCCTCCTCAGGCACGAGGCCCTCTTCCTCCTCCAGTTTCCCTATAATCAGTGGAACTATCTCCCCTCCCATGGTGGGGACGCGCTCCTTGACCTCCGAGAGTTCTACCGCAATATTCTCTCCGAGCTTTTTCCCAATCTCTGGATAGTCCTTCCAGAGCTGGAAGAATAGTGTCCCCTCTTCCTCCATCTTGGCCATACCCTCCACCTTGGTACCATCGGCAAGGGTAAGCCTTTCCAGGGTAAACGGATGACATCCCACGCAGTTATACCTCTTTATGAGGAAGGTGCCATCCACTATGGCCTTATCCCTTTCGGAGAGATTACGTTTAAACTTGGCAGGGACCTTTTCACCGGTAAGCCCCATGATGAAGGTAACCAGGGCCTGTGTCTCCTGCTCGTTCAGCCCACTCTTGGGCATACGGAGCTTATCCTCGGGCTTTTTATACTTACCCGTGTCAAATACCCTGGGGTCATTAAGTTTGGTGGTGAGCCAGGCTATCCTAGCCTTTGCCACCTCGTCTCTGGGGTTCTCCAGCCCTATCTTGTGCATAATCTCGTGTTCAAGCAGAGCGAAATCAAACCTCTCAATGGGCTTGACGCCTTCGTCAGAGAGGTCTGCCCCAATCTTACCCCTGTCTTCCATCCCCTTTATCTTATGACAGCCAAAGCAACCGTATCTTGCCACCAGGTTAAAACCTGCCTCAGCCCTCTTCGGGTCGCTGAAGTCTGCATGCTCTCCCCCCGGCTCCTTGGTTCTGAGGGCGGAGAGATAAGATGCTATCTCTGAGGCCTCTTCTTTACTAAGGCGGAGATTGGGCATTCGGCCCTGGGGCTGGTGTTTCTTGGGGTCTACTATCCAGCTTACCAGGTAATCGTAGCGAACCTTCTCACCCACATTGGTAAGGTTGGGGGCAAACTGCCCCCCCTTGTCCTCTATCCTGTGGCAACCCAGGCACCCTACCTTCTCAAAGCGGTCCTTGCCGGCCTCCACCACAGCCGCTTCAAAACTCGGGGCATTTACTGGCTCAGAGGTTTTTTGCGATATCTGCCACAGGTAGGAGGCCACGTTCTTTATCTCCTCAGGGTTGAGGAAAAAGCGCGGCATCTTTGTATCGGCCCTGAATTCCTTGGGGTTATTTATCCAGGGAGTAATCCACTCTGGGTATACCTTGTCCCCTATCTCGTCAAGGGTCGGGCCTATGTAGCGGGTCTTATCCTCCCTCTCCAGGGCCCCCACGGAGTGACACCCGATACAGCCATACTCATGGAACAGTTTTCTCCCAAGGGACACCACCTCACCGCCAGGGATGTCTACCTCATAATCATGACACTTGAAACAGGTGGCCTGATTGTATTTACCTCTGAGCAGGGGGGTGAGCACGAACTCTAGCTCCCCATGGGCCTTCTGGGCATTGGTAGTAGCATAACCCTGGCCCTTGTGGCAAGGTGTACAGCCAAAGGTCTCTATGGGGTGTACATCCAGTATGCCCCTGTCCGGCAATCCAGGGGCGAGGGCTGGTAGGCTAATTACCTTGGAGTGGGTCTTGAGGGGCTGTTTTGCCTCTTCAAAACCTTTTGTAACTACTCCTGCATGACAGCTATGACACCTGTCTATAATCCCTAACTCATCGTTCACTATTTGTTTAATCTCTACCTTTTCTTTCTTCAGCGACTCCCTGAAGCGCTGTACACCCTTCAGGCGCTCCTCGTAGGTCAGCAGCTTCTCCTCCAGGGCCTCTTTTTCCCTGGACATCTCTTTCAGCTCGGCACGGAGTTCCTTCTTCCGCTTCTGCATGGTGGCCATCTTGCCGGAGAGTTCTTCAATGCAAGGCTCCAGCCCCTGGGCCTCGTGAAGGAGCTTGCTCTTAGCCGCCCCCTCGCTTTTCTCCATGACATATACCGTGGCCTGGTACTCGCCCCTGTGGAGTTGCAGTTCGTGGATAGACTCTGCCAGGTCTTTGTCTATCTTTTCTATCTCCGCTATCCTTCTCTTTCTCTCTGGATTAGCCTCCAGGGCCTTGGCAACCCTATCGTATTCCTGTCTTAGTTTCTTGTATTCCTCGGTAGCCATAGCCCCTGTAGCATCCTTAAGGTCTTGCTGAGACTTTGCATCGGCCACGGACAGGAACTCCCTTTGATAGCGCTTCCAGGGCCTTCTTCCTATCACCTCATCGTATACCGCCCACAACGTACTGATAACAAGGAGAGAGGTAACCAAGAAATACAGCCAGGCAAACGATTTCTCTTCTATGGGGTCTTTTCTTTCAGGCATGTGTCTTTAGTGCTCAGATGTTAAACCAAGGTGTAACCAGGATATACTTGATGGAGAACAGACGTGTGCTCTTCCGATCTAAACCAAGGTGTAACCAGGATATACTTGATGGAGAACACAAGGCGCAAAACTATCTTGATGGGCAGGGCCATCATGGTCCAGAAAAAAAAGGCCACCACGTTGTAACGGATGAATCCCAATTGATCTATTATGGGTGACCCGCGCCTTTTGAGCCAGAAATAGGGCAGGGCAGTTCCCAGGACAAAATAACCCAATATTGTAACGGTTCCCAAAATGAGACCGTTCGTCTCAGTTTTAAGGGACGTCATACCCGTAACGTTAGCCAGGAACTCGTTCCAGTTGATATTCACCTCTGCGACAACCCTGTGGGGATCCCACTCCTGACCCGGCCAGAAGAACATCCATCCCGGCCCACGGCAGAAGGTACCGATGACTATCTCAAGAACCCACAGGACAAAGAAACCGAACCAGTAAGTCAGTATGGCAAAGGGTCTCTCGTTAAAGGTGTAGTAACCGTTACCCCTGGGATTCACGTCTACATAGGGGATGACCATTAGACCTACTATTATAAAGGTAGGAAGAAGCACCCCTGCAATCCATGGGTCAAAGTACACCAGCATATCTTGCAGCCCAAGGAAGTACCAGGGGGCCTTTGAAGGATTAGGGGTTAGAGTGGGGTCTGAAGGCTCCTCCAGAGGTGCATCTATTGGTACAGACCAGAACATGAGCAGGGCCATTACGGCTATTGCGCATATAAACTCTAGCTTCACCAGATGGGGCCAACAACTTACCTTCCTGGGCAGTCCTTGCTCAGACTCCGGGTACATAATGTCTATTACATCCACCACATCCCCTCTTGTCTTTCCACCTTCCGGCCTTGGCCTACCGGCCGCAGCCCTTCTTATACGGTCATTTTTCAAAGCCGCCCAGAAGGAAAGAAATCCAAAAAAGAGGACAAGGATAAGCATCCCTACGATCGGGATGTTATCTGGTTTACTAGCTATTTTCCATATATTGTGCCACATGAAAGTGCGTTCCTTTACAATGGTCCTGCCGTACCGCCGTCCTTTCTGACCCTCCAGAAGTGTACGGCCATGAAGATAATGGCAGTTACAGGCATGGCCACACAATGCCATACATAAGCCCTGAGGAGGGCGTTACCGCCTACCACTGAACCACCGAGCAGTGCAAAACGGATATCGTTATAGGCCGACATTCCAAGCTGTTCTCCAAAGGGGCCCTCGTGGCCCAACATTGGCGTAGCCCTGGCCATATTGGTACCTACCGTCACGGCCCAGAAACCCAACTGGTCGTCGGGCAGTAGGTAGCCCGTAAAACTGAGGAGCAAGGTCAATACCAGAAGAATTACCCCCACTACCCAGTTAAACTCCCTTGGCGGTTTATAGGAACCGGTCATAAAGACCCTGGTCATGTGCAACCACACTGAAATGACCATCAGGTGCGCAGCCCAACGATGCATGTTTCTCAGGACTATCCCGAAGGGGACATCATACTCAAAATACTTCATGTCCCTGTAGGCATTAATCTTATCGGGATGGTAATAGAAACACAGAAAGACGCCGGTAAAACATAGAACTATGAAAAGCAAGAAGGTAATCCCACCCATACACCAGCTATGGGTGAACCTGAGTGCATGTCTCTTTACGTAGGGTGGATGGAGGTGGAGGAATACGTTCCCGAGGGTGGCCAGGACACGATTCTTTGGGGTATCTTCAAAGCCCCTACGGAATATGGACTTATATACCTGCGATTCAGTAATAATTTCCTTTATCTTTTCTGTTTGTTCAGTCAGCATTATTTCCTTCCCTTGGAGATAAAATCTAGGCGGATACCTCTAAGGCAGATTTATGCCCTGAGGAAGGCCCCCGGTTTTTCCCACTCGCCCCTTTCCTGTCGGAAACGGACTGACTTATCTACTAGGAGTTGCCCATCCGGTGCCAAGGTTACCTTTACCCTCTCTAAAGGTCTTGGTGCCGGACCTTCGTAATTTATCCCCTCCTTGGTAAAACCACTCCCATGGCAGGGACACTTGAATTTGTTCTCACCCTCCCACCATACCGGTGTACAACCCAGGTGGGTGCACTGTCCGAATAGGGCATAAAACCCCTCGCTCTCCCTCACTATCCAGACCCTGTACTCCTTCTGGAACCTTGTGCTCACCACACCAACTGTGTACTCCCACGGGAACCCTGCCTTGAAGGTCATAGGAGGTTCAAAGAGACAGCGCGGAAAAAAGAACCTCATGAAGGAGACTATCCACGTAGCCAGGAAGATAGCAAAACCCCACCAGCCCAATTTTAAGAAAAAGGACCGCCGGCCCCCTTTCCCCAGCCCCGTTTCCTCCTTTTTAAGGGGGCCGGCTTCCACTACTCCCGTTTTTTCTTCCACCTTTGCCGCTTTTGCCTCCACTTAAAAATCTCCTCCAGTATTCGCCAAGAACCTACAAAAAGAACTTGCTTCCTTTTACCTCGCGTCCTTCAAATCTCCTCCACAGGTGAACGGCTCCGCCTCTTGCTTCCACCCTTCTTCAGGCACTGACACCCGCTTCGGAGTTACACCTAGATACTGGCAGTCAAAGTCCACGAACTCTGCCAGCAGTCTTCCTAATGTTATGAAGTAATCCATATGGGCACTGGCCGAAAGGGCCTTGGAAAAGGCATGCACCCACGTGCCAAGGTGTCCTTCCAGGAACTTGGCCTGGGCCTCACGACACAGGTCAGCCTTTTCCTTCTCACCCCTCTCTGTTGCGTGGTATTCCTTAAAACAGAGCACATGCATAAACTCCAGTTCCGTCCCTATAAAATCTGCCAGCTCCTTCTCCTTTTCAGAGAGACGGAAACCGAAGGCCCCGTAAAAGCCCCTGATGTCCGCCATGTCCTGGCTCTTCATAAAGACGTGGGCAGAGGCATAAAACGTCTCATGATGGGGACACAGAAGCCCCATTGAGAATATCCTGTTATATCCTCCCTCCAGGTCCCTGAGTTCAAGAGGGGCTATCTCTTTCTCCAGCGCCTCGCAGAGAGGCTCCACAGACTGCGAAAGCCCCTCTCCCAGACAGGTGGACGCATTTCTTAACTCCCTGGAAGCAGCACCCGTCTTTATCTCCCTCAGACCATCTTCAGTGGGATAGGCAAAGCCTCTGGAGAGAAAACTGTAGAGGTAGCTCCTGGCAAGGGCCTTTCCAGCCCTCTCTTCACGGGGCACCTCTTTCACCTCAATCTCTTTTGTAACTTCTGGCATTAGAAAAATCCTCGTCTCTTAAAATGCTCAGGACAACTCTATGTAACGTTCAGGTGCTTCTCGTCCCTGACCAGCACCTGCTCGTTGATAGGCACCCTGATAATCTCTTTATGATCCTTATTGTAAGCAATGATTGTATCTGCCGTGACCTCGTAGCAGTAGATTAGCTTCTGAGTCACACCAAAGAGTTGTAGCACCGCCAGGAGTTCGTGGGACGGCTTGGTGTATTTGGCTATAGCCTCATCCACTGCGGGACCGAACATCTGGTGCAGATAGCCCCTTGGTGCCCATCTGGGCGGTATGTAGTACACATTAGGCTCTGTCCCGAATTGGGGATAGAGCGGCAGTGCCACCTTTTCCTTCTTAACCAGGTAATAGACCGGGCTATCCGGGTCATCCATCCAGCCCTGTAACCTTATCTTTCCCACGCATGCCGATATGCAGCGGGTAACCATGGGTTCTCCCTCTGTCAAGGGGTCTTTCCCCTCCAACCTGGGATAACAGGCGATACATTTCTCTGAGACCCTGGTCTGTCCGTTGAACATCGGTTTTTTATAGGGACACTGCTCTACGCACTTCCTGTAACCCCTGCAGCGACTCTGGTCAATAAGGACTATCCCGTCCTCCGGTCTCTTATAGATGGCCTTCCTTGGACAGGCCGCCAGGCATGCAGGATAGGTACAGTGATTACAAATCCTCTGAAGATAGAAGAAGAATATCTGATGCTCTGGAAGCGTGGCCCCTTCCTGTACACCATTAACGGTCTTGGGGCCGCGGTTAGCGGTATCTTCAAAGAAGTTAGGGGCACGCCATTCCTTATCCTCCGGGACATATCCCAGGGCCTGCTGTCCACTGGCGTCAATCTTCTTGGCTGCGGCCTCAAACAGGGTATCCCCTTTATACTTCCCGTAGGGGGCGTCCTGTGTCTTATTGCTGGCATCCCATCCTGGCTGTGGCCCAAGGAGCGCCAGGGCCTTGGAGTCCCAGGACTGCGGATAACCTCCAAAAGGCTTTGTCTCCACGTTATTCCACCACATATACTCCTGCCCCTTGGAGAAGGTCCAGGTGCTCTTACAGGCCATGGTGCAGGTCTGGCAGGCTATACACCTGTTTATATTGAATACTGCAGCGAATTGTTTCTTTGGACGGGCGGCTGCATAGGGATATTCCATCTCCCGTCCTAGCTGCCAATTGTAAACCTTTGTCATGAGATTCCTCCTAATCCTAATCCGCCTCAGGCGGATGCCCTTTAGACGATGAACTTTCCGGCGAGGTAGTTCTTCATGGCCTCGTTTTCCTGTGCCGGGGTTAGGCCCGTCCTGGCAGGCTCCCAGGGACCTCTGCCCTCTATACCACCATCCTCGGCCTTGCATACCCTTATTAAGGTCTCCTTGGGGCAGGTGTTGGGGGCATGTATGTCTATCTCATACCCCTTGCCTATGCCCTGACCCATGAGGTTCTTCCTCACAAGACTATCGGTCATCATGGTGGGCTGCAACCAACCTCTGGTCAATGACTGTTGCGAGCCGTAACGGAAGTTGGCCTGATAGCCTGTGTCGTGAGAGACGGCCCTGCCGTCTTGCCTCGTCTCGTGGGCCTTTACAGTCTTCCAGAGGGCCATGAAGGGCGCATGCTTCATCATGGTCACCCCTCTAGGGTAAGCCGGATTGTACTTCGCCCTGAGCATTAGACGGGCCACCTTGTAATTGGAGTCGTCGGGCTTCCAACCCACGTAGGGCCTGTCATCAGGGTTGGCGTCGGCGTAGACATAGTCACCATCGTTGATGCCCAATTCCTTTGCATCCTCTGGATTCAAGTGAATCTGGTGTTCACCCACCCCTGGGGTCCTCTTGTCCATGCGATATGGGTCACCGTAGTTGCTGTCCCAGATGAGGTTCCAGTCAGCGGTACTCCAGGAGGAATGCACCCTGTGACGGGTCTTGGGGGTCAGGCAGTAGAAGCGATACCCCTTCTCCCAGAGGAAGTTCTTGGTCTTCTTCACCTCTTTCCAGGGCATCTTGACGTTTCTTACCGAACGTTCATCTGCGCTGGTAGCCGTCAAAGGTATGCCGTAGTCATTGGGCCTTATCGCCGGATGGGTAGCCACGATGACGTTGGGTAGATAGGGCGTGGCCTCTACCGGTTCACGGAATACGATGAGGTTCTCTCCATACTCAATAAATTCGTCCTCGTCCCTGTAGAACTCCAGCCTTCCGGTCTTATTATAGAAGGGCTTGGATTCCTGAATCTGCTCCCAACCCGTTATCCTGGGATAGGTGCGGAAGAGCATCATGGCACCACGGTCTTGCTTGAGGAGGTCCTCCACTTTGTAGCCCTGGGTGGTGATACAGGCATCCAGGACACGCTGTACGTAGACCTCTGTCTTGCCTTCCAGGATAAACTTCCAGTAATCCCTGTACCGGTTGTCCCCGGTTAATTCAGCCAGCTTGGCAGCAACTCCAGCAAAGACCTCAGTATCCTGCCTGCTGTCGTAAAGCGGCTTTATTCCACCCTTCCAGAGTTGCAGGAATGGGTTAGAACAGGAGGCTGTCATATCTGGAGCGGTCAGTTCCATCCAGCTATGGACGGGGAATACAACGTCTGAGACCTCACAACTGCCTGTCCACTCCCAATCCTGGGCCACTATCATCTCCACCCTCTTGTTGGTGTTATAAATCATCTCGTAGGCCCATTTGGCGTTGTTGATGAGGTTCACGTTGGCAAACCATATAACCTTGGTGGGAGTGGGCATGTGCGTCACACCGGTGAAGCACTTCCCCTTTACTTTTAAGATGTTATCCTGGTAGTTCCAGTAGGCCACCTCTTCGGGCTTGAAGTACTTTTTTACCTTTATATCGGAGGCCTTGGCATTGGGGTCCAGGTTCATGTGGAAGGGGTCTTCTCCCATCATAACGCCTGAGCCGGGGAAGGTGCTGATCTTGTAATTACCTGCCCAGTGGCCTGGACCTCCACCTGGCTTTCCGAAGTTGCCAGTCAAGGCCAGTACCAGGAAGTTGGCCCTGTCCTTTATGTCACAGTGGAAGTAGTGGTTAGTACCCTCACCCGTGTGAATCATGGCCGGCTTAATGGTGGCAAAGTCCTTGGCCAGTTGCTGTATCATCTCCTTGGGGGTACTGGTTATCTCCTGTGTGGTGTCAAGGTCGTACTCGGCGCAGAGCTCTTTATAAAGTTGGAATATGGGTTTAACCTCTATCTCCTTGCCGTCCACAGTCTTTACCTTGAAACTCCCCTCAAGGGCAGGGTCGATGCCCATAGCGGCAAAGTGTTTGCCCACGTCCTCGCGCGTAATGACCTTGGGGCCGTTGGTCTTGGTATCCCAGACCACAAAGTCGCCCCACTCCTCTCTCATCTCTGGCTCAATAATCTGTACCTTCTTACTGTAGCCTGTAAGCTCCTTGTTTTTGTAGCCGGGGACAATTTCTGAGGCACGTAGAATCTTAAGGCTATCCAGCCTCATCAGTAGTGGCAAATCGGTGTACTGCTTTACGAAGTCCACCTCGTACCACTTGTTCTGTATAAGGAGGTTGGCCACGGCCATCATCAGTGCCACATCTGAGCCTGGCCTTATGGGCACCCAGTAGTCTGCCTTCTGGGAGGCGGGGCTGTACTCGGGGGAGATGTTTACAATCTTCCCGCCCCTTTCCATTATTTCTATCCACCAGTGGGCATCGGGCATCTTGTTTTCCACCATGTTCTTCCCGCTGAAGACCATGAGTTTTGCATGACGGAAGTCGTTGAGGTCTGAGTCAAAGGTCTGGATGCCTGAGACCATTGGGTGACCGGGGCCCAGGTCGCCGTGCCATGTGTAATTGGACCAGTTGCGCCCACCGGCCTGACCATCGTAGAGGGCGAGCATGTTACAGAAACGTACGGCTGAACCATAGATACGGGTAACGCCAAGGAACCCCATCCCCGGACGTATCTTTATGCAACGGGCACCTGAGCCGTGACAGGCCTCAATCATCTCCTCTGGATAACCTTGTTGCTTGAGGAGTTTTGCACCCTCCTCTCCCCCGTAAGTGGACATCACCCTGAGAAGGCCCCTGGCCACCAGGTTGAAGGCATAGTCCCAGGAGACCCTTACCCATGTATCCCTGTCCCTCTGGAAGTACTTTTCCTGGTTCTCTGGGGTGTTGGGGTCTGGGAACCCGTTCTCTACCCATTCCATCCAACCCTTTCGCACCATTGGGTACTTTATTCTGTATGGGCCATACACCCTCCTGACCAGGGTGTATCCCTTAAGGCAACCACGAGGGTTCCACATGGGGGTACACTTATTCCCGTAGATATCCTCTACGAGGTGGTTGTCGTAGTTTTGCTCTATTCTTGTTACAACGCCGTTCCTCACGAAGGCCCTGAGGCGGCAGTTATGGGTATCATTGGGAACGCAGCAGAAGGTAAACGTCCTGTCATAGGCATACTGGTCTCTGTAAACCTTTTCCCAATTTCTGTCAGGATAATGTTCCAGAGGGTTGGGAATCTCCTCCTGTGCCTCCAGGAAGCGGAGCTTCAGCCCCGTGGCCATTGCGCCTCCCGTGGCCATCCCTGTGTATTTCAGGAAATCACGTCTGGAAATCTCCATAATCTGTTACCTCCCTCTATGGTTAGTCAGGTCAAAAATTTTTACCTGAAGCTTTTTACTTAGAGTGTTTCATATAGTGTTGCTACATTTTCAGTCTAAACCAGGTGGACACGAACTTTATGCCGTCCCTATCCTGATGGGCACCATCCCACACAGCAATGGCGATGGGAACGGTGGTATCTTTTGAGAACTTTACGTCTTTGGCCTCTTTAGACTCCAGAGACCGCCTTAAGACTACCCTCCACTTATTATCTCCCCAACAACCAGTACCCTGTACGCCCTGCGAAGCAACAGGCTGTGACTCAAGACTTCCAAAACCCACGGCGTTCAGGTCCTCTACCTGGGAGGGGCGATGGTCGCTGGAAAAGAGGTTACCCGCTGCACGACCTGAGAGGAAGGTCTTATCCTGTACCTCCTTTGGGAAATAATAAGTATCCACGTGCATGTTCGGATAAACATGCTTTATGTCCGTGTAGTAGCCGGAGTCTGCCTGCCAGTCTCCCTTCCAGTGCCAGATGTTGACGGGGATCTCTAACTTCGTCATGTCCTTGCCGTTACCCATCCCTATAAAGGGGAATTCACCGCTGGGGGAGAACTGCACTGCTGCAGCGTCTCTGTAGGTCTGTGGCTGGGAGTAGCCCATGTTCTGGGTGGCATCATCCCACTCAAGGTGTATGGCAATGTCTTTGTTGTTGTAAAGTGCACGGACACGGACGTGCATGGGGATAATCTCTGGCTGCCACAGCCTGTTGAGAGGTATCTCATACTCCTTTGTAGACTGCCAGATTGCGGCATCCGGGTCATCGTCAGGGATGTTTTCGCTGGTCTGGGTGGCCACTATCGTAGAGTCAGCCGGTGGGTTGGCCAGCTTTATGTCAGGGTTCTTCAGGGACTGGACGTACTGGACTAGGAGCCAGCGGTCCTCATCGGAAATCTGCTCCCCTGAGAAGGCAGGCATCGGAGTACCAGCCATCCCTGTAGCAAATCTCAGATAGATGTCCTTGTTAGTATTACCACCCTTAAACACACCGGTGGTAAAATCCCTCACCTTTATAGGTCTACCCCAGTCGTCTACCTGCTCCTGGGCCGAGGGGCCGTCCCCCTTTCCAAGCCTGCCGTGACACTTTATGCATCCCAGCTTTTCTTGCTCATAGACCGTCTTTGCCTTTGCCAGGGATTCGGGGGTCATGGCCGGTTCGGTGGAGACATTTAGCGGATGGGGTGCTCCTCTGAGTTCAAACAGATTATAAGTCTTGCCCTCTTCCTCATCATAGTAGACGCTGAGAGTCTTTACGTGCTGTATGACGTTCCAGCGCTCATCCTCAGAGATATAGTTAAAGGCGGGCATGGCGCTTCCGGGGACACCATTGGTAATGGTCTTGAAGAGGTCGTCGTCCGTGGGCATTTCTCCGGATGGGGTGGAACGGAGCTTGAACTTTCCACCAGTAAAGTCTGCGGGCTTAGGGTAAAGGAAGACAGCGGCTAGACCTTTGCCATCTCCCTTCTCTCCATGACAGCCCTGACACCTCTTTTCAAAGACGCCTTTCCCTGCATTTGCATCCCCTTTAGCAAAAACTGGGGTGTAACTGAGGGCTATCAAACCAAAACTGATAAAAAAAACAAACGCCCGTCTAATATATTCCATAACACCCTCCCCTTCTACTAAGCCCTTTCTTTCCTTGAGGATAGTTTGCGCTCTTCAATCGCCTTGTCTAAAATCTTCACAAGCAGGTCGCCTTCGGCCTTCTTCTCTATGCAGAAGAAGGCCCCGACCCTGGTACAATTTTGCAGGGCTTGGGGCGTCCATGAGGTGGCACTTACCACCACAGGTGTCTCAGGAGAGACTGCCTTTATACCCTGGAGCATGTCCAGGACGCTGAGTTTGCCATCAACGTCCCCCCTGACCAGTACGGCAGTAAAACCACCCTCTTCCTTTAAGGCCTGCAGTCCCGAAAACCTGTCCCCTACCGTCATAGCCTCGTAACCTGCCTTGCTCAAAAGGGATTTCGTCCTTCTCTGGCGATCCCTATCGCTGTCTAATACCAAAATCTTTTCCCCCACAACTTTCACTCCTTATCATTATCCTGCCCGATAAGGGCAAGCTAGCAACTGCCATACCATTTTAGAAGTATTACCTTGAATGTTCCCCTATTGTGTTGAAAGTACAAAGGTTAGCACAACTTCTGGAGGAGGAGAAAGAGGTAAGGAACGGAGGTTTTGTTACACCTTATTCACAAAGTAAGGGTTATACAACGCAAACTCTTTAAAATTAACTGTTTAAATAAGTACACTTCAGTATACACATTTGTGTACTGGAGTGTGCGTTCTTACTTTGTGCTGGCCTGAGGTAGGGAGTCTCGCATGTTAAGGACTTCTTCGGAGAGGCTTAACTTCTTGATGATGCGGTGTAGGGCCGTTCGGGTAATACCACTCTTCTCGGCTGCAAGGGTAATATTGCCATGACACTTTCTGAGGAGGTTTGTAAAATATTCCCGCTGGAAGTGGCGAAAGACCTCTTCCTTGGCCTTATCGTAGCTTGTACTGCTAAAACCTTCGGCCTCCACTAGCCATGGTACTTGCCCCTGCCGTAGCAGTATGTCGGAGGGCTGTATTTCTTTTCCTTCTGCGACGAGCATCGCCCTTTGGACGACGTTCTCCAATTCTCTGACGTTACCAGGCCAATCGTACTCCATTAACCTTCTAAAGGCCCCGGGGGTAAGGCTCTTCCCCTCTTCCCCTTCTGCCCATTTTTCCAGGAAATGGGCGGCCAGAAGGGGTATATCCTCTTTCCTCTCCCTGAGAGGTGGGACATTAATCCTCACCACGTTGAGCCTGTAGTAAAGGTCTTCCCTGAAGGTGCCGCCTTTAACAGCCTTCTCCAGGTCCGTATTGGTGGCAGAAATAAAACGGACGTCTATTTTCAACGGTTCGGTAGCACCGACGGGAATGACTTCCATCTCCTGGATTACTCGTAGTAACTTACTCTGGAAGGCCAGAGACATGCTACCTATCTCATCCAGAAAGAGCGTACCCTGATTGGCCTGGATAAGAAGGCCCTTTTTATCGTAATCTGCCCCAGTAAAGGCCCCTTTCTTGTATCCAAAGAGTTCCGCCTCCAGGAGATTCTCTGGCAGGGCAGCGGCATTAATCCCAAGGAAGCGGTTCTTTGCCCTAGGGCTTTGCTGGTGTATGGCCCTGGCTATAAGTTCCTTACCGGTACCGCTCTCCCCCTGTATGAGGATTGGTACTCTGGAGGGCGCCACCTTCTTTATGGTTTCAAAGATTTCCTGCATCTTCCAATCGCGCCCTATGATGTTCTCAAAGATATGGGCCTTGTTTACCTTTTCCCTGAGATACTCTAGCTCTTCATGGAACCGCTTATCCTGAAGGGCCCTCTGAACCACTATCAGTAGCTCATCGTTATTAAAAGGCTTCGTGATGTAGTGATAGGCCCCTTTCTTCATGGCGTCTATGGCAGATTCTATGGAACCATACGCCGTAAGGACTATTACTTCTATCTTGGGACGAAATTCCTTCACCTTCTCCAGCAAGGAAATTCCGCCAATTCCTGGCATGCGGACGTCCGTGACCAGGACCTCCACCGGGCTCCTTTTTATGTACTCTATAGCCTCTTCCGCCGTAGATACAGTACTTACCTCGCCTACCTCCCTTAGTACGAGGGCAAGACCTTTCACCATATCCGGTTCATCATCTACCACTAAAAGATTTGGTCTACTCATTCCTTACTTCCAACTCCAAAGACTTTCAGTCTTCAACAGGGTATCCCCCTTCCCATCAAACTCTCCCTTGATGGGCAAGACAATCATAAAGCGGCTACCTTTGCCCACCTCGCTCTCCACCTTAATGAAACCGCCGTGTCCTTCTATGATGTTCTTACAAGTAGAAAGCCCAAGCCCTGTCCCTACACCCTCGGGTTTCGTAGTAAAAAAGGGCTCAAAGAGCCTTGCCATATGTTCAGGAGCTATTCCAGGGCCACTGTCCTCAAAGACCAGTCTCACTGCCTCCAAGACACCGTCCTCCCTGAGGACATCGGAGGCCACTATCAAGCTACCTCCTTTCTCCTGTGCCTGGATGGCATTAACTACTATGTTCATGAAGACCTGACGGAGGAGGTCTGGGTCCCCCTTGAAATGGGGAAGGCCCTTATACAGGTTCGTTGACATTCTTATTTTGTGCTTCTCTAGCAAGGGCTTACACATAAAGAGTACATCTGTTATGCAGTCGTTGAGGTTTATGTCTCTGGGATGAACGGGTACCATCCTGGCGTAGGAAAGGAGGCTCTGGATGACCTTCTTACACACGTCGGTATTCCTCTTAATAGTATCAAGGTACTCCTGCAAGGGGTTACCGTTAGAGACCTTCTTCTGGGCCATTTGAGCAAACATGGAAATGACACCAAGTGGGTTATTCAGCTCATGGGCTATGCCCGCAGATAGTTTCCCAATAACCGTCATCTTTTCCTGGTGCATGAGTTTCTTTTCCATCTCCCTCCGCTCCGTTATATCACGATTCACCAGTACTATTCCCAGATGTTTACCCTCAGAATCCCTTATCGGAGAACAAGTGCTCTCATACACCCTACCTCCAACTTGAAGTATCCTGCTGAAGCTGGAAGGGTCTTCCTGCTTTGAAATCTCCATCCGATCCTCATGTGCCTCGTGCACGCACTGAGGATAGCAGACAGAAAGGGCTGAATCCTTAATGGCCGCAGCGGAGGCGTTATAAAAGTCTATCCTGCCCCCGTTATCTACAAAGATGACCCCCTCCTTCATGCACTCAATTATGGCCTTCCATTTGTCCTTCTCCATCCTCAGGAGTTCTTCCTGCAAGAGCTTCAGCCTGCGGCTCCGCTCCCTGAGCCTTGTGGCTACCGAAACGGTAAAATAGGTGGAAAAGAGCACCGTTGTGGCAAAAACAAAGAGTATGCCTGTCAGATACACTGGCTCCTTCCACCACTCCGGACCTGCAAGACTCACAAAAGGATTTTTATACCTCAAGAGAGGATGATGGGTTAAAACCCCAGTATATTCCAGGAACATAAGCATCCCGAAGAGTAGTATGGTCGTGAACGCAAAGAAATAACTCTCCCTGCGCTCCAGCAGGATGCTGGCCAGTATGGTGTGGAAGATAAAATAAAACAGAAACGGGTTCTCCGCACTCCCTGCAAAGTGAAGGAGCAAGAGGAGACACATCAGGTCACATATAATCTGTACCCTGGCGTTTACAGTCGCCCATTCAGGACGTTCCTTGGCACGGTCGGCATGAATGGAAAAACCGACGTTCAAGGCCAGGAGGATAAGTGAAATAATAATGAACGGGGATGGAGAGTCTATAATCTCCCAATCATAGGCTACCCACACTACTCCCAGCACCCCCGCTACCGCAAACCACCTCAAACGAATAAACCAGTAGAGGCGCTCTATTAGTTCTTCTTGGAAGAGATCCTTTGATGAATTCACACGCCACTCCTCTTAGGAGGAAAATGCTAGCACACCCGCCCCCAGCTGACTAAAAATTTGACGTCGTTCGTGGATATACGACACCTGCCAAGGACAATGTGCGGGTATGTATACAAAAATTTACAATATCTATTATTATGTAAATTAAACCTTTATGTCAAGCAAATTGTAAAGAAGACTACACACCCCATACCCATTAGCGTGTTTACACGACAACATAGTATGTTTTCCCTTGACAAAAAACAATCACTCCAATATAGTCTTTTCAACCCCCGAAAGGAGAAACACACGATACCACGTACACTTGACCTCCAACTGGGGGTGTGGGGTCTCAAGTCAAAAATTTCTCTCGTTTTTACGCTGTACCATTGGTGTGGCTCTTGCCACTAGTCTCCCAAACCTTTTTCTCCGAAAGGAGGAGAAAACATGACAGTATTCGTGGTACAAGTCTTGGGTCTCTTAGGAGGTCTCCTGGTCTTGATAGCAGGTTTTGTTGGTGCCTATCCCGTCTTAAAGCTGAAGATACCACCAGGAGCAGTACTTGATAATGGTCAGATAACCGGTGCCCTTAGATTTCTTATACCTTATCTCCGCTGGTCGCTGACACTCTTTGCAGTTGGTGGTATATTTGTCCTCTGTGCCTTCGCCTACTACATAAGCCTGACCGGTATTTCCTAATCCCCCCTTCTCTCTGGGAAAACTGCCTGTCCCCCTACTTCAGTTGTAACCCCCGACTTCGCCTCGCACGGTAGTACTGAGAAATTTACTCTGGAAAAATCCCGGTAAATTTATTAACATTATTGTTTAAGTAGCACTTCCCACCTCTTTGACATCAGGTGGTACAACCGCCCAAAGGAGTGAGATTGAAAATAGAGATAAGAGGGGAGGCCCCTTGCACAGCGGCCTGCCCTATAAACCAGGACGCCAGAGATTACGTACAACTAATTGCCCGTGGCCATTTTGAGAAGGCCTTTCAGCTGGTAAGGTCCAAAAACCCCTTCCCTGCCTCCTGCGGGCGCATCTGCACACGGCGCTGTGAGGAGGCCTGTAGAAGGAAGGCGGTAGATGAGTCGGTCGCCATCTGCTGGCTCAAGCGTTTCCTGGCAGACAAGGACTTTACACCTGGCCTGGAACAACCCAGGGAAAGATACCACGAGCAAGTAGCCATAGTGGGGGCAGGACCCTCAGGGCTAACAGCAGCCAATGACCTCAGCCTCCTTGGTTACAGGTGCGTAATCTTTGAAGAACTCCAGGAGCCAGGGGGTATGCTCCGTGTGGGTGTCCCCCGTTACCGCCTGCCGAGAGAATCCCTGGATAAAGACATAAACAACATCCTTTCCCTCGGTGCGGAGCTTAGAACCGGAATAAAAGTGGGGAGGGACATTACCTTTGCAGACCTGCAGAAAGAGGGCTTCAAGGCGGTATTCCTTGCCATAGGTTCTCATAAGCCCCTGAGACTGGACGTCCCGGGCGAGGAACTCACGGGGGTAGTCCCAGCACTGGAATTCTTCCGAAAAATCACTCTGGGTGGAGGCCAGAAGTTGGGCCGCCGCGTGGCCGTTATCGGCGGAGGAGACACCGCCCTGGATGCCGCACGAACGGCGCTTCGCATGGGTGCAGAAAAAGTAAGTCTGATATACCGCAGGAGCCTGGAAGAAATGCCTTGTGAGACAGAAGGCAGAAAAGAGGCAGAAGAGGAAGGGATAAACTTCCTCCTCCTTGCCGCTCCAGTAGAGATCCTCGGTAAAGACAGGGTAACGGGCCTGAGGTGCATTAAGATGACGCTGGGAGAGCCAGACGCCACTGGTAGAAAAAGGCCCGTCCCCCTCCCGGGCTCGGAATTTACCCTAGAGGCGGATAACGTCCTTGTCGCCATAGGTCAGGCCCCCGAGGCCGAACTCCTCTCAAGGAACGGCATATCAATAAGCCAGAAAGGAACCATAACGGTAGACGAGGACACTATGATGACCAACCTTCCCTGGGTCTTTGCCGGAGGGGACGCCACCACGTTAGGCGGTACACTGGTACAGGCCATCGCTCATGGCAGACGGGCCGCCCTTTCCATTCACAGTTATCTCAGAGGAGAAAAACCTCAGCTACCCGCTAAACCTGAACCGATAGAAGAACTATCCATCAGCAGGACACCGCTCATTAAAAAAGAGGTAAGACAAAGGATGCCCATGCTACCCGTGGCACCCAGGATAAGGGACTTTAGCGAGGTAGAGCTAGGCTTTCCCGAGGGGCAGGCAGTTAGTGAGGCAAGGCGGTGCCTGAACTGCGCCGCAGGGGCGTTGGTGGATCCAGAGTCCTGCGCCGCCTGTCTTACCTGTGTAAGGGTCTGTCCCTATGATATCCCTCAGATACCTCTCGGAGGCAAGACAGCAGAGATAGGCCCAGACTGTCAGTCCTGCGGTATCTGTGTGGTGGAGTGCCCCGCAAATGCAATCTCCCTCAAGGATAAATATGAGGATATGGGGGAAAAGACATTGGAATCCGTCTTGAGGCAACCTGCCGTAGAAGCTCAGCCACTGGTAGTTGCCTTCCTGTGTCAGTTTGACCCTCACTCCGCAACCGCATCACAAGAACTCAAACGAAACGGCATAAGGATAGTGGAGATTTCCTGCATAAGCAAGCTTGAACCCCAGACTATCCTCAGAGCCTTTGAGATGGATGCCGATGCGGTCCTGGTCGTAGGATGTCAGGCTGAAGGATGCCACTTTGATGCGGGCCACGCCTGGGCCAAAAGGAGGTTGGACCACACGGCGAGATTGCTGGAGGCTATGGGATTTGAGAAACAGCGGCTTCAATGGATTTCTCCCTACCCTGAGGGAGAGTTTCCCAAGTTGCTCAGGGATTCTATGGAGGAAATTAAAAAGCTGAGTTTGGCCCTCCAACCCGTTAACTAGAAACGTAGCGTGCGGGCTTGCCTCGCACGCTTACACTAGATCGTAAATAAAAGGTTAAAATAATGATCGTTGCCAGACCAAAATCCTTTGAAGAGATAAAGAAGCTCATACAAAACTACAAAAAGATAGCCGTCCTGGGCTGCGGTGGGTGCGTAACAGTACGCTCTATTGGTGGACAGAAACAGGCCGAAGAACTGGCCACGTTAATCAGACTCTGGGCCAGGAGTCAAGGCAAAGAGGTCACGGTGACGGAGGTTACCCTCACCAGACAGTGCGAGCCAGAGTTCGTAGAATCCATAAAAGACAAGACCAATGATTGGGAGGCGGTGGTGTCCCTGGCCTGTGGAGTGGGGGTGCAGTGCCTGGCGGAGAGATATCCCAGGACAAAGGTTTTCCCTGGGGTGGATACAACATTCATGGGGGCAACCATAGAGCCAGGGCTGTACTGGGAGCGGTGCGTGGGATGCGGCGAATGTATCGTAGGGGAGACTGGTGGCTTTTGCCCTGTGGCACGGTGCGCCAAGAGCCTGATGAACGGCCCCTGTGGCGGCTCACAGGGAGGTCGCTGCGAGGTCTCACCAGACACGCCCTGCGTCTGGCAACTCATCTACGAGCGCATGGAGGAGCTGGGCGTCGGCGAGGAACTGGACGCTATCAGACCACCCAAAGACTGGTCGGTCAGGCCACAAAGGATGGTAATGGAACACCTCAGGGCAGTCTCCATCGGAGAGGGTGCCACTACACAGGGGAAGAAAGAAGTTAAATGACGGAGAAGAACCCACACAATGTAGTGGCCGAGCTTGCTCGGCATTTGGTAAAGACGCCTAAGGGCCTTACCTCGGGTAGCCACCTGGAAAGGTTGCTCAAGGGAGGAAAATTTGTGGTCACGGCCGAGCTTGGTCCTCCCAGGGGTGCAGACAGGGCAGTGGTGGAAAAGAAAGCTACCCTACTTAAGGGGTATGTGGATGCCGTTAACATCACCGACTGTCAGACCTCAGTGGTGAGGATGTCCAGCATCGCCTCCGCAAAGATACTCCTGGAGATGGGTGTTGAGCCGGTGGTGCAGATGACCTGCAGGGACCGTAACCGTATTGGCCTGCAATCAGACCTCCTCGGGGCATGGGCACTGGGTATGAAGAACCTGCTCTGCCTGACTGGAGACCACCCAAAGTTCGGAGACCACCCCGGAGCCAAACCCGTCTTTGACCTGGACTCAATACAACTACTCCACATGCTCAAGACCATGCGGGAGGACAAAAAGATGCTCTCAGGGACACCCCTTGAGGGAGAGCCAAGGTTCTTCCTGGGTGCGGCGGAGAATCCCTTCGCTGACCCCTTCGCCCTCAGGGCCAGGCGTCTTGCTAAGAAAATAAAGGCGGGGGCGGAGTTCATCCAGACCCAGATTGTCTATAATGTGGACAAATTCGCTCAATGGATGGAAGAGGTAAGACAAAAAGGTCTACACAAGAGGGCCTTCATCCTGGCAGGGGTTGCACCGCTAAAGTCGGCAGGCATGGCCAAATACATGAAGAATAATGTCCCAGGTATGGACGTCCCCGATGCCATTATCTCACGCCTTGCGCAGAAAAAATCTAAGACCGAAGGTATAGAGGTCTGCCTTGAGATAATTGAGAAACTGAGGCAGATAGAAGGCCTCTCAGGGATACACATCATGGCGGTGGAATGGGAGGAGGTGGTGGCCCAGCTCGTAGAAAGGGCAGGTCTTCTCCCGCGTCCTCAGATGTAGCCGCAGGCTTCAGCCTGCGAATCATTCTGGATGCAACCTAAAGGTTGCGGCTACTATACAGTCCTAGCTTAATCCCAGGGCGTATTCAATTATCTTCCTTTCAGGTTCGAAGTCCCTGAGGGCCAGCCCCTTCATTGCCGCCCTGATTAATTCCTCTGTAGGGGCACGTTGCAACGTGCCCCTGTCCATATAAAACCTCCCCGCCATAAGCAGGGGCGCAAGGCTCACAAGCCCCACTATCTCACTGGCCGTAACCTCTACCCCAAGGGCCTTTGCCTCCTCCCTAACCGCCTCCAGGGCCACGTACGGAGGAGTAATCTCATAATCCAGGAGGTTCATGGAAACCTGCGTTATACCAGTACTAAGTTTCACCCCCATGGCCTGTACCTGTTTAAGAAGCCCTGGTATACGCTCTGATGTCTGGGCGGGCCCCGCCACCTTCCTGATTACCCCCGTCTCCCTCACCCTGCCAGAAATCTTGTTGGCAATGGTAAGCTCTGAGGTAGAGAGATCTACGTTATATGCAATGAGGAGTTTCCTTGCCCCAATGACTGTAGCCCCTGCACGTTTAACCCTCTCATTAAACTCACATGGACCGAAGTCTGGCCTTTCCCTTACAAGCTTTTCTGGAAGCCCCTCGTATTCCCCCCTCCTTATGTTGGCAAGCTCCCTCCGCTCCGGCCGCCTTGCCGCCTCTCTGTATAAATAGACAGGTATACCCAACCCCTCCCCCACCTCTCTTGCCAGTTCCACTGCCAGCCCGACGCACTCCTCCATTGTAACCCCACTAATAGGCACAAAGGGGACTACATCGGCCGCCCCCACCCTGGGATGGCTGCCCTTATGATGGGACATGTCTATAAGCTCGCCTGCCTTGGCGATCGACTTCCTTGCAGCCTCCTTCACGCCCTCGGGAGTGCCTGCAAAGGTTATCACGGTCCGATTGTAATCAGGGTTATCCTCCACCCCAAGGAGCTTCACTCCAGGGGTAGACTCTACCTCCCTGGCAATGGCCCTGATTTTATTGAGGTCCCTCCCCTCGCTGAAGTTGGGTACGCATTCTACTATCTTCACGGTCACAATCTTGACTAGACTTTTGGCATATTGTATCGTGTGAAGACCTATCATGGTAGGGGCTTGACATCAAACCCCTACACTCTATAGCAATGTAGGGATAGGGCTTTAGCCCTGTCCACTACGGAATGGACAAATCTGAAGCCTGCCAAAGGTTAGGTCTACTTCAGGCACGATTGTCCCTACATAAGAGAGGAGAGACGACTATGGTATCTATTGATTTTGACGTCATTGTCTTTAAAGAAGACGAAACCTACGTGGCCTATTGCCCTGAACTTGATGTCTCAAGTTGTGGAAGAACCGTTGAACATGCAAAGGAGATGCTCAAAACTGCCGTGAGACTGTTTGTTGAAGAGGCAGAGAAAATGGGAACGTTGGAAGATATACTTTTGGAGTCAAAATATAAAAAAGATGCAAGTGGGCGTTGGCTACCACCCAAACTCGTTGCAACCGAAGTGGTAAGCCTATAGTAAAATGCCCAAGATAACACCAATACCAGCAAGTAAGTTAAGAAAAATCTTTGAAAAGGCGGGGGATTTAAGTGTGTAAGAATTGAAGTAGATCACTTCGTATACACTAAACAAGGAGTTCTAAGACCAGTAGTCATACCCGACTGGAAAGATGGCCCGGTTTTCATAATCAAAAATAACTTAAGAACAGCAGGCATAACAAGAGAAAAATATTTTTCTTTCCTCAAAGAAATATGATTTGCTTGATATAGTCAACTCTCTACTGCCCCTACTAAAAGGAACAATCTAATGCCCAGGCCCATGTATTATGAGGAAAGCCCCCCTTCCCCCATCAAGGCCCACACAGGTACAGGACTCCACTGCAAGACCTGGGATGCAGAGGCCGCCCTGAGGATGCTAATGAACTGCCTGGATCCTGAGGTAGCCACACGCCCCGATGAACTCATCGTCTACGGTGGGGCAGGCAGGGCGGCGAGGAACTGGAGGGAGTATAATCGTCTGGTAAAGACACTGCAGGGGCTGGAGAAAGATGAGACACTCTGTGTACAATCCGGACGCCCAGTCTATATTGCAAAGACCTTCCCGCATTCCCCCAGGGTGATTATCGCCACGGCCAACCTAGTGCCTGCCTGGGCCACACAGGAGAATTTTGATAGGTACGATGAAATGGGCCTTACCATGTTCGGCCAGATGACTGCAGGTAGCTGGATATACATAGGCTCCCAGGGGATACTCCAGGGCACCTATAACACCTTTGCTGCCCTGGCCCAGAAGGAGTACAACCTGCAAAGTCTCAAAGGCAAATTTGTCCTTACGGCTGGTATGGGAGGGATGAGCGGGGCACAGCCACTGGCCGTTACAATGAATGAGGGGGTAATACTGGACGTAGAGGTACGTGAGGAAAGAATCCTTAAAAGGGTACGTCAGGGTTATTGCGATAGAATCACCCACAGCCTGGACGAGGCCCTGAAATGGGTCACGGAAGCCGAGAGAAAATACGAACCTCTCTCAGTCGGGCTAGTCGGCAACGCCGCAGAGGTCCACCCTGAACTGGTTAGACGCGGGGTCACTCCCGATATCGTTACAGACCAGACCCCTGCACACGACATATACAGTTATGTGCCGATTGGTAGCGTTTCTGATACGGACAGGCTGAGGGAGACAGACAAAGACGAATACAGGAAGAGGGCCTATGAGTCCATCGCCCTTCACATGGGGGCTATACTTGAGTTCCAGCGGCGTGGCTCCATCTGCTTTGACTACGGCAACAACCTCAGGGGCCAGGCAAAACTGGCAGGGGTGGAAGTAAGAACCGGGGATGGGAACTTCAAGTACCCTGGATTTGTTCCTGCCTACATACGCCCTCTCTTCTGTCAGGGTAAGGGCCCATTCCGCTGGGTGGCCCTTTCCGGAGACCCGGAAGATATAGCATGTCTTGACCAAGCTCTCCTGGAGACCTTCCCGGAAGACCGTTCACTGAACCGATGGATAACCCTTGCAAGTAAAAAGGTCCCCCATGAAGGACTCCCCGCCAGGATATGCTGGCTAGGCTACGGAGACAGGGCTACATTTGGTAAAGTCGTAAATGAACTGGTGAGAAAGAAGAAGGTCAAGGCCCCTATCGTAATTGGCAGGGACCACCTGGATTGTGGCTCCGTGGCCTCTCCCTACAGGGAGACGGAGGGGATGAAGGACGGTAGTGACGCCATCGCGGACTGGCCCTTACTGAACTTTGCCCTTAACACTGCATGCGGGGCCAGTTGGGTCAGCTTCCATCACGGGGGCGGTGTGGGTATCGGGAACTCCCTCCATGCAGGTATGGTCATCGTGGCCGATGGCACGAAGGAGAGGGTAGAGAGGCTTGAAAGGGTCCTTACCGCAGACCCGGGGATAGGTATAGCCAGGCACGTCGATGCAGGATATGAAGGGGCTACAGAAACTGCAAAGAGAAAGGGCGTACGTCTACCCGATTGAACCGTAAGAACAGACCTGTCCTTCGGTATCAATAAAATTTATCTGTATTATATGGACAAAAGGTCTGTCCCTACGTTTGGTAGTAAAGGCCATGAAAAAGAAAACTGGTAAGCAATGTGACCTTGTCATCCTGAACGCCGCAGAACTCCTCACCCTGGCGGGAGCCTCGCAAAGGCCCAGGAAGGGTAAGGAGATGCGCGAACTGGGCCTGATACGTAACGGTGGTGTAGCTATTGAAGGATGCGAATTCATTGCGGTAGGCCAGTCCAGGGAGATTGAGTCCAGATACGCAAAAAAGGCGAAGCGGGTAATAGACGCCTCCTGGAAGGTGGTAATGCCTGGTCTTGTAGACCCTCACACCCACGCCGTATTTGCAGGCTGGAGGGATAGAGAATGGGTGATGAGATTGGGTGGAATGGACTATCTTGAAATCCTCAAGTCGGGTGGAGGCATTCTGGAGACGGTCAGGGCTACCAGAGCAGCCTCTCTTGAGGAACTCGTGGAGATAACAAAAAAACGACTGGATGCTATGCTCCTCCATGGCACCACTACGGCAGAGGTAAAGAGCGGTTACGGGTTAGATTTAGAAAACGAGCTTAAGATACTAAGAGTCATTGAGGCACTTGAGAAGGAACATCCTATACGTCTAATACCCACCTTCCTTGGTGCCCATGCCGTACCAGAAGAGTACAAGGACAACCAAGAGGGCTATGTTGAGGCAGTAATAAGCTGGTTACCAAAGGTATCCGCCTCAGGCAGACAAACCAAGGCCCTTGCCAGGTTTTGTGATGTATTTTTAGAGGAAGGGGCCTTCAGCCTGGCTCAGGCAAAAAGCATACTGGTTAGAGCCAAAGAGTTGGGCCTCGGCCTGAAGCTCCATGCTGGAGAGTTCAGAGACCTGGGAGGGGCGGGGCTTGCACTGGAGTTGGGGGCAACCTCCGTAGACCACCTTGATTACGTGTCGGAGGAGGACATAGCCCGAATGGCAAAAAACGGAACACTAGCAATATTCTTACCCGGCGTACCCTTCTTCCTGAGGAGAAAACACCAGGCAAGGGCGAGAGAGATGATAGACCTCGGGGTGCCCGTTGCCCTTGGCACCGACTTTAATCCCGGGACGTGTCCCACCCCAAACATGCAACTAATCATGACCCTGGCCTGTCTGGAGTTGGGGATGAGCCCTGAGGAGGTCATAAATGCCACTACCATTAATGCCGCACATGCCCTCGGCTACGCCCACAGGGTGGGCAGTCTGGAGGTGGGCAAGAGGGCCGACGTCCTTGTTTTAGACATTCCCACTTATACCCACCTGGCTTACCAATTTGGTATAAACCACGTGGAAATTGTTGTAAAAACAGGAGAGGTGGTAGTAGAAGGCAAAAGGTTACTTAAAAAGGGATAAATCCTTTTACTGTATGGTGTTCTGTCTGTTTAAATTTTAACCCTTGACTTGCCATGGGGGCTATGCTAACATTCCCAGTTTGGAGGTAGTACAAGGTTAAGCTGTTGAGACTTGCGAACTTGCAGATGTAGTATCGCACCAGACTCAACGCCTTAGACTGGGAAACAGTGCGTAGTGATACCATAAAACAAGGGCTTGAGAGGGCTGCCGCCAGGTCCCTCCTTTATGCTACAGGTCTCGCCAGAGAGGACATGGCAAAGCCCTTTATTGGGGTTGCCAGCAGTTACACGGAGCTTATCCCTGGTCACGTCCACATGCGGCGGCTAGAGTCCATGATAGAGAAGGGTGTATATGCCGCTGGTGGGGTGAGCTTCCTCTTTGGTGTACCGGGGATTTGTGATGGTATAGCAATGGGCCACCCGGGGATGCGCTACTCCCTGGCCTCAAGGGAGATAATTGCCGATGCCATTGAGTGTGTGGCCAATGCACATTGTCTGGATGGACTGGTGCTACTGACCAACTGTGACAAGATTACGCCTGGGATGCTCATGGCACTGGCAAGGTTGAACATCCCCGGCATAGTGGTAACGGCGGGACCGATGCTGTGCGGTCATTACAAGGGCCGCAGGCTGTCCATGGTCGCCGACACCTTTGAGGCCGTGGGCAGGAGACGTAAGGGAGAGATTACCCAGGATGAGATGGACAGATTAGAAATGGAGGCATGTCCGGGACCGGGCTCCTGCCAGGGGCTTTATACGGCCAACACCATGGCCTGCCTGACGGAGGCCATGGGGATGTCCCTGCCAGGTTGTGCGGCGAGTCTGGCCGTATCTGCGGAAAAGGACAGGTTAGCCTTTAGGAGCGGGGAGGTGGCAGTCAGACTGGCCAGGGAAGGTATTAACGCCAGAAAAATTATGACAAGGGAGGCCTTTGAGAACGCCATTATAGTAGACATGGCCCTGGGAGGCTCTACAAACACCTGCCTCCACATACCGGCCATAGCAAGAGAGGCGGGGATAGAACTAGGGCTAGAGGTCTTTGACCGTATAAGTCGGAAGATACCCCACCTGGTAAGCCTGGTGCCAGGCGGTGAGTATTACCTTGAAGACTTCTATTATGCCGGAGGCATCCCGGCATTAATGAAGCGACTTGAAGAGGACCTCTTCAACTGCCCAACAGTAAGTGGAAAACGAATTAAGGATATAATAAAAGAGGCAGAGGTGGCAGACCCGGCGGTGATAAAGAGTAAAAAGGAGACCAAAGGCGAGGAAGGCGGCATAGCCATTCTCTATGGCAATCTGGCTCCTCAAGGTGCAGTGGTAAAGCAGAGCGCAGTGGCTAGAGAGGTCCTGCAGTTTAAAGGTCCAGCCAGGGTATTTAACCACGAAGAAGAGGCCATGAAGGCCATAATGAATAAGGAAGTAAAACCAGGCAGTGTGGTGGTAATCCGGTACGAGGGGCCCCAGGGAGGACCCGGGATGAGGGAGATGCTCTCGCCAACGGCGGCCCTGGTGGGTATGGGCATGGATACCTCGGTGGCATTAATTACCGATGGCCGTTTTTCAGGAGGCACCCGTGGTCCATGCATAGGACACGTCAGCCCGGAGGCCGTAACGGGTGGGCCTATTGCCCTGGTGGAGGAAGGGGATGAGATAGTGATTGACATCCCTGGGCGCCGGCTTGAACTTAATGTCCCTGAAAATAGCCTGAAAAGACGTCGGGAGGCGTGGAAGCCCCCAAAGGTGGAGGTAAACGGCTACCTGGCCAGATACGCAAGGATGGTAGGCCCTGCACACAAGGGAGCGGTGCTGGAGGTTGGTAGCACCGACGAGCATCAAAAAGGCGGTATCCTCCCCAGGCTGACCAGACGTCAAAAAGTTACCTCCTGATGGACACAAACGTAGAACCTAAAAAGTATCGCAAGACACCTCCAGGCGTTTGCTCGGCATTACCCGGTGGTGTAATTGGTAACACTAGAGATTTTGGTTCTCTCATTGGAGGTTCGAGTCCTCCCCGGGTAGCCATTTGCAAGAGTTAATACTGCATTATGATAAAAAAAGTAGCTACAAAGATTGATAATGCCTCAAAAGCAGCAGAACTAGCTATGGGGTTCGTTAAAAAGATGGTGCCCCCTATCAAGGCAGAAGGTGCCCGTCTTATCAGCGCCAGGAGAGTAAATTCTTTTTGGGAGGTACAGATTGACATCGGGCTAATTTATCCAGAAGAGACCGTATTAAAGATAAATGACAAAGGAGAGATAGTAGAGTACACTACCAAGAAAAAATAAGTATGGAAGAAAGAAAAAACATAGAAAGGCATATTTACCTCAGGGAGCATTACTGGAATAACGCTCATAAGGCCTTGAAAAATAAAGAGTATGAAAAGGCTAGTGAATTTATTTGGGGCAGTTTTACCCAACTGTTACAAGCCTTAGCCCTGCTAAGGGGGTTAGCTTTGGGGACACACGCAAAAATGAAGGGTTACGTACGAGAGATAGCTAGAGAATTGAATAATGAAGAGGTTTTAATGGCCTTTGAGGAAGGAGAAAAGCTACACGCAAATTTTTACAGGTCTTTTTTAGGACCCTACCAGATAAACTCTTCTCTGGAAATAATAAAAAAAGGCATGGAAGTGCTTTTAAGAAGTGCAGAAGGTATGCGATAAATTGACTGCAGTAATATTAGCCGCCGGGAAGGGCACCCGGATGAAATCTCCTTACCCAAAGGTGCTCTCCAGACTCTGTGGCAGACCCCTTCTGGAATGGGTAGTAAAGGCAGTTAAAGGGGCAGGAATAAAGAGAATAGTAGTAGTGGTAGGAACGAGCAAAGAGGAAGTAACAGGGCTAGTGGAAAGACTCGGCATTGAGTGGGTGGAGCAGGCCGAGCAACTCGGTACAGGTCATGCCCTAAAGGTAGCGGGCCCCTTACTAAGAGGAAGCGGCGGAGATGTACTCGTCCTCTACGGAGACACGCCCCTGGTGAGGGCAGAAACCCTGAGGGAGTTGTGCAGGCATCACAGGGAGACTAAGGCAGAGGCTACCTTGCTAACCACTTACCTGGAGGACCCAACAGGGTATGGAAGGGTAGTCAGGGACGGACAAGGGCGGGTAAAAAGGATAGTAGAAGAGGTTGATTTAACGGAGGAGGAAAGGCGGACAAAGGAGGTAAATGCCGGGATATACTGCTTTAAGTCAGGCCCCCTCACAAGAGTGCTTGAAGGGCTTACCCAGGAGAATAAGAAAAGAGAATACTACTTGACTCAGGTGGTAGAACTACTTAACAATGGCGGTGGAAAGGTAGAGGCCGTGCCCATAGCCGATGCCGAGGAACTCCTTGGGATAAACTCTCAGGCCGAGCTGGCCAGGCTCTCACAGATGGCCTATGCAGAAACCCTGAGGTGTATCATGGAGAACGGCGTTACGGTGGTAGTTCCTTCCAGTACCTTTGTGGAAGAGGGAGCGGAGATAGGGGCAGGTACGGTCTTATATCCCTTTACCTATGTCAGTAAAGGGGTAATAATCGGCAAAGGGTGCAGAATAGGCCCCTTCGTGTATCTAAAGGAAGGTACCATACTCGGGGATGGTGCTGAAATAGGTCCAAATCTCTAAAAAGCCTTTAAAAGAGAGTAAAAAGATATGGATTCCAAAATGCTTGTAGAAGGACTAGACAATCTGAAGGTCTTCTCTGGGAATTCCAATCCTGGCCTAGCCAAGAAGATTTGTGACTATTTGGACATACCGCTGGGCGACGCCTACATTGGACGATTCCCTGACGGAGAAATAGACGTAAAAGTAAATGAGGACATAAGAGGGACAGACGTTTTCTTGATTCAATCGGTGTGCCCCCCTGTAAACGAGAACCTGATGGAATTGCTGGTGCTGATTGACTGCGTAAAGAGGGCCTCCGCAGCAAGGATTACGGCAGTCATCCCATACTACGGATATGCCAGGAAGGATAGAAAGGACGAGGGCAGGGTGCCAATTACTGCCAAGCTGGTGGCCAATCTTATAACCACCGCAGGGGTGGACAGGGTATTAGCCATGGACCTCCATGCGGCACAGATTCAGGGCTTCTTTGACATCCCTGTAGACCATATCTATGCCTTCCCCGTTCTAGCCAATTACTACAAAGAGCTAGACATCCCTGAAGTGATAGTAGTCTCCCCGGATGTGGGAGGAATAAAGATTGCCAAGGCCTATTCCAAGAAACTGAACATAAGGATGGCCGTGGTAGATAAGAGGAGAATAGGGCCTGAGGAGACAGAGATAGGTTTCGTCATTGGTGAGGTGGAAGGTAAGAACGTAATCATGATAGACGACATAATAGCCACAGGGGGTTCCATAGTCCAGGCCGCTAAGGTACTAAAGGACAAAGGTGCCAAGGACATTTACGTAGGTACTACCCATCCGATCCTCTGTGGCTCTGCATCAGAAAAGTTGGCTACGGCCCCGATAAAGGAAGTAGCCGTTACTGACACTATTCCTTTAAATGACAGGGCCAAGGCCCTGGGCAAGAAGATAAGGGTGTTATCAGTAGCGGAGCTCCTGGGCGAGGCCATTAAGAGGATTCATACGAACCAATCTGTGAGTGCGCTTTTTGTCTAGAGGAGAGAAGGATGGCAAGGAATGTATTAAACGTGGAACCACGAGACCTTTTGGGGTCCAGAGGCTCCAGAAGGCTGAGACGAACAGGAAAGATACCTTTGATGTTGTACGGGCTGAAAAGGGACAATATTGCCCTTCTAACCACAGAAAAGGCATTTAAGGAAGTGCTCCACTCTGGTGCAAGGATAGTGAACCTCCGTTGGGATAACCAGGACGAGGTAGCACTTCTGAAGGACTTACAATACGATGCCATGGGCAGGGAGATACTGCATGCCGACTTTGTGCGTATTGCCATGGACAGGCGGATAGAACTGAAGGTCCCTCTGGAGTTGAAAGGTACCCCCGTGGGCGTAGCAGAAGGCGGAATCCTTGAACAAACCTTAAGGGAAATACTTGTGGAATGCCTCCCCACTGCTATACCAGATAAGCTGTCAGTAGACGTCTCTGGAATAACCCTGGGGAGCTCGCTAACCCTGAAGGACATCTCCCTTCCTTCTGACATAAGGATTGTAAGTGAAAATCTGGACATCCCCTTGGCCGTGGTCAGGAAGCCCGTGGTAGAGGTAGCAAAACCTGCCGTGGAAGAGGAAGAGGCTCCAAAGGAACCAGAGGTAATTACCAGAAAACCTAAAGAAGAGGAAGAGGTAGAAGAGACTTAAGTTCCCTATGAAGATAGTAGTAGGTCTGGGGAATCCAGGTCCCAAGTACAGCAGAACCAGACACAACATGGGTTTCATGGTGGTGGACAGACTGGCAGGAAAACTGGGGTTAAGGGTAGAAAGCAAGCGGTTCCATGCCCTTGTAGCTGAAAAAGTAATAGATGGAGAAAACCTCCTCCTGGTAAAACCCCTTACTTATGTTAACGAGAGTGGCCTCACGGTAAAGGAACTCCAGAAAAACTTCTCTTGTCCCGCAGATTCAATAATGGTAATCTGTGACGACTTGAGCCTGCCACTGGGCAAGTTAAGGATACGGAGGAAAGGTTCAAGCGGTGGGCATAATGGATTAGAGTCCATTATCTCCCACCTTGAAACCAAGGACTTCCCACGCCTGAGGATAGGCATTGGTCATCCCCCACAGGGGGAGGCAAGGGAGTATGTCCTCTCCCCCTTTCTAAAGGAGGAAGAGGAGACACTGGAAAGGACACTGGAAAGGGCTAACGAGGCCATACTGAACTGGATAAGGGCAGGTATAGAAGAATGCATGAAGAAGTTCAACAAGGAGGAGCAAACAGCTTGAAGACCTACGAAGCGATGTTTCTCATAGACAGCAACACGGCTAGCAACAACTGGGACGGGGCGGTAAGGCATGTACAGGAGGTCCTCCAGAAAGGAGGAGCAAAGGTACTGAGCCTGGAGAAATGGGGAGAGAGGAAGCTGGCCTATAAAATAGGACAACACAAAAGAGGCACTTATATGCTGGTGTATTTTGAGGCGCCAACAAAAGCCATTACCCCCATACGGAGGGAGTGCCAACTCTCTGAAATCATTGTCAGGAGTCTTATACTGAAGGTGGAAAAGAAACCCGAACCATCGGTTGCTGAAAGCGCTCCAGCAGTAGCTACCGGCTAAATACAAGATAAAGTATGGCAAGTCTGAACAAGGTATTTTTAATGGGCAATTTGACCCGAGACCCTGAGCTCCGCTATACCCCCCAGGGGACGGCCGTAGTGAGTTTTGGCATGGCCATCAACAGGAGGTGGACCACGCCCACAGGGGAATCCAAGGAAGAGGTGTGCTTTGTAGATGTAAACATGTTTGGCCGCAGGGCTGAGGTCATAAGTGAATATTTCTCTAAAGGCAACCCCATATTCATAGAAGGCAGACTTCAGTACCAACAGTGGGAGTCTAAGGAGGGGCAGAAGCGGAATGCCCTAAGGGTTATAGCTGAACATTTTGAGTTTGTCGGGGCCACAAAGAAGCGGCCCCCTGAGGCTGGGGCAGAACCCGTTAACCCCCCAAAATCAGACATCAACGAGGAGGAGATTCCTTTTTAGACCATGAGAAAAAGAGAGAACACCACGAAGAGATTCCCCAGTTACAGCAGGAAATGCCGTTTCTGCAGGATGAGAATAAAGGAAGTAGATTACAAGGACCTACCCAACCTTCAAAAGCTTACAGGTTCACAAGGTAAGCTCTTTTCCAGAAAGCGTTCGGGTAATTGTGCCAGCCATCAACGCTCTGTCAAACTGGCCCTAAAAAGGGCCAGATTCTTGGCACTCTTACCCTACGCCGGGTAGACCCTGAACCAGAACGGTTCAGGGTAGAAAGGGAAATGCCTATGCAGGTAATTTTAATGCAGGATATACCAAAACTGGGCCATATAGGGGACATAGTAGAAGTCGCCAATGGTTACGCCAGAAACTACCTCTTGCCGAGGGGAATGGCCACCACGGTAAACCCGGCAAAGATACAAGAGGCACAGGTTAGAAAGAAAAAGGAAGAGGCGAGGATAGAAAAGGAAAGGAAAGACTTCCAGACACTGGCCAGAGAACTCTCCCAACTGGAATTAACCATCAGCGCAAAGGCCACGAACGAGGGAAAACTCTTCGGCTCCATAAGCCCGAGCATCATAGCCCAGGAACTTTCAAAAAGGGGCTATCAGGTAGAAGAGTCCACCGTAACCCTGGAAGAAAACATAAAGGAGTGCGGCACTTACACTGTACCACTCAATTTTCAACACGGTGTGACAGCCCAGGTAAAACTCTCTGTTGTAAAGGAGGAATAATTCTGTATACTGTGTAGCCGTTTGTAATATCACATTAAAATCATGGCAATAGAGACGATAGAAAAACAGTTGCCCCACAGTGTTGAGGTGGAGGCAAGCCTGCTGGGTGCAATGTTATTAGACAATGGGGTAATAGACATTGTCCTGCAGTACCTGAACAAGGACAGCTTCTACAAGACTGCCCACAGGGAAATCTTCCAGACCATAGTGGAGCTCCACGAAAGGGGGCAGAGCGTGGACCCATTACTCCTCAAAGAGACGCTAAAGAGCAAAGGAACGCTGGGACAGGCGGGCGGGTTAGAATACCTCATGGAGTTAGAAGAAATCGTCCCTGCCGTAGCGAATGCCGAGCACTACGCACGACTAGTTAGGGATAATTCCATCAAAAGAGGCCTGATAGAGGTTGCGACAAACATCCAGAAAGAGGCCTATGACAGCAAAGAAGAGCTGGACGAAATCCTGGATAAATCCGAGAGACTAATCTTTGAACTGGCCCAGAAGAAGTTTAGCAAGGAGAGCACCCATATTTCTGACCTAATCAATGAGACCTTCCATATACTACAGAAAGGGGAAGAGGGAAGGCTTACAGGGCTCTCCACAGGCTTCAAGGATCTAAACGACCTTACCAGCGGCCTACAGCCCTCTCAGTTCATAATAGTGGCGGGAAGGCCAAGCATGGGCAAGACCAGCTTTGTACTTAATGTAGTGGAGCACGTGGGGGTTATGGATAAGGCACCTGTAGTGTTCTTCTCTCTGGAGACATCGGCCCAGCAGCTTGTACAGAATATGCTCTGTTCCTGGTCCAAACTGAATGCACACCATGTCCGTAAAAGGGGCATTTCAAGAGACGAATGGACCAAGCTCACCACGGCTGCCAGCTTCCTTACGGAAGCCCCTATATTCATAGATGACAGTGCTGGTCTGACCCTCATGGAGTTGAGGGCAAAGGCAAGGAGGCTGAAGGCCCAGAAGGGGATAAAGCTGGTGGTGGTGGATTACCTGCAACTACTGGACCCCCCAAGGGCCGAAAACCGACAGCAAGAGGTCTCCATCATATCCAGGGGACTGAAGTCCCTGGCCAGGGAATTGGAGATCCCCGTCATAGCGGTCTCCCAGCTAAACAGGGCTGTAGAAACCAGGACGGATAATAGACCCAGGATGTCTGACCTCAGGGAATCGGGCTCTATTGAACAGGATGCAGACCTGATCCTCCTTCTCCACAGGGAGGGATATTACAACCCGGAAAAAAGCCCAAGAGAAACCGACGTAATAATAGCCAAACAGAGAAACGGTCCCACCGATACAGTAAAGCTCACCTTTCTTACGGAGTGCATGCGTTTTGAGAGTGCCGCTTGTCATGAAGACTTATGAAGAAGGCATGGAATGGGTCATCCCAACAGATGGTGCCTTGTCATCTTTTGTATCTTTGCCTTTTGCCTTAGGGGAGAGGAATATTTGCTAGCCCAGACAGCAGAGAAGACAAGGACGATCAGAAAAATAGACATAAAAGGAAACAAGCGGGTAGGCACGGCGGCTATAAGGGGCGCCATAAAACTTAAGGAGGGAGACGCTTATAATCCAGATGCCGTATCGCAGGACGTCTCCAGCATATGGGCAATGGGTTACTTTGATAACGTAGAAATTGTCCTTGAAGACTACGAGGACGGCTTTAAATTGACCTTCCTGGTTACCGAGAGACCCATTATAAAGTCAATTAACTTTGAAGGTAACGAGGAGATAGGCAGAGGGAAGCTGGAGGAAGTCTTGGAGTTCAAAGAGGGAGATTATCTAAAGTACTACCTGGTGAAATTAGGGGAAGAAAAGATTAAAGAACTCTATCTAAAAAAGGGCTTCCGATTCATAAACATAAGTAGCGACATAGTGAAGACGGATGGGGAGGCAGACGTGGTCTACAGAATAGTAGAAGGCCCTAAAGCCACTATTAAGGGGATAAAGTTCATTGGCAACACCGCCTTCTCCTCCAGAAAACTCCTCAAGCAGGTAAAGACACGCAAGAAGCGGTTCCCCGCCTTGCTCTTCAAAGGTATCTTTGATAGCGATAAATTTGAGGAAGATAAAGAAAGGCTACGAGACTTCTATATAGACAGGGGCTGGCTGGATGTAAAAGTAGAGGGAAATCTAATCTACAGCCCTGACAGGGAGGATATTTATGTATCCTTCACTATCGAGGAGGGGGAGAGGTATTATGTAAGAGAGATAACCGTAAAGGGCAACAAACTCTTCACAAGCGAAGAACTCCTGCAGAGTATGACGCTAAAGAAAGACGGACCTTTCCTCCCTCCTGGCCTGGAGGAAGATGTCAGACAGGTCAGGACCCTGTACGGGGAGCAAGGCTACATAAGTGCAATAGTAGAAACGAGACGCTCCTACAATGCTCTGGAAGCCACAGTAAACATATATTATGAGATAACGGAAGGGCAGAGGGTATTCATTGAGGAAGTAAAGATTACAGGCAACGATAAGACGAAAGACAACGTAATTAGGAGGGATCTGAGTTTCCTGCCCGGAGAAAGATTTGACAGCGTAAAGATACGCGACAGCAAGGAAAAATTAGAGTCCACTGGCTACTTTGATACTCAGACCCCAGTACCAGTAAACATCTATAGTGAACCAGGGAGCAAGCCCGATTTGTCCAACGTAATAGTGGAGGTAAAGGAGGGACGGACCGGACTGTTGAGGTTTGGCGGGGGATTCGGCATTAACTCCG
>FWPU01003500.1_pt1 | contig 39403 bp, 41 predicted proteins | sample 2228361 | NCBI WGS metagenome assembly FWPU01 (sample SAMEA103939777, study PRJEB20133) | metagenome | reverse complement strand
CTCCGCCCGGGAAGGGTTGGAGTTGATACAGGCTCTGGAAGGCGTGGAAACGCCGCCGTCTGTGTCAGATTCCTCGCAATCGCCCCATGGGGTTGAGTCGGTGGACGAGCAGCCTCCCGCTGACGTCGCAACCGCCGATACGGACCTCCCATTTCAGGCATATCCCTCTCAAAGCGCAGCCGATATGTCCAGCATCCCACTCGATGGGGAAAGCTGGCGGAGCTGGTGGCGCTATCCTTTCTGGGTGGGCGTGAGCACAACCGTCCTGGCTAGCCTGTTGATGTACTGGGCGCAACAGACCGCCGGAATCGGCCTGTTCTTTCTCTGCGCCTCGGCGCCGTTCCTGGCGGGGCTGGCTTTGCTGGTCATAGCCTGGCAATTCCGGACTGAGCGTTGGCTTCACCTGCGCTTGAGCCAACCCACAGGCTCCTGGCCGCGCCGGATTGCGCTCAGTTTTCCGGTGGGCATAGCCGCCTGGTTCCTGCGGCGATTCGGGGATAAAATTCCCAGCCTGCAGGAGCATCCGGTGGAGGAGCTGCTTCTCGCCCTGGAGCAGACCACCTCCGCCAATAATCCTCTCTTCATAGAGATCAACGAAGGCAAGCACGGGGAACGGGTGCAGATTTTTATCGGATAAGGTTCACAGGGTGGGCAAGGGAGCAAAAGACAATGGCGACAAGCGAAGAGCGGCTGAAAATATTAAAAATGATCGAGGAGGGAAAAATCTCCGCTGAGGAGGGCGCCAAGCTGCTGGCAGCTCTGGCCGAAAGCCGCAAGCCGGCTCGTAAAATGGGCGTCCGCGGGGCAGGCGGCGGAGCGCGTTGGTTGCGCTTGCGCGTTACCGACACAATCAGCGGAAAAGCCAAAGCCACCATTAATCTCCCCCTGGGATTGGTCGACGCTGGCTTGAACATCGCCTCCCAATATGCCCCCGATGTAGCTTTCGATGAGCTGATTGCCGCCATTAACGAAGGGGCAGAAGGCAAAATCATTGACGTCATCGACGAAGAAGACGGAGAACACATTGAAATCTTCATCGAGTGAGAGCGCACCATTGCCGCGCCTCTCAGGCATGCCCGGCTTTCTGATCGTCTGGATCGGTCAGGTGATCTCGCTGCTGGGCACCAACATGACTGGCTTTGCCCTGACCATTTGGGCTTACGAGGTCACCGGCTCTGCCACTGCGCTGGCGTTGGTGGGCTTTTTCTTTGTCACTCCTATGCTGGTCATCAGCCCGCTGGCTGGCGCCATCGTTGACCGCTCCAACCGCAAACTCATGATGATGATCAGCGACCTGGCATCCGGCCTGGCTACCATTGCTATCCTGATCCTTTACTCCAGTAACCAACTACAAATCTGGCATCTATATATCACCGGCGCCGTAATGGGCGCATTTCAATCCTTTCAGTGGCCTGCCTATTCTGCCGCGATCACCACCATGCTGCCCAAGGAGCAGTATGGCCGCGCCAATGGCCTGCTGTCGCTGGCGGAATCAGGGTCGAATATCTTTGCCCCCCTGCTTGCGGGAGCGTTGATCGGCATAATCGGCATTGCTGGAATCCTGGCCATTGACATCATCACCTTCGTCTTCGCTGTCGGCGCCTTGCTGCTGGTACACGTCCCGCAGCCGCGCCAGACTGAAGAAGGCAGACAAAGCCGGGGCAGCCTGTGGCAGGAATCGCTCTATGGGTTTCGCTATATCCTCGAGCGACCCAGCCTGCTCGGCTTGCAATTGGTCTTCCTGTTTGGCAATTTCTTCGACGGGGTGCCTTTTGCCATCCTGGCGCCGATGATCCTGGCCTCGACCCAAAATAACGAGCTTGCCTATGCCAGCGTGACCTCAGCCGGAGCGGTTGGCGCGGTGGCGGGCGGACTGGCAATGAGTGCCTGGGGAGGGCCAAAACGGCGCGTGCATGGCGTGTTGGTCGGGTGGATTTTGAGCAGCCTGCTTGGCAGCGTTCTGCTGGGGGCAGGGCGCGCCTTGCCCATCTGGATCGTCGCCAGCTTTTGCGGCGCCTTTTTTGGGCCGATCATTAACGGGTCAAATCAGGCTATCTGGCAGGCAAAAGTCGCTCCAGACCTGCAAGGTCGGGTGTTCTCCATCCGGCGTCTGATCGCCTGGCTGGTATCCCCACTGGCTATGTTGGTGGCTGGACCTCTGGCGGACTTCGTCCTCGAACCGGCGATGCGCCCAGGCGGGTCGCTCGCAGCCAGTTTTGCCTGGCTGGTAGGGCAAGGACCCGGTTCAGGTATGGCGTTGCTCTTCATCCTGGGCGGGCTGCTGGCGACAGCGGTCGGTGCCGCTGGCTATCTGGTGCCAGCAGTGCGAGACGCAGAGAGCATCCTGCCGGATCACGATGCGTTGCCTGGGGCGGCCTCCCCGCCCTTAGCCGGGCAGGCGGATGAACAACCAGCTCCAATGCCAGTTGCAGATCCCTAGCGGAATACCGATTGGTCGCTGGTTGCGCGACCAACCCACACCACCATTCAGGCTTGCTGCATCTTTGCCGACATAAAAATCAGCCCCGTTCGATTGGCAGACGATTATCGTCCTACACCTTCAACGGGGCAACATACTCCCCCTGCGTAACCAGGCTGGGCGGCTCTCCTTCTTCGTAAATCCAATAGCGCAAGCTCAGTGGGAAAACATCCCGGAACATCGCCTGTGCCGGGCAATAGCGGACTGCCGATAGCTCCAGGGCGCGCAGCACCGCGGCTTCGTCGACGCCATGCCCGCTGATATGGTATTCCAACACCGCCTGCGTAAAGACCCGGGGATGCTCCTCTGCCCGCTCAGCGTGAGCGCGCACCTCGAAGGCGCTGATGTCCTGGCGTTTCTTTTGCAATATCGAGATCACATCCATTGCCGTGCAGCCCGCCAGGCCGGTCAGGATCAATTCCATTGGCCGGAATCCATCTTCATCCCCGCCAACCCCAGCTTCGGCGCCTAAGGGGACAGTGAAACCGCTCTCGGCGCTGCCGGTAAAACTCAGGCGCCCTTTCCAGGTCACTTTCGCATCCAAGGTTACTCCTCCACCAAAGGGGTGACATGTTGATCAAGCATTTTCCGGCTGATTGCCCCAGTCCACGCCAGGCGCACTATTCCATCGCGATCAATTACATACGAGCTGGGCAAACCAGGATTCTGGAAGGCAACAACAGCCTTTTGCGCCGGATCGGGCCAAACGTCAAAAGTCAGGTCATAGCTCTCGACAAATTTAGCCACCTCCGACGCAGGGTCGCCGGATTCGATCGCCACAATTGTGAAACCACGATGGCGATAATCTTCAAAATAAGCCTGCAATACAGGCATCTCTGCTTTGCAAGGCGGGCACCAGACTGCCCAATTGTTTACCAGGACAACCTGGCCGCGATAATCGGCCAACGAGACCGGCCGACCCTGCAAATCGCGCAAAGCCAGCTCCGGCGCAGGGAACTCAACCCGGATTGGGATGGCCGAACGTTCGTCAGCAGCGGAGGATGCAGGTCGGGAGAGATACAAAAGCGCGGCCAGGCCTGAAATGACCAGACCCGCGCCGATCAAAAACAGCGCCAGGGCGTTGGAGTTACCTTTTATGGCCGGCTGTTGACGGGATCGCCTTCCCATACAAGCGATTATCTCTGCTGCAAAGCATGCTGGATCTCGGCAACCAGATTCTCTTCCGGGGCAGCGCCGATGACCGTGCCTGCGCCGCTATTGATCGTTGTCTGTGGCACGCCGCTCACGCCGAACTGCTCCGACAATTCCGGAAACTCAATGGCTTCTACCATCTCCGCCTCGACCCAGGGGCTCTCTAAGGCCATCTGGTGCGCCAGCACCACTGCCTGGGGGCAGTAGGGACAGGAGGGAGTGACAAACACCTGAAGCAACACAGGTTGGCTGAGCTTTTTCAGGAAAGCGCGCGTCGCCTCGCTCAATCCAGAATCGCGACTGGAGACAAGCAATAGATCATGGATGAGCGAGCTAAATTCATGCCCAGCCGGTATGCCAGCAAAGCGAATGCCGTAATCCGTCAGTTGATCGCCATCCCGGCCAACCAGCACCAATCCCGGAGCTTTATCTACCCGGTATTTTTGAGCCGCCTCATGGTCCTTCTCGATGTCATAGACGCTCAAGCTGAGCCGATCGTCCAACGCCACGACCTCCTGTACAAGCTGGAGGGTGTCGCCACAGTACTCGCAACCGCTTTGCCGGCCAAAAAAGAGCACCTCCACCGGTTCTTTCAGCTCGGCGAAAACCTGCTTCACCTGCGCGGCGATCGCATCGTCCAACAATTTTGTCGTCATTCCTATCTCCTGGTTGTCCCAACGGGACTTGGTCTAAGTTATCAGGTAAAACAGCCTGCTAAGGTGTAACCGCATTGTGGGCAGGCCAGGTTCAACGTGCCATCATAATCCAGTTGTGCAGCGCGGCAGTGTGGGCAGAGGTCGCCGGCATGCAACTCGCTTGCTGGCTTGTTGTCAATATCCAGACTCAACGGGATCAGGTCGATCCCGGTCATCGGGCGGTGTCGTTCAGCGTCGTTCACTACTTCTCATCCAGCAGTAACTCGATCTCCAGTCGGCGGTAAAGCCGATCACGCACGCCCTCGGGCAGCCGGGTTTCCTGGGAGGTGGCGTGATAGAGATAGACCGTCTTCTTCAAGGTATCAACCACCACCCGACAGTCCGGGCACTCCGCCAGGTGTCGTTCGATCTGCGCGCAGAGCTCCGCCTCCAGCTCTCCGTCAATGAACTCTGAGAGTGAACCAAGCAGACGCTTGCAGTCCTGATGTTCCATCATGCGCCCTTCCCTTCCGCCAGCCTTTCGCCATAATAACCCGATAATTCTTCACGCAAGCGCAAACGGGCGCGCGAGAGACGGGTTTTCACGGCATTTTCGCTCAAGTTCAACACTTCAGCGGTCTCCAACGTCGAGAGGCCTTGCAAATCCCGCAGGACAAAGACCACTCTCAGGCTGGGAGGCAGGTTTTCCACCGCGCGATCCAGATGCGCCTGGGCTTCGCTCGAGAGCAATTCAGCTTCTGGCAGGCAGCACCAGTCCACAATCTGGAGCGGTTCCGCCTCCACTTCGCCAGTTTCCACGGGCTCATCTATCGAAACCAGATCCGGTTTCTTGCGCCTCAGGAACATGAGTGCTTCGTTGGTGGCAATCCGGTACAACCACGTCGACAGACTGGAGCGCCCATCAAAACTCCCCAGGTGGCGATAAGCCTTCAAAAAAGTCTCCTGCAAGACATCTTCAGCATCCTGCGCATCACCCAGCATCTTGTAGGACAGGTGGTAGATCATCTTATAATAGGCCTCTACCAGACGGGAAAACTCAGCGCGATCCCCGTTCCGCAGCGCCTCCAGGGAAAAATCTTCTTGCGGCTTGCTGCTATCCATTAGATGCTTCCTTCTACGAAAGGTTACCTGGTCGGTCTTTGGTTTATGATTGTATCATATTGACCGCTCTTGCCCGGCGTGCTATAGTGAGGCGGCAGGCAACCGCACCGCTATTTTACCCAGCACCGATAAACCCATGACCATCACCCTGGAGAATCCCTGGCTGCAACTCATCTTTGACCCGGCAGAGTCCGGCAGTTGGTCGTTGCAGGGCATACAGGCTAACGCGCCGCTGATCCACCAGGCGCGCCTGGATGTGCGCGCCCGGCGGGGAGGCTCAATGCCGCCCTGGCGACAAGCGGATCTTTCTACTCCGCAACGCTCAGATTCTCCGCATGGTCCGCTCACCTGGGTTGACTTGCGCTTCGCTCCAAGGGAGGATGGGCTGGCCTATCGGATTACCTTCGCCATGCCGGAGACGCAGCCTTTCTTGCTGTGGAGGATTGTCGTCCAAAACCAGGGTTCCGCGCCAGCCCAAATCGAGCGGCTGGAGCTGCTCAAAGAGGCGCAGGTGAGCTTCCCTATGCGGACGGGCAATGCTTCACCCCGGCTGGCTTTCCTCTCGAATGGCTGGCAGTCCTGGAGCTACAGCGGGGTGTATGCCGCCAACGAACAACAGCGGCGCACACGCCTCAGGCTGTTCCAGGGACCGCCAAACGTCAATCCGCAGACTCCTCACACCCGTCGTCGCGGTTGCTTCTCCAGCGACATGTTTGCCGTTCTAGGCGATCGCACCAGCCGCTCCGCCCTCCTGGTGGGTTTTCTATCCCAGCGTCAGCACTTCGGCTCAGTGGAAGCGAGGCTCACCGGTGCAGTCCCCCTGCTTCGCTTATGGGCTAACGGCGATAACGTCCTCCTGGTGCCAGGGGCAGAAGTCAGCACTGATTGGGCTTGCCTGAACCTGCTGCACGTGGATGAAGCCGACCCGCTGGGAGCCTACCTTGAGGCGGTTGCCCGCGAACACGCCCTGCCGGCCGGTCAACGCCTGGTGCCGACAGGTTGGTGTTCATGGTATCAATTCTTCCAAAACGTCACCGCGGTTGATATCCGTCAGAACATCCAGGCTCTCCAGGAGCAACGCTCAGCCTTACCTTTGGACGTATTCCAAATTGACGACGGATTCGAGTCCCAGGTCGGCGATTGGTTCAGCTTCAAGGCAACTTTTCCAGATGGCGTTGCCCCCCTGGCAGTGGAGATCCGGTGCGCCGGCATGATCCCTGGTTTGTGGCTGGCACCGTTCATCGTCCATCCACAATCGCGACTGATGCAAGAACATCCCGATTGGCTGCTGCGCAGCCGACTGAATCGCCCGGTCAACGCTGGATTTTTATGGAACACTTTCACAACCGCCCTCGATATGACCCATCCATCAGCCATGGCTTACGTGGAGGAAGTGATTTCTACCGCCGTCCATCGCTGGGGCTTCCCATACTTGAAACTGGACTTCCTCTTCGCAGCAGCTCTACCCGGGCGGCGGCGTGATCCCCGCCAGACGCGTGCCCAGGTGCTGCGTTCCGCCCTGGAAGCCGTGCGCAGAGCTGCCGGAGAAACTACCCTGCTGTTGGGCTGCGGCTGTCCATTGGGGACAGCGATTGGCCTGGTGGATGCCATGCGCATCAGCGCCGATGTCGATGTGCGTTGGACACCCGCATTCCATGGCATACGCGCCTTCTTCCACTCTGAGCCGCACATGCCAGCCACCCGCAACGCCTTACAAAATGTGCTGGTGCGCGCCCCGCTGCATCGGCGTTGGTGGATCAACGACCCCGATTGCCTGCTGCTGCGCCCTGAGACCGAATTGACGCTCGCTGAACTGCAAACTCACGCCAGTGTGGTCGCCTTGAGCGGGGGAATGTTGCTGCTCTCAGATCACCTGCCAAACCTGCCGCCAGAGCGGTTGCGCGTGGCTCAAAGCCTGCTGCCGCTCATCGGGCAAGCGCCGCGCCTGATTGACTGGCTGGACGCCCATACCCCCAGCCGCCTGCGGCTGGACTTACAAAACGACAGCGGTTGCTGGCATCTGCTGGCGCTGATCAACTGGGACGATCACCCCCGGGAGTTCGAGCTGAACCTCGAGGAATATCAGTTGAACGGAGACGGCGAGTATCACCTGCGCGAGTTTTGGAGTGGTCTTGCAGGAGTCACCCACCGAGGCAGATTTCCATTGGGCGTTCTGCCAGCGCATGGCACCGCCTTGCTGGCATTGCGCCCGCGCCAGCCCGACGCGCCGCAATACCTGGGAAGCGATTTGCATATCTCGCAAGGGCTTGAAGTTACAAGCTGGCAACAAACCGCCGACGAGCTCAACTTCGGCGTCGAACGTCCAGGCGGCGTTTATGGCAGAGTTTACCTGCACTTACCGCTGCCTCCGTCTCAGGTGCAGGTCAATCAACGCCCGGTTCAACTGGAAAATTGCCCGGAAGGTTACGCATTAAACCTGGCGGTAAACGGAAAGGCTTCCGTGCAATTGACCTGGAAGCATTAGAAGGATGATCAAGGTATCCAAGGCGGTACAGGTATGAATGACAAAGCCAGACGAATCTTGGGAAGCGCGATCGGAGCAGGGATGGGGCTGGCATACAGCCTGGTTGCCCTGAATATCAATCAGCTTGCCCTGCCAGCTATCCCCCTCTATCAGCCCCCTCCTGGAAGATGGATTACTTTTCTGGCCACAGTGATCCTGGGCGGATTGTTGGGTTTGATTGCTGCCTGGCCAGAAGATGCCATCCCGGGCGTACTGTTCAGCGCGTTGGCGGGGATTCTGCTCACCTCGCTGTTCAACATTTTTCTAGGTGAAAGCGGGACTGGAACAGTGGCGGGCGCGCTGATCGTCCTCTTCTTGACCTTCCTGCCCCGAGCGATGTTGTTCCTGCCGCTGGCCGCCATTACCCGCTGGCTGCTTGGTTTTTGGGCTGAGGAATTGCGCGACATCAACTTCTCGGTCAAAAAAATCGCCCTCAGCCTGCTGGGAGTGCTCTTGCTGGCCAGCCTGACCGGCGTGCTCTCGCTCTATCCGCGCCAGGCGCGCGCTTCACTGATCAAAACCAACGAACTGGTGCAATTGGGCTTGCAGGCGTCCAATCCAGAGAGTTTACCGCAGGAACTGAAGCCGCTCTTTGGATTTATCGAGGCTGCCACTGGACCATACACCCTGCGTTTGAGCGACAACCCAGACGCCCTGCCAATCACCCGGCCAATTGCCGCATACAATGAAACGGAATACGCCGTACTGGTCCGCTTTGAGAATGGCTATCGCTTCGCCTGCGTGTTCAGCCCCCCCGATCCACGTGCATACTGTGGAAACTATTAGCTCAGGGAAAATTGCCGAAAGAGCCCGCAGGGTGGCAGCCGAAATCAGAGAAAAACCTGCTGGACAAAGTCAATCAACTGCGCCAACCCCTGCTGCAACGGCGGGATATCAATCCATTCCTGCGCCGTATGAGCACCTCCGCCAGTGGTGAGGCCAAGGCAAATAGCCGGCAGACCACGACTAAGCGGCAGATTCGCATCGGTCGAACCGATGTTGGGACGCGCCCGCACCCCATGCTTTTCCAGGCAGCGCACGCCAAGCTGCACCAGCCAATGGGAGAGGGGCAGCGCGCCCACCGGGCGTTCCCCCACCACCCTGGCAGTCACCTGCACCCCGGGGCGGTTGGCAGCCTGCGCCAGAGCTACAAATCGGGCGTCCAGCATTTGCAGCGCACTTGTATCTTCGGAACGCAGGTCAACCAGGCAACTCGCCTGAGCAGCGATGGTATTGACACTGCTGCCGCCAGAAATCACCCCGACATTCAGCGTTGTGCGGGGATCCTCCGTCAAGGGAAGCTCGGCGAGCTGGCTGACCAGCCTTGCCAGCTCATGTATTGCCGAAGGTTTGCCATGGTCCACCCAGGAGTGCCCGCCGGCAGTCTCAACAGTGATCTGGTAACGGCGTACACCCAGGCCACGATGGTAAACCTGCCCAAGAGCCAGGCCTTCAAGCACCAGGTAGGCTCTCACCGCCGCGCCAAAACGATCAACAATGGCGCGCATACCGCGCATATCTCCCAGCCCTTCTTCGCCTACATTTGCCACCAACCACACATCGCCTGGGAGGTGGGAAAATCCAGCCGCAGGCACGCCCAATGCCCAACCAATGACAAACAAGCCGGCAACTCCCAGGGCGTTATCCCCAATGCCCGGACCCTGGATGCGATCCACACCACGGCTCAGCTTGAGATCTGTCCCCTCGGGGAAGACCGTGTCGAGGTGCGCCGAGATCACCAGCGGCGGCGATTTCCCCTCACCCGGCAGGCGGGCGTAAACATTCCCGGCAGAGTCCACACTCACGTCGGAGTACCCCTGCTCAAGAAATTGCCTGGAGATAAACGCAGCTCGAAGCGTCTCCCCAAACGTCGGAGCAGGGATCTGTTGGACGGCAATGGCCAGCTCGATCGTTTGTTCCAGCAAGGCCTTACTCATCCAGTGCTCCCTTGTCCCAATGGCTTCGATCAGACCTTGCGCGCGGCATGGCGTAACGCTTCCAAACGCGCCTGAGCCAGACCAGGCAGAGCATCCAACGCATAGAAAGGGCCGCTACCTTCCACCACCAAGGAAGCGGAGATATTGCCATGCAGCCCTGCCTGGAGGGCGTCAAATGTCCGGCGATATCCAGCCAGAAAACCGCCGCAAAATGCATCGCCGGCGCCGCGGGGATCCACCACGCGCGCTGGATATGCTGGCACTTCCCAACGCGTCCGGGTGGCAGCGTCGTAGATGAGCTGACCGCCTTCTCCGCGCTTGATGACGATGATCTCACACCTGTAAGCAGCCAGGGCTTCGGCCATCTCCCATAAATCCTGACTGCGACCCTGAAAAAGGCAGCGTATCTCTTCTTCGGATGGCAGGAAAGCCGTCAAGCCGGTCACCAGGGCTGGAACATCGTTCCAGTAAGTGGGATTCATGTAGCCTGGCGAAGGATCCAACGTGATGGTTGAAAATTCCGCCTGGCGCAGTACGGCGGGAAGCAGCGCATGGGTCAGGTAATCTACCGGACAAATATGGGCAGCGTTGGCGTCTAAGAAATCCGCCGGGATGTCTGCCTGACGAATCGAAGTAGGCTGCAATCTGGTGCGACTGTCAAGTTGATCCGGCTGGCTGCGGTATCCCAGCAAATCGCGCGGAAAAGGCAAGCCCAAGCGAGCAAAGTGGTTTACCGGGTCTTCTGAGACTGAGATTGTACTACCAGAGTAAACAATAAATGAACGTACATCAACCGGATGCGGCAACACGCGAATTCCACGCACGTCCATCCCATGCCTGGCAAACTCTTCCAGCCATTCCTGCGGGTAATCAGTGCCAACCCGCCCAACCAGCGCGGGCGGTGGATCGTTATCCCAAATCGCCAGGCCAACTGCGGCATAGAGCAGATTGCCCCCTGGGACGTCTAACAGAACCTGATCCGAGGGCAATATTACATATTCGCGACGTAACTGCCCGGCAATCAGGTAACGGGGTGATTTGGGGTCCACACACTCATTATACGTCAGTTCAAACAGAGAGGCAGCGATATGCAAGCCGGCAATATAGCCGTCTCCGCTTAGCGCATTAGGGGCAAATCAGTTCGCAGACTCCTGCCGCCTTTCAGGTAGCGCCAGAGCGAGAAAAACATCTTCCAGAGTCGGCTCAACCCGTTCCAGGGTAATCCCTTGGAAGCCGCTCTGTGCCAGTTGAGCCAGCAGGTTCCTGGCATCCACATCTGCTGGGGTGATTGCCCGCAGGTGGTCGCCAGTCAACCCGGCGCGCAACACACCAGGGCAATGCTCCAGGGCATCGAGCAGGGTAAGCAGGGGCAAATTGCATCCGCTGGCGGGAAAAATGTCCCAGGCGATACCCGGTAAAGCAGTTTGCTTGAGCACAGAAGGCGCATCCATGGCCAACAACCGACCTTCGCGCATAATACCAACCCGACCACAATATTCGGCTTCGTCCATGTAATGGGTGGTCACTAAAGCGGTGATTCCTTCAGCCACCAGCGAATAGATCAGCTCCCAAAACGCTCTCCGGGCTGTTGGGTCAACACCGCTGGTGGGTTCATCCAGGAAGAGTAAACGTGGCTGGTGCACCATAGCCGTTGCCAACGCCAGCCGCTGTCGCCAACCCGCCGACAGGTTGCTCACCCGCTCGTTTTTTAGCTCGATCAACCCGACCTGGCTCAGCACCCGTTCCAGGTGGGCGCGCTGACTCACCCCGTAGACGCCAGCGTAGAAAGTCAGGTTCTCCTGTACAGTCAGCTCCTGGTACAAGCCAAATTTTTGACTCATGTAGCCAACGCGGGCGCGCACCTGTTCCGACTGGCGCACCACGTCATACCCCAGCACTGTCGCCTCCCCCTCCGACGGCAACAAAAGCCCCAGTAACATGCGAATGGTCGTCGTCTTGCCAGATCCGTTTGGCCCCAGGTAACCGACAACCTCGCCAGCCTGAATGGAAAATGAGACGCGATCCACCGCCGTGAATGCCCCAAAACGGCGTGTGAGATTGCGCGCAACCACCACATCCTCAACCAACGCCAGCCTCCACCATGGCGATGAACACGTCTTCCAGCTGCGGCGAGATGAAGTCCAGGAAAGTCAGCTCTCCACCCTCAGCCAGAATGCGGCTGCGCAACTCTGCTTTAACCAGCTCGCCCTTGCCCGATTGGATGCGTAGATGCAGACGATCGCCGAACATCTGCACACTCTCAATTGCCTCCAGACCTTCACACCATCGGCGCAGCCACGGCAGCGGACTACCGCGCAGTTCCAGGATTTGACCCTGGAGGCGAGCGCATAGCTCAGCCGGCGTGCCCTGTAACGCCAGCCGCCCATTGCGCAAGAAGCCAAGGCGGCTACAGCGGGCAGCCTCATCCATGTAAGGGGTGCTGACAAGCACAGCAATGCCGCTTTTGCCATCCCTACCGACCAGGCGGATAATCAGTTGCCAGAAATCCTGACGCGTCACCGGGTCAACGCCGGTAGTGGGTTCATCGAGTAAAAGCACTCTTGGACGGTGCACCAGGGCAGCCGCCAACCCGAGCTTCTGTTTCATACCGCCGGATAGATGACCAGCTCGCCGGTTGGTGAACTCCTCTAAACCCACAAAGCTCAATATCTCCATGCAACGCGGCTTCCACTCGGATTCCGCCAGGCCGCGCACCTCGGCAAAGAAACGGATGTTTTCCAGTACGGTCAAATCTTCGTAGAATGAAAAGCGCTGCGGCAGGTAACCAATCTGTGTGCGCGCCTGCTCGGTTTGGTGTAATAGATCAAATCCGGCAATACGGATAATCGGCTCATGACCAGCCACTGCTCGATCCGGACGCAGCGCGCCGCATAACAGCCTGATGGCGGTGGTTTTTCCGGCGCCATCCGGGCCAACCAATCCGTAGATTTCCCCAGCGGCCACAAGCAGATTCAGGCCTACAACTGCTGGCGTATCGCCAAAAGTCTTGTACAAGTCATGCGCTTCGATCAAGTGCGCCATTTCGCTCCTGCAGCAAATCGGCAGATTAAACCCGGCATACAGATTGGTCAGCCGCCGAAGATGACATCAACCGGCATGCCCGGTTTAAGTTTTCCCTGCGGATTTTCCACCGCCAGCTCAACGGCAAACACCATCGTCCGACGGCCTTCTTCCGTCTGCACGTTGCGCGGCGTGAATTCAGCCTTATCGGCGATGCGAGCAACGGTTGCCCGAAAGACTTCTCCGGGGAAAGAATCAACCTTCACTGCAACCTCCTGCCCCAGGCTGATTTTCCCGTAGCGATCCTCGGGCACGTACACCGTAATGCTCAAGCTGTCCAGGCGCGCCAGAATCAGCAAAGGCGCCCCCGGTAAAATTACCTCGCCCGGCTCCACCGAACGCACCAGCACCGTCCCATCCAATGGAGCCTTGATGGTCATCTTGTCCATCTGGGTACGGAGAACCTCCACCGCAGCCTGGGCAACCTCCACCTGGGTTTGAGCCAGCGCCAATTGCTCCGAATTTACCGGCGCCTGCGCCAGGTTAAGACTTGCCCTGGCAGCCTCGAGCCGCTTTTGAGCCAGTTTGAGCTCGTCCGGATCGGGAGCGTCCTTGACCTCAGCATAGCGCTGGCGGGCATTCTCCAACTGCGCCTGCCATAGATTCACCTCCGCCTGAGCCAGCGCCAGCTCCAGTTTGTTAGCAGTGCCAACCAGGTTATTGTAGCGGGTCTTCACCGCATCATAATGTTTCTGGGCATCTGCCAACTTGCTCTGGAACAAGGCGCGGCGGACGTCGTCCGCTGGTTTCTTTTCATATTCGCTGAAATCTTTCTGTGCGCGCTCCAGCCGATCCTGCGCCAGCACCACCGCAGCCCAGGCAGCGTCGATATCCGCCTGATTGGCCTGCGCTTGCAGGCTATCCAGCGTCTGGGTAGCCCGGTCGAGCGCTTTATCCGCCACAGCGATTTCCTTTTGAAGCTGAGCAACCTGAACATCGTGATTCTCATAGAGGGCGTCCAACGCCTGCTGCGCCAGGATCAGCTCAAGCTCTGCCGCGGCGACCGCTGCCTGCCGCTGTTCCGGCGTTGGCCCGGCAGCGATCAGCGCGTAATTCGCCCGCGCCTGCTCCAGGGTCGCCAGAGCCTGGGAGAGTTGACTTTGCAGCAATGAATCATCCAGGCGAACCAAAACCTCGCCGGCGCGCGCCGCCTCCCCCTGCTGTACGCGCACCTCCAGCACGCGCCCGCCCAGCTCGGACGATAGAATCACCTGGGTAGCCTCCACCGTACCCGAGGCACTGAGGACGACGGTTTCAGCACGGGCGCGTCTCCCACTGAAATACCACAATGCGCTGCCGGCAATCACCAATAGCAGAAAAATTGGAGCAGCAATGGGAACCTTGTGACGCATAACAACCTCCTTCCAACGAATATCGTCCGTTTGCGCCTGAAGTTCGCGCCGTCAATCCAGCCGCTTTCGAAAACGACGTGCGGCAATCGTCATGATCAACAAGCCAAAGACCACCAGCGCCAGAATCTCCTCCTGCAGCGCGGCGACGCTCACGCCTTTCAACATCAACGCGCGGATAATCACCAGGTAATAGCGCAAGGGTATCAGCAAGGAGATCCACTGCAGGAACCTGGGCATTGCCTCTAGCGGAAAGAAGAACCCTGACAGAAACAGGCTCGGCAGCAATAGCATCCACACGCTGAGCATCGCCTCTTGCTGGGTGTTGGCAATCGTTGAAGCCAGCAGGCCGATTCCCAGGCTGGTGAGGACGAAGATCGCCGAGAGCCCGAAGATCAAACCCAGACTGCTGCGGATGGGCACACCAAACCACCAGGAGCCGATCAGAAGCACTTCCAGGATATTGAAGAACGCCACGATTACATATGGCAACAGCTTGCCCACAATCAGTTCCCAAGGCCGAATCGGCGTGACAATCAACTGCTCAATGGTGCCGCGCTCGCGCTCCCGGACAATAGCCGTGGCAGTCAGTATCGAGGTCAGCGCAAACAGGATCATGCCAATCATGCCCGGGATCATGAAATAGGAGCTGACCAAATCCGGGTTGTACCACACCTGAGAACGCACCTCCAGTGGAAATCGGAGGGAGGTCGCCAGTCCACGCCGGGCCTGGCGCTCCGCCAAAACCTGCGTGGCTACCTGCTGACCAATCAACTGCGCGGCGGAAAGCGAGGTCGAAGCTACCGTGGGGTCGCTGCCATCCAGGACGAAGGCTACCTGTGCAGCGCCATTGCCCTGCAGTTGCTGGCTGTAATCAGGCGGGATGATCAGACCGGCACGGGCATCGCCGCGATCGATCAGATCACGCATCTCTTCTTCCGACTGAACGTCGAAAGCCAGGCGAAAGTAGTCTGCAGCGCGAAAGGCGTCCAGCAAGGCGCGGGCAGCCGGGCCGCGATCCTGATCGTAGACTGCCAGCGGCACATTGCGGACATCATTCGTGGCAGCATAACCCAAAAGGAAGAGCTGCATGATCGGGATCACCATCACCAAGGCTAGCGTGCGTGGGTCACGCCAGATCTGGATAAACTCCTTGCGAATGAGCGAAAGCAGGCGGGAATTGATCATGTTCCCTCCTTTGAACTACCTGTTTCAACCAGGATACCGCGCAAGAAAATGTCAATGAAATGTTCCAGGGCGCCTTCCATGGTCTCTTTTGGAAGGCGATTGGCGATCATTATCTCCGTCATGACATACGAGAAAAACAGACCGACAAAGGCGCGCACAAGCACCATCGGAGGGAAAGGGCGCAACTCCTGGCTCCTCGGCGAGAAACGCGCCGAAAATTCGAGCAGTTGCGGATAGAGCAGCTCGAACACCAACCCCAGATGTTTACCCTTGAACTCGACCAGTTCGATGAAGACGAGGTTCAGAAAGTCCATGCGCTCGCCCATCCCCGCAACCATCCGCCTGGCTGCGTCGCGCACGAATTCTTCGATCGTCTGTCCTTGCGCCCTGTTCATTAACGGCAGAAGAGTAACAAACGGGTGTTTTTGACTCAACACAGTCAGGAAAAGCTCTTCTTTATTGGGAAAGTGATTGTAAATCCCGCCCAGGGCAACGCCGGCTTCCCGGGCAATCTGGCGCATCGAAGTGCCGTTATAGCCATGGGTGATAAAAAGCCGATGGGCAGCATGCAGGATCTCCTCCCGAGTGCGCCCGCCTTTGTGGGTGTCTTTGGCTTGCATTGCTCCCTCTTTATTCTTGAACGAACGTTCGTTCTTATCATATAGACAAACACAGGAACTGTCAAGCACAAAAACGATAAAAAAACCGGCGGGCTTTGCTCCCGCCGGAGAGAGATTACGGTTCGAATGATTCAGTCGTACAGCGCGTCCGTCCTGGCTGCCATGATGAAATCGTTCTGGTGCAGTCCTCTGATCGCATGCGTCCACCAGGTAACCGTCACCCTGCCCCATTCAGTCAGGATAGCAGGGTGGTGGTTTTCGGTTTCCGCCAGGGCGCCAACGCGGTTGGTGAACGCCAGCGCTTCATTGAAATCCTTGAACTTGAACACACGCTGCAACCGGAATACCCCCTCCACATCAAGCACCTGCCATTCAGGCACCTCCGGCATCAGGCTGGCTATCTGCACCTGGTCAAGGGGAGGCATATCTCTGCGGCAGGGGACGCATTTCATGTCCCTCAACCCTGACATGGCTCATTCCTCGTGCAGTGTGGCTATCTGCCGCAACAGGCCAAAGATCAACACTGCCAGCCGAAACGCCTCTCCAGACGAGATTTTCACCTCTTTTGCGTCCTTCTTTTCGGCGTTCTGCACCAGCATGAACGCTCCCACAACACCCACCACAGCTCCGAGCAATGCCCCTAGTGTCAGCGTCTTCATTTTCCAGGTCTCCCGGGCTGTCTCCATCTGAGCTTGTGCTTTAGGGAGGATTTCGCTCATAATTGAGTATCCCTTTCTTCCATGGTGGATCGTGACAATATACCCCTATAAATCCCGCGTCTCAGAGCGCGCAGCGCAGCCGCGAAGGATGACAGGCGCAAGAAGGGGATGGCTGCTGCCTGCGAGACTTTCTCCACCCGAATCCCGATCAGCGAGAAGATGTCCTGCACGCGATTGGCAAAATAAGGCGTTCCTACCAGCAGCTTCGTCAGCAGGTAGATCACGCCTGCCAAAACGATTATCAGGATCAAGCCCATGAACATCGTCGGCAAAATCAATAAGATCAACGAGATATGTGACCAACGACTGATATCCCCCTGGCTTTGAACAGCCGCCACCACAGCGCCAATCCCCAGCCCGAAGAGCAGCATTCCGCCTACCGCCGTCGGCAGGGTGATCTGCCAGAAAACCTCCCGGCGATGCTTCTGGTATGTGAGCAGGTTGCGCGGGCGAAATGACACCGGGTTCATGTCTCAATTTTAGCATGAAAGCCGGAGCAATCAGCGAGAACCGTCTGAAATCGCCAGTAGCGCAACCCAATCCTCCTGCTGGCGACGTTGAAGGATTCGCATGCCTTTTCGCTCCAGACAAGCGCGCACATCATCTTCCTGCTCTTGCAGAATGCCGGAAAAAATCCCCACCCCTCCCGGGTACAACAGCTCGGTCAGGCCAGCCTCGACCAACTGAATGATCACCTGGGAAAGGATGTTAGCCAGCAAGAGATGCGCCCGCCGGATAGGAAACTCGCCCGCCAAGAGCTCCGCCACCGAACCCAGTCGCGCCTCCAGGTGCTCGCTCACCCCATTCAAAACGGCGTTCTGCCGGGCGGCGGCAATCGCCTGCGGGTCAATATCCACGCCCAGCGCCCGGTCAGCGCCCAGCTTGAGTGCAGCAATAGACAGGATTCCCGAACCACAACCGAGGTCTATGACATCGACGCGTTCCCCTCTCAGGCGCTGCAAGCCGGCTTCCAGCAATTCCAGGCATAATTGCGTGGTGGGATGCGTGCCAGTGCCAAAAGCCATCCCTGGATCAATGCGTACCGCTATCCGCTCGGGAGCAGGCGATTCCAGCCAGGCGGGTACGATGACCAGACGTTCCCCAATCATAACCGGCCGATAGTACTGCTGCCATGCTTTTGCCCAATCTGTCTCTTGCACCCAGCGGTACTCGACCGGTGGCAGGCTGCGGATTCGCCCCAGATACCAAAGCGCCTCTTCCAGTCGCCGACGCTTATCCTCCAGATCATTGTTGACCGCCAGGTAAGCGCACACCCGCAACGGCCCGATGGCACGACCTTCCGCATCATCCGGAGCGGATACGACCGCTGTGCTCTCGATCGCCACTCCCTCGGGAGCGAAGCGCGCCAGAACTTCAGCAACCGCCTCCGCCAGCTCGCCGTCCACCGTCAGGCTGACCTCCAACCAATTGGGTTGAGACAATGTAAACCTCCTCTTCAGGTGTTGTGGTGCAGCCAATCTGATTCAGCGTAGCGACGACCCACGCAGCCTGCGGGGTCGTCGCTGAGCGATCCGCCAAATCCTAAACTGCTTCTAATAGCTTTTCCCAGCGCCCTTGCAGCTTCTCCATCACATGGGGCAGTGTCGTATATTCCATCTCTTCCATCGGCAGACGGTGCGGTTCGAAAGGCCCATGGCGGCGCAGGTAATCGGCGATCATCCCGCATTGCCGGCGCGCCTCATCAAAGCCGGGATCATCGAACATATCGCGCGGCCCAACCAGCCGGCCTTCTGCCAATTGAAAGCCGAGGGCGATCACCCGCGGTGGTCCATCAAAGCGGCTGGGGGTTGCCGACTTCACCGGCACCGGCATCAACGGACCGTGATGAGAGCCGCGCATCCAGCCTTCCACGATGTGCGGCATACTATACGGCTCCAAGATCTCTCCAACTGCAGGAAATTTCCCCTGGCTGCGCACAATGCAGACCGGATCATCCTTGCCCACATATTTTCCGGCGATCAACGCCAGTCGTTGCGTAGATGATACTGCCCCGATCTCACCATCTTTGCTATACACTGCTTTCACCATATAGCGCCCGGGCGCGCCAATAAACACCAGCAAGTCATATAACTCCTCAGGTGTATCCAGGAATATACGCTGACTGGTTTTGACATCATGCACCTCGAAGCGGAAGCCAGCGTGCATGGTGGGCGAAATCACCAGACCAATGGTGTTGAAGGGATCAGCAAACGTCTTGTAGAGCGGCAGGTTCCAGGCTCCGGCAGAGGTCTTATCGGCCATGAAGATCAAGACCGGCTCAGCCTCTCGTTCCACAAACTCCATCTCAGCCACGCCGGGACCCATACCCCTTACGTTTCCGGCGAACGAATCAGACAAGAGGTCTTGCCCGGCGCCGTACAGCTTGAGCCGCCTGGCGACATCGGTGCAGGCCTCAAAAACCTGCCATGCCAGGTGATGGATGTGTTCATTATCAATTCCGCCGCGGTGGGTTAAAATCAACTCAAGGTCATCGCCGCACGCAGTCACGTGAAAATCAACGACTTTGTTCTGGCGGCGGGCGTCTTCCAGGCGGTTTTGGGCTTCCTCAAGCAACGCAGAATGCATCGCCGAGTGGCCGACATAACCGCCCACATCCGCCTTGATCACACTCAGGGTAACTCGCTCGTTCATATGTCATGCCTCCTGGTATGAAAGCAAAAACCTAGCCTGATAGCGTGTCCGACGGGCTATCCAGCCAGGCATTCGACAGGAGTGCGATGTATTGACTTGTTTCAGTGCAGCGCCCGGCCTGGAATACCCGAACAATTTGCCTGGCAGGCAACGCTGCCACATTCCCATACAACCCCGGTAGCATTCTCCAGGCCAACCGAAGCCCAGGGTTCTATCTTGCTTGCATGTACTATAGCAAATTCAAAGATGGAATACAAGGGCTGCAAGGCGATTTCGCCATCCATTGCGACGACAGGTGTCACCCTCCCAGCGCCTCTTTCAGCCAATCCAGGAAACTGCGCTCCTGAGGCCGCACATCGCTGCCCAGGCTGGCTCCCAGCTTCTCAAACAACTGGCGTTGTTCTTTGCTCAAATGGGTGGGGATTTCCACATTGATAACCACCAACTGATCGCCGCGCCCGTTGCCCCGCAGGTGAGGAACGCCCTTGCCGCGCATGCGCAAGATTTTGCCTGGTTGCGTGCCAGCCGGAATCCTCAAAACGGCCGGGCCATCAACCGTGGGCACTTCCACTTCTGCGCCTAAGGCAGCCTGGGCAACGTTGATATCCAGGTTCAAGATGATATCGTTCTCGCGGCGTTTGAAGAATTGATGTGGTTTGACGTTTATGGATATGTACAGGTTGCCGGGAGGGCCGCCGTTCACCCCCGGTTGCCCCTCGCCTGCCAGGCGTATCTGGGTGCTGCCATCAACCCCAGCCGGTATGTTCACCAGCTTGCGGCGCGTTCGCCGTTCAAGGCCGCGTCCCTGGCAGGTATGACAGGGTGTGGCGATTGTCTCACCTGCGCCGTTGCAGGTTGGGCAGGTTGTCACCTGAACCATCGAACCGAGAATCGTCTGGCGCACCTGACGCACCTCGCCGGTGCCATTACAGGTCGAACAACGCACCGGCGAAGTGCCCGGCTCGGCGCCTGATCCGTTGCAGGTAGCGCAAATTTCATCCCGGGTGATCTCAATCTCTTTTTCGACGCCAAACACGGCCTCCTCAAAGGTGAGATCCAGGCGATAAGAAAGGTCCGCGCCGCGGCGTGGCACGTTGCGCGAACGGCGCGTCGCACGCCCAAACCCGTCAAAGCCGAAGATGTCGCTAAAGATGTCAGCGAAATCGCTGAAATCCACAGTGAAATCCTGGACGCCAGCGCCCTTGACGCCCGCGTGACCGAAGCGGTCATAAGCCGCGCGCCGCTCCGCATCGGAGAGCACAGCATACGCCTCGTTGATTTCCTTGAAACGCTCTTCGGCATCCGGCGATTTGTTAACATCCGGATGGTACTGCCGCGCCAGACGCCGGAAGGCGGCTTTGAGGTCATCATTACTGGCGTTGCGAGGCACGCCCAGGATTTCGTAATAATCGCGCTGCGTCATAACGGTATATCAGGGGTGCGCCTGGCAGGCTGGCTGGCAGCCAAGACCAAAGCAGGCCGCCAGCCAGGGGATGGTGCAAGCCTAAACGTTACGAAATTCGCCGTCCACCACGTCTTCGCCCTCGGGTCCCTGTTGTGGGCCGCGATCCTCTGCGCCTGAGCCGGTGGAAGCGCTTGCCGAACCCGCCTGTTGGTATGCAGCCGTGCCGATCTGCTGAACGATTTGCCCCAGCGCCTCGGTCTCCTTACGGATTGCGTCGGTGTTATCGCCGCCCATCACCTGACGCACCTTGGCCACCTGATCTTCCACCCGGCTCCTCAAATCGGCCGGCACCTTGTCCCCAAGGTCGCGCAGGACTTTCTCAGCGGTGTAGACCGCGTTATCAGCCTGGTTCCTGGCTTCGATCAGCTCCTTGCGGCGGCGGTCTTCGTCGGCATGCATCTCAGCTTCCTTGCGCATGCGCTCGACCTCAGCCTCGGAAAGGCCTGACGAGGCGGTGATGGTGATGTGTTGACTGCGCCCGGTAGCCTTATCAACAGCGGTCACTTTGAGGATGCCGTTGGCGTCAATATCGAAGGTCACTTCGATCTGTGGTATGCCTCGCGGCGCAGGCGGGATGCCATCCAGGATAAAGCGACCCAGACTCTTGTTGTCTGCAGCCATGGGACGCTCCCCCTGCACCACGTGGATTTCAACCTGCGATTGGTTATCGGCGGCGGTGGAGAAAATCTGGCTCTTGCGCGTCGGGATGGTGGTGTTGCGCTCGATCATCGCGCTGGCAACCCCTCCCAGGGTTTCCACGGAGAGCGTCAGCGGTGTCACGTCCAGCAGCAAAATATCTTTGACCTCGCCGCCCAGCACCCCCGCCTGAATGGCCGCTCCAACGGCGACAACCTCATCCGGATTGACGCCCTTATGTGGTTCTTTATTGAACAGCTTGCGCACCGCATCCTGTACAGCAGGCATGCGCGTCATCCCGCCCACCAGCACGACCTCATCAACCTGAGATGGTTCCAGGCCAGCGTCCTTGAGCGCCTGGCGCACCGGCCCAAGTGTACGTTCGATCAGATCTGCCGTCAGTTGCTCGAGTTTCGCGCGGGTGAGCGTCATCACCAGGTGCTTGGGGCCGCTGGCGTCGGCGGTGATGTAGGGCAGGTTGATCTCAGTCTGCATCAGGGTAGACAGCTCGATCTTGGCTTTCTCTGCGGCCTCGCGCAAACGTTGCAGCGCCTGACGATCGTTGCGCAGGTCAATGCCGTTCTCGCGCTTGAACTCATCGGCAATGTAATCGATGACGCGCTGATCGAAGTCGTCGCCGCCCAGGAAGGTGTCTCCGCTCGTTGAGCGCACCTGGAAGACCCCCTCACCCACGTCGAGTATGGAGATATCAAAGGTGCCGCCTCCCAGGTCGTACACGGCAATCACCTCGTCCTTCTTCTTGTCCAGTCCGTAAGCCAGCGAAGAGGCGGTTGGCTCATTGATGATGCGCAAAACGTCCAGGCCGGCGATCCTGCCGGCGTCCTTGGTGGCATTCCGTTGGGCGTCGTTGAAATATGCTGGGACGGTGATCACTGCCTGGGTGATAGGCTCTCCCAGATAAGCCTCGGCATCGGCTTTGATCTTGCTCAGGATCATCGCCGAGATTTCCGGCGGCGAGTACTCCTTGCCATCCAGCACCACGCGCACATCGCCATTTGGCGCCGCAGTGACTTTATAAGGCACCCGCGAAATCGCCCGCTGAACTTCTGGATCGTTATACTTGCGCCCCATGAAGCGTTTGATGGAAGAAATGGTATTTTCCGGGTTGACAACCGCCTGGTTGCGGGCGACGCGCCCGGTCAGGCGCTCATGATTCTTGTTGACCGCCACAACCGAAGGCACCAGACGCTCCCCTTCAGCCGAGGGGATCACCGTCGGCTCGCCGCCTTCCATCACGGCCACCACCGAGTTCGTTGTACCCAGGTCGATTCCGATAATTTTTCCCATAGAGAAATCCTCCGGATAATGACAGGGAATGCGGCTATCGGGCGATGCGCACCACAGCCGGCCGCAAAACCCGATCGCCAAGCAGGTACCCCTGCTTGACCACTTCAATTACCTGACCGCTGGCATAATTGCCATCCTCTTCCTGGCTGATCGCTTCGTGCAGGTTGGGATCGAAGAACTGTCCCTCGGCTTGCATGGGCTTCACCCCTTCTGCTTCGAGCAGCGCGGCGAATTTACGGGCGATTAGCTCGATCCCCTCTGCCCAGATGGCGCCTTCACCCTCTTGCGGGCGGTTCTTCAAAGCCCGCTCCAGATCGTCCAGGATTTCCAGGTAGCGTTTGATAATATTCCCGGCCGCGTTCTGGTACACCTGACTCTGCTCCCGCTCCACGCGCTTCTTGAAATTGGCAAATTCGGCGCGGGCGCGCTGCCAACCGTCCAGATACTCGTTCGCCTTCGCCTGCCAGGACTCCAGCTCGGCTTGCATCGCTTGCAGATCAACCTGGGGAATGCCCTCGGTCTCCCCCAGCTCTGCAGCTTGAGCACCTTCGAGCTGAGTTTCCTCTTGTCTCTCTTGTCCTTCGAGCGTTTCTTCCGTCATTGTCACTTACTGCACTCCATCTGTATCGGGTATTCGCGCCGGTTATTCGGCGTGCAATTCAACTACCAAATCGCTGAGCAAGCCGGCGACGAAGCGCACGGTGGAGACAGATTGTCCATATGCCATGCGAATCGGGCCAAGAACTCCAAGCATCCCAGTTGCCAGGCCTGGCACGCCATAGCGCGCCAGCACCATGGAACAATCGCGCAATTCCTCCCAGGTGCCCTCCCCGCCGATGAGCACCTGCACACCGCCAACATTAGCGGTGGACAGGGTGCGGGCAAGCAGGTCTTCCAGGAAAGAACGTTCCTCGAAAATGCGCAGCGCCTTGCGCGCCGACTCAGCCTCGGCAAACTCGGGCTCTGCCAGCACGTGCGACAGGCCGTCACGGTAGACTTCACCAGCCAGGATCCTCTGTGAGCGGCGCATCTCATCAACGATCAGGCGCAGGATGTCCTGCTCGAGCGCGCTCATTTGGTCGGTGATCGTGGCAATCGCTTCCGGCGTCATCTCAGCGCACAAAACGTTGATGCGTTGAGCGACCTGGCTCAATTGCTCCTGACTTACCGGCTCAGCCAGGCTCAACATCTGCTGGCGGACATCGCCGCCCGCAAGCACCAGCACCATCAGCACCTGTCGGCCAACGGTGCTGATCAATTCCAGATGCTTAAAACGTATCTGTTCGGGGTGCGGCGCAGTTACCAGCGAGGCGGCTTGGGAGTGCTTGGCCAGGATGGACGCCGCCAGGCGCATCCAGCGGTCGACATCATGCCCGGCCTGGTAAAACTGGTGAGCAATCATCCGCCGGGTTGCCAGCGGCAACTCGGTGTGCCCCATGAGCTGGCGCACGAAATAGCGGTATCCTTCCTCGGTGGGCACACGTCCGGCTGAGGTGTGCGGCTGACGCAACAAGCCCATTTCGGTGAGCTCGACCATCTCATTGCGCACCGTAGCCGGGCTGAAGCCCAGATTGTACCGCTGCACCAGGCTGACTGAACCCACCGGTTGAGCCGTCTCAATGTGATCGCGAATCACCAGCGCAAGGATCAGCTTTTGTCGTTCACTTAGATCATCCATACTACCCTTTTGAATTTAGCACTCTCATCATGAGAGTGCTAAAACTGGCAATATCATCATACCACGGCGCGGTAAGTGCGTCAAGCAACGATGCTTACATCCGTGTGATTTCTGATATTCGGTTAACAAAGCTGGCAAAACGCTCAACGTTTCTGCGCCTTACAAGGCGCGCCGCAAATATTGCACTGCCGCCTCGAAATCCTGAGGATAAGGCGCTTGGATGAATAGTTCGGCTAAATTTGCCGGATGCAGAAAACGCAACGAGCGGGCATGCAGGGCTGGTCGCCTCATCCAGGCGACTTCCGCGCCCCTGCCCGCGTAGAGGACGTCTCCAAGGATAGGAAATCCCAACGCTGCCAGATGAGCGCGAATTTGATGGGCGCGTCCGGTGCGCGGGCGCGCTTCAATCAAGGCATGTTCCTCAAAAAGCTCCAGCCGATTCAACTCGGTTAACGCCGGCTTGCCCCGCTCCTGATCCACCACCGTGCGATGGCGGCGGTCACCATTGGGGCGCAGCGGCAGTTCGACGCGCTGCTCCTGCCACGCTGGTGTCCCGATTATCAGCGCGTGGTAGACCTTCTCCACCCGCCCTGCGGCAAACTGGTCATTCAGCACCCGGTGGGCGTCTGCACTGCGCGCCAGCAACAAAGCGCCGCTGGTATCCTTGTCCAGGCGGTGGACGATCCACAGGCGCCCGTACTGCGGCTCCAGCAAGCTGCGGATGTGCGGCAGGGAGGCGTCGTACCCGTCTGGCAGGGTGCGCAACCCAGGCGGCTTATTGATTGCCAGCAGGTCGGCGTCGCAATAAAGCAGCTCCACCCCCGCAGCCATCTCGAATCGCTCTAATCCCCTGCCAGGGCAGCTTGCGCCTCAACCACCGCCTCGCCGCGACGGACGCCCAACATCAAGACAAAGGCCGTCAGCAGGAAAACCGGGGCGACCATGATCCAGCCGTTCACATTTGGCCCGACAATAGCCGCCAGCGTGGAAAAGAGGTAATACAGGCCGGTATACGTTCCCACACGCGCCAGGGTAGTCATATCCACCACCATTGGCAGCGAGTTGATGTTAATCAACGCCCAGGCGGCGCCCGCGGCCATTAACAGCAGCCCAAGCACCGGCACCACTCCCAAAAGCGGCGCGCGGAAGACCGGCGTGGTCAACAAAGCCGGAGAGGAAAAGAAAATCGCTACGATCACCGCCGTCATCAGGCCAATGCCGCACAAGATAGTGATGCGCCGCCCCAGCCTCCCACCAATGTACCCGGAAGGCAGGGCAAACAAGACAAAGATCAGCGATAGCTGCCCAAGCAAACGGGCGCCGTCAGCTTCTGGCAGGCCAAGGTGTTTGTTGGCGTACAGGGTGAAGAAAGCCTCGATGGCGGTATAAGCCAGGAACCAGAAAAAGATAGCAAACAGCAGGCGCAAGACGCTTTTATCGGGGTCTCTGGCAGCTTCCTGTAAGCTGGCAATCATCCCCGGCTGCGCCTGGGTTTCACCGTAAACTTTTGGCTCTTTGATGAAGAAGAATACTAACAGGCTGGCCAGGATCACCAGCAGCGAGCCCATCCAAAAGGGAAACGCGGCATTCATCTCGTATAACGCTGCGCCGCCCAAGAAAGAGATGATTGCCCCCACACCGCCCATGAAGTTGATGATGCCGTTGGCTTGCGAGCGATACTGAGAAGGGGTGATGTCGGGCATCAGGGCGACAACCGGCGTCCGCCACAACGCCATGCTCAAGAGCAAGGTGCTGGTGCAGGCGACAAAAAACGGCAAAACTGCCGCCACCGGGATTAAGCCAAAAGCTACAGCTCCAATTGGCGCGCCAACCAGCAAGAACGGCATGCGTCGTCCAATCGGCGTGCGCAGGCGATCAGACCAGGCGCCAACCGGCGGCTGGATGAGCAACGCGGCAATGTTATCCAGGGTCATAAAAAAGCCAATCACCGCCGGCGCCAGCCCAAATCGATTGGCCAGGAAGAGTGGGACAAAGGCGTTGTACACTCCCCAAACAACGCTCACGCCAAAGAAACCAAAACCGAGCAGGAAGGTCTTGCCGTAACTGAATTTCATGGTGCCTCCTGTTGTAGATGATAGGATTCGACTGCGTGGTAATCACTCGGGAGGGGCTTCTGCAGCAGTGTCAAGACCCTCCAGGAATTTGCGATCGGCTTCGCTCAGTTCGGCACGTTCGAGTAAATCCGGACGGCGTTGGAGAGTGCGCAACAGCGCCTGTTCCCGTCGCCAGCGCGCCACACGGGCATGGTCGCCTGAGAGCAGCACGTCGGGCACCCGCCAGCCGCGGAATTCTGGCGGGCGAGTGTAGTGCGGATATTCGAGCAGCCCCGAGGCATGCGAATCATCCAGAGCGCCCGATGGGTCGCCCAACACGCCAGGGATCAGGCGGGCAACCGCGTCGATGACAACCAGCGCCGGCAGCTCTCCACCGGTCAGCACATAGTCGCCGATGGAGATTTCATCGCTGACCAGGTGCAGGCGCACTCGTTCGTCTACGCCCTCGTAGCGCCCACAGATCAGGGCTACCTGCGGCTCTTGTGCCAGCTCATAAGCCACAGCCTGGGTAAACAAGCGGCCCTGCGGGGTGAGCAAAACAACCGGACAGCCCGGCGGCGCCCCTAACACCGCTTCGACGGCGGCAAATATGGGCTCGGGCTTCATCACCATCCCACCGCCGCCGCCATACGGTTCGTCGTCGGTTACGTGGTGTCGGTCCCAGGTCCAATCGCGGATGTTGTGCAGATTCACCTGCAACAGGTCGCGCTCCTGAGCGCGTTGCAGGATGCTGGTTTGCAGGTAAGGCTGAAAGACCTCCGGGAAAAGCGTAAAGACATCAAAGCGCATGCGTGGATTTTAGCTGCAAGAAGTGGGCTTGGCAAGATTGGATTATGCTTTTATTGTTGCTACCCGCACAACTTATAAAAGCATGGAATCCCGTCATCAATGTCCAAGTATGCTTACAATCAGACTTGTAATAACGACGGAAGGGGAGCCTGTTCTCGTAAGTAATTTTCAACCGCTTCCCTGGTTGTAAGCTCAAGAACATGGGAAGCAATTGCTTTACACTCCTGGAATGAGCAGGCGCGAATAATCCGTTTGATCAGCGGAATGGCGGTGGCTGCCATGCTAAACTCATCCAATCCGAGACCAATCAGTAGTGGTGTAGCAAGTGGATCACCTGCCATCTCGCCGCATAACCCTACCCATATCCCAGACTCATGTCCTGCTTGGATCGTCTGTGTGATAAGATGTATTACAGCGGGATCAAATGGGCTGGCTAGTTCAGCAACGCGGTCATTCGTTCTATCCACAGCCAGTGTATATTGGGTGAGATCGTTGGTTCCAATGCTGAAAAAATCCACCTTCTCAGCAAAGGCTCTGGCAAGCACAGCAACCGACGGGACCTCTACCATTATCCCGAATTGGATTTGTTCGGCAATCTTTCTTCGCTCACTTAATAAATCCTGGCGGGCTTGATCCAGAATCCCCCGCGCCCGATCGACCTCATCGAGAGATGAAACCATCGGCATCATGATATGCAAGTCAAAACCTGCGCCGGCGAGCAAAATTGCCCGAAATTGTGAGTATAGCACATCGGGTCTTCCGTCAATCATGCGCACACCTCTCCACCCCAGGAATGGGTTAGGCTCATTCCTAATCCCTAAATAACCCAGGGTTTTATCGCCACCAATATCCAATGAACGGACAACAATTGGTTTTCCCGAGAACACAGCGAAAATTTGCCTGTACGCCTCTACTTGTTCCTCTTCAAGCGGCATACTTTGGGTATTTAGATATAAAAACTCGGTGCGCAACAGCCCGATACCTTCAGCACCATACTCAAGAGCTTTCAACGCGTCCTGAAGGTTGCCGACATTAGCTACGACCTGGATATGACGCCCATCTCGTGTAATGGCCGGTTCCTCAGCCATCCGGATTTCCTCATGTTGTACCCTCAACCATTGTCTTTGTAAGCGCTCATATTGTTCGAGTTCACTTTGGCTGGGCTGCAAGATCAGAATTCCTTGTGATCCATCAGCAATAACCTGAGTTCCATTTTCAATCTTCTCAAATGGAAATTCGGCCCTCACGATAGCTGGCACCCCAAGGCTTCTTGCCAAGATCGCTGCGTGTGATGTGGCACTTCCGCGCATTGTACACAACGCTAGGACATTTTCACGGTTAAATTGGAGTGTGTCAGATGGCATTAGATCGTCTGCCAAGATAATGGCAGGATACTCAGGCGAGGCGGAGAACCCTTCACCAAAGCCAAGCAAAGACCGCAGAATATGTTGACCCACATCTCGAACATCCTGGGCGCGGGCACTAAAATATTCATCACTTAAGCTAATCAACATATTAGCAAAATGCTCAACGCTATCATTGACCGCCGCTTCAGCGTTCAAGAGTTGTGAGAAGATTTTTTCCCGAATCAGGCGTAGGAGCTCAGGGTCATCTAACAACAGCAAATGCGCTTCGAATATGGCAGCATCCCCCTTGTTTAACTTCTCTTGGGCAATATTGTACAAGACCTGTAAATTTTTTCGGGATACATCCAAAGCCTTTTCAACACGCTCCCATTCCAAGTCTGGGTTGTTAGTTTGATAACGTTTTATCACGAGTTGTCCGCGTCTGTAGATCCAAGCTGGACCAATGGCAATTCCTGGCGAAACTGGGGTGCCTTTGTATAAAGTCATATTAATCCGACTCCCCCTCACCAAAGTTATTTTCAATCAAAGCACGAATGCTCACCAGCGCCTCTTCAGCTTGCTCACCCATTGCCTCAACCCGTATCCTGTGATTCTGATTGACACCAAGCGTTAACACGCTCAAGAGGCTCTTAGCGTTTGCCTCGTGCGATTCTGTTGTTAAGTTGTATACCTTGATTTCACAGGGAAATTGGCTGGCTACCTGGACAAATTTACTTGCTGGTCGAGCATGAAGCCCCGCAGGATGATGGACGGTAAGTTCAACGAATGGCATATTTATTTTCTATTGCTGTTTCAATTCGATGAAGGATACCTTGAACATCTAGTTTGTGGAGAGCAAGCAATTCTTCTGTTGTTGCTGATTCTCCAAAGCAATCCTGGCTTCCGATTCTGAGCAGACGCCCTCCTGTTGTGGAGATGACCTCCGCCACACATCCGCCAAGACCGCCATAAATGCTATGATTTTCAATCGTTATCGTCAGATAAGCTCCCTTGCTTAGTGATAGAACAAGTTCCTCGTCTAAAGGTTTGATGGTTCGAATATTGACAACGCAAACAGCTCTGCCTTTTGCTACCAACTGTTTTGCGACGTCAATAGCTGTGGCTACCATGGAGCCATCTGCAATAATTACGTAATCTCGTCCCTGGTCGTAAATGATCTCGGCTTTTCCTATTGGGAAATCGGTTGGTTCACTGTGCAAATCGGGCACAGGGCGGCGATTGACCCGAACATACGATAATCGGGGAGAAGCTAAAGCGGCATGAATGGCAGCTATTGTCTCCGGGGTATCGCAAGGTGTTAATAGCTCCAACTCTGGAATTACCCGGGCGAGGGCGATATCTTCAAGCATTTGGTGTGTACCGCCATCAGGTCCGATATCAAAACCTGGATGTGTCCCGATAATCTTGAGCGGCAACCCTGCATAGGCAGCTTGGCGAAGTTGGGTCCATGGTAAACCAATAGAGAACATTGTAAATGTCACGAAGACCGGATGATACCCAGCATACACTAAACCGCTAGCCAAACCAATCGCATTTTGTTCAGCCACACCTAATTGCACATATCGAGTAGGGAAACGTTCTTCAAACGCAGTAAGCCGAGTGGATCTTCCAAGGTCGGCATCCAATACAATTAAGCGTTCATCGTTTTCAGCATGAGAGATCAGTGTCGTTCCAATGATCTCGCGAGGCGCACGTATGTTATTCATACACCTGTAACTCTTCAAGTGCTCTCTCAAGTAAATCGTCTGGGAGATCACGCGAATGCCAGAGTGGATCCCCTTCCATAAAGCTGACTCCTTTACCTTTTATTGTCCGACAAAGGAGTACACTCGGGCGGTCATTGTTGGCTGTTTTAGCCAACGACTGAAGTAGTTGGATGAAATCGTGACCATCAAGCTCCAGGACGTTCCATCCAAACGCCTCCCACTTTGCTGCCAGGGGTTCAAAGTTCATTATCTTTTCAATCGATCCATGCTGGGATAGACCATTAAGATCAATCAATGCTATCAAATTGGTCAATTGATAATGAGCTGCAGCCATAATAGCTTCCCAGGTTTGACCTTCATGCAGATCGCCATCTCCTAAAACAACATACACGTTTTTGCCCGAGTGGGAGAACTTCTCCCCCAAAGCAATACCGGCACCAATCGAAAGACCATGCCCTAGATGCCCTGTGGTTACCTGTACTGCAGGAAGCTTCCTTCTATCAGGATGGCCTTGAAGTCTGGTACCCAACCGGCGATAGGTAACAAGTTCGCGCGCCCCAATATACCCAAGTTCGGATAATACAACGTAATAGGCTGGCGCAGCGTGGCCCTTGCCTAAGACCAGCCAGTCTTTTATAGGGGCGTGGGGACGAAATCGTCCCCACGCCAACATGAGCGCCGCCAACATATCAATCACGGAAAGAGATCCCCCTGGGTGACCTGATCCTGCGGCGTTGATCATGCGCAGAATCCGCGCACGCAGTATCGGGGCTTGTTTAGCCAGGTTAATTGCCAACTCAGTTATAGGCGTCTCGATCATCACCTGAACAGCGACAAGATATAGTAGAGCGGTAAACCGACAGCAGTGAAATCGGTTTCGGGGAAGGAAGTACCTGAGAGGCCAACCTGAGCCATGATCGGGTATATCAGCGCAGGACCGACGGCAATCAGAATGCCCACAATGAATGCACCCAGCACCGCACCCTTCCATCCGCCAGTTGCATTGCCGAACACACCCGCGGTTGCGCCAATGAAAAAGTACGGTATCGCAACAGGGATGATCACCGTAGTGCCCAACGCTAAAAAGATACCCATGCAGATCAAACCGGCTACATACGCTGAGAGGAAGCCAATAATGACTGCAGTGGGTGCATAGGGGAACACTGCCGGGCAATCCAGTGCCGGAATCGCTTGCGGGATCACCCTGTTGGAGATACCAATGAAAGCCGGTACAATCTCACCCAGGAACATGCGCACACCGGTGATGATCACATAGACTGCACCTGCAAATGTTAATGCCTGGATCAACGGGAAAACCAGCCAGTATGTTCCACCTGCAACCTCTTCGACGGCGGCTCGCCCAGCGGCTAAGGCAGCAACATAGTAGATGACAATCATTGTGATCGAGATCGAGGCGACATAGTCTCGGAAGATTCCCAGCCAACCCGGTAGGGTAAGCTTTTCCGTGCTCTCTTCTGGCTTGCCGACCTTGCTGCCAATCCATGCAGAAAGGGCATAACCGATGGTGACGTAATGGCCAATGCCGATTTCATCACCGCCTGTGATAGCTCGCATCCCTCGACGTCCTATCCATGGATAAAAAGCAGCGAAGAAACCCAGGATCAGGGAGCCCAATATCACAGACGCTACCGGACCAAGGCCCGATGCGCTGGTCACCACTGCCAGCAAAGCCGCAAAAAACAGGTTGTGCTGACCGGTCAAGAAAATATATTTAAACGGGGTGTAGCGTGCAACAATCAGGTTCACTACAAACCCCAATACCATAATTAGCGCAGTGACCGTGCCAAGCTTGGTCATTGCCATCGCGGTTAAGGCTTCGGCAAGCGGCATGACACCCTGGAGGTTAAAGCCAGTCGCGAAGAGTTGTTGGAAGTTGTTCAGCGCAGCAACGCCAGCACCGGCACCAATGTAGAAGATCAAGAAGCCCACGATGGTCTTGACAGTGCCCGTGAAAACCTCAACAAAGCTCTTTTTCTGGATGAGCAGTCCCACTAACGCGACCAAGCCCACCAGTATTGCTGCATTGCCCAAGATGTCTTTGATTAGGGCTAATAGAATTTCCATGGCTGATTCTCCTTGCTTGACTAATCTTTGTTCCTTATTGGCTGCTCAGATATCATGAAGGAATGGGCTGAACCAGCCCGCGCCAAATTCTTCTATTTCTCCTCAATAAGCACCTCCTCTCCACAAACCAGTCACAAAGACTCGATTGTTTCCCGTAACTCATCCTCACATTGCCTGGAACGAAGCCAATTGCGCTTGTAACTTTTCCAGGATCTCCTTGCGGTCGATCATGTTCTTAATGCCTACGACAGGACGACCGATCTTCTCCAATGTGGGGACAAGATCCAAACCCGCAATGAAAAAATCGACATTTGAGGATTTCGCCGCTGCCACCACATCCGATTCGATGGAAATCGGAAGCTTATTATCCATGACAACCCGATCAACCATGACTTTTAATAGCATACTGCTTCCCATGCCTGTTCCACATACAACAAGAGCGCGATATTTTTCCACTTTACTTCTCCTTTTCATCTGCATATTACGAACGAGCTGTTAATCCTATATAGGTTTGGATCACATTAAATAACTCTGCTTCGTTTCTGGCTTTTTGGAGTGCATCGATGGAACCGAGTTCAGAAAGCATCATAGCAAGCTCAGACAAAGCCTGTATATGAGATTTATCTGTGGTGGCTGCTAATCCAAATATCAGCCACACAGGATCGTTCGTGCTGTGTCCAAAATTAACCGGCGTCGAGAGGGTTAGCATAACCAATCCCGGTTTATTCACACCTTGGTCAGGGCGTGCATGAAGCAAAGCAATACCAGGAGCAATAACCATATAAGGGCCGTCTTTCTCGATCAGTTCGCGCATTGCTTGCGTGTATTGGTCTTGAGTAAGGCCAACTTGCGACATCAAATTCCCTGTACGAACAACAGCTTCTCTCCAATCGGCGACCTCGACGTTACAGCGGATCATCCGAGGCCCTAGCAATTTTAGTAAACCTTCAGGCACCATTCCCTCCACAACACTTATCAGGATTCCACACTCGAAATCACTTCAAATTCCACTTGACTCTGATCAGATCGAAGCCTCGAAAAACCATATATAAACGGATGCCCACTTGGGTCAAAGACCTGACTGTCGATTACCAGGATCGGTGCCGATTCATGATAATTCAGCAGCAGAGCCTCGTCCTCTCTGCAAGAAGAAGCCTCCACTACAAAACGAGCTTTTTTTAGCTGAGCGTTATACTTTTCACGTAACAGCGTGTATAAAGACCCTTGAGATAAATCGCTCTTTTCCACCCCGGCAAACCTTTTCCACGGCAAGAATGTGGTCACGATGTGATTGGGTTGTTCATTCACATACCGTAAGCGTACGATTTTGATTACTTTATCTCCCGGATCAAGCTCAAGTTTTTCGGCAACCTGGCGATTAGGCCGCACTACTTTTTGTTCCAGAACCTTTGTCCCAACACGATATCCCCGAGAAGTCATATCACCATAAAAACCTGTTATTTGACTGACGAAACGTTCTCGAGGTTTCTGCGCATACCTTGGCCGAGATACAAAGGTGCCTTTTCCTTGAATACGTTGAAGTAAGCCCTCATGAACAAGTCCTTCCAGTGCTTTACGAATCGTAATTCGACTTACATCAAAGTATTCACATAATTCCTGTTCCGAGGGAATCGGATCACCTTCTTCCAACGATGCAAGTTGATCACGTAACTTTTCTTGAATCTGGTAGTACTTAGGAACAGGTGCTTGCGTCGCCATAAGACTTTTTGTACTTCGGTATATAATACTAATCGTTATGTTGTTATGACTATATGTCATAATATAGTATTAATATTAAAAAGTCAATACCCATTTGCAGGTTTAACCATAGCACCCCGCATGTCTTGACGATCCCATAGGCACAAGGTATGATGAAATTATGTATCTCCGTGGCAATAAATGGAGCATGGCGCGACGGCCTAGGCGGCGCGCCAGCCCATGGCGGATCTTGTTGTTGCTGGCCCTGATTGGGGCAGCTTTGTACTTTAACCAGGTCGTCGTGCCGGCAACCCCGCCGCTTTTCATCCCCACTGCTACGCCAACGCGCAGCCCAGAATCGTTCGTGGCCGAAGCAGAGCAGTTTTACAACGAAGGCAAGCTTTCGCAGGCCATCCAGGCTTACGAGCAGGCGATCCTCGCCGACCCAAACAACCCGGCCCTTTATGTCACCCTGGCGCGCATCCAGGTCTTTGCCGGTGATTATCAGTCAGCTATCACCAACGCCCAGAACGCGCTGCTCAAGAATCCCAACAATCCCCTGGCACACGCTGTGCACGGCTGGGCGCTCAGCCTGAGCGGCGATCACCTGGCAGCAGAAGCCGCCATCAAAAAAGCTCTGGAACTCGACCCGAATAGCGCCCTGGCGCACGCTTACTATGCTGAGATACTCATAAACAAAGGCCTGCTGGACGATTTTGATCAGGCCGCGGCTGCGTCGCGACGGGCTAAGGAATTGGATCCTAACCTGCTGGAAGTGCATCGCGCCCGCGGACTGGTGTTACTTAACTCGGGCCGGGAAAACCTAGATCAAGCCATCCAGGAGTTGAAGGCAGCCATTGCCATCAACGACAAAATCGCGGATTTGCACCTGAATCTGGGCTTCGCCTATCGCCTGGCAGGCGAGAACGACCTGGCGGTGGATGAGCTGCTGGCAGCCTACGCCCTCAACCCCAAGGATTTCAACATCCCGACGGAAATCTCCTTTGCCTATGCCAATGAAGGGCAGTTTGGCAAAGCCGCCCAATACGCCGAAGACGCGGTCAAGATCGCTCCATCTAACCCGAAAATGCACGGCAACCTGGGGATCATGTACTATCGCAACAACGAGCTCGATAAGGCTGTCACCCACCTGGCGCTGGCCGTGCGCGGCGGCACGACCGCCGATGGAGTTGCGGTGGAAGGGCTGCCGCTGGACTACGGCAAAGTGGCCGAATATTACTGGTTCTTCGGATTTGCCCTGGCCAAGCTCAATCGCTGCAATGAAGCCGTGCCGGTATTCCGGGCTCTGCTCACCGGCGTGCCCGACTACCAGCTCGCCGTCGATAACGCCACCGCCGGTCTGGAACTGTGCCTGGCGAGCATCGAAGCGCCGCCTGCACAGGCAACACCCACCCCTTAGCCCATGGAACGCGAACTCGTCGGGAAACGTCCGAATTTCCGCCCGGCGCGGGCGGGCTTCAACATCTATCGCTTTATGCTGCTGATGGCGTTGGTCATCGGCGGCTTGTGGGTACTGCTTGGCTACCAACGCGGTCAGGTGCAGCCGCTGTTCTTGCCCACGCCCACCCCCACGCGCACCGCCGCCTCTTACATCCAGGAGGCGCAGGCTTATTTCCAGGCTGGCAAACTGGATGCGCCGGATTTACCCCCGCCTGCACCGGCAAACCCTGATGCCATTGACACCTACCAACGCGCCTTGCAGATCGACCCCGACAATGCCCTGGCCTGGGCGGAACTGGCGCGCATCCAGACATATTCCATCACCATGCTCAGCAACGACAGCGAACGCCGCGCCCGCCTGGCTGAAGCCCTGGAGTCAATCAATCGGGCCGTTGCCCTCGATCCAGACAGCAGCACCGTGCACGCGGTGCGCGCCTTTGTGCTCGATTGGAACGCTTCATACGCCTCCGAGACCGAAGCGCAGTACTTGCTGAAAGAGGCAGAGGCTGAAGCCGTACGCGCCTACCAGCTCGACCCGAATAACGCCCTGGCGCTGGCTTTTTACGCCGAGGTTTCACTCGATCAGCAAAAATGGCAGCAGGCTGAGCAATACGCAGCGCGGGCGGTGAAACTGGCACCGGATTCGATGGACGCCCACCGTGTGTACGCAACCGTGCTCGAATCCATCGCCCAATACCGCCTGGCAATCGAGCAATACCTGAACGCCGCCAAGATCAACCCGAATCTGACCTTTTTGTACGCCTATATTGGGCGAAACTACCTGCGCCTCAAAGTGTACGATCGCGCCCTCGAATATTTTGCCAAAGCCGCCAACATCAACGAACAGCTCGGCGTCCAAAACCCGATCCCGTACCTGGAAATTGCCAAGGCCTACACCCAGCAAGGGGAGTTCTTCGTGGCGGCTCGCAATGCCGAGAAGGCGCTGCGCTTTGATCCCCGCAACGCCAATACATACGGCCAGCTCGGTATTATCTACATCAAGTCGCGCAATTTCGAGAGCGCCATGCCAGCACTGCGCTGCGCCGTGAGAGGCTGCTCTGCCGAAGAGAACGAACTGGCGCTTAACCTGGTCGACCAGGGGCTTCTGGAAGAGAGCGTAGCCGTCGAAGGACTGCCGCTGACCAACCTGACCGTGGCATACTATTACGTATCTTACGGCACCGTCCTGGCTTTCCTGAGCCGTCCAAACCAAAACTATTGCGCCGAGGCGATGGCCGTGCTGGATGAAGTGCGCGCCCGCTATGCCGATGACCCGATCCTGATGAGCATCGTCGCCGACAGCGAGGGCATCTGCCGCCGTCTGGGAAGCGGTTCGTCTCAACCGACAGCCACCATTGCTGCGCCCGCCAGGCCTGCAGCCACGCCATAGAATATCAGATTCTTGTTAAAATTTCCCTCCCCCTCTTGACTTCCATTGTAAAAACCGGTATGATGTAGGCGCAAGTTAGCACTCTAACTCGTTGAGTGCTAACTTAGCTGCATGTAACCAACCTATGTTCCAACCTGATCAAGGAGGTAGATATGTCGATTTCCATCAAACCCTTGGGAAGCCGCGTAGTGGTCGAGCCGATCGAGCAGGAAGAGGTCACCGCTGGCGGCATTGTGCTTCCAGAGACCGCCAAAGAGAAGCCGCAGAAGGGTAAAGTCCTGTCAGTCGGCCCTGGCGACCGCGACGAGGACGGCGATCGCATCCCGATGGACGTTTCCGTAGGAGACACAGTCCTGTTCGCCAAATACGCCGGCACCGAGATCAAGGTTGACGGCAAAAAATTGCTCATCTTGAAAGAGAGCGACATCCTGGCAATTCTTGAGTAATCCATTCAGATGCACAGAGGAGTGAATCATCTATGGCAGCCAAACAATTAGTGTTTTCAGAGGAAGCGCGTCGCCGCCTGCAGCGAGGCATGGACCTGCTGGCGACCGCCGTTGTCACCACACTCGGGCCAAAAGGCCGCAATGTTGCGGTTGACCGCAAATTCGGTTCCCCCACGATCACCCACGACGGCGTGACCGTGGCAAAAGAGATTGAGCTGGAAGACCCGTTTGAAAACATGGGCGCTCAGCTTCTCAAGGAAGCTGCTACCAAGACCAACGACATCGCCGGCGATGGCACCACCACCGCGACGGTGCTGGCGCACTCAATGGTCACGGAAGGCATGAAGAATCTGGCAGCCGGCGCCAATCCCATGTTGCTCAAGCGCGGCATCGAAGCCGCTACCAAGGCTGTAGCCGAGAAGATCAAGGATCAGGCCATCGAGATCACTACCAAGAACGAGATCGCCAACGTCGCCTCGATCTCTGCCCAGGACCGCACGATTGGCGACCTGATTGCCGAAGTGATGGACAAGGTCGGCAAGGACGGCGTGATCACCGTCGAAGAGTCCAAGGGCCTCGAGTTCGAAACCGAGTATGTCGAGGGCATGCAGTTCGACCGCGGTTACATTTCACCCTACTTCATCACCGACCCCGAGCACATGGAAGCCTCGATTGAGGAACCCTACATCCTGGTCTACGACAAGAAGATCTCCGCTGCCGCTGATATCGTCCCGCTGCTGGAGAAACTGGTGCAGATCGGCAAACGTGAGCTGCTGATCATCGCCGAAGATGTCGATGGCGAAGCTCTGGCGACCCTGGTGCTGAACAAACTGCGCGGCATGCTGAATGTGTTGGCTGTGAAAGCCCCTGGTTTTGGTGATCGCCGCAAGGCCATGTTGCAGGATATTGCCGTGCTGACCGGCGCCACCGTCATCTCCGAAGAAACCGGACGCAAACTCGAGACTGCTGTCATCGCTGACCTTGGACGCGCCGAAAAGGTCGTCGCCACCAAGGATGATACAACCATCGTTGGCGGCAAAGGCGACCCAGCTCAGATCAAAGGTCGCATTGAACAAATCCGCGTCGAGATCGAAAAGAGCACCAGCGATTACGATCGCGAGAAACTCCAGGAGCGCCTGGCAAAGCTCTCCGGCGGCGTTGCCATCATCCGCGTCGGCGCAGCCACGGAAACCGAGCTGAAAGAGAAGAAGCATCGCGTGGAAGACGCCCTCTCCGCCACTCGCGCGGCTGTTGAGGAAGGCATCGTACCCGGTGGCGGCGTCGCTCTGATCAACGCCATGGCCGCTTTGGACAACGTTTCTGTCGACTCGGATGATGCCCGCATCGGCGTTAACATCGTGCGCAAAGCCCTGGAAGTCCCGCTGCGCAAGATCGCCGAGAACGCCGGCCAGGATGGTTCAGTCGTGCTCGAAACCGTCCGCCGTGTCCAGAAGGAGAAGAAAAATCTGCACATTGGCTACAACGTGCTCTCTGAAGAATATGTGGACATGGTCAAGGACGGTGTGATCGACCCGGCAAAGGTGACCCGCGGCGCCTTGGAAAACGCTGCCTCCATCGCAGCAATGATCCTGACCACCGAAGCGCTGGTCACCGAAGTCCCCGAGAAAGAGAAACCGGCAGCCCCACCGATGCCTGAGTACTAAATCGCAGGTTGGGAAGCTGAGGAGGTCGGGGAAATCCCGACCTCCTCTTGTTATCCCTCCCGGACAATGAACCGGCGTGTTGCCTGGAACCCCACGGCTTTCTCAAAGTTCCTTGACAAATAAACAAAAACGGTCCTCTTCGGTAAAATTGGATGCGCTGACAACCAAAACACCAAG
>FWPU01003497.1_pt1 | contig 39445 bp, 36 predicted proteins | sample 2228361 | NCBI WGS metagenome assembly FWPU01 (sample SAMEA103939777, study PRJEB20133) | metagenome | reverse complement strand
ACTTTGTTAGAACAAAGGGCGTAAAGCCCGTGATTTAGAAGGAGGATTTTTTTATGGCTTTAGGTAAGGTTAAGTGGTTCAACGAAAAAAAGGGATTTGGCTTCATCACTCAGGAAAATGGTCCCGATGTTTTTGTCCATTTTTCTGCCATCGTAGGCGAAGGATTTAAGACATTGAAAGAGGGAGATGCTGTGAGTTTTGATGTTTCTGAAGGACCAAAAGGACTTCAGGCTGTTAATGTCAAAAAAGCCTAAACACTGAAAAATTACGCCTTTGAAAGCCCTGTTCGTGATAAATGGACAGGGCTTTTTTGTATGGCTTTTTATGGATTTTAAAAAATATATCTTTACAGTTTCTGAGTTTGTGAAACTAATAAGGGATGCGGTGGAAAACGCCTTCCCGTCCGTCTTGATCAAAGGTGAAATTTCTAATTTTAAAAACTACACAGGCAATCTATTTTTTACATTAAAGGATGAAAACAGTCAGCTCAGGTGTGTAATTTTTAAGGGCTATACGAGAACACTAAAATTTGTGCCTAAGGACGGCATGAATGTTATAGTTCAAGGAACGCCTACCTTATACGAGGCAAGGGGTGATTTTCAGGTTATCGTCAACTATATGGAGCCCCTTGGAATAGGTGCTTTAAAGATTGCCTATGAAGAGTTGAAGAAGAAGTTGTCAGAAAAGGGGTATTTTGATGAAACAAGAAAAAAGCCCATTCCGCCTTTTCCGAAAACCATAGGAATCGTCACATCACCGAAAGGTGCCGCCATAAGAGATATGCTGAATATTCTGAAAAGACGTTTTCATAATCTGCATATCATTATTTTTCCTGTAAAGGTTCAGGGAGAGGGAGCGGCTCAGGAGATTGCAGATGCAATAAATATTGCTAACAAAATGTTTGCTGACGTGATTGACGTACTTATTGTGGGAAGGGGAGGGGGTAGCTTTGAAGACCTGTTTGCCTTCAATGAAGAGGTGGTTGCAGACGCCATATACCACTCAAAGATCCCTGTAATTTCTGCTGTGGGACATGAAACTGACGTTACCATATCTGACTTTGTTGCCGATTTAAGGGCATCTACACCGTCTGCTGCGGCTGAACTTGTTGTGCAAAAGAAGGATGAGATAGTGTCATATATTTTCCAGCTATACAAGCGATTGACCATTCTGATGAACAGAAACCTTTTGTTGTGGAAAAAGAAGGTGGCAAACGAAAGGAGAGTTTTACGATCACCGCAGGTTGTTCTGGTACATAAAAAGAGCATGCTGGTGGATTATGAGGCAAAGCTAAAAAAGATGATGATGAACATTATCGCTCAGAAAAAAGTTAGTGTTGATTCTCAGGAAAAGAGACTAACTATCCTGTCTCCGCTGAGAAAATTAAAAAATTACCTTCTCCTGACGGAGCAGTACAATGCCCAGCTTCTGAAAGCGATGAATAATGTTTTGTTTCAGAAAAAAAACACAGTTGATTCTCTAAATAGAAGGCTGGCTATTCTTTCTCCTTTAAGAAAAGTAAAACATTACAGGCTTCAGACAGATCAGTATGGTAATCACCTTTTGAGGGCGATTAAACTTACGCTTTCAAGAAAGAAAGAGACTTTTTCCTATGTTACAGGCAAGCTGGAGATGCTGTCACCCCTGAAAATACTGTCACGAGGTTACAGTATAACCTTTACAAAAGAAGGTGCTGTTATAAAGGATGCATCAACGGTGGCTATAAATGATGAAATAAGAACCTATTTACACAAAGGCGGTATTATAAGCATTGTTACCAAAAAACTAAACAACAACGGTTAAGTTAATACTGACTGTCCCTTATTTTTTTCCACTCCTGCAAAAGCTTTTCCTTCGGAATACCAATGTTTATAAAGTCCCATGGGAATATTTCTTCGTCAGACCTGATCCTTGATGCGTAAAAATCAAGATTGGCTTTGTTTGATGGTATATTCTTTATGAGTATGTTTCGTGCCCTTCTGTCACCTCTGCTAAGAACAGCTTCCATATATGCCCATTTTGGTGTGTCGTAATAAACGTTAATTCCCAGAGCAGTTAGTCCTTTTCTGAGATAGTTAAGTTTGCTTTTGATTGATGGCAGTGACTCAAAGGCAGCCCATTGAAAGGGGGTGAATGGTTTTGGAACAAAGGGCGTAATGTTGAAACTGATTTTTTTAAAGTATTTTTTCGTCAATTTTTCTGTATGCCTTATCAGCTTTCCCATGTTTATAATAGCATCAATATCTTCCTGCTTTTCAAAGGGCAAGCCTATCATAAAGTAGAGCTTTATAGCGTCTATATCCGCCATTAGTGAAAGGTTTACAGCCTTTTCAATATGTTCTTTAGTTATGCCCTTATTTAACCGTTCTCTCATTTCATCTTCGCCTGCTTCCGGGGCGATTGTTATTGTCTGGCTTCCTCCCGCCTTTAACAGTCTGAGAAACTCCATGTCAATCCGCTCTGCACGAAGAGAAGATATAGAAAATTTTTTTCCTGAGGCAAGGGCTGTCTCCATAAACTCCTTAAGATGTGGATGAAACGACACAGAGGCACCCATAAAACCAAACTTTTCGGCATCCATATGTTCCTTCATCATTGATATTACAAGGTCTTTTGCGGCAAATCTCAGCGGATTGTAAAGAGTTCTGGAAATGCAAAATCTGCAACCTGCGGGACAGCCCCTTGTTAACTCTATAAGAAAGGTGTTGCCAAACTCTCCGAGGGGGGTCATGAAGACACTTTTTGAAAAATCTTTCTCAAAATAGCTGTAAACGCCTCTTTCTAAGGTGCTGCCCTTTATTTTGATTATTTCTCCGCTGTTTCCATATTCAAAACTAACCTTTTCGGGATTATATACACCCTTTATATAGGAAGCCTTTTCAAGTATGTCTTCTCTTTTTTCTTCTTTAAAAAACAGTTCAATAAAGGCGGGGAGGGACTCTTCAGCCTCTCCTATGAAAAGCAGGTCAAAAAAGTCTGCCACAGTCTCCGGATTTTCTGTGACAGCTACACCACCACCTATTATCAAGGGGTATTTGTTTTTTCTCTCTTCCGCAAAAAGGGGGATTTTTAAAAGTCTTAAGGATTTAACAAGGTTAAAAAAATCCATTTCGTAAGATAGAAAAAAGGCTATTATATCAACTTCTGAAAGGTTTACATCTCTGTCAAGTGGAAGCAGGCGTTTGTCATTTGTTCCGTCCAGAAAGTATCTGAATATACCTGTTTCGTTTACACTTCCCACAATTTCATAAATACGGTGGAAGGCTAAGGATGTGATAGCTATGTTGTAACTGTTTGGATAAAAAAGAATAACATTTAACTTTCCCCTTTTTGGCTTTCCGCCTTTTTCGAGAGAAAGGATATTTTTTCTTGTTTTATCTATATTAGCCATTAAAGAAGTGGTGGCGTAAATCCTACCGGACTTACGCCTATGTGGTTAGTCAACCTGTCTTCTGATAAAACTCGGGATGTCAAAGTCTTCGTCATTTATATCGTCTATGCTTATTGGCTTTCTCTGTCTTGTTGCTATTGTTAAATCTGCCTTCTTTTCCTCTTTTGAAAAGCCTGTTGCCACCACTGTAACTCTCAGCTCGTCCTGTGCAGTTTCATGGACTGTCATGCCAAAAATTATGTTGACATCAGGATGGGCACTTTCCTTAATCAATGAAACGGCTTCATGAACCTCGTCCATTCCCAGGTCTTCACCGCCAAACACGTTTACCAGAAGCCCTTTTGCACCATGAAGGCTGATTTCTTCAAGGAGGGGATTGGAAATAGCCTTCTGGGCTGCCTCTCTTGCCCTGCCATCGCCTGATGCTACTCCCGTGCCGATAAGTGCGAGACCTGTTTCCTGCATGATTGATTTTACGTCTGCAAAGTCTATGTTAATATAACCCGGTATGGTGATCAGTTCCGAAATGCCTTTAACCGCCTGATACAAAATGTCGTCAATGATTTTAAAGGCATTGACAACACTCAGTTTTCCCGCCATTGTAATAATTCTGTCATTTGGAATAATAATGAGCGAATCAACCGATTTTTTTAGTTCTTCAATGCCCATCTCCGCGTTCTTCTTGCGTTTTTCGCCTTCCAGTGTGAAGGGTTTGGTAACTACAGCTATCGTAAGTGCTCCGGTTTCTTTTGCAATTTTTGCAATTTCCGGTGCTGCACCTGTTCCTGTGCCCCCACCCATTCCGGCTGCAATGAATATAAGGTCAGAACCTATAATTGCATTTTTTATTTCTTCTTTGCTTTCCAGTGCGGCTTCTTTACCTTTTACAGGGTCTCCCCCTGCACCCAATCCCTTGTTTGTGATGCCGATTTTCAGCTTAAAATGGGCTTTAGACTTTTTCAGATCCTGTGCGTCTGTATTAACAGCCCAGAACTCTACGCCTTCTACACCAAGGTTTACCATGTTGTTGACAGCATTACCACCCCCACCGCCTACTCCTATAACCTTGATTTTAGCCTTAAAATATTCTTCCTCTTCAATGCAAAAAGCCATAAAGCCTCCCGGTAGTATTTTTATTCAAAGTATTCTTTCCATGTCTTTTTTAATATTGAAACGATAGTGCTTATGTTCCATTTTTTCGCACTTCCTTCCGAACGGGAAGTTTTTGTAATGAAGTTTTGTTTGCAGCCGTGCATTACAAGTCCCACTGCGGTAGAAAGTTGCGGTGAAGAAATGGATTCTACAACGCCCGTTATTTTAGGTACTCCTATTCTCACAGGCAGATTAAATATGTTTTCGGCAAGTTCCACTGTTCCTTCAAGCAGTGCCGTGCCACCGGTAAGAACTATGCCAGATGTAATGTAATGCTCCATTTGGGATTTTATAATCTCCCTGTTTACAAGTGTGAATATCTCTTCCATCCTTGATTCAATAATCTCTGCCAGTGTGACCCTCGGCACAGGCTTGTTTTTTCTGTTTCCCGCAGTAGGCACCTCTATCATCTCATCTTTGTTTACAAGCGATGCAAGGGCACAGCCGTGTTTAATTTTCAGGGTTTCGGCTTCATAGGTAGGTGTTCTGAGACCTATGGCTATATCATTTGTTACATGGCTTCCACCCATTGCAAGCACCGAAGAGAATTTGATACTGCCTCTCTGAAATATGGCAATGTCAGTGGTTCCGCCACCAAGGTCAATGAGGGCGACGCCTAAATCCTTTTCGTCATCGGTCAGAACAGCCTCACTTGCAGCCAGCTGCTCAAGGACAATGTCTTTAACCTCCAGTCCTGCCTTTTCACAGCATTTTATGATGTTTTGAACCGCCGATACTGCAGCTGTAACCACGTGAACCTTAACCTCCAGCCTGACACCGCTCATACCCAGCGGTTCTATTATGCCGTCCTGTGAATCCACAATATACTCCTGTGGAAGCACATGTAATATTTCTCTGTCAAGGGGAATGTTTATTGCCTGTGCAGCCTCAATAACCCGCATCTTATCGCTTTCCTTAACGGTTCTGTCTTTTATGGCAATTACCCCGGTGCTGTTGTAGCTTTTTATGTGTCCGCCAGAAATTCCAACATAGGCAGAATTAATTTGTGAACCTGCCATCATCTGGGCTTCCTGAACCGACTTTTTGATTGCATCCACCGTTTCATCAATGTTGATTACCACACCTTTTTTAATGCCCTTTGAGGGAACTGTTCCCACGCCTATAATTTCCAGATTGGAGTCCACAAGTTCTCCAACGATTGTGCAGATTTTAGTTGTGCCAATGTCAAGCCCTACAATAATGTTATCCCTTTTGCCTTTAGCCATTGTTTTTAACCTCTGTGTTTTTTAACTTTACAAGGACACCTTGTCTGAATCTGCCGTCAATATACTCCAGCTCCTCTTTTTTATTGACTATTTCGGGCCACAGTTTTTTTACGTATAAAATCTTTTTTTCAATACCGTCAGGAGTTAAATATATGGGTGGGATACTGTTCCTGCTGTTTTTAAGTTCAAGACTCCTTACCGTTATCTGACCTCCGGAAATACATACTTCTGAAGGCATCAATAGGGGAGACGATTTAGCATCTAACTGGATAAGGTTGCAGGCGGTTCTTATCATATCCCTGCCAAGTTTTTCGTTGAGGTTACTATCCAATGTTATAACCGGTAGATCAAGATTCTCTCCCACTTTCATCTGTCTTATAATATCACCGTTCTCATCAACCAGGAAAAGGTCTTTTTTTACAAGGATGGCTATTGGCTTTTTCTCGGCAACCTCTATGACAACCCTTCCGGGGAGTTCTCTTCTGACCTCAGCCTTTTTGAGATAACTTCTTGTGTAAAGGAATGATTTAATCTGTGCTGCGGGCAGAGCCAGAATGGTGGGAGTAACCGATATTATGGGATCAACGTAACTTCTTATGTCCTTATCGGCGTATTCGCTGGCACCAACTATGGAAACTTCTCTGATAGTCAGGTATTTGTTTGCAAAGCTGTTATAAGCAAGAGACACGTAAGGGGAAAGTAGCCTGTATGACTGGAGAAACAGCATGAAAAATATTGCGAACAGAAAAGTAAAGAAAATGAAACGTTTTACGTGGCGTCTCATTGTCTTCTTTTTCATATCCTCTTCAAGTCTTGACCTGGTGGTCCTTGCTCTCATATGTTATGTAACCTTGCTGCCTTCAATATTTTTTCCACAAGACTATTAAAGTCTATGCCATGATACCTGCACGCCTTTGGTAGCAGGCTGGTCTCGGTCATACCCGGTATCGTGTTTATTTCCAGTGCATAGGGAATGTTTTCTTCTGTAAGGATAAAATCAACTCTTGCAGCACCACTACATTTTAAGGCATCGTAAGCCCTTTTGGCAATATTCATCAGCTTTTTCGTGGTGTCTTTATCAATTTCTGCAGGGATTATGTACTCCGTTTCGCCTTTTGTATATTTTGAGAAAAAATCGTAAAATCCCTTTTTTGGTCTTATCTCAATGGGGGTAAACACATCCTCCTCAAAAACGGCGACTGTAAGTTCCTTTCCTTTTATATACTGTTCAACAAGTAGTTCTTTGTCAAATTCAAAGCCCTTTTCAAGAGCCTGCCTGTATTCGGTAAGGTTATTAGCAATGTTAATTCCGATAGTTGAACCTTCTTTGGGTGGTTTTACGACAACGGGTAGCGTTACTGTTAACTGGTCATCAATGCTTTTTACAATCTGAAACTGTGGTGTTGTTATTCCCTCGTATAGCCACAGTTTTTTTGTAATAATCTTGTCCATGGCGGCAGCAGAGGCAAAGCAGGAAGACCCTGTGTAGGGAATTTTGAGCAGCTCTAAAAGCCCCTGAACGGTGCCATCTTCTCCGTATTTTCCGTGAAGGGCGATGAAGGCAAAATCTATATCAGCGTTCATGATTTTTTCCACCATGTTCTGGTCAACAAGCAGAGGGACAACATTGTAGCCCAATTCTGTCAAAGCCCTCACCACTGCCTCTCCAGTTTTTATTGAAATCTCTCTTTCACGGGAAATCCCGCCGTAAATAACACCTATTTTCATATAACCTTCGCTCTCGTGCCTTTGTTTTTATTTATTATAACAACCTCTTCTTCAAGTACTAACTGTTTTTTTAACCAGACCTTCTGTTTTATCGTTTCTATCAGTGTCAAAATGTCTTTTGCTGTTGCTTTTCCTGTGTTAACTATAAAGTTTGCATGTTTTTCCGAAACTTTTGCACCCCCAACCTGAAATCCTTTAAGTCCCAGTTCTTCTATAATTCTGCCTGCATAATCACCAGCAGGATTTTTAAAGACTGAACCGCAGGTTGGCTCATTTAGGGGTTGGGTTGCGGTTTTTCTGCTGTGGTAACCTTTAATCCTTTCCATAATCTTTTCTGGGGTGTCTTTTATAAGTTTAACGGCTGCCCCGGAAATAATATAACCGTTTTGTGTCTCTAATTTCCGGTAACCGTATTGCAGATATTTCTTTTCCATCGTAACAAATCCATCGGTTTCTGAGAAAAAGTTTATCCATTCAACAAACTGCATTATTTCAGAGTTAAAGGCACCGGCATTCATTTTTAACACCCCTCCAAAGCTTGCAGGTATTCCTGCAAGAAACTCTATGCCGCTCAGCCCGTTTCTCACCGTAAAATTTATGATTTCACCTACCAGATTTCCTGCACCGAAATATAAAATTGCACCGTCTCCCTCATTTTTAATAATACAACGTTCTTTTAACCCCCCGGTTGTTTTTATAACGATTCCATCAAAACCTTCATCGGGGAAAAGAACATTGCTTCCGTTTCCGAGCATCACATAGGGGATGGCATTTTTCACGCAGTACAGGACAGCAAGTTCAAGATCTTTAAAGTCTGTCGGGGAAAAAAGATATTTTGCCACACCACCAACCTTCCATGTGGTGTGGTTGTTCAAAGGTTCCTTTTCCCTTATTTCACCCCTGAATCCCTCTATCTTCAAACTTTTTCTCCCGTAAATTCTTCGATGTATTTTATCCCCACCTGCCACACGTCGCCTGCTCCCAGTGTTAAGAGCAGATCTCCCTTCTTCAAAAATCCTTTCAGAAATTCAAGGCTCTTTTCCCTGTTGCCCACATAATAAACCTCTTTGTGCCCATGTGCCTTTATGCCCTTTGCCAGAGACTGGCTGTCAACGCCGGGGATTGGTTCTTCAGAAGCGGCATAGATATCCATTACAAGCACAACGTCCGATTCATAAAAGGAGGTCAGAAATTCATCAAACAAATCCATTGTCCTGCTGTAACGATGGGGTTGGAAAAGCGTTACAATTCTTCCTTTCCAGTATGACCTTGCCGTATTGATGGTGGCTTTTATTTCGGTAGGGTGGTGTCCATAGTCATCTATCACGGTGACGCCATTTGTTTCACCCCTTTTCTGAAATCTGCGTTCAATACCAGTAAAACCGGTAAAAGCCTTTTTTATATTTTCATAATCTATGCCCAGTTCCATACCGACCCCGATGGCGGCAAGGCTGTTTTGAACATTATGTGTGCCCAGAATATTGTTTTTAAATCTTCCGACAAAATCTCCCTGAAAGAACACGTCGTATTCAACACCATCAGGACTGTGGATAATATTTTCTGCCCTTAAGTCTGCCTGATGAGAAAAACCGTATGTTAAAACTCTCCTTTTCAGCCGTGATATGATTTTCTGAATGCCGGGATGGTCAAGGCACACCAGATTTAATCCGTAAAAGGGAACTTTGTTTAAAAACTCAACAAAAGCGTTTTCCAGATTTTCATACTCTTTGTAGTGTTCCATGTGTTCCCTTTCAATGTTTGTAGCAACAGCTATTGTGGGGGAGAGCAAAAGAAAGCTCCCGTCACTTTCGTCGGCTTCTGCCACAACAAAGTTGCCCTGTCCCAGTTTTGCGTTTGTGCCAAGATTATTCAGTTTTCCACCCACAACCATTGTTGGGTCCATACCTGCATTGTGCAGCATGTGTGCTATTAATGATGTGGTGGTTGTTTTGCCATGGGTGCCGCAGACAAGCACACTGTATTTCATTCTGAGCAGTTCAGCAAGCATCTCTGCCCTTAAGATTACTGGAATATTTTTGTCATTTGCTGCCAGAAGTTCGGGATTATCCTTTTTAATCGCACTTGATATTACAACCACGTAGGCATCCTTTATATTTTCGCCCCTGTGTCCTATGGTGATTTCAGCTCCGAGGCTTCTCAGTCTCTTTATTGTGTCTGTTTCTTTTATGTCGGAACCGCTTACACTGTAGCCCAGATTTAGTAAAACTTCGGCTATACCACTCATACCTATGCCGCCTATGCCCACAAAATGAACCTTTAAATCCTTTTTGTACAATTTATATCCTCCATTATTGTTTCTGTTATAAAATCTGCTGCATCTGTTAATTTTAACACAGACAGGCTTTTTGACATATTCATAAGTTCATGGGGATGGTCATAAAAAGATGACAGAATCTCAGATAGAAGCTGCGGAGTAATTTCTGTCTCAGTAAAAAGTTTTGCCCCTCCGATACTTACGATCGCTTCAGCATTTTTAGTCTGGTGGTCGTATATGGCGAATGGAAAAGGGATTAAGAGGGAAGGGCGTCTGCTTGCAATAATCTCGGTTAAAGTCATAGCACCTGCCCTTGAAATAATCAGGTGTGCCTGAAAATAGTGCTTGTGAATTTCGGGCGAAAACCCAATCACCTCTGACTCAAAGTTATGTTCTCTGTATTTTCTTTCTATGGTTTTCCTATTTTTTTCACCGGCCTGGTGTATGAAGCAGAATTTATCTCTGTCCAGAAACATAAGACTTTCTGTAACGAGTTTATTTATGAAACCGGCACCCTGACTGCCACCGAGAACCAGTATTTTCATTTTTTCCCCAATTATGTGTGGTTCATAGTTTATTTTTCCTTGAATAAATTCTTTCCTGATCGGATTTCCTGTAAAAACACATTTGTCCCTCGGAAGAAACTCCTTTGCAGCATCAAAGCCGAGGAAAACAGCCTTTGCAAGTCTGGAGAGCAGTTTTACTGATGCACCCGGAACAGCATTTTGCTCCTGCAAATATATTTTGCTACCGCAGAAAAAGCCGGCAAGAACAGCTGGAAAACAGACAAAGCCTCCCGTGCCTATAACAACGGCAGGTCTTAATGACAAAAACTGGAAAAGAAGTTTTAAAAAAGCCGCTACGGTTAGAGAAGCACCTTCCAGTGCCTTAAGAAAACTTTTGCCCTTTATCCCTTTCAGGTTCAGGAACAGGCTTCTTGCGTTTTTGTCCACTATCTTTGCCTCAATACCGTTTTTACTGCCTATGTACAGCACATCTACGCCCCTTTGTATAAAAGCTTCCCTGATAGCCATTGCAGGTAAAATGTGTCCTCCCGTTCCGCCTCCTGTTATCACAACCAGCAAAAGATTCCTCCTAACATTAATTCATCCTTCTGCTTATGTTCATCAGCATACCCATTGAGCACATGTAAAACAACATAGCTGTGCCACCATAGCTGACAAAAGGCAAAGGTAGTCCCTTAGGTGGTGCAAGTGAAAGGGTCACAGCTATATTGATTATGGCTTCCAGTGACATGAAAAGGGTCAATCCACAGGCTAAATAGCACAGATAAAGGTTATGAGAAAGCCTTAGCGCAATGTAAAATCCCCGTAAGGTGATGGTCATAAAACACAAAACCACCAGAAGAGAACCAATAAATCCTATCTCTTCTCCGATTACAGCAAAGATAAAGTCTGTGGATGCCTCAGGCAGAAATGATATTTTCTGACTACCCTGTCCAAGTCCCGCACCCGAAATGCCACCGGCAGCAAAGGAGTATAAAGACTGAACAATCTGGTAGGAGTAACTTTGGGAATATTTCCAGACATCCTTAAAGGCAAGAAGCCTTTTCAAACGATAATCTTCATTGATCCCGAGGTAAACTAAAAAGGGTGCTGCCACTACCACCATTGCTATCCAGTACCTGATCCTTGTGCCTGCAATTAACAGCATAATAACGGTCAAAGCTGATATAACCACAAAACCACCAAAGTCCGGCTCCTTAAGAAACAGAAAACCCAGCACCATGAGAATAATAAGATAAGGCAAAATACCCTTTTTAAAACTTTTAATTTTTTCAGGCATTTTTTTGCTAAGTGAAGATGCAATAAAAATCATCAGTACCCACTTGGCAAAAAAGGATGGCTGAAAGCTGACACCTTTGTAACCCAGCCATCTTTTTGCACCTTTTACAGTTTTTGCAAGCCCCGGCACCAGAACAAGTGCAAGCATGATAATTGCCAGTAAAAGCAGCCAGTAAACATACCTTTGCCAGATTTCAATTGGAAGAATGAGTGTAACCGAAAAAGCGACAAAACCCAGACATACCCAGAGGAGATGTTTTAAAAATATAGTGGTGCTGTTTGAAGTATTGACATTTGCCGATGCAGAAAAAACCATTATACAGCCAATTAGAATAAGAAAGAGAAAAGGATAAAACAGATATTTATCAAGCTTTTCCATCAACCTCTTCCTTAAGTTTTTTTACCGCATCAACAAATTTGTCACCCCTTTCGGCATAGCCCGAAAACATATCAAAACTTGAACATGCGGGGGATAGCAAAACAGTTTCACCCTTTTCACAGAGACTGTATGCCTTTCTTACCGCATCTTCCATTGTGTCAGCCATTACGATGTCTTTCAGATTGTGCAGGTCTTTGTATATCCTCTCCTTAGCCTCTCCTATGGCAACGATTGCTTTGACAATCCTTTTTATCTGATTGTAAAGAAGTGTGTAACCTGCACCTTTTTCCTTGCCTCCCAGTATCAAAACAACAGGCGTTGAAAATCCTTCCAGAGCCTTTTCCACTGCACCCACATTTGTACCCTTCGAGTCATCGTAAAAAGATACACCATTTATTTCTTCAACAAACTCAACACGGTGTCTTAAACCAGAAAATCTGTTCAGCGTGCCCCTGATGGTTTCCATGGTAACACCCAGTTCAAGGGCGGTGATGACCGATGCCATTACATTCTCCATGTTATGAATGCCTTTAAGTCTTATCTCTTCGGTTAAAATCACCTCTTTTTCTTTTAACGCGGGGTGAATCACGGTAATAGCCTTTCCGTCAAAAAAGGCACCTTTCTTAACCTTCTTTTTTGTTGAAAAAAGATATATCTCGGAAAGAATGGCTGGTTTGTAACGCATTATCCATTCATCATCGGCATTAAGAACTGCAAAATCAAAGGATTCCTGATGTTCAAAGAGCCGCATTTTGGTTTCGGCATACTCTTCCATGTCTTTGTATCTGTCCAGATGGTCTGGCGTTATGTTTAGAATAATGCCACCGAAGGGATGAAAATGTTTTATCGTTTCCAGCTGAAAACTGGAAACCTCAAGGACAACAAGTTTTTTTGAATCATCATCGGCATACTCGATAAGTGGTGTGCCTATGTTGCCGCCCACAAAGACAGATATATTGCTGTCCTTAAGTATCTCGCCTATTAGCGTCGTTGTGGTGGTTTTCCCGTTTGTGCCTGTAATCGCAATAATAGGGGTGGAGATAAACCTGTAAGCAAGTTCCATTTCGCCAATCACTTCTATGCCTTTTTCTCTGGCTGCATTGAAAGGCTCTGTGTTGTGTGGCACACCAGGACTCACCACAATCAGGTCATGGCTTAAGAAAAGCTCTTTTGGATGGTGTCCGCCCACAAATGTGATGTCCGCTGTTTTTATACTGTTTAATGCTTCTCCCAGCTCAGCTTCTGATCTTATGTCGTTAATCGTTACAACTGCACCCTTTTCTTTAAGAAATCTGGCGGTTGATATGCCGCTTTTTCCTGCACCCACAATTAAAACCTTTTTGTTTTCAACTTTCATAGTTTTACCTCAGTTTTAGAGTAGCCAATGATAACAGTGCCAGTATTGCAGAGGCTATCCAGAAACGAATCACTATGTGTGTCTCGTAGCCGCCTTTTTTCTCAAAATGGTGATGAATGGGTGCCATTCTGAACACCCTTTTTCCCGTAAGCTTGTAGGACACCACCTGAACTATCACCGATGTTGCCTCAGCAACAAAAACACCGCCTGCAAGTATGAGCAGGAATGGATGTTTGCTTAGAAGGGCAATAACACCTAAGGATGCCCCCAGCGAGAGAGAACCTGTATCTCCCATAAAAACAAGGGCAGGGTAGGCATTGAACCATAAAAACCCCATGCCTGCTCCTATCATTGCAGAACAGAAAATAGAAAGCTCTCCCACACCAGCCACATAGGGTATCTGAAGATAGTTTGCGATTTTAATATTGCCTGTTGCATAGCAAAGAATGGCATACACGGCGGTGGTACTCATGACAGGTCCGATTGCAAGTCCGTCCAGTCCGTCTGTCAGGTTAACAGCGTTAGAAGTGGCTGTTATAACCAGTATCACGAAGGGTATCATAAAAAATCCCAGACTCCAGTATCTTTCTGCAAACTTCAGAAAAGGTATGGCAAAACCACTCTGAAATGCCGGATCTGTGTAGATAAAAAATCCAATCCCCAAACCCACCAGTCCCTGAGTTATAAGCTTTACCCGTCCGCTTATACCACGTGATGACGCCTCTTTTACCTTTTTGTAGTCGTCTATAAATCCGAGAATACCGGTAGAAAGCATTGCGAAAAGTGTTATATAAACGTATTTATTGGTCATGTCACTCCAGAGAATAACCGAAACAAAGATAGAGATCAAAATAAGTATGCCACCCATGGTTGGGGTGCCCTTTTTCTTAAAATGCTGTTCGGGACCGTCATCTCTTATCACCTGTTTTACCTGTTTTTTCCCGAGCCAGTTTATTATATAAGGACCTATCAAATAGGCTATGAGAAATGCTGTAAGAACAGCACAGATGGACCTGAAGGTAATATAACGCAGAACATTCAAGGGTGGGAAATACTGTTTGAGAGGGTAGAGCAAGTTATAAAGCATCTGAGTCTCCTGAAACCAGTTTTTCAAGTGCCATAAGGCGAGAACCCTTTATCAGCATAAGATCGGTTTTTTTCAGAATTTTGGTAAAATCTTTTTGTAAGGCTTCCCTGTTTTCGTAATAGACTGCTTCTTTTTTGCCCTTTTCTTTCAGGACGTTGTAGGCATGCAACATCTCTTCCCCCACAAGGACTATGTTTTCAAATGTGTATTTCAGCAGTCTGGTGCCTAAGAGCCTGTGGTAAAATCTGCTATAGCTACCGAGTTCTCTCATGTCTCCCAGAATTACCGTTTTTCTTTTTCCCTCCAGAAGGTTAAAGGTTGCAATAGCCTGATCCACAGAGGCTGGATTTGCGTTGTAGGCATCAAGAATTATGTGGCAGTTGTCTTTTTTAATCCTTTCCATACGAAGCCCCGGTAATGTTAAACTGCCAGCCGCTTCAACAATATCATCCCAATCTGCTTTAAGATACCTTCCGATGGCGGCGGCAGCAGCTACATTATAGGGGAGTGCTACACCCGTGTATGGGAAAATAACGTTATAACCATGTTTCCCCTTTTCTTCCCTGTCTGATAAGGTAAAAACCATGCTGTTTACATGCCTTATGACCACATCTTTAAAAGAAAATCTGCCCCTTTTACCAAAGGTGATGGTGTTTATATTTCTGTCATACTGTTTTAAAAATCTGTCGTCTGCATTAATAAACACCGCATCCTTTGCGGCATCAAGCAGTAAACGTTTTTCTGCATAAATCTGTCTTAAACTTTTCAGTCCTTCCAGATGAACAGGGGCTATGTTAGTAATCACACCAATATGGGGTTTTGCAATATCTGCAAGCTCTCCCATTTCGTTAAGATTGTTTATTCCAACCTCAACAACAGCATACTTTTCATCCCTGAGGCTTAACAAGGTCTGACACAGTCCATAAAAATTGTTAAAGTTTGCCTTGTTTTTGAGAGTCCTGGCTTTTTTGCTTAATATGGCAAAAATCAGTTCCTTTGTTGTTGTTTTACCGCAACTGCCGGTCACGGCTATAACCTTTGGATTGATCTTGTTTCTCCAGTATGAAGCAAGAAGTTTCAAGGCGGTCCTTGTGTCATCCACCTTTATGACAAAACTGTCTTTTGGTGTAATTTTAAGATCCTTGCTGACAATAACCCCCCTGACACCGGCAGCTACAGCCTGAGACAGAAAGTCATGTGCGTCGTATCTTGGTCCTTTCAGTGCAATAAAAAGCTGTCCAGCCTTTATATTCCTCGTGTCGGTTGAGACACCGTCAAAAAAAGCGTTTTTATCTCCTCTAAGTTTTCCGGAAAGAATGCTGTTTATTTCTGACGCTGTCCCAAACACCTTCTTTTCTCCAATGCTTTTTTTGCCATTTCCTGGTCTGAAAAATGGATTTTATCTTTGCCGATAATCTGGTAATCCTCATGTCCTTTTCCTGCTATAACCACTGTGTCCTTTGGCTTTGCCAGAAAAATGGCACTAAAAATAGCCTTTTCCCTGTCAGGTTCTATGATTACCTCTTTGCTAAAATCAACACCCTTTTTTATGTCCTCTATTATTGCGAGAGGGTTTTCTGTTCTTGGATTGTCAGAGGTGACAACAACAACGTCGGCATAGTCACAGGCGATTTTACCCATAACAGCCCTTTTTGTTTTGTCTCTGTCTCCGCCACAACCGAAGACCACAATAAGCCTTTCTGTTGTCAGCTCCTTTACAGTTTTTAAAATGTTGGAAAGGGCGTCAGGCGTGTGGGCATAATCAACAAAAACCCTAATATCCAGTTCGTTTTTAATCTCCTCTAACCTCCCCGGAACTGATGTTACAGAAAGAATACCCTCTTTTACCTTTTCCCTGTCATAACCTGAGAGAAGGGCTGTAATATACGCTGAAGCCACATTATAGGCATTAAAACCACCTTTTAAGTGTGTTTTTACAACATCCTTTTTGTCTCCGACACAGATTTCCAGAACCATCTGGTCCTCATCGTTACCCATAATTCTGCAGTTAAAATCGCTATCTCCCCTGAAAGAAAAGCCGTATTTGTTTTTCATGTCCAGCTCATTCAGCAGTCTTCTGCCATAACTGTCATCGCTATTTATTACCGCAACACCAGTTTCTTTCAGATAGTCTGTAAAAAGAAGCTTTTTTGCCCTGTAATAATCCTCCATGTCTGTGTGATAATCTAAATGCTCAGGAGTAAGGTTTGAAAAACAAGCCGCATCAAATTTGATACCTTCCAGCCGCCGCTGTGCAAGGGCGTGGGAAGACACCTCCATCACTATGGTGTCACAGCCCCTTTCACGAAACTCCTTAAATACAGGCATTAATACCTTCAAATCAGGTGTTGTGTGTGTTGCTTCCCTCACCATGTTGCCGAGACGGTAGTTTATTGTTCCGATAACGGCTGGTCTCCTGCCACACCTGTCAAGAATGGACTCCATCAGGTAGGTGAAGGTGGTCTTGCCGTTTGTGCCTGTTATGCCCACAAAAGAAAAGTCAGAAAGATAGAGCCCGTATTTTATCTGAAGCAGTTTTATAAAAGCATTTCTGGTAGATTTTACCAGTAACTGAGGACAGTCTGTGTTTTCCACGAAATGTTCCACAACTGCAGCTGCAGTTTTATGTTCAATCTCTTTAACATAGTTGTGACCATCATTGGAAACACCCTTTATGGCAAAGAAAAGGCTGTTTATATTTACTTTACGGCTGTCATCAGTAAAATTTTCTATCAATATATCGCTTACACCGCCTTTTATGGCGATGGGATCTAACAGCCTTATCAATTCATTCAGATATATTTTCATTGCAGATAAACCTTTATCTTTTTTTCACCATTGCCTGAAAACACTGGCTCCTGATAATAAACAGTGCCGGTTCCTATGATTTCGAGCCCGATTCTTTTGAGATTTGCCACCCTTATTGCTTCTCTCAATGCAAGCCCTCTGAAGTCTGGCATCTCATCCTTTGAGTTTAGTGTAGTTATGTTACTGTAAGTTATATTCTGTCTCATTTCCTTTTCAACAGGAGCGTAGTTAATGTTGTTCAAAACAATAACCTTTCTTTCCTCACCTTTAATATCAATAATTCCTTTTCCAATCTCCCTGAATATTGGTGCCGCCACAAAACCGCCGGAAGCTGTCCCCTGAGGTGTATCAACGCCTACGTAAATAACGTATTTTGGCTTTTCCTGTGGAAAGGCGCCGATAAAGGAAACAAAATAGTCTTTTGTGTAACCTTTTTTGCCCGCCTTCTGGGCTGTTCCGGTTTTTCCTATTACATTTGCGCCGGGTATCTCAGCCTCCTTGCCTGTGCCTTCGGTTACCACATCTCTTAATATTCCCTTTATTAGTTCAGACGTTTTTGTGTTTATCACACGTCTTATAATCTCTTTCTGGTTTTCAAATATTACATTGTTATCCCTGTCCAGTATCTTTTTTACAAGTATGGGTTTTAACAGATTACCGCCATTTACAACAGCACAGAAAGCCATCGTTGTCTGTACCGGATTTATGGATATCCCCTGACCAAACGCAACGGTGGCAGTCCTTACAGGTGTAAGCTCTTTGACTGATGGTACAATACCTTTTGATTCGCCGGAAAAGCCAAGGGCTGTCTTTTTGCCAAAGCCAAAAGCTGTTATATATTCGTGCAGCTTTCTCTTCCCGAGTTTTTCCGCTATCTTTGCAGAACCAATATTGCTTGAAAGCTTTATAATATCTCTCACAGCAAGCGTGCCGTATCTTTTCATGTGGGCTTCCTTAAACACCCTGTCATGCACCCTGTATTGCCCATTTTCACAATAAATGGGAGTATAGGGTGATACAATCTTTTCTTCCAGTGCCGAAGCCACAACAAACACCTTAAATACAGAGCCCGGTTCGTAAAGGTCAAGCACAGCCCTGTTTTTTCGTTCGTGAGGGGAATAATTATTATAATTGTTGGGGTCAAAGGTAGGGTAAGATGCCATTGAAAGTATCTCGCCTGTTTCAGGTGAAGCAACAACCACAAAGCCTGCTTTTGCCCTTGATTTAAGTACTCCTTTTTTTAGTTCTTCTTCTACTATTGCCTGAATATCTTTGTCTATGGCAAGCTCCATACTGTTTCCTTCTTTTATAAAACTGCCTCTTCTCATTATCCCTTCTGTAATGTCTTCATCAAAGCTTGCTTTTTTGAAATCACCTTTAATGTGTTTGTCGTAAAAATATTCAATACCCTCAAGCCCCTCGTTATTTTCGTTTACAAAACCAAGCAAATGGGCTGCAAGTTCTTTGTAAGGGTAAAAGCGTTTGCTTTCCTCAATGATTTCTATCGCTTTTGCTATTTCTTTATTTTTTTTCAGTGCTTTCAAACTTTCTTTCAGCCTCATATCTTCTGTTTTCCGCAGCAGGAAAACGCCGTTACCATCTGACTCTTCCAGAGTTTTTTTAATTTCAGATACAGACATTTTGATTACCGGAGAAACTTCTCTGGCAAATTTGTCAATGTCTGTAATATGTTTTTTATTTACATAGAGGGAAACGGTAAGTATGCTTGTTGCCAGGTCTACTCCGTTTCTGTCGTATATTTCGCCCCGCATCAAACTCCCGTTGGCGATAGTCCTTTCGTATTGATAGTTCAGTTTTTTAAGATAAAAGTTTCTGTTTATAACCTGTATGTCAAGAAGTCTATATATGATTACACAGAAAGCCGCCGCAAACAAAACCCCCGCAAAAGAAATTTTGAGTTTCTGAAAGTTAATTTTACTTTCATGTTTAGCTTTTTTAGTCATTGTTTAACGGCTATTACATCAATATTTTCTTCCATCTCTAAGGTTTTTGACAGCTCATCCAGTTTTTCCTTGTTCCTGAATTTTTCAAGCTGTATCTTCATTGTTTTTGCAACACTCTCTGTCTCTATTGCCTTTTTTTTGTAAATGGAACTTAAGTTTTTCTCATATATGAACCTTGAATTCACATACACCTTTGCAAAAATAAGCAGCAATACAAGAGACACCTCAAAGAACAGTATTTTGTCGCACTCCATATACCATTCCTTTAGCCTTTTCAATACGGAAACAGTTTCTGTAATTGTTAAAGTAATGGCTCTCATTGAGTACCTCCGCCACTTATTTTTTCTGCAACCCTGAGTTTTGCACTTCTTGCCCTCGGGTTTTTTAAAATCTCATCCCTTTTTGGGACTACAGGTTTTTTGGTAATAACCTTTAATTTTTCTGCCCTTTCCATGTCTTTGAAAAGGGTTTTTACAATCCTGTCCTCCAGAGAATGAAAAGATATGACAAGCAGTCTGCCACCTTCTGAAAGCAGATCCGGCGAGCTGGTCAAAAGCTTTTTTAATGCACCCAGTTCGTCATTGACTTCAATTCTCAATGCCTGAAAAATCTTTGTTGCAGGATGAATCCTGCCTCTATAGCCAACAATTTTTTGTATCAGCTCTGCCAGTTCAGAAGTGGTGGTTATCTTTTTTTTCTTTCTCTGTTCGCAAATGACCTTTGCTATCTTTTTTGCCCGGCTTTCCTCACCAAATTCAAAAAATATTTTTTCCAGTCTTTCCTTTGGATAACTGTTTAAAACCATCTCTGCAGTTAAAGGGGCGGTCTGATCCATTCTCATATCAAGAGGACCGTCTTTTTGAAAACTAAAACCTCTTTCACCATCAGAAAGAAGGTCGCTGGAAATCCCCAAATCCAGCAGTATTGCATCTACCTGTCCAATACCCAGACCTTTCAGAACAGAGGAAAGCTCTTTATAGTTACTGTGGAAAAGGCTGATTCTTGTCCCAAACTGTTCTTCCAATTTTTTACCCCTTCTGATGGCATCCAGGTCTCTGTCAAGTCCTATGACTTTTAGATGCGGGTATCTGTTCAGTATTTCCCTTGCATGTCCTCCTCCTCCAAAGGTGCAGTCTACCACCAGACTTTTGTTATCACCTTCAAGGAACTCCAAAACCTCCTCAAGCATCACGGGAACGTGAATGCTTTTCATCATAATCCTAAATGGCTTGCCATTTCACTGAACGAAGCGGCTCCGTTGCTTTCCAGAGAGGGCTTTAAAATCTTCTCGTCAAACATTTCTTTTGCCCAGATTTCAATTCTTTTCAGCATGCCGGCAAAGATGACCTCCTTTTTTATAGAGGCATATTCTCTGTGAGTTTGTGGCAGAAGGATTCTGCCGAGCTTATCGGGCACACATTCCATAGCCCCGGAGAAAAACAGACGCATAAAGTTTTTGTCTTCTGGTTTTATAACCTCAAAATTTACAGCTTTTTCCTCCAGAATCTTCCATTCAGCATAGGGATAGCAATAAAGGCAGCCGTCCATGGTGGTGATCACAAGCCTTTCGTCGTACTTAACCTTAAGTATTTCTCTGAATTTTGCAGGCAGGCTTATCCTGCCCTTTTCATCGATTATATGTTCATAACGTCCGGAAAACATTTTCCACTTTATTCCACTTTTTTATCACTATAAACCAATATTACCCACTTAATTCACTTTGTCAAGAAAAATATTAACAATTCAAAAAATTTTTTTTGAGGAATATAATAATTTTTATGTTTAAAAATTCGATAACACCTCTCGGATTGAAAAGTAAACTTATTTTGACCATGATGCTGCTTTTTATACTCTCTTCCTTAGTGCTTTTTATAATAACCCAGAACGCCCAGAAAAAACTTATCAAGGAGTATGAGGAAAACTTAGATGACCTGACAAAGGCAATACAGGTGAGCGTTCAGAAGCTGACAAGTGATGAACAGATCGATCCCGGAAAGATGGAAGAACTTATAAAGAATCTTAAACGTAAAGGAATTAACGAAATTTCAATACTTTCTGAAAATGAAGAAATAATAGCAAGCTCTAATCCAAAAAAGATCGGCTTAAAACCAAAAAAAGGCACAAGGGAAGGGGATTTTCTCATAAAAGCTGAACTGGGGCAGAAAGGTGCAGACGAGTCCATTAAGGAACTTAACATTCCCATAATAATAGGTAATGAAAACTATGGATACATAAACATAATTATGCACCTTGACAACCTTTCTAAAATTCAAAAGAAGAATTTTTTTCTCAGACTCTCAGGAACGATACTCATATTTTCAATAGGAACAGCTATTATAATATTTCTTGCCAACAGATACACCGGTCCCATTCAGGAGATAGTTGATGCAACAAAAAAGGTTGCAAAAGAGGAGTTCATTCAGTTGCCTGTTAAAGAAAACACCTCACCGGAGCTTAAAGAACTGATTTTAAATTTTAATGACATGGTAAAGAAACTGGCGGAGAGAAAAAGTATGGAACAAAAGATTAACGAAATGGAACACATGTTTCAGGTGGGACAGGTTTCTTCTGCTATTGCCCATGAGATAAAAAACCCATTGAATTTTATGAGCCTTGCGGTGGGAGAGATTATTAACGAAGCCAGAAAGAATAAAGAAACAACAGAATTTTTACCACTGCTCACCGCCCTTGAGGAGGAGATAAAAAAACTGAACTCTCTTGTTACCAATTTTCTTGATTATGGAAGACCTCTGAAACTGAAACTGGAACACTTTAAACTAAAAAATCTTTTGAATGACATACTTTTGCTTATTAAGAGCAAGCTGGAGGAACAGAAAATTGAGGTAAAAATTGAGTGTAAAGAGGAAATTGAACTGATTGCAGACAGAGAAAAACTGTCAGCCTGTTTTTTTAACCTCTTTTTGAACTCAATGGACGCGATAGAAGAGGGTGGAACCATAGAGATTAAGATAGAGAAAACAGAAAAAAACGTGCGGGTCTATTTCAAAGATTCCGGTCATGGGATACCGGTGGGTATTCAGGATAAAATTTTTAACCCCTATTTTACATCTAAGGAGACAGGTATGGGGCTTGGACTGCCTTTTGCAAAAAAAATCCTGCTTGAACATGGCGGAAATATATGGCCAAATAGTAGTTCTGATCATGGAACAGAATTTATCCTTGAACTGTCGGCAAATATATGAACAGGATACTAATTGTTGATGACGAAAAAAAACAACGGGAGATTTTGGACTACATCCTTAAGAAGGAAGGCTTTCTTACAAAAACGGCAGGCACTGCAGAGGAGGCATTAAGGTTATTTTCTTCTGAATATACAGATGTGGTGCTTACAGACCTGAAGTTGCCGAAGATGGATGGTATGGGACTTATGAGAGAAATTCTGTCAATCTGTCCGGAAACATCTGTAATAATAATAACGGGACATGGAAGCATAGATTCTGCAGTATCTGCAATAAAGCAGGGAGCCTTTGACTATATAACAAAGCCTCTTCAGCGTGAAAATGTTATTGCTGTTGTAAAAAAGGCTTTTGAAAGGGCATATCTTCTTAAAGAGAGAAACTATCTTGTTTCGAGACTCAAATCTCGGAAACACTTACAGGGGCTTATAGGAGAGCACCCCCTTTTCAAAGAGGTTATAAAGACGGTCTTTAAGGTGGCACCCTTAGATGCGACTGTGCTCATAACCGGAGAAAGTGGAACCGGAAAAGAACTTGTGGCAAAAGCAATCCATAACTTAAGTTCCAGAAAAGAAAACCCTTTTCTTGCCATAAACTGTGCCGCAATGCCAGAAAATCTCATAGAAAGTGAGTTGTTCGGATACCTGCCGGGGGCATTCACTGGGGCGAACACCAAAAAAAAAGGGCTCTTTGAGGCTGCCGAAGGTGGAACAATTTTTCTTGATGAGACAGGAGATCTGCCCCTGACAACGCAGGCAAAAATACTACGTGTATTGCAGGATAAAGAGATACTTCCGCTTGGTGCAGTAAAACCAGTAAAAATCGATACGCGTATTATTGCTGCCACTAATGTTAATCTGGAACAGAAAATTAAAACAGGAGCCTTTCGGGCAGATCTTTACTACAGACTGAACATATTTTCAATTAAACTGCCACCGTTAAGGGAAAGGCGGAGTGATATTCCTTTGCTTATGAACTATTTTCTGGAAAAATACAGATATCTTGCAGGTGGAAAAAACAAGTTTTTCAGTGCGGAAGCAATAAAAATATTTATAGATTGTCCCTGGTATGGAAATATAAGGGAGCTGGAATCAGCCATACAGAAAGCCATTGTCTATTCAGAGCGCGAAGAGATAAGAAAAGAGGATGTGCTTCCAATTCTGTCTGAAACCAGTTTTAACAACAATATGTTTGAACAGCCCTCTTCTTCGGCTAAAAAGTCACTGGAAGATTTTGAGAAAGAGATGATTATTAAGGCTATGGAGGAGTCTGACTGGAAAATGAGTAAAGCTTGCAAGGTGTTGGGGATTACTTACAGAACTCTTCAGTACAGACTGGGAAAATATGGCATAAAACCGCCAGAAAATACACCAAAACGTTAATCTTATACACCAAATGGTGTAGCAATTCCTTCTTGTTGGTGAAATTTTGTTTAAAATCAATGTATTATAATTCGGCACTACTATTGCTAATATTTGGCTGTTCAACTAACCATAAAAGGAGGTGATTTAGATGAAAAAGGCGTTTACAGCAATCCTTGCAGCTATGTTAATGGTTGTTTTCTCAAGCTTTGCTTTCGCTCAGGCTCCTGCAGCAAAACCTGCTGAGAAAAAGGAGGCAGCTCCTGCAGCAGCTCCCGCAGAGAAGAAGGAAGAAAAGAAAGAAGAGAAAAAGGCTACAAAGAAAAAAGCTACAAAGAAAAAAGCTGCAGAGAAAAAAGAGGAAAAGAAAGAAGAGAAGAAGGAGGCAGCTCCTGCAGCAGCTCCCGCAGCTCCTGCGAAAAAATAACCTATTGGTTTACTGTTCAATTACAGACAGGTGGCAGTCTGAAAAGGTTGTCACCTGTTTTTTTTGCATTTTTTGTAGAGCCCGTAGATGTCAAGATTATGTCTGGAGATATGAAAATCGTATTTTTTTGCCACCTCCTCCTGAAGCTTTTCTATGTCAGAGTTGTAAAACTCTATGATAGAGCCGCATTTTTCACATATAAGATGGTCGTGGTGGTTTTTTTTCTCTATTTTCTCAAACCGGGAACTACCTTCACCGAAACTTTTTTCTTCTGCAATGCCACAGTTTTTTAACACATTTAGTGTTCTGTAAACCGTGGCTATTCCTATATCGCTAAAACTGAGAGACACCTTCTTGTAGAGCTCTGCTGCAGATATATGTCCCTTAGCTTTAAGAAATTCCAGAAGAATTATCTCTCTTTGCTTTGTATAACGCAAACCTTTGCTTACAAGGTATTTTTTTAGCTGTTCCAGTTCATTAACCATTAATTTATTATAAGAAAAAAAAGAGGACTTGCAAAGAGTCAAATTAATTAATATATTTGAAATATGACTGGCAAAGACTATTATAAGATTCTGGGTGTTTCAAAAAACGCTACCGAAGAAGATATTAAAAAGGCGTACAGAAATCTTGCAAGAAAATACCATCCTGACGTAAATCCGGGGAACAAACAGGGAGAGGAGAGGTTTAAGGAAATAAACGAAGCCTATGAGGTTTTATCTGATCCGGAAAAAAGAAAAAAATATGACGAAATGGGCGACAGCTTTTTCTCCCCCCAGTATGAAGGCGGTTTTGGTTACAGGTATTCCGGAAAAGATTTTTTCTCTGACCTTTTTGGTGACAGTTTTGAAGACCTGTTTTCAACCTTCTTTGGAAAGGATAAAAAGAAAAGGCAACAAAAAGGAGACGATATTAATTTAGAGTTTACAATAAGCTTTGAAGAAGCATTAAAGGGCACAACAAAAACAATCTTGGTTAAATATAACAATTTTTGCGAGAAATGTACAGGCAGAGGTGGAAAGGTATGCCCCACGTGCAGCGGAGCTGGTTATAGGCTGGAAAAAAAGGGTGTAATAACTGTTAAAAAGGAGTGTGAAAACTGCAGAGGCATGGGCACAAGAGAAAAGTGTCCTGTCTGTAATGGTTCTGGAACGATTACAAAGGAAAAAAAGGTGTCATTTTCTATCCCCGCAGGTGTTGATAACGGCGATGTGGTGAAAATCCAGGGCAAAGGTAAAGAGGGTGTAAATGGTGCACCTGCAGGTGACCTTAACATACACATTCATGTAACGCCTGATAAATATTACAGGAGAGAAGGCAGAGACCTTTACCTGGAACTACCCCTGTCAATCACAGAGGCGATTTTAGGAGCTTATGTTCAAATTACTCTGCCTTATGGGGCAACTCTTAGTGTTAAGGTGCCAGCAAATACGAAAGAGGGACAGAAATTAAGAATAGCAGGAAAGGGGGTAAAGGACAGAAACGGCATTTCAGGCGATCTGTATCTTGTAGCAAAAATTGTTATGCCGGAACAACTTTCAGCAGAGGCAAAAAAACTTGTTTCTGAACTAAGCAGATTTATAAAGCCACCTAAACGTAACTTTCAGTAACCGTTATATGGTTTCTTGGTATGAAAAATGCAAAATTAAAGTTTAATGGAGATTAAAGAAAAGGAAATAAAGTTTTTTTCTGTTTCAAACAGTCTGTTTTTTCTTTTGATAGCCTATGTTTCAGGTATAATTTTCTGGTATCAGTATAATAATAGTTTTCTCTTTTTAGTTTTACCCTTTGTTCCGTTGGCATACTTTGTAAAAATAAGGCGGATAAAAATAACATTTGCCCTTATATTTGTGTTTCTGATGGGCAATATAACTCCATCATTTAATCCAGAACCGTTTAAAGGTGTGATTAAAACAGAGGGTGTGGTTTTATCAATACCACGAGACTTCGGGTATTATAAGAAATGTCTGATAAAAGTTGAAAGCGATGGTGTTGACAGACTGTTTGACACTTATGTGGACAGGAATGCAGGTTTTGCTCTATTTGATAGAATTTTGTTAGAGGGAGAAGTAAGAAAACAGACTGGTTACAAAAACTTTAATAACAGTCCCCGTTTTGTTAAAAATTATGAAGAACAGAGGGTAAGTCTTAAGCTGAAGAGGTTTGCAGTTACAGACTCAAATCCTTTTTTTTCGAGGCTCAATCAGTTAAGGGAAAGACTTAAAGAAAGCTTACTAAAGTTTAATGGTCCCGGCAGAATTTTCCTTGCAGAGATACTTTTTGGCGAAAAGTTGATGCCAAAAAAAGATCGTGATTTATTTGTTAGTTCTGGTGTTGCCCATCTGCTTTCTATTTCAGGGCTTCATTTTGCTATGACTGTTTTTTTTGCCTTTCAGGTTGTGCTTTTTTTGCACAAAATTTTCCCGAAGATAACAAATCTGCTGCCGAGGCAGGAGCTGATATTTTTAGTTTCGCTGCCTTTGCTTCTGTTTTATGCCTTTATATCGGGGTTGTCCATACCTGCAGTCAGAGCCTTTTTTGTGTTTATGTTGCTAATTTTTTTCGTTTTTATGAACAGAAAACCTGCCACTCTTTCGCTTGTAAGTCTTGTGGCACTGATTCTGCTTTTTTTTGATCCTGCCCTTATTTTCAGCAAATCGTTTCAGCTGTCCTTTCTGGCTGTTTTTGTTCTTATCTTTTCCGTTCCAAGAATAAATGACCTTGCTGTGTTTCTTAAGGTACGGGACAGAAAAATTTGGTTCTATTTTTTCAGTCTTTTAACTACATCTGTTTTGATTTCTTTATTTATTTTTCCCCTAACACAGGAAATGTCACCACAAAGTATAGCAGCTGCTGTTATTGCAAATCCCGTCGCCATACCAATAGTTTCTTTTTTAATCTTGCCGGTATCACTTATATCGTTGCCACTGTCATTTTTTTCTGAGAGGCTTTTTTTCGCCCTATTGACTGTTCCCGATTTTGGCTGGAGACTACTGAAAGGCTTTCTTACATTTGTAAAACCTGTGGCGGATATTACGGTTTTAAACATCAGTTTCAGTTTTTTCAGTGCCTTAATTTATCTTTTTCTGCTTTTTATGTTAGTTGTGTTAAAAGGGAAAAAAAGGCTTTTAATACTATTTTTTCTATTTTTGTTATTAATTTTTCAGCCTTTTGATAAAAAGCTGAAAAACGGATTTATAACATTTCTGGATGTAGGGCAGGGAGACTGTGCCATCATAAACACAGATAAAGGAAAAAAGATTTTCATTGATACAGGTGGTAACAGTTACGACCCCAATTTGTTTAACAGGGCATATCGTCCTTTTCTTTCCATGCTGAAGACGGTAGAAATTGATGCTGTTATTTTGTCACACCATCATCCTGATCATTACCGGGCATTGGAAGACCTGTTGAAATTTTACAGCATAAAAAAACTTTATATCTCTGAAAATGATGACCTGACGTTTATTACTGGTCTTCGTGAAATATATGATTTTCAACTAAAACCGGTTTTAAGGGACACATCCTTTAAGATAGATGAGGTAACATTTACACTCTATCCACAGAAACAGCACAGAAGCGAAAACGACAGGTCCTTATGGGTAATGGTTGAAAAAGATGGTTACAGGTTTCTTTTTACGGGTGATGCAGAAAAAAAGGCTCTGAAGGGTATGCTAAAAAGGGAGCTTGATTTGAAATGTTTTGCTGTTAAGGTGCCCCACCATGGTGCAAAGTCTTCCTTTGAAGAAAGTTTTTATAAAATCTGTTCACCACGGATTGCTGTAATTTCTGTAGGAAAAAACAACCCCTGGAAACTGCCATCCCGTGAGGTTATGGACTTTTTCAGAAAAAATCGCATAACCTCACTCAGGACAGACCAAAATGGACAGATACTATTTAGTTTTGAAAATGGCAGACTTTCTTTACAGACTTATCATTAAATGTTATCACGCAAAGGCATCAAGGCCGGTAATGTATCTGCCGATGATAAGTTCATGTATGTCGTGTGTGCCCTCATAGGTGTATACAGACTCAATGTTTAACATGTGTCTGATTGGCACAAACTCATCTGAAATGCCGTTTGCACCGTGTATTTCTCTTGCTATCCTTGCACAGTCTCTTGCAACTTTTACATTGTTCATCTTTGCCATTGATATCATGGCGTAGTTATGAGTCCCCTTATCCTTTTCCCTGCCCAGCTGTATAGCCAGTAGCTGCCCTTTAACTATTTCGGTGAGCATGTTTACAAGTTTGTGCTGTACCAGCTGAAAGGAGCCTATGGGTTTGCCAAACTGAACCCTTTCCTGTGAATAGTTTAACGCTGCATCATAGCACGCCATTGCGGCACCGATGGCACCCCATGCTATCCCGTAACGAGCCTCTGAAAGACAGCTTAAGGGTGATTTTAAACCACCTGATTTGGGCAGAATGTTATCTGCTGGAATTCTACAGTCATTGAAAATAAGTTCAGAAGTGACCGATGCCCTGAGAGAGAATTTGCCATGCATCTCTGGTGCCTCAAAACCGGGTGTGCCTTTTTCCACAATAAAACCTCTTATTGTGTCGTCCTCAGTTTTTGCCCATACTATTGCCAGGTCTGCAATAGTGCCGTTTGTAATCCACATCTTCGCCCCGTTAATAATGTAGCTGTTGCCGTCTTTTACAGCCTTTGTTTTCATGCTTCCCGGATCTGAACCTGCGTTTGGTTCCGTAAGTCCAAAACAGCCGATAAGTTTTCCTTCAGCCATTCCGGGCAGATATTTTTTTCTTTGTTCCTCTGAACCAAATTTGTGAATGGGGAACATACAGAGACTTCCCTGAACTGAACAAAAACTTCTTATTGCACTATCGCCTCTTTCCAGTTCCTGCATGGCAAGACCGTATTCTATGTTGCTACCACCCGGACAGCCATAATCCTCTATGTGGAGCCCTAACAGTCCCAGCTTTCCGAATTCCGGAATCAGCTCTTTCGGGAAGGTGCAGTTCCTGTGATGTTCAACGATGACGGGCATTACCCTTTCTTCCACAAATTGTCTGACAGTGTCTCTTAAGACTATCTCGTCCTTAGAGAAAAGACTGTCAATGTTCATAAAATTTACTCCCCTATACCTTGCCATAAATCCCCCTGTTTATTATTATCCGCCCAAATAGGCTTTTTTGATACGTTCGTCATCAATCAGCTCTTTACCGGTTCCCCATGCCACCACTTCCCCCACCTCAAGGACAAAGCCATAATGGGATATCTTTAATGCTGCACGTGCGTTTTGTTCAACCATCAATATGGACATGCCTTCAGCATTAAGTTTTACAATAACGTCTATTATTTCCTTTACAAGAAGCGGTGCCAGTCCCATTGAAGGCTCATCAAGAATGAGAAGCTGCGGTTTTGACATGAGGGCTCTTCCGATCGCAAGCATCTGCTGCTGCCCTCCGCTCATGGTGCCTGAAATCTGCTTTTTACGCTCCTTAAGTATAGGAAAAAGTTCGTACACCATTTCGGCACGTTTTTTAACCTCTTTCATGCCAATCTTTTTGTAATAGAGATAGGCGCCGAGATAGAGGTTATCCTGAACAGTCAGATGTGAAAAAAGCATCCTCCCTTCCGGAACAAGGCTGATGCCTTTTTTAACTATATCCTGAGTGGTGAGTTTATGAATTGGCTCGTTGTTAAAGATAATCTCGCCTGATTTTGGCGTCACAATCTGCAAAATCGACTTAAGTAGAGTTGATTTTCCCGCCCCGTTTGCACCTATAATACTTACAATACAGCCTTTCTTCATGTTAAAACTAACATCCTTTAAGGCATGAATACCGTTGTAATAAACATTCAGATTGCGTATGTCAAGCACTAAAAAAGTCCCTCCTCACCTAAATAAGCATCTATAACCAGTTTATTGTTTCTAATCTCTTCCGGGGTGCCCTCCGCAAGTTTTTCACCGAAGTTAATCACCACTATGGTTTCTGATATATCCATAACAAGCCCCATATCATGTTCAACAAGAATAACGGTTATACCCAGCTCGTCTCTCATTTTAACAATAAATCTCGAAAGGCTCTTTGTCTCAGCCTCGTTCAGTCCTGAGGCAGGTTCATCCAGAAGAATAAGTTTGGGCTCTGTGGCAAGAGCCCGTGCAATCTCCAGTATTCTCTGCTCTCCGATAGGCAGACTGGACGCAAGTTCATTTGCCCTCCTGGCAAGCCCCACATAATCCAGAATTTCCTGAGCCTTTTCCCTGATACTTTTTTCTTCCCTTATGGTTGACGGCAGTTTTAGTCCGGACGAAATAAAACCGCTTTTTGTCCTTGCGTGCCTTCCAACCATTACGTTTTCCAGAACGGTCATATGACCAAAAAGCTCAACATTCTGAAATGTTCTTGAAACACCTTTCATTGCTATTTTATGGGAAGGCATTTTGCTTATCAGTTCACCATTAAATTTAATGCTACCCCTGTCAGGGGTGTAGACACCTGTTATAACATTAAAAAGCGTGGTTTTGCCAGCACCATTGGGACCAATAATCGCTTTGATTTCACCTTTTTTAACGGTGAAGCTTATATCCATTAGTGCCACTATACCACCAAAGGTTTTCCAGATTCCCGACACCTCAAGCATTTGACTTCTCCCTTTTTAGCTTTTCTGCAATAAGCGGAACCAGCCCCTTTCTCATAAAAAGCAGTGACATTGTTAAAATAAGACCGTAAATTAACACATCAAGTTCGTTAAATTTTCTTAAAGCTTCAGGTAAAATTGTGATAATTATTGCACCCACCACAGCCCCCCACAGGTTTGTAACACCACCAAGTATGACCATCATAAGAACCAGTACGGACTGAAAAAGAGAAAATGTTCCGGGGCTTAAGAAGGTAACAAAATGCGCGTAAAAAGAACCGGCAAAGGATGCGTAGATTGCCGATAGGATAAACACCTTAATTTTAAGTGAAGCCACATCGAGCCCCATGGCACTGCTTGCCGTTTCGCTGTCATGGATAGCCCTTAAAGCCCTGCCGATTCTTGAATTTACAAGATTAAATGAAAAGATGAGCAAAAGTATGAGGAAAAACCACACGAGATAAAAATTTGATAATGCAGAATCAAAGACGAAACCAAATAGTTTAAGATAAGGTATATCGCCAAAACCAGATGGTCCTCCCGGCCCAAGTTCGTTTAGAATAACATAAACTATTTCCCCAAAGCCGAGGGTTGCCACCGCCAGATAATGTCCCCGCAGTCTGAGTGCAGGGACAGCTATCAGGATGGCAGAAAATCCTGAAATTAAGGCTGCCGCAATCATGGAAAGGGCAACAGGAAGACCGAACTTCATACTCAGAATGGCGGAGGTGTAGGCACCAATACCGTAAAAACCAGCCTGTCCGAGAGATGCCTGCCCCGCAAAGCCCATGAGAATGCAGAGCCCCAATGCCAGTAATGCATTTATTCCCGCAAATGCCCCTATCGTCAGATTGTAGGAGTCACTTACTGTTAAAGGGAAGATAATTATAACTATAAGTAAGATCAACAAAAGAAAAGAGTTAGTTTTTCCCATAGCTAAAACTTCCTCACCTGCATAACAGACTTGCTGCCAAAGATGCCGGAGGGTTTAAAAACAAGAATGGCAAGCATTATGACCAGTGCCACAGCGTCTTTAAAACCCGAATGAATGTAACCAGCAGTAAGTGACTCTAAAATTCCTATGATAAAACCACCAACCACCGCACCCATACCCTGCCCGAGTCCGCCCATTATGGCAGCACAAAAACCTTTTACCGCCAGTGCTGGTCCTTTGTCATACTCCATTAACGAGATAGGTGTTATGGCTATTCCGCCAACAGCACCGAGTATAGCACTCAAGATGAAAGAGATCATTATCATTTTGCTAACATTTATGCCTACAAGCCTTGCCGCCACAGGATTGACAGCACAGGCACTCATAGCCTTCCCTAACATTGTTTTGTTAAAAAAGAGGTAAACCAGAAAAATGAGTGATAAAGTTATACCCAGAACCCACAAAACCTGTTGCTGAATTACAGCACCAAACAACATAATAGGTTCTCCGGTTGTGAAAGGTTCGTATCCGTATGGGTCTTTTCCAAATTTAAACATAATCAAGCCCCTTAAAACAATGGAAACAGCAACCGTTATCATTATCATAACCAGAAGGTCTGCACCTTTTAGAGGATTTATAGTCAGCCTTTCCATAAGAAGCCCCACAAGCCCTGTGGCAAGTAGGGTAAGGATTACCGAGATGAAAAAGGGTATTTTCAGTGATTCGGTAAAAAACCACATAAGTAATCCGCCCATAACCACAAATTCGCCTTGAGCAAGATTAATAATAGATGTGGCGTTGTAGATGATATTAAATCCCAGTCCCACCAATGCGTAAACAGCGCCAACCGTTATTCCTGAAAAAAGAAACTGCATTAAAACTGTTAACATATCTTCCCTTTTTTATATTTTATTTTTTAGAGATATGCCGAAGGCTTTAGAAGCCTCCGGCATGAAGAAAAACTATTTAAGTATCTCCCAGTCACCATTTTTCACAACGACCATCTCAAAGGCTGTCATATCAAGCCCGCAATGGTCATTTTCTGACATGTTGAAAATTCCACCTGTGCCGGGCCAGTTCTTTATGTTCTTTTCAATATAGTCTCTGATTTTCTGTTTGTCAGGACCAACCTTCTTTAAAGCCTCCACCACCATCATTACCGCATCGTAGGCGTGTCCACCAAATGTGCCCGGTTCTGTTTTATAACGTGCCTTGTAATCTGTTTCATACTTTTTCAACAAAGCCTTCTGTGGGTGTTTATCCGGCAGCTTATCCCACACAACAAGTCTTCCGAGCGGAGCTATTACGCCCTCAGCAGCCTTTCCAGCAAGCTCTATGTTCTTTTTGCTCCCCCAGCCGTGGCTCTGATAAAGAGGAATGCCAAGTTTTAAATCATGCCAGTTTTTGGTTATTACTACCTGACCCGGTCCAACAGACCAGTTAATTACAGCCTGAGCACCGGCCGCCTTGATTTTTGTCAGCTGGGTGGTCATATCACTGTCTTTTGCACCGTATCTTTCATCCGCCACTATGGTTATGCCGTATTTGGGTGCCGTATCAAGCAAAGCCTTTCTGCCTGCATCCCCAAAGCCGGTTGCGATGGTTACTATGCCAACCTTTGTGATTTTATTTTTTTTCATATGGTTGTAAATAGCTTCAACGGCTGAAAGGTCATACTGGGGGGTCTTGAAAATCCAGTATCTTTCGTTAACAGGATTGGTAATTGGGTAACCGGCGGCACAGGAAACAAGCGTTGTTTTTGCTGCATTCATTACCGGAACCAGAGCCATTGATTCACCAGTTGTGCTGGGTCCCACTATTGCTAAAACCTTGTCTTTTTCTATAAGTTTTTTTGCTGCAAGAACCGCATCAGCTTCAACACTTTTTGAGTCCTCCACAATAATCTCAAGAGGATGTCCGTTAATACCTCCCCCCTTGTTAATCTGGTCCATCAGCATGAGGGCGGTGTTTTTCTCAGGTTCGCCGAGGAATGAGGCGGGACCTGTTACTGCAAAGATGGCACCGATCTTGTAGGGCTCTTTACTGTAGCCCTTAACGGCGAAGCACAGGACAAAAAAGGTTACTGCCAGAAACTTGATAAAAATGTTTTTTTTCATGTTACCCTCCTTGTTTTTGTATTCCCCCAAAGTATATCAAACATAAAAATAAAAAACCATTTTATTTTTTACTGTTTTAAACTTTTGACTCCAAGTTCAAATGCTTTAATGTTAATATCAACAACTTTTTTATTAACAGACTTTTTTATAATTTCCAGAACACTGTTTTGTTCGAATGGTAGAAACCTCATTGCCGCTCCCATCATAACAATGTTTAAAGCTCTCTTGTCACCCGCTTCAACAGCGAGCGATGTGCCTGAAAAGGGAAGGACATTTTTTGCGTTGTTTTTAATGATTTCGTCAATGTTTTCCGGATATTTTTCTGCCCCTATTGACACGGTTATACTGCTCATTCTGTAGGTGTTGTAAATTACTGTTCCGGTGTCTTTAAGGTAGTGAAGGTACCGTGCTGTTTCAACAGGTTCAAACCCTATAAGCAGGTCACATTCACCTTCACTTACCATTGGAGCATAAACTTTCTCCCCAAATCTTACGAAAGAAACAACGCTTCCGCCTCTCTGAGCCATACCGTGAACCTCGCTTTGTTTCACGTCAAATCCCTGTGCAAGGGCTGCTTCGGCTATAATTTTGCTTGTTAAAAGCACACCCTGCCCACCAACACCGGCTATTATTATATTAAACACGCTCATAGGTTTCCTCCCCCTCAATAGCTTCAAACTTACATTGCTGCTGACAAACTGTACAGCCATTGCAAAGCAACGGATCAATCTGGACAAACTTTGTTTCTCCTTCTTCAAGGAGACTTAAAGCAACACAACCAACCTTCAGACACATTTTACAAGCGGTGCATTTTTCTTTGTTCACCTTAAGAGGTTTATGTGAAACACGGTATCTTAGGACGCAGGGCTGATTTGATATAAGCACCGATGGTCCCACGCTTTCCATCTCTTCTTTAAATATCTTTTCCAGTTCTTTGAGATTGTAGGTGTCAATTTCTCTGACCCTCTTTGCTCCTATGGTCTGGCAGAGTTTTTCTATACTTAGTTTAACCGTTTCTTCTCCTCTTGCGGTTCTGCCTGTTCCCGGATGTTCCTGTCCTCCTGTCATGCCAGTGGTGTCGTTATTCATAATAACCACAATCGCGTCACCCCTGTTGTAAACCATGCTGATCAAACCTGTTATGCCAGAGTGCACAAAGGTAGAGTCACCTATGACCGCAATGGGTTTCTGTTTTATCCCCTGAATCTCCAATCCCTTTGCAATACCGTGTGCCGCTGAAACACTTGCCCCCATACATATACAGGTATGAAGTGCCGAAAATGGTGGCAGCCCGCCCAGTGTGTAACAGCCTATATCGCCGGAAACAAAGTATTTCAGTTTTGAAAGGGTGGTAAAAAGCCCCCTGTGTGAACAGCCCGGACAAAGGGTAGGGGGTCTTCTTGTGAGCCCAGAAACAGGTTCTTTTAAGGCTATCTTTTTATTTGCAACCCTTTCGTAAACCAGATTTTTGCTGTATTCTCCACAAATAGGCAAAACATTTTTGCCTATGTCAACCCTGATTCCCATCGCCTTAATTGTGTCTTCAATAATCGGGTCAAGCTCTTCCACCACCGCAAGAACTTTCACCTTTTTTGCGAATGCCCGTATTTTGTTTTCAGACAAAGGCCATGTGACTCCAAGTTTTAGCACAGATGCCTCAGGAAAGGCTTCCCGCACATACTGAAAGGATATACCGTTTGTGATAAAACCGATTTCTGAAGAGCCCTCAAACTCTATATTTAAAGGGCTGTTTTCAACGTACTCCTTGAGCTTCTGCATCCTTTCTTCCACAAAAACGTGTCTTTTCTGTGCATTAGAAGGTAGCATCACATACTTCGCAAAATCTTTTGCCAGTTCTTTGCTGTCAATTTTCACAGGTTCATCAAGATTTACCACAGTTTTACAGTGAGAAATCCTTGTTGTGGTCCTGAAAATTACGGGTGTATCAAAGGTTTCGCTCATTTCAAAGGCAAATTTTAAAAAATCTTTCGCCTCCTGAGAGTCAGATGGTTCTATGCACGGAATTTTTGCAAAACGGGCATAGTGTCTTGAATCCTGCTCATTCTGGGAGCTGTACATGCCGGGGTCGTCTGCAACAAAAAGCACAAGCCCTGCATTAACACCTGTGTATGCTGCCGTAAGTAAAGGGTCTGCAGCCACATTTACACCAACGTGCTTCATACATGCCATAGATCTTACACCTGCAATGGAGCCTCCTATTGCAACCTCTAATGCTACCTTTTCGTTGGTTGCCCATTCAGAGTGAATGCCATCATATTCGGTTGACAATGTTTCCACAACCTCCGTGCTTGGCGTTCCCGGATAAGCCGACACAAGTTTTGCCCCCGCTTCTATAAAGCCCCTTGCAATCGCCTCGTTGCCAGATAAGATTACCTTCATTTATCCTCCTTGCAAAATAGTTAAAGCTTTAATTTTTTAAGATAAAACTCCCCTATCTGATTTTCATTTTGGTCTGTTATCTATCACCCTTTTAGCCTTTCCTTCGCTTCTCTGTATTGTCTGGGGCGGCATAAGTATAATATCGGTTGTCACGCCTATAATTTCCTTTATGTTTTTCTGAATCGTCTTTTTCAGTTTTCTCATTTCGTCTGTCTCACCGGCAAACTTTGTTTTATCCTCAGAGAGCACCTTCTTTCCGTACTTCTCTGCAAATTCAGGAGTAACCTCTACCTGAACAGCCATCTCATCCATTCTGCCTCTTCTTTCAACGATTATCATGTAGTGAGGTGCTATTTCCGGTGACTTCAGTAATACTGACTCAACCTGTGAAGGGAACACATTCACGCCTCTTATAATCAGCATATCGTCTGACCTGCCTCTTACCCTGTCCATTCTCACCAGTGTTCTGCCACAGATACATTTTTCCGGATTAAGTTTGCTTATATCCTTTACCCTGTAACGAATGAGAGGGATTCCCTCCTTTGCAAGGGTGGTGAGAACCAGTTCTCCTTCAGAGCCGTAAGGCAAAGCCTCACCTGTATCTGGGTCAATAATTTCAGGGTAGAAAAGATCTTCATTTACATGAAGACCGCTTTGAGCCTCTTCACATTCAAAGGATACGCCCGGTCCCGTAATTTCGCTAAGTCCGTAAATGTCTATCGCTTTTATGTTAAGATGTTTTTCTATCTCTTTTCTCATTGCGTCTGTCCATGGTTCGGCACCAAAAATGCCGACTCTAAGTCTAAGTGACATGGGGTTTACACCCATCCGCTGCATCTCGTCAAACATATAAAGTGCAAAGGAAGGGGTGGAGCAAAGAACGGTGCTGCCAAAGTCCTGCATCAACATAATCTGTTTCTGGGTCTGTCCCCCTGAAATGGGTATTACTGCAGCACCTATCTTTTCAGCACCGTAGTGTGCACCCAGTCCGCCTGTAAACAGTCCATAGCCATAGGCATTCTGGACGATATCGTATTTTGTTACCCCTGCCGCGGTCATGGTTCTTGCCATAGACTCTGCCCACATCTCGATATCGGTTCTTGTGTAACCCACAACGGTTGGCTTTCCTGTCGTGCCAGAAGAGGCATGAATTCTTATGATATTTGAAAGTGGTTCGGCAAAAAGATTAAAGGGATAGTTGTCTCTTAAATCTGTTTTTGTTGTAAAAGGTAGTTTTACAATATCGTCGATGGATTTTATATCTGAAGGTTTTATGCCCATTTCGTCAAACTTCTTTTTATAAAAAGGGACTCTCTCATAAACCCTTTCACAGACATTTCTTAAACGCTGTCCCTGTATCTTTCTTAACTCATCTCTGCTAAGTGATTCAACGTTACTCCAGTGTGCCATATTAATGCCCTCCCATAAATTAATATTTTAGTCTTTTTTGGAATAATCGTAAAAGCCTTTTCCTGTCTTCATGCCAAGCCAGCCAGCTTTAACCATTTTTCTCATTATATCGGGTGGGTTAAACCTCGGGTCTTTTGTGTATTCATAAAATATGTTTCCCACGTAATAGGCTATTTCCACTCCTGTAAAATCCATTAACTTTAATGGTCCCATGGGCATGTTTGTTCCAAGAACCATGGCGTTATCAATATCTTCAGCCGTTGCAACGCCAGCTTCGTAGAGTCTTGCTGCATCAAGCATCATTGGAACAAGTAGTCTGTTCACAATAAAGCCGGGCGTGTCTTTGCAGATAACGGCAGTTTTGCCCAGCTTTTCAGCCATTGCTTTAGCAAGGGCAATGGTTTCTTCATCAGTTTGCATAGCTGGTATAATTTCAACAAGTTTCATTACAGGGACAGGATTGAAAAAATGCATGCCGATGAACTTAGAAGGATTCTTGCAGGAAGCCGCCATCTCGGTAATGGAGAGAGACGAGGTATTGCTTGCATAAACCACGGTATCTTTTACCACCTTGTCAAGCCTTTCAAAAAGTTCCTTTTTGATCTCAATCTTTTCAAAAACGGCTTCGAAAACAAAATCCACATCTGTCAGATTTGCCGCATCGGTGGTGTAGCTGATTTTGTTTAAAATAGCGTCTCTTGCTTCGGCTGTCATTTTCCCCTTGTCAACCAGCCTTTTTAAACCACCCTCAATGATGGATTTGCCTCTTGCTATGGCGGCGTCGTTGACCTCTAAAACAACAACATCAAAACCAGACTGGGCTGCAACCTGAATAATTCCAGCCCCCATTGAACCGCTGCCGCAAACAGCAACTTTTTTAATATCGCTTAATTCCATACCAACCTCCTGTTTATATATTTATGCTTCCAAAACTGTTAACTTGCCGCCCTTAAACTTATCTTCCCTTAAACTCGGCTTTCCTTTTTTCCAGAAAGGCTGTTAACCCCTCTTTCGAGTCCTCTGTTTTAAACACTTCAACAAAACAGTCTTTCTCCAGCTTAAGCCCTTCTTCAAGAGGCAACTCAAGCCCTTTGTAAACGCATTTTTTTGCAAAACCAATGGCTTTTGTTGCCATTCTGGTCAGTTTTTTTGCAAAATTTAATGTTTCGGGTAACAGTTGCTCTGGTTCAAACAGTTTGTCAACAACACTTAGCTCCAGTGCATCTTCAGGGGTGAGCTGTGTTCTGTTTATAAGCAGGTCTAAAGCTTTATAACCAACCAGTCTTGCCAGCCGCTGTGTTCCACCTGCTCCGGGTATTATTCCGAGTGTGGTTTCGGGCAGTCCGATTGTGTGTTTACCCTTTGCCATGAAACGGTAGTCACAGGCAAGAGCAAGTTCAAAGCCACCACCGAGGGCGAATCCGTTTATGGCTGCTATGACAATTTTTGGCATATCATTGAGTTTCTGAAAGCTTTTCTGAAAAAAGGCGGTGGTCTCATCAGACTCTTTTTCGGTCATATTAAGTATCATCTTTATATCTGCTCCGGCAACAAAGAATCTTTCCAGAGCACTTGTGATAACCACAACCTTAACATCGTCGTCGCTTCCCACTTCATCAAAGCTTTTTGACAGTTCTTCAACAAAATCCCTGTTAATGGGATTTGAAGGAGGACGGTTCATCTTAATGATGGCAACCTGTTCGTCCTTTTCAATAGTTAAAAAATTATAACTGCCCATATTTCCCCCCTTTTATGTTTAAACTTAAGTCTATTTTTTACCATACCGTTCTCTCAGCATCCGGTGAAGTATTTTCCCT
>FWPU01003496.1_pt1 | contig 39448 bp, 44 predicted proteins | sample 2228361 | NCBI WGS metagenome assembly FWPU01 (sample SAMEA103939777, study PRJEB20133) | metagenome | reverse complement strand
CTAAGGACACAAAGGTATCCTTAGTGTCCTTTGTGTATCCTTCGTGTCCTTCGTGGTTTTTGGTTCCGGCTTGTCCGGGTTAGGATGGGAGTAGAAGAGAACGGGCACCTCCGGTCGTAGCTGTGTAGGGTCAATCTGGGTATAGCGGCCCTTCAGCATCGGCTGGCCGAAAAAGGTCGGTATATCTCGGTTGCGGGCATACTCTGCCACCGGCTCCTGTACCTTCATCAGGTTTCTATCTCCGCAAGAGAGAGAAAATACCGGTGAAACCGCTCGTCATCCGTCAGTTCGGGATGGAAGGCGGTTGTCAAGAGATTCCCTTGCCGGGCGGCTACCATCGTCCCGTCGTCCAGGCAAGCCAGTACCTCGATGCCTTCTCCCACGCGCTCGATCCGCGGGGCGCGGATAAAGATGGCGTGGAAAGGCCGCTCGCCCAGCACGGCCACCTTCAGGTCGGCCTCGAAACTCTCTACCTGGCGGCCAAAGGCGTTGCGCCGCACGGTCATGTCCATCAGTCCCAGCAGAGGCTGGTCGGATGTGCCATCCACGGCTTCTTTCGCCAGCAGGATCATCCCCGCGCAAGTGCCCCACAGCGGGCGGCCCGACCGCGCAAAGGCGCGCAGCGGCTCCAGCAGTCCCCAGCGGGCAGCGACCTTGCCGATGGTCGTGGACTCGCCGCCGGGGATGATGAGCCCGTCCAGCCCCTCCAGGTGCTGGGGCAGGCGCACCTCGACCGTTTCCACGCCGAGGCGTTCCAGTATCTTTTCGTGTTCGATGAAGGCCCCTTGTAGGGCCAGGATGCCGATTCTCATTCTTTCAATCCCCGAGTCTCCCGGATTTGAGCCAGCACCTCTATCAGGCTCGGTGGCTGTGAGACACCCTCAACCTTCTCGCCAGGCAGATGAACGTGATGGGGCGCATAGGGCAACCTGGGATAGTGAGGGGCTGAATCCCATCGTCGTAGACGATTTGAGGATTCACGCGCTTGCCTCTTCACTCAGCGACCCGAGCGTGCGACGCAGATTCCGAATCATCTCGATGGTGGCCGACCATTCGAGAAAGTCTATATTGTCGCCCAACTCACTGCGTTCGAAGCGAGGATAGAACTCGTCCGAAGTCCAGCCATAACGCGCCTCAAAGTCGGCTATTTGGGATTCCAGGCGTGTTTGCTGGAGAAGGAGACGTTGGCGCTCCCTGTCCAGCATCTTGTCAATTGTGCTTTCCAATACTTGGTCTACCTGACCATTGATGAGTTCGACGTATTGTTCCAATCGTCGTACTTTCTCCAATGTCGTTGTCACGTCATACCTCCCAACCTCTACAGCCGCATCGCACGAATCCCAATTCGTAATTGCGCTCACCACCCGCGCACCGCCAGCCGTCCGGCCTCGGGAATGTCGCTGACGTGGATACCGACCATCGCCTCGCCCAGGCCGCGGCTCACCTCGGCCAGGATCTCGGGGTTATCGTAATGGGTGACGGCCTGGACGATGGCACGGGCGCGTTTGACCGGGTCGCCGGACTTGAAGATGCCGCTGCCCACGAACACGCCGTCCATCCCCAGTTGCATCATCAGCGCTGCGTCTGCCGGCGTGGCGATGCCGCCGGCGGCAAAGTTGACCACCGGCAGGCGGCCCAATTGCGCCGTTTCGAGCACCAGGTTGTACGGCGCGCCGATCTCTTTGGCGTAGGCCATCATCTCCTCGGGGGCCATCGTCGTCAGGCGACGGATCTCGCCGAGCACGGCGCGGGCATGGCGCACCGCTTCGACCACGTCGCCGGTGCCGGCCTCGCCCTTGGTGCGGATCATCGCCGCGCCCTCGCCGATGCGCCGCAGGGCCTCGCCCAGGTTACGGCAGCCGCAGACGAACGGCACCTTGAACTTCCACTTGTCAATGTGATGCGCTTCGTCGGCGGGGGTGAGCACCTCACTCTCGTCAATGAAATCTACCCCCAGCGCCTCCAGAATCTGCGCCTCGACAAAGTGGCCGATGCGGCACTTGGCCATCACCGGAATCGAGACGGCCTCCATGATTTCGAGGATCTTTTCCGGGTCGGACATGCGGGCCACGCCGCCCTGGGCACGGATGTCGGCGGGCACCCGCTCCAGCGCCATCACCGCGCAGGCGCCGGCCTCCTCGGCGATGCGGGCATGTTCGGCGCTGACCACGTCCATGATGACGCCGCCCTTGAGCATCTGCGCCAGGCCGCGCTTGACCGTATCCGTACCGACTTGCTTCTCCATCACTAACCTCCGCTCACAGATTCAAAAGATGGGCCTCGTCGGCCCACCTCCATTGTACCGCTATTCAGGCAAAGCGTCAATGCTCTAGCCACGCGATGACCCGGCCTAGCATTCCGTCCCGATTCCCCACCGTCACCTCCCAGGTCTCGACCTGCGGCAGCGCCTTGAGTGCGTCCACCCACGGATTCGGCCTTGCCATCACCGTCGCCAGCACCGTATACGGCCCGCCGATGGCCTGCAGCACTGCGTCCTTGAACGGCCCGCAATAGAGTTCCATCTTGCCGATCTCGTCAATCACCACGATCTGGCCTTTCTGCATGGCCCGGCGCAAGGCGGCTACGCCGACCCGCTCGATGGCCGCCACGTCCACCCCGTAGCGGCCCACCTGGGGACGGCCCTTCCCGCGCAGGGCCACGTGGGCCATCACCGTCTCCTCCCCGTCGAGCGTTGTCAGGCAGAACCCCTTGCGCCCGCCGGGGCCGCGTATCTCCGCGGTCGTAAAGCCGCCGGCGCGTTCGCCCAACGATTCGGCTACCGCCTTGATGATGGTCGTCTTGCCGATACCGGGCCTGCCGGTCAATAGCAACGTGCGTCCCATACCGACCTCCGGCGTCCATTATACCACTCAAGCACGACTTGAGGGATTGCCTCGACTTTTCCACCGCCCCAACCTTCTGTGGTATAATGCGTCCTTATGGAGATAAAGCGTGAGCAGCGAGCGACTCTACCACACAGAAGGCATCGTCATCCGCAGACGTGACCAGGGCGAGGCCGACCGCGTGCTCGTGCTGTGTACGCCGCAGGGCAAGATCGAGGTGATCGCCAAGGGCGTGCGCAAGGTGCGTAGCCGCAAAGCCGGTCACGTTGAACTCTTTTCCCGTTCCAGTTTCGTCATCTCGCGTGTGCCCAACTCGTGGGACATTGTCAGCCAGGCCGAGACGGTGGAGCCGCACACGATCTTGCGTGAGGACCTCACGCGCGGCGCGTATGCTCGCTACGTCGTCGAACTGCTCGACCGCTTCTTTGCCCAGGAGGAAGGAGGGCCTGCGCTCTTCGACCTGCTCGACCACGCGCTGGCCTGGCTGTGCAGCGACCCCGATCTCGATTTGGTGGCTCGCTTCTACGAGCAGCATCTCTTGGGGCTAGCGGGCTTTCGCCCTGAACTGTTCCGCTGCGTAGGCAAGCACGGGACACCCGTCCCGCTCCAACCCCGTGAGCCTGTGGAGGAACAACGGCCTTATGGCCTTGATCCCGAGCGGGGCGGGGCGCTGTGCCCGGAGTGCTACGATGCCTGCAAGACCTTGCAGGCCGTCGTGCCGCTTTCCCCCGCTGCTCTGTGGTTCCTGCAAGAGTGCCAGCGCGGCCCCTATACCCGGCTGCGTGTACAGACCCTCTCGCCTGCGCTGCACGTCGAGGCCGAGCGGGTGATGCAGCACTACATCACCTACCATCTGGAGCGCGGTGTGCGCAGCGGCACGTTCCTGCGGCAGTTGAGGCGCGAGGCGACAAAACCGGCAATGCGGAATGCCGGCGATTCTTGACAATTTCCTTGCTTCTCCTATACTGGATCGTGGAGACCACCATGTATATTGATGACTTTATCTGGCTGCCGGATATTGTTGACAAACTGCTCGCTAAACACAACGTCACACAGGACGAGGTCGAGGAGGTGTTTTTCAACAACCCGCACTATCGTTTCGTCGAGTCGGGACACAAGCCTGGCGAGGATATGTACTCTGCCAGCGGTCAAACTGACGCAGGACGATATCCGATCGTCTTCTTTATCCACAAGCCCAACAATCTCGCTTTGATTTTGAGTGCACGAGATATGGACAGAATGGAGCGGAAGCGCTATGAGCGAAAGTGAAAAACTTACCAGTATCTCAAAGGCGAGTACAATAGAAGAGATCGCTGATTTCTGGGATACACACAGCCTGGCCGACTATTGGGATCAGACTCACGAAGTCGAGTTTGAGGTCAGGGCGAAGCGTCGGCGGCGGGTGGTACTTACCCCGGAAGTTTACCAGGCTGTCGTATCCGAGGCTCGCGCACGAGGTGTCTTGCCTGAAACACTGGTCAATCTTTGGTTAGCCGAGAGGCTACAGCAAGCAAGAGCGTAACACTACGCGCATGTATCAGCGCCCGGTGAGACTACCCGCACCGTTTCGCGGCCCACTTGAGTATGTCTTCGCCCGGCGGCCAGAATGCGGAGTCTTGCGTATCTAGGAGCAATGGCACATTGATCACTTGTCCTTGGTGCGGCACCAATTACCCGGTTTTCCAGACCAATTGCAGGAACTGTGGCGGGCCGCTGCCGTTCGAAGAGGAAGCCCCGGCAGCCGACATCCCCGCTCCGCCGCCTGCACCGCGCAACCTGCCCGGCGACTATGTCTGGCGCATGCTGTGGACCGACGGCTGGAGCATCACGGCGTTCGTCTTCTGCCTGCTGGGTGGTATCTTCACGGTGTTGGGGTTCAGCCTCACGGCCGCCGTCGTCGCCGCCTTCGTCGGTGTCCCGTTCCTCCTCATCGGCTTACCCTTTCTGGGAGCAGGTGTCGCCGTGGCGGCCTGGCGCTATCGTCACGCCCAGCAGGTGTTAACAGTCCTGCGCACCGGCGAGGCAGTCTTGGGGCAGATCGCCGATGCATCGGAAAGGACCTACATCTCGATCAACAACCGCCATCCCTGGACGATCACCTATCGCTTCCAGGTGGCGGGGCAGGAGCAAGTCGGTACGGCGACGACACTGCGCGCACCCGATTGGCGACATGGGCCCGGTCAGCCGGTATACGTGCTCTACTTGCCCGATAACCCGGCGCAGAATACAATCTATCCGCCGGTAGTGTAAGGAGAAGATCGCGTGCGATACGGCTACTTTGACGACGAGCATTACGAATACGTGGTCGAGCGCCCGGATACGCCCCGCTCGTGGAGCAACTATTCGGGCTCGCCCCTGTACGGGATGATCATCACCAATAACGCCGGGGGCTACTCCTTCTACCGCTCCGGCGAAATGGGACGTTTCCTGCGCTGCCCAACCAACGCAATCCCAATGGATCAGCCCGGCCGCTACTTTTACCTGCGCGATCGGGAAAGCGGCGACTATTGGAGTGCCTCCTGGCAGCCGGTCGGCAAGCCGCTCGACGTGTACAAGAGCGTGTGCCGCTTTGGCACCGCGTATACGATCATCGAAAGTGACTATGCGGGCATCCGCACCGCGGCAACTTACTTTGTGCCGCTGGGGCAGCGCTTCGAGTATTGGCGGCTAGCGGTGAGTAACGCGAGTGATAAACCTAGAAGGCTCAGCGTCTTTACCTACTGCGAATTCGCCAGCGAGTGGAATATCCACCAGGATGCTTTCAACCGCCAGTACAGCGCCTACCTTGCCCGCAGCGAATGGCGAGCCGGTATGGTGCGTTACGCCAGCCGCGAAAACGATCCGGTCATGATCGGCGATCTCCCCACCATGTGCTGGCTGGCGCTCGTCGGCGCAGAGGTGGTGGGCTATGAACTGGACCGCGAAGCGTTCATCGGCCCATACCGTGGCTACCATAACCCCCTCACCGTCGAGCGCGGCACTTGTGGGAACTCGACAGCCTACGGGGACAACGCTTGCGGCTGTGTGCAGGTGGACCTCGACCTGGCCCCCGGCGAAACGCGCGAACTGCTCGTGCTGCTCGGTGTAGGGCGGGCCGAGGTCGAAGGCGTGCAGACCCGTGCCGAGTTCGGTAGCCTTGAACGCGCCACCGCCGAGTTCGAGCGCCTCAGGGCGGAATGGCACGGGCGGTTGAGCAGGTTCCACGTCCGCTCGCCGGACGCAGACCTGGATCACATGGTCAACGTCTGGAATGCCTACAACGCACTGGTCACCTTCGAGTGGAGCCGCGCGGCGAGCCTGATCTATGCCGGCGGGCGTGACGGCTTTGGCTACCGCGATACTGTGCAGGACATCCTCGGCGTAGTCTCCCTGATTCCCGACATGGCGCGGGAGCGGCTCGAACTGATGATCACCGGTCAGGAATCGAGCGGCGGTGCACGGCCCTTGGTCAAGGTCTTTGATCATCGGCCCGGTCAGATGGAGCCAACGCCGCCCGCTGAGTATCGCTCGGATGATTGTCTGTGGCTCTTCAACACTGTGCCGGCCTATGTGGCGGAGACGGGAGACATCGCGTTCTACGATAAGGTGCTGCCCTACTCCGATAGGGGCGAGGCTACGGTGTTCGAGCATCTACGGCGGGCGCTCGAGTTCAACCTTGAGCAGCGCGGCCCGCATGGGCTGCCGGCCAGCCTGCGTTCCGACTGGAACGACTGCCTTGGGCCAGGTGGTGAAAGCGTGTTCGTGGCGTTCCAACTGCGTTATGGCCTCCTGGTCTATGCCGACATCGCCCGTCTCCTGAACCGGCCCACCGAGGCTGCCTGGGCTGCACAGGAGATGGCACAACTGGACGCGGCGATCCAAAAGCACTGTTGGGATGGGGAATGGTTCGTGCGCAAGTTCCGTGAGGACGGCATGGTGTTGGGTTCCCGCCAGAACGAAGAAGGCAGCATCTTTTTGAACTCGCAGAGTTGGGCCGTCATCAGCGGTGCGGCCACGCCCGAACAGGCTCGCCTGGCGATGGACGCCGTCGAGAAGCATCTGGCGAGCGAGTACGGCGTGGCACTCTTTGCGCCGCCCTTTAGTAAAGGGAGTCCGCTCTACGGCGGCTCACTCTACAACCCCGGCCAGAAGGAAAATGCCGCCATCTTTAACCACACTCAATCGTGGGCGGTGATCGCCGATTGCCTGCTCGGCAATGGCGCCCGCGCCTACCGCAATTATCGCGCCTATATGCCGGCCCGCTTCAACGACATGGCCGAGGTGCGCCAGGTCGAGCCCTACGTCCACTGCCAGGGCACCAACAGCCGGTTCAGCCCGCGTTTTGGAGCAGGGGGACTCCCCTGGCTCACCGGCACGGTGGCGTGGTCGTACTACACCGCAACCCAGTACATCCTGGGCATCCGGCCCGAATATGCGGGCCTGCGCATTGACCCGTGCATCCCCGCGGATTGGGAGGGCTTTAGCGTACGGCGTGTCTTTCGCGGGAACGTGCTCAACATCCGCGTGGAGAACCCCCACGGCGTGCAGCGCGGCGTCGCGCGAGTGATCCACAATGGCGAAGAATTGGCCAGCAACCTGATCCCGGTGGACAAGATGCGCGACGAGAACGACATCGTGGTCACAATGGGGGCATAGGTGAAGTCTAACCCGCTTCCGATTGCCCAATACGCCGACGAACTCGGGCGCATCTTTGCTGCGCGTGGTGTCGTATTGGCTTATCTCTTCGGTTCGCAGGCCGAAGGCAAGGCGGGGCCATTATCGGACGTGGATATCGCCGTGTTGTTCGGGCCGCAGGTGACGAGGGAGCGGTGGGGTGACGCACACATTGATCTGATCAGCGATCTGATCGGCCTGTTTCACCGCGATGATGTGGATGTGGCGGTTTTGAACCGTGCGACGCCGTTATTCGCATATCAGGTCGTGCGTTTTGGCAAGGTTATCTATGAAGATGCTGCCCGTACCGCGGTGGATTTCGCCGCGCTCGCTATCCGGCGCTATGCAGATACCGCGCCGTTGCGCCGCTTGAGACAGCAGTATTTCGGCGAATGGGTCGCACAGCGTCGCCAGGCCATCGCGGAACCTTCTGAACCCTATCGGTGGTGAATATGCTCAAGCCCGATGTCATCCTCAAGATACTGGAATCTCTGCGTGAGCAGGTCAAACTGCTGCGCTCCGTTCAATCGGAACCCCTGGCGAGCCTGACAGCCGATCTGATTCGCTATAACGGTGTGATTCACCTACTTCAACTCTGCGTCGAGCATGTCACTGACGTCGGCGCACACATTCTGGCCGGGACCGGCCTGGAAATGCCGGACGAGTACCGCGAGATTATCATCAAGTTGGGCCAGCACGCCATCATACCGTATGACTTTGCTGAGCGGATCGCGCCGATGGCAGGCTTCCGCAACATTGTTGTCCATCGCTACCTGACCGTGGACCCGGCGCAGGTGTATGCGCATCTGCAATATGGGTTGGACGATTTTGAGCGCTTTATCGTGTACATCTACGAATATCTTCAACGGGAAGGCTACATTCAATGACCCAACCACTTTCCTTCCAACAAGTCATCCTGCGTCTGCAAGAGTTCTGGGCCGGATGTGGCTGCACGATCTGGCAGCCCTACGCCGAAAAGGTCGGCGCGGGCACGATGAACCCCGCCACCGTCCTGCGCGTCCTGGGCCCGGAGCCGTGGAACGTCGCCTACGTCGAGCCGTCCTATCGCCCCGCCGATGGCCGCTACGGCGAAAACCCCAACCGTATGCAATACTACTACCAGTACCAAGTCATCCTCAAGCCCGATCCCGGCAATCCGCAGGAGATTTTCCTCGATAGTCTCTATGCGCTGGGCATCAACCGCGATGAGCACGACATCCGCTTCGTCGAGGATAACTGGGAAAGCCCGGCCCTGGGCGCCTGGGGGCTGGGTTGGGAAGTCTGGCTAGATGGGCTCGAGATCACCCAGTTCACCTACTTCCAGCAGGCGGGCGGCTTTGCACTCGACCCGGTCTCGGTCGAAATCACCTACGGACTGGAACGCATCGTGATGTTCCTCCAGGGCGTGCACTCGGTATGGGAGATTGACTGGGACGGCGTGCATACCTACGGTGATATGTTGCTCCAGCCGGAAGTAGAGAACTGCCGCTACAATTTCGAATTGGCCGATATCGCACACCTGACGCAGATGTATAGCCTGTTCGAGACCGAAGCCAAACGATGCCTCGAAGCCGGATTGGTGATCCCGGCGCACGATTACGTGCTGCGCTGTTCGCATACCTTCAACCTGCTGGACGCGCGGGGCGCAGTTGGGGTGACCGAGCGCGCGGTCTATTTCCGGCGCATGCGCGATCTTGCCCGCCAGGTGGCGGTGGCCTATGTGGAACAGCGGCAGCAAATGGGGTATCCCTGGCTGAGGGAACAGGGAAGCGGGGAAACGAGGGAGTGGGAGAGCACAGAATACGCAATACGCAATACGCATACCTCTCCGGCCACCTTCCTGCTGGAAATTGGCACCGAAGAACTCCCCGCCGGCGATCTCGACGCGGCTCTGGCGCAACTACGCGAACTGGCCCCGGCCCGCTTGGCGGAGGCGCGGCTCGATTATAAGAACCTGCGTGTCCTTGGCACCCCGCGCCGCCTGGCTCTGCTGGTCGAAGGATTGTCCCCGCGCCAGCGCCCAATCGAGGAGTTGGTGAAAGGCCCACCCGTACGTGCGGCTTTCGATGCCGACGGCAAGCCGACGCCGGCGGCTATCGGCTTTGCCCGCAAGCAGGGCGTGGAGGTGGATAGGCTAGAGGTGCGGGAGATGGACGGGGGCGAATACATCGTGGCCGTTCGCCGCCAGGAGGGAAGCCCGGCTGCCGAGGTGCTCTCGACTCTGTTACCCGAACTGATCGCTGCCTTGCGCTTCGACAAGAGCATGCGCTGGAACGCCAGCAACGTCGCTTTCTCACGGCCCATCCGCTGGATCGTCGCGCTGCTGGGGGACGTGGTCATCCCATTCGAGTACGCCGGGCTTGCCAGCGGACGCACCAGCCGCGGCTCGCGTCCAGAAGGCTCACCTGAATTCGACATCTCCTACGCCGACGATTACCTCGCGCTATTGGAAGCGCACCACATCGTGGCCGACCCCGCCGAGCGGCAAGCCATTATCGCCCGCGAGGCGGCGCGGCTGGCCGAACGCATCGGCGGGCGCATCCCGGATGATCCGGCGCTCCTGAGCGAGGTCGCCAATCTCGTCGAGCAGCCTACCGCCATCTTGGGGCGCTTCGAAGAAGAGTACCTGAGCCTTCCTGCCGACGTACTCGTCGCCGTGATGAAAAAACACCAGCGCTACTTCCCCATCTACCAAACCAACCAACCAACTAACCAACTCACCAACCACTTCATCACCATCCGCAACGGCGGCGAGGAACATCTTGACCTTGTGCGCCACGGCAACGAAGAGGTCATCCGCGCGCGCTTTGCCGATGCCTCCTACTTTTACCGTGCCGACACCCAAAGGCCGCTGGAAGCGTTCCTGCCGCGTCTGGGGACACTCACGTTCCAGGAGCAACTGGGCTCGATGCTGGACAAGACACGTCGGCTGGAGCACTTGGTGCCGCAACTGGCCGAAATGTTGGGGCTGAGTGCCGAGGAAACCCGGGTGGCACAACGGGCTGCACACCTGTGCAAGGCCGATCTGGCAACACAGATGGTGGTCGAGTTCACCAGCCTACAGGGGGTGATGGGGCGTGAGTACGCGCTGAAGGCAGGCGAAGACCCCGCCGTAGCCGAGGCCATCCTGGAACACTACCTGCCGCGCTTTGCCGGCGACGCGCTGCCGCAGAGCCGCGCCGGGCTGGTCGTGGGGCTGGCGAACCGGTTGGACAGCCTGGCCGGCCTCTTCGCCGTTGGCCTCACCCCCACCGGCTCTGCCGATCCGTATCACCTGCGGCGAGATGCGTTGAGCCTGGTGCAGAACCTGATCGCCCACCAACTCCCCTTCTCGGTGCAGGCAGGCCTGGAGGCGGCGGCGCGTCTCTTGCCGATGGAGGTTTCTGCCCTCTCAAGGGAGGGACTGGCGGCGGCTCTGGATTTCGTCGTCGAACGGCTGCGGGTCTACCTGCGGGAACAGGGCTTTCGCTACGACGTGGTGGACGCGGCGCTGGCCGCACGCGGCGACGATCCCTTCCGCGCTTACCAGGCCGTCGCATCACTCTCACATTGGGTGACCCGCGACGACTGGAGTCGCATCCTCGACAACTATGCCCGCTGCGTGCGGATCACCCGTGACCTGACGGAACGTTTCGCGTTAGAACCGGCCCGCTTTGTCCGGCCTATTGAGAACGAGTTGTATGCCGCTTACTGCGAGGCACGTGCTCGTGTTACCCCCCGGAGCACGGTGGACGAGTTTTTGACGGCGTTCTTGCCGCTGGTGGATGTGATTGACCGCTACTTTGCCAAAGAATCGGGTGTGCTGGTGATGGCGGAAGAGCGGGCTGTGCGCGAAAATCGCCTGGCGCAATTACAGGCCATCGCGGCGTTGGCCGAAGGGATTGTGGACCTCGGCCGGCTGGAAGGGTTCTAAAGCAACATCGCCGGCTTCGAGAAAGACCGACATGGCTTGCGAGACGGCCTTGACCGGGTGCACGCTGTATGGGGGCTGCCCGCCTGCCCCCGCCCGGTCTCGCCCGCGCCCTGCTGGGCGAGGACGATTCGTGAGCCGCTGCTCGCTCCATCACTGCGAAGCACCACCGGCAAATACCAACGCGGCCACGGCGCCAGCGCCACATCTTGCACGGTGACCACGTCGGTAAGGACCTGCACGCCGGTGATGATCGCCGAGTAGTAGCCGGGCGATGTGACCGTAAGAGTATAGCCGTCCACAGGCAGCGATAGCGAGTAGACTCCGCCCGTGTCCGTCGGAACGGTGAGGGTACAGCCGTAGACGGGCACGGGAATGACGACGGTCGCGGAGAGAGCCTGACCCGTATCCGACACTCGCACCGTGCCGGAAAGGGAGCCCACCCCTGGGATCACGCGGCCCAGGTGAGCGACGGTGGCGACGGCGGCGCGGGTGAAATCGGCATAATAGTCCAGGTCGAGCGTGGAGAGCGTGTCCGTGACCTTGTGATAAGCCGGCGTATGGTCGTCCCAATCCTCGATGGCCAAAATGGCCGGATAACCCTGCTCCAGAAAACTCCACTGGTCGCTGTGCTGGATGGGAAACCCATTAGCGACGATATGCCGCTCCGGCAATAGGTTCAAGCCATAGATGCCGATCACGTCGGAAAAGACGCGCGTCAGTTCCAGCGAACCGGTCACCCCGGTGCGCCCCCACAGATCCACGATCGGCTGCGCGTCAGAATTGTACGCGATCATGTCCAGGTTGACCACGCCTCGGATGTCGTCCCCGCGCGCCCGGCACTCGGCGGCGTAGGCGGCGCTGCCGCGCAGGCCCTGTTCCTCGCCGGTGAACAACACAAAGCGCACGCTGTAGGCCAGGTGACGCGCGGCCAGCAGCCGCGCGGCCAGCAGGACGGCGACAGAGCCGGAACCGTTATCGTCTGCGCCGGGGGCGCGAGGGCCTGCGGGCAGATCGTCTATGTGCGCCGTGATCAGGTACATATCATTCCCATCCACCACCCCCGGCTTTTCCGCCACCACGTTGCGCCAGTGGTTGCCGTTGTACACATAGTCGTGGTACGCGACGTCCAGCCCCACCCCGGCGAACTGCTCGTAGGCATAGCGGGTCACCAACGAGATCGCTTCGGTCTGATACGAGTAGCGTGTGGTGATAGTGTAGGGGGATCCGGCCACCGTGACGGGCTGCTCGCCGGTCAATCCCGCCAACTCGTAGGCCAGCGTCGGCGTGGTCACCTGGGCGATGATCGCGGCGACTGCCGGATCGAAGGCAATAGTCGAGGGCAGGTTGGCCTGGCTTGTAGAGGTCCCACCCACGATGAGCAGCAGGATGATACCCGCCAGCAGTACGGGCAAGAGCACCCGCAACGTACGGCGAGCCAGGCTCATCTGCCCTGCCCTTTCAGGAAACGCACCACCGTCTCATTGAACCGCTCCGGCCCGACCTGGTGCACCAGGTGGCCGGCGCGGGGGACGATCGTCAAACCGGCGCCGGTATCGGCGGCCAGGCGGCGGGCATACTGGCCGGCGGCGATCCACCGGTCGCGGTCGCCCCAGATCAGGTGCAGCGGCGTGGCGATCTCGCGGTAGCGGCGCGCGGTCGCGTAAAAGGCCGCGTTCCAATAATCGCGCAACAGCCCGGCGCAGGCGTGCAGATACTCGGGTCGCCGGAAGGCCAGCCGGTATTGCGCGAGCACCGGCGGAGTCAACAGCGTCGTATCGCCGTACTGCGAAATGAGCACCGGCCGGGCCAGCCACGGCCCCACCAGGCGACGGCTCGCCGCGCTGAACAGCTCCCAGCGAAAGAGAAAGACGAACGGGCGGAAGGGGGCATGGTAACAGGTGGGGGCCACCAGCACGGCGTGGTGCAGCCGGTCGGGATGATGCACCGCCAGATGCAGCCCGATCCCGCCGCCCATCGAGTGGCCGATCAGGTGAGCCCGCTCAATGCCCAACGCATCCAGCACTTCCACGGCCAACTCGGCCAAGGCGTCCACTCCGAAGCGGAAACCGGCAGGCAGGGCCGACTCGCCCAGGCCGGGGTGGTCGTAGGCGATCACGCGAAACCCCGCCTCGAGCAGCGCTCGCAGGTTACGATGCCAAGTATAGGCAGAATCGGCAAAACCGTGTACCAGCAATACCGGCTCGCCGGTGCCGGCCTCGATCACCCGCAGCCGGTGCTCGCCGATGGTCACGTGGCGCACCTGTGCTTCTTCGAGGAACTGTTGCCAGGTAGGATCGCCGCTCACGGGGCCAATGATACCACGAGGTGACCGGCAAGGGTAGCCGGGAACTTTATTTAGGGGTATAATACGGCACGGGAGCAGAAGACAATGAGCGAGGAATGGGCCTCCTACATCGCGGCGTGGCGAAAGCGCCGTCTGCAAGCGCGCGAAGAACTGGGAAAACGTATCGAGACGGGACGCGCAATTGCACGCGAGTGCGCTCGCATTCTGGTCGAGCAGTACGGAGCGCGGCGAGTGTGGCTATTTGGCTCGTTGGCCCGGCGCCGGTTCGTGCATGCCGGATCGGATATAGACCTGGCGGTCGAAGGATTGCCGCCAAAAGACTATTTCCGAGCATTGACAGCGATCTGGAGACAGTTGCCACCGGGCTTTAAACTGGATCTGGCGCCACTTGAGGACGCGAGGCCAAGTCTGGCGGAAACCGTGCGGGAGGAAGGAGAGTTGTTGTATGAACGGACATAGTTTCAACGGCCTACGGGCCGATATCAAGCGAGAACTGGCCGATCTTCGACAAGTTGTTGAGGAGAGCCAGGAAGTGCTGCGGCATGAGGAGTGGCCGGAACTGGCCTCCAAGCGCACACTGGGAAGCCTGCTCCATGATTTCTATACCGGGGTGGAAAAGATATTTCAACGCATCGCGTTGCAGTTGGATGGCGATCTGCCGGCAGGACCTGATTGGCACATCCAGTTGTTACGCCGCATGACCACGCCGATTGACCAGGTACGTCCCGCGATGCTTGATACGGAATTGGCTCAAACTCTTGAGGAATACCTCCGTTTTCGACATGTGTTTCGGGCAGTGTATGGCTTTGAACTCAGGAAGGAGCGACTTGGAGAACTGGCTAGAGGCCTGCCACGGGTGCTGGAGATGTTAGAGGCCCAATTGGGCCGCTTCTTGGACTTTCTAGCAGCACTGGACAGGAGCACAAAGGGCCGATGAGCACAGAGAAACTCCGCCAACTCCCCAGCGTTGACCGGCTGCTCGGCGAAGAATCCGTGCAGGCCCTCGTCGCCGCCTACGGCCACCGCCAGACCGTCGAGGCGCTGCGCCAGACGCTCGATCTCGTCCGAGGCGAGGTGCGCGCCGGGGCAGATGTGCCCGACGCAACCACGATTGCCGCCCGTGCGGATGCCCTCTTGCAAGCGTGCCTGGCGCCGACGCTGCGCCCGGTCATCAACGCCACCGGCGTCATCATCCACACCAATCTGGGCCGCGCCCCGCTCTCGGCAGCCGCGCGTGCCGCGATGGAGACGGTGGCACGGGGCTACTCCACGTTGGAATACGACCTCGAAGCCGGACAGCGCGGTGAGCGCACGGTGCACGCTGAACGACTGCTGTGCAAACTGACCGGCGCCGAGAGCGCACTCGTGGTCAACAACAATGCCGGAGCCGTGCTCTTGGCACTGACCAGAATGGCGCAAGGGTGCGGCGTCGTCATCTCGCGCGGGCAACTGGTCGAGATCGGCGGGGGATTTCGCGTGCCGGAGGTGATGGCACAGAGCGGCGCAAGGCTGATCGAGGTCGGCACGACCAATCGCACCCACCTGCGCGATTATGCACGGGCGCTGGACGCCAACCCCGACGCGGCGCTCATCCTGCACGCGCACCACTCCAACTTTCGCATCGTCGGCTTTACCGCCGAGCCCACCCTGGCCGAATTGGTCGCGCTTGGGAAGGAGTACGGCGTGCCGGTGCTGGACGATTTGGGCAGCGGCGCGCTCCTGGATACGGCGCAGTTCGGCCTGATGCACGAGCCGATGGTGCAAGAGAGCATTGCAGCAGGCGTCGCCGCCGTCTGCTTCAGCGGCGATAAACTCCTGGGTGGGCCGCAGGCGGGGATCATCGTCGGCAGAGCCGAGACCGTCGAGCCGCTCAAGCGTCACCCGCTCGCCCGTGCGCTGCGCACCGATAAACTCTGCCTGGCCGCGTTGCAAGCCACGCTGCTCCACTATCTGAAGGACGAGGCCACGGAGCACATCCCCGTCTGGCGGATGATCGCCACGCCGCTGGAAGCGATCGAGCGGCGGGCACGACGCTGGCAGCGGACTCTGGCACAGGCCGGCATCCGGGCCGAGATCGCGGATGGGTGCTCGACCGTGGGCGGGGGCAGTCTCCCCGGCGAGACGCTGCCGACGCGGCTCGTCGCGCTGATGGCAGATGGCCCCGACGCGCTGGCCGCCGCCCTGCGCGCCGCCGACCCGCCGGTGCTTGCACGTATCGAAGAGGGCCGGTTGGTGCTCGACCCGCGCACGGTGCTGGCGGAGGAGGAGCGGACGCTATTGAAGGTAGTCACGGAGGCTGTCGAATGATCGTCGAGTACATCCAAATGGCGATGGAGAAAGCGCACTACGAGATCATTGACGACGAAGAGCCGTACTATGGTGAGATACCCGACCTGAAGGGTGTATGGGCCACCGGCAAGACACTGGAAGAGTGCCGCCGCAATCTGGAAGAGACCCTCGAGGGGTGGATTATCGTGCACCTACAGCAGGGGTTAGCCGTGCCACCGCTCGACGGGTTATCAATCCGCCCACCCGAACGCCTGCCCGCTTATGTCTAAACTATCGCCCGTCAAATGGCCGGAACTGGTGCGGCGGCTAAAAGCGTTGGGGTTCGAAGGGCCATTCTCCGGTGGTAAGCACCCCTATATGATCAGGGGTAACTTGGTGCTGACGATCCCGAACCCACATCGGCAAGAGATCGGCTCCGATCTTCTGACCCGCATACTGCGACAAGCCGGAATCTCGCGCCGCGAGTGGGAGCGGACAAGGTAGATGTGGCTCGTTAGACTGGCGGTGGGCAGTCCCGATTGACTCGCCGCCGACCCGCCGGTGCTTGCACGCATCGAAGAGGGCCGGTTGGTGCTCGACCCGCGCACGGTGCTGGCGGAGGAGGAGCGGACATTGCTCAGAGTTGTTACGGAGGCGACCGATGAATGAGAGAAATCAGCGAGTGGTGCAGACAGTCCAAGAGATGTTCGCCCGGTATCCCGACGAATGGATCTTTTTTGAGGTGGTAGAAGAGGATGCCAGTGGATGGCCTACCAAAGGCATCCTAATCGCCCATCACCCCGATAGGGCAGTGGTGGACCGGCTCGCCTTGCAGTCTAAAGTTCAGCACTCTGCCACTTTCTACTCCGGCCCCATCGTTGACAAAGGAAGCGAGGTGTTGCCGTGGCTGATCGCTACCCCCTCGTCGGCGTAGAGCAGGGCGTCGTTCTGGTGGCAGGGCGACTCTTTGGGCCGCAAGGAAAGACCAAAGACGTGATCCTACTGCTGGATACCGGCGCCTCGATGACCACCATCCGGGAGGTCGTGCTGGTAGAAGTGGGAGTGGACTTGGACCAATCCAGAGAGCAGCGCCGCGTAGAGACGATGGGTGGGTCGGTAGTGGAAGGCATCGTGGCTGTGCCTCGGCTCCGCATCCTTGGTCAAGAACAAACCTTACTGGATGTTATCTTCACGCGCCGGCCCTTTCCCTACCGGGTGGACGGCGTTCTGGGGCTAAACTTCTTGATGGCCTATCGTCTTTGTATAGATTTCCCCAACCGCTGGATTGAACTGGCCTGTCCATGAAGCAAACGGCGTCTAAAACTGCCATCCTCTTCGACCTCGGCGGCACACTGGCCGAGTACTATAGCCGCTCGGAGACACCCGTCGTCCTCGCCGAGGCGCTGGCCGAAGTGCAGGGGCTGCTCAGCGAACGCGGCCTCGTCGCCCGCATGCCGGAAAACGCGCCGGAACAGATGCACACACAGCGCGAGGCCGACGACTACCGCGTGCGCCCGCTCGTGGAGCGGCTGGCGCGCGTCTTTGGGCTCGATGGCCTGGATCCGTCCGGCGAACTGGCGGCGGAGATGTGTCGCCGCTTCCTGCGCCCGATCTTTGCCCGCGGGCGCTGTTACGACGATACCCTGCCCGTGCTGCGCGAACTGCGCTTGCGCGGCATCAAGACCGCCATCGTCTCCAACACCCCCTGGGGCAGCCCGGCGGCCCCCTGGCGGGAGGAACTCGCACGGCTGGGATTGAGCGGTCTCGTGGATACCGCCGTCTTTTGCACCGACGTCGGCTGGCGCAAGCCAGCGCGACAGATATTCGATTTCGCCCTGGAACGGCTGCACGCCGCGCCGCAGGAATCCCTCTTCGTGGGCGATCACCCCGTGTGGGATGTCGCCGGAGCGCGCGGGGCCGGGATGGACGCGGTGCTGATTGACCGCTACGGAGAAGCACAGAACGCAGAAGAACGGCCGATCCGGAATTTGTACCAATTGTTGGATTCACTGTAATCGGCGGAGCGCACGCTTCGCCCCAAAAGAAAGGAGCCTGTCATGTCCACCGAACCCGAAGAGATCCGCGAACTCGCGGCCATCCTGGAAAGCGACGACCTGTGGGTGCGCGGCAAAGTGTACGTCCAGTTCAAGCGTGCCCTGGAAGAGTCCGAGATGAAAATCGCGGAACTGGAACAGCGTGTCGCCCGCGCCCGCTACAAGCACGAGATCGCCCGACGCATCCACGCCAAGGCGACGGACGAGGAGACGCGCAAAGACTGGGAAATCCAGGTGATCGTCGCCCACGACATGATGGTGATGGAAGAAGCCCATCTGGAAGAGGAAACCGAGCGTGCCGACTATTGCCGCACGATGCTGGCCGAGATCGAAGCCGACCTGGGCGACAAGGCCAGGCAATACGAAGAGATCCTGGACGCCGTCGAGTGGGCCGAAGAGGCGTGGGAGGATTTCGAGGACTGGGAAGAGTGGGACGACTGGGAATTCGACAGGTGGGATGAAGACGAGGACTGGGATGAGGACGAAGATTTCGGCGGCAACGGCGGCCGGCCAGACCTGGAGTCACCGCGATGAAACGTGATCTTGACCGGCTGATGGCAGAGCGCGGACTCGACGCGCTCTGGGTCGCAGGCGCCGTCCACGGCAACCCGGCGATGTACTATATGACGGATGGCGCCGGGCTGACCCAGGGATTCGTGCTCAAAAAGCGCGACGAGGCACCGGTGCTCCTGTGCTGGCCGATGGAGCGCGAAGTCGCCGCCGCCACGGGGATGCGCACGGTCAACCTGGGCCGGTACGACTATACCGCGCTGGTGCGTGAACTGGGCGGCCAATTGCCCGCCACGGTCGAACTCTACCGTCGCATCTTCGCCGACCTGGGGGTGCGCGGCAGAGTGGGCTTTTACGGCCTGGCCGATCAGGGCCGCGCCTGGACGCTGCTGAATGCGTTGAGTGCACAACTGGAAGGAGTCCAAGTCTGCGGCGAGTACGATGTGACACTGATCGAGGCTGCCCGCGCCACCAAAGACGAGGCCGAGGCCGCACGCATCCGCGAGATCGGCCGGCGTACCTGTGCCGTCGTCGCCGCTACCGTCGAGTTCCTCAGGTCGCACCGTGTCCAGGACGAAGCACTAGTCGAAGCCGATGACCGTCCGCTGACGATCGGACGGGTGCGGGAAGAGATCGCCCGCCTCATCGCAGCACAGGGACTGGAAGACCCCGAGGGCTTTATCTTCGCCATCGGGCGCGACGCCGGCATCCCGCACAACAAGGGCCGCGCCGAAGACGCGATCACGTTGGGCAAGACCATCGTCTTTGACATCTTTCCGCGCGAGTCCGGCGGCGGCTATTTCTTCGACCTGACGCGCACCTTCTGCCTGGGCTACGCCCCGCCGGAGGTCGAACGGGTGTATCGTGACGTGCGCGAATGCCAGCAAGCCATACTCGCCGCCTACCGCGTCGGCGAGCCGGCGCGGCGCTACCAGCAAGAGACGTGCGAGTTCTTTGCCGCGCGCGGCCATCCCACCATCGCGCAAGACAGCCAGACCGAGTCCGGTTACGTGCACACCATCGGCCACGGGCTGGGGCTGGGAGTGCACGAGGAGCCGCGCTTTGCCGACGTGCCCTCCAACACCGACGTGCTCAAGCCGGGTCACGTCTTTACCTGCGAGCCGGGGCTGTATTACCCCGAGCGCGGCTTGGGCGTGCGCATCGAGGACGTGGTGTGGATTGATGACGACGGCGCGGTGCACAACCTGACCGACTTTACGAAGGAATTGGTCATCGAGGTGCGGAGATGATGGATGAGAGAGCAACTGGAGTAGTGACGGAAGCGACGGCCTTGGATCGCACCCACCTGGAACTCGACCGGGGATTACCGGAGGGCATGGGGCAACGACTGAGGGTGTACATCACACCATTGGCTGCCCAAGAGCCCGCCGTACATGAGAGCCGGGCGACATATCAAGTGGAAATCGCCGCCGAAAGTCGTCCACGCGTTCTGCTCGACCCCAGGGAGGCGATGATAACTGCCAACCGGTTCATCGTCGAGCATCTGCCCGATCGCTTCTCCGCCGGGCTGCCCAAGTTGGTGCAGTTCCCGCTTCAACCGCTCTGGCTGGTCCCCGTACATCTGACCTACCCGGGCGTGGGTGTAGTCGGAGAAGTCGGGATGGTGGCTGTGGATGGGGAGCACCCGGTAGTTGTTGGATGGACACCGCCGGAGAAGATGGAGGCCCTGGCACGCCAACTCTATGAAGAAAAGCGTGATGAAATCGAAATTGCCTTTTCGTAAACAGGAGCATCCCTACTCCTGCACGGTGGCCTGTCTACGGATGCTGTTGGCCTATCACGGTATCGAGGTGGACGAAGCAGAGTTACGTCACAGGTGCAAAACGCACGAGTTCGGTACCTACGCCGGTGATGTTGTAGAGTGTGCCCGCGCATTTGGTTTCATAGCCACTATCGAGCACCTTTCATTGGAACGTTTGCGACTGCTAACAGAACATGGCATATTCCCCATTGTCTACATCAACATGTTCCCGACGAGCCAGATACCCTACGTTCATACCGTCATCGTGGAAGCCTGTGAAGCCGATAGGCTGTTGTTGGTAGACCCTCACGTCGGGCCGTGGGAGATTCAAGCGAGCGATCTTCTGGAAGCCTGGGAGATACACGGCAACATGGCGCTCGTCCTGCAAATGGAGCAGAAATGATCCGCATCCTCGCCATCGAAACCTCGTGCGACGAGACCGCTGCCGCCGTGGTCGAGGACGGGCAGCATATTCTCTCCAACATCGTCGCCTCGCAGGTGGAACTGCACGCCCGCTATGGTGGGGTGTTCCCCGAAATCGCCTCGCGCGCTCACATCGAGGCGATTGTGCCGGTGATCGAGCAGGCGCTCAAGGACGCGCACGTCGGCTTTGGCGACCTGGATGCGGTCGCGGTCACCTACGGGCCGGGGCTGGCCGGATCGCTCCTGGTGGGTGTCAACGTCGCCAAGGGCATTGCCCTGGGACGCAATCTGCCCCTGGTAGGAGTCAATCACTTGGAGGCGCATATCTATGCACATTGGTTGGAAGGGCAACCACAAGGGTTGCCCCAACAAGGGCAACCACAAGGGTCGCCCCAACAAGGGCAACCACGAGGGTTGCCCCTGCTCGCCCTCATCGTCTCAGGCGGGCACACGGAGTTGATCCTGATGCACGATCACGGGCGGTACGAATATTTGGGGGGGACGCTCGACGATGCGGCGGGCGAGGCGTTCGACAAGGTCGGGCGGCTGTTGGGGCTGCCCTACCCCGGCGGGCCGGCGGTGCAAAAGGCGGCCGAGGGTGGCAACCCCGATGCTTTCCATTTCCCACGCGCCTGGTTGGAAGAGAGTTACGATTTCAGTTTCAGCGGGCTCAAGACCGCCGCGCTGCGCGCGCTGGAGAAATACAGCACCCCGCCCAAGGGCCGTTTGCTTGCCGACCTCGCTGCCAGTTTCCAGGCCGCGGTGGTGGACGTGCTGGCGACCAAGACGGTGCAGGCGGCGGAAGACTTGGGCGCGACGGCTATCCTGCTCTGTGGGGGCGTTTCGGCGAACGCGGCGCTACGTGCAACGACCGCCAAGCGCGCCAAGGTGCCGGTCGATTACCCGCCCCCGGCGCTGTGCACCGACAACGCCGCGATGGTCGGCGCATGCGGCTACTACCGCTTCATCGCAGGCGAGCGCGCAGGATGGGATCTCGACGTCGTGCCGGGGTTGAGGCTGGTGTAGTATGAGGCCATTCGATCTTCCACGCAACGCGCTTCGGACAACCCATAACCTGCTATGTTCACTGCGCCGCGGGGGATTCGAGTGCATCGTCCTGCCCATTCGCGGCGCCTACCCGGAGCGCACGGTCTGGCGTGAGCCGCTGCCCTTTCCGTTCAACCGGCTGCCGCTCTTTCCCCACGAGATCAGCCTCGAAGACATGCAGGCGGTCCTGCGGGCGCTCGGCGGCGACCGGCGCGTGCGGAACGTGGTGTTGCGCTTTGACACGCTGCGCACCGAACCCGCTGCGCTTTACAGCCTGCGCCGGCAGTTTGGTGCCCTGCGTGCCCAGGGTAAGCGCCTCGTCGCGTGGCTTCCCGGCGCCGACACCTGGGATTGTTACCTGGCCTCGGCCTGTGATGAGATCATATTGCCGCCGGCCGGTCGTGTCTTTGCGCTGGGCCTTCGCGCCGAAGCCATGTTCCTCAAGGACGCGCTTGCCCTGGCGGGCATCGAAGCCGATTTCGAGGCCATCGCCGAGTACAAGACCACACCCGACACCTTCCGCCGCTCGACGATGAGCGAGCCGCACCGCGAGATGCTGAGCGCCATCCTCGACTCGTACTTCGAAGAGATCGTCTCTGCCATCGCGCAGGGCCGCCGCCTGGAGCCGACACGCGTGCGCGAATTGATCGACCGCATGCCGCTCCTGCCCGCCGAAGCGGTCGAGGTGGGGCTGGCCGACGCGGTGCTCTACGAGGACGAGTTGGCAGTGCACCTTGGCGGGCTGGGCAACCCGCCCTACGATCTGTGCACCTGGCAAGACGCTTCCCGCTGGCTGCGATGGCCGGTCGAATGGAGTACCCGCCAGATCATCGGCGTGGTATCGCTGGAAGGGGTGATCGTGCCGGGGCGTAGCCGTCGCGTGCCGCTGCCGGTGCCGCTCCCCATCGTCGAGGCGCAGGCCGGGGCAGAGACGATCGTGCAGACGTTGCGCCAGGCCGAAGCCGACTCGCGCATCGCGGCGGTCATCCTGTATATGGATTCACCCGGCGGCGGGGCGCTGGCTGCGGACCTGATTGGGCGGGAAGTGCGTCGGCTGCGCGAGCGCAAGCCCGTGATCGCGCTACTTGGCGGGCAGGCCGCCTCTGGCGGCTACTATGTCGCGGCGCAGGCCTCGCGCATCGTCGCCCGCCCGACAACCCTCACCGGTTCCATCGGCATCTGGGGCGGCAAGATCATCCTGGCGGGACTGTACCGAAAACTGGGCATAAACCGCGAGGCAGTACAGCGTGGCGCGATGGCCGACCTTTACTCGGAGATGGCGCCGTTTAGCGAAGAGGAGCGGGCTCGCGTGCGCCGTGACATGGGCGAGTTCTACGCCCGCTTCAAGACGATCGTGGCCGAAGAGCGCGGCATGAGCGAGGCGCAGGTGGAAGAGATCGCCCGCGGACGGGTATGGACGGGTGCCCAGGCACGCGAGATCGGACTGGTGGACGAACTGGGCGATTTCGAGACTGCCCTGACGCTGGCGAAGGAACTGGCCGGTCTGGATCCGGAGCGCGACTATACCGTGCTGCCGGTCTTGCCGCCGCGCCGTGAACTCTTGCCGACTCCCCTCCCTCTAGAAAAGACCGGGGATGGGGGTCTACCGGCATTATTCGACGCGCTACGCGGTCTCGCCCGTGAGCGTATATGGGCACTGGCGCCGTGGAGCGTGCACATCCGTGGATAGGAGAGACTCGATGAGTGAGCCCGAGAACATCCGGCGTTGGGGCGCTTCGGTCAAACGCACCGTCGTCGTGATCATCCTGGTGCTGCTGGCGTTGGTCATCTACCGCTTTCGCGCCGTCCTCCCGCCGCTGATCATCGCGTTCCTGATCGCCTTCATCCTCGATCCGATCGTGGATTTTCTCACCGCCCGGCTGCGCATGGCGCGGACCTTGGCTACGGTGATCACGTTCCTCGTTCTAATCCTACTGGGATTGGGCGTGATGGCCGCGCCGGTGACGGCAGTGCCCTCCATCCAACGCACCGTGCGCTCCATCCAGTTCGACTTTCGCGGCCTCATCAACGACATCGGCGACTTTTTCTCGCAACCCCTAGAGATCGCGGGATACGCCGTTGACCTGAGCGCTGCCTATCGAGACCTGATCGCGATGCTGCGTTCTTTCGTCACATCGGTAGCAAAAGGGACGATCAACGTCGTGTTCACCATCGCCTCCGGTGCGGTCTGGCTGGTCTTTATCCTGATGGCCGCTTTCTACCTGGTCAAGGATGCGGAGCGCATCGTCGAGGGACTGGACAATCTGGCCCCGCCGGGTTACCGCGAAGACGTCGTGCGGCTGCGCCACCAGATTACGGCGGTTTGGGACGCCTTCCTGCGCGGTCAATTGCTGCTGGGCCTCTCCATGGCGATCCTGACCACTGTGGCCTGCTTTGCCGTCGGCCTACCCTACGCCTGGGCGTTGGGCCTGCTCGCGGGCGTGATGGAACTCTTGCCCAACATCGGCCCGGTCATCGCGGCAATCCCCGCAATCCTGCTGGCCCTTTTCCAGGGCTCCCACCACTTGCCATTGAACAACTTTTGGTTTGCGGTGCTGGTCGCCGGGTTGTACGTCATCATTCAGCAGATCGAAAACCAAGTGTTGGTGCCGCGCATCATGGGCCGCAGCCTCAAGTTGCACCCGCTGGCCGTGCTGATCGCCATCATTGTCGGCGGCAACATGGGCGGCATTCTGGGCATTCTACTCGCCGCGCCGACGTTGGCGACACTTCGAGTCCTGGGCCGCTATACCTTCAGCCGCCTCTACGACCGTGACCCGTTTGCCGAGATCACGGAGACGAGGCCGTCCAAGCCCGGTTGGTTCAAACGCGCATACGCAGCACTCCGGCGCCGCTTGAGGCCAAAGAAGGTGCCAGATGCCCAAGATTGACGTCTATACCACGTTCGGTTATAATAACGCACGCTGGTACAGGGACAATCCAAGCACGACATGAAGTAAACGATGAAACTTCACGGGTACGTGCGAGCGGCACTCAAATGGCTGACCCCCGGTATGGGGGTCAAACGTTGGCTATTGCTGTTGACATGCGGCATTGCGCTTCTGAGTCTGAGCCTCGGTTCTCTGTTGCGACAACTGTACCCTGTACCGACCTTTTTCTACTACGCAACTTTGCAGTTCATCCCGCGTGGCCTGCGAGCCGGACTACTCGGACTGGCGGGTGCGGCCGCAGTGATATTCGCCTTAACCCGCCTCAACCGGACATTGTTGCGACCCTTCGTGGACGCCGACCTGGAGACGGTGGCCAATGCGGTGTATCATTACCGCCGGCGCGGGCGGGGACCAAAAGTGGTCGCCATCGGTGGCGGTCACGGCCTCTCCGTGCTCCTGCGTGGGCTCAAGCGTTACACATCCAATATCACCGCCATCGTGACCGTCGCCGATGATGGCGGCAGTTCAGGGCGCTTGCGACGCGAACTTGGAGTACTGCCACCGGGGGACATGCGCAATTGCATCGCGGCGCTGGCCGACGACGAAGCGCTGATGACCCAGTTGTTCCAGTATCGCTTTGGGAACGGCGGCGGACTCGACGGCCATAATTTCGGCAATCTGTTCATCACCGCGATGGCCGAGGTGACCGGCAGTTGCGAGCGGGCGATTCTAGAGTCGGGACGGGTGTTGGCGATCCAGGGGCGTGTGGTGCCCAGCACGCTGCACGACGTCACGCTGATGGCCGACCTGCGGGACGAGGCCAACGGCCTGAGCCGGGTAAGCGGTGAATCGCGCATCCCCCAAGTCAGCGGGCAGATCGAACGGGTCTATCTGGAGCCGGATGATGCACCTGCCTACCCGGGCGCCGTGCGGGCGTTGCTGGAAGCCGACTTGATCGTGGCCGGCCCCGGCAGCCTCTACACCAGTGTACTACCCAACCTGCTCGTGCCGGATATAGCCCGGGCAGTCGCCGCCAGCCGGGCGCTCAAAGTGTACGTATGCAACGTCGCCACGCAGCGCGGCGAGACGGAGGGGTACACGGCAGGCGATCACGTTGCAGCGTTAGAGGCTCATGCAGGACGCGGCGTCTTTCAGATCGTGCTGGCCAACGATAATCTGAAGATGAGCCCGGCCGATACCGAATTGACGCAGCCCCGCTTTCCTCCCGACGCGAGTTATCGGGTAGAGACTGCCGACCTGATCGATCCCGTCCACCCGAGACAACACGACGGCAACAAACTGGCACGGGCATTGATCCGGCTGCTCGAAGAACGGTGAGCGCTTTCCGGTCAACTTGGAGCGAGGTAGCCGGTCATGCCGAGACGAGAAGAGGTGTGCCATGGCAATCATCGCGATGTTCTACGGGATTATTGTCTCGATGTACTATTTCGACAGGCGGCGGCATCACACACCGCACATTCACGTCAAGTACCAGGAACAGGAGGCCGTGATCGCCATACCAGGCGGCGAGGTATTGGAGGGTGAACTAAAGCCCAACAAATTGAAGTTGGTTCAAGCGTGGATTGAGATACACCAGGAAGAGTTGATGGCCGATTGGGAGCTTGCCAGCCGGGGTGAAAGCGTGTTCAAGATTGACCCCTTGAAGTAGGAATGAGCGAGATGAATCCCAGAGTGAAAGCGGTCAAGCCCAACCCTGATTATACGCTCACCTTGCTTTTTACCAACGACGAAGTCAGGCTGTTTGACGTCAAGCCCTACCTGGACCTCGGCATCTTTACCGAACTGAAGGATTTGAGCCTGTTCAACACAGTCAGGCCTTTCTTGGGAAGCATTCAATGGCAGAATGGTCAAGACTTCTGCCCGGACACGTTATACCTAGACAGTGTGCCCTGTGCGGATTCGGTGGAGCAGTGGCAGGAGCAAGATCAGACCATAGACAGAGCGAGGTGGAGGTTCTCCGATTCAGCGCTCCCGGCCGACATCCCATGAACGCCGCCTCCGGCAGACTGGTTACGGCCAGAGGCTGCGCTTATTGGTATTGCCCTCAACTATCACAACCGCGAAGATTTTTGTAGACGCGAAGTGATGGAATGGCCCCGGTAGGGGCGGGGTGACCCCGCCCCTACACCGGCGGTTTGGCACGCAAGATTTTTGGGACACGGATTTCACGGATAAACACGGATGAGTTTTTATTTTTCAATCCGTGAGAATCCGTGTTTATCCGTGTCCGGCAAATTGGTTGTGGAGACCGCGCTATGAGAGGAGTGCGTATCACCCAATTCTTCGTGTACGCGATCATCGGACCGGGCATGCTGATGCTGATCGGACAGGCGGCCTGGATACTCGCGCGTTGACCAACGTCTGCCCGCATCAGCCCGTATGTACATCGAAGCCACGGTACAAAAACCATAAGTGATGAAAGGAGCAAAGAACAATGGCAGTAAAAGTCGGTATCAATGGATTTGGCCGTATCGGCCGGCAGGTGTTCAAGGCGATTCGGGACTATTATCCCGACACGCTGGAGGTCGTAGCGTTCAACGACATCGGCGACCTGAAGACGATGGCACACCTGCTCAAGTACGACTCCAACTATGGCCGCTTCGACGGCACAATCGAGGTGAAGGACGGCGCCCTGGTGGTGGATGGCAAACCCCTCAAGGTGTTCAAAGAGACCGACCCGGGCAATATCCCCTGGGCCGACCTGGGGGTCGAGATCGTCGTCGAGTCCACCGGCCTGTTCACCGTCAAGAAGGACGGCGTGGACAAGAAGGGGCGCCAGACGAAAGGCGCCGAGAACCACATCACCAGGGGCGGCGCCAAAAAGGTCATCATCTCCGCCCCGGCTCAGGATGAGGATATTACGATCGTCATGGGCGTGAACGACGACCAGTACGATCCGGCCAAGCATCACGTCATCTCCAACGCATCCTGCACCACCAACTGTCTCGCCCCAGCGGCCAAGGTCGTGCACGACAAGTTCAAGATTATGCGCGGCCTGATGGTCACCATCCACGCCTATACGAACGATCAGCGCATCCTCGATTTGCCGCACAGCGACCTGCGTCGCGCCCGCGCCGCCGCCCTGAGCATCATCCCCACCACCACCGGCGCGGCCAAGGCCGTCGCCCTGGTCATCCCCGACCTCAAGGGCAAGTTCGACGGTTACGCGCTGCGCGTTCCCACTCCCACCGTCTCGGTAGTGGACTTTACCGCGCAGATCGAAATCCCCACCACCACTGAGGAACTGCGCCAGGCGTTCCGCGACGCCGCTGCCGGCCCCCTGAAGGGCATCCTGGCCGCGGTGGACGAGCCGCTGGTGAGCATTGACTTCAAGGGCGATCCGCACAGTTCCTGCGTGGACCTGCCGTTCACGATGGTGCTGGGCAAGGACAAGAGCGACTTTATCAAGGTCGTCGCCTGGTATGATAACGAGTGGGGTTACTCGGTGCGTACCGCCGATCTGGCAAATTTGATCGCGAGTAAACTGTAGGATTAGGATTGGGTTTAGGGGACCGGGACAAGTCCCGGTCCCCTAATCGCCGATTCCTGACGGATGAGGGCGTAGTGACAGAGAACGGCACCCAGACCTGGCCGGTAGTGCGCCTGAACGGCACCGAATTGCAGGCCAGGAGCGAGACGCACTATCTCAAGTTGTTGGCCTTGCAACGTTTCCTGGCGGCGCTGCTCAACAGCCCGGTGCGGGAACATGTCGCCAAAGTTGTGCTCTTTGGCAGCGTCGCCTGGGGCGACCCACAGCCGGATAGTGATGTGGACGTGTTGGTCATCGGATTGCAGGACCTAAAGGAATTGGGCACCCAATGCGCCGATCTGGCCTATAAGGCCATGTTGGAGACGGGCGAGTTCCTCCAGCCGATCGTGTATAGCCTGAGCAGGTGGCAAATACCGGATAGCGATTTCGTAACAGAAGTCATGCGCAGTGGAAAGGGAGTATATGAAATGGCCCCCGAGACCTTGCAACACCGTACAGCACAGAACCTGTATTTTCTGGCCGGTGAACACCTGCGGGTAGCAGAGAAACTCTTGGCCGACGGGGAATGGCGCGTGACGGTAGACATTGCCTACAATGCAGCGGAACTGTGCGCCAAAGCATTCCTGGTCGGCAAGTTGGAACGGATGCCCACACAGCATGGCAGCGTCGTCCAAAAGTTTAGCCAACTGTATATCCTCCAGGAACAACGCTTTTCCCACTCCCTGGGACGTCGTCTCAACACCGCTCTCCGTTGTCGTCACGATGCTCGCTATGTATATGAGGCCACCATTACCGAGGAAATGGCGCGAGAAACGGTCAGTCTGGCCCGTGAAATGCACGAGTATTTGCGACAGTACTTAATCGAGGAGACAGATGACGATGAACAAGAAAACAATCCGTGACATAGACCTGAAAGGCAAGCGTGTGCTGATGCGCGTGGACTATAATGTGCCGATCCAAAACGGCGTCATCAGCGACGACAAGCGCATCAAGGCAACTCTGCCCACTATCCAGTACATCCTGGATCGAGGCGCGGCGCTGATCCTGATGTCGCACCTGGGCAGGCCAGCCGGCACAGGGTACGAGGCCGAGTTCAGCCTCAAGCCGGTGGCCGAGCGACTGAGCGAACTCTTGGGCAAGCCGGTACAGTTCGCGCCCGACTGCATCGGGCCGGAGGTGGAGCAGATGGCCGCTGCCCTCAAGCCCGGCGAGGTGATGCTGCTGGAAAACGTGCGCTTTTACAAGGCCGAGACCAAGAACGACCCGGAAATCTCGCAGAAACTGGCGAAACTGGGCGAGGTTTTCGTCAACGACGCCTTCGGTACCGCGCACCGGGCACAGTCCTCGACCGAGGGCGTGGCGCACTATCTCCCCGCCGTAGCCGGCTTTTTGATGGAGAAGGAGATCGAGTTCTTGAGCAAGGCCACCGAGAATCCGGAGCGCCCCTATGTCGCTATCCTCGGCGGCGCCAAGATTTCGGATAAAGTCGGAGTCATCGAGAACCTGCTCAAGAAATGCGATCGGCTGCTGATCGGCGGCGGGATGGCGAACACCTTCTTCAAGGCGATGGGCTATGACACAGGCGACAGCCTGGTCGAAGACGAGGCCGTGCCGACGGCCAAGTCGCTCCTCGAAAGCGGGGGCAGCCGCCTGGTCCTGCCGGTAGACGTGGTCATCGCCGACGCCTTCGACAACGAGGCCAACACCCGCGTCGTAGCGCCTAACGAGGTGCCTGCCGGTTGGCGCATCCTCGACATCGGCCCCAAGACGGTGGACACCTTCAAGTCGGCATTGGAGGGCGCCAAGACCGTGGCCTGGAACGGGCCGATGGGTGTGTTCGAGATGCCCAAGTTCGCCGAGGGTACCTTCGCCATCGCTCGCGTGCTGGCCGAGTTGGGTGCCACGACCATCATCGGCGGCGGCGATTCCGCCTCGGCGGTCAAGAAAGCCGGTGTGGCCGACAAGATGAGCCATGTCTCCACCGGCGGCGGGGCCAGCCTCGAGTTCCTCGAAGGCAAGGTCCTGCCCGGGGTGGCGGCGCTGCAAGACAAGTGACGACCTTCCCGCAAGGTCACCACCTTTCGGGAAGGTGACCTCTGACCGAGGAGAGATATGCGTACACCGTTCATCGCCGGAAACTGGAAGATGTTCAAGACCATCGAGGAGGCGGTGGCGCTCGTCCGCGAACTGCGCACCGCCCTGGATGGACTGGAGGGCTGCGACGTGGCCGTCTGCCCGCCCTTCACGGCACTGGCCGCCGTCAAAGAGGCGCTCGTCGGCTCGACCATCGGGCTGGGCGCACAGAACGTGCACTGGGAAAAACAGGGCGCTTTTACCGGCGAAGTCAGTCCTCTGATGCTGCAGGGCCTGTGCGCGTACGTCATCATCGGCCATTCGGAGCGTCGTCAACACTTTGGCGAGACCGATGAGATGGTGAACAAGAAACTGCGCGCGGCGTTAGCGCATGGGCTCAAGCCCATCCTCTGTGTAGGCGAGAGCCTCGAACAGAATCGGGCCGGAGAGACCGAAGCATTCGTCGGTGGGCAGGTACGCGCTGACCTGGCGGGCATCAGCGCCGAGCAGGTTCGCCTCATCACCATCGCCTACGAACCGATCTGGGCCATCGGCACCGGCCTGGCCGCCACCGGGGACGACGCGAACCGGATCATCGGTGGGACGGTGCGTGGCACGCTCGCCGCGCTCTACGGCGACGCCGTGGCCCAGGCGATCCGCATCCAGTACGGCGGCAGCGTCAAGCCCGACAACATCGCCGAGTTCATGGTGCAACCGGAGATTGACGGCGCGTTGGTGGGTGGGGCCAGTCTGAAGGCCGCCGATTTTGTGGCGATTGTGCGGGAGTCGTGGCAGGCTAAACAGAGCAGGTAGACAAGTAGACAAGGACACAAGGGCCTTGTCTACTTGCATCCTCGTATACTCCAATGAGCGGGGTTTCGTTCCTCTGGCTCGCTGCGGCGCTGGCAGCACTGCTGCTGATCGAACGCTGGATTCACCGTCACTTGCAGGGCATCATGCTGCTCGCCACCGGCGATCCCGAAATCACCGTGGTGCTGTACGCGCTGCCGCTTCTGCCGGGTATCCTCCTGCACGAGTTGAGCCACGCGCTCGCGGCGATCCTCCTGGGCGTGCGGATCGGGCGCATTTCCATTCACCCCCGGCTCTCCGGACAGCGCGTCCAGTTGGGCTTTATCCCCGTCGAAAAAACCGATGCGGTGCGGGCCAGTCTCATAGGGCTGGCCCCTCTGCTTACCGGCAGCCTCGTCATTCTGCTGATCGGCTACGGCATCTTTGGCATCGGAGCGATGGAAACGGCGCTGGCGACGCAAGATTGGGCCGCGCTCCCAAAGTGGCTAGCGGGGCTCCCGCAGGCGCGTGATGCCTGGCTCTGGGCCTATGCGATCTTTGCCGTGAGCAACACGATGCTGCCCAGCCGCGCCGACCGGCAGGCATGGATGCCGGTGCTGCTCTTCCTGCTATTGGTCGGCGTGATCGTCGGGGTGGCCGGTTGGGGGCCGGCACTGCTATGCGGCCTGTCCGCGCCGCTCGGCACCGCGCTCCGTTGGCTGGCGGTGACCTGCACGCTCACCCTGACCGTTGACCTGGTGTTCGCGCTGCCGATCACCCTGGCAGAGCGATTCCTCGAGCGAGTGAGGGGATATCGAGTGGATTATCAGTCATAGACTGTCAGACCAACCGCGCCGCCTGCCCACGGCGGCACCGGGGCGCCTCATAACTTGGGGGAGAGGCGCCGCCTTTATCACGAATGACACGAATAGACAAATCTCACGAATATCTTCATTCCAGGCACGATTCGTGCCATTCGTCCATTCGTGCGATTCGTGATTCAACATGTCGGGTAGTGAATCAAGTTTCACGCCGGCGCGAAAGCCACGCCAGTATGCCGAGCACTACCACCCCGATCGCCCCCAGCGCCAGCAATTTGTACACGCGCGAGGAAACCGCCAGCGCCAGCGCCCCGAAAAGCGCACAAAAGCCCCAATAGGCGAGCACGATCGTGCGCTGCGATAGCCCTCGATCGAGCAGGCGGTAGTGAAGGTGTCCCCGGTCGCCCATGCCGGGGGAACGACCGCGGCGCACGCGGTCAACGATCTGCCAGGCTACGTCTACGATGGGCAAGCCCATCACCAGCAACACCGTGGCGACGCGCCCGCCGGCGATGAGCCCCAACGCGCCCAGCGTATAACCCAAAAAGAATGCACCAGCGCTCCCCAAAAAGACGCGTGCCGGGGCAACGTTGTAGGGTAAAAAGCCCAGCAACGCCCCCAGAAGCGCCAGCGGCAGTAGAGCAATACTCGGCTGCCCTACCCGGTGCATGTGGATGATCAGCACGGCGCAGAGGATTGCCCCTACCCCGCCTGCCAGCCCATCCAATCCATCCAGCCAGTTGACCGTGTTGATCATCCCGACCACCCACAGGATTGTCAGCGGGACATAGACCAACGGGCCCCAGGGATAGGCGCTCAACGCCACGAGGCCGAAGAAGGGCAGGGTAAACCGTTCCAGCCACAGCAACGTGGCGAGGGCGATCAACGCGAGGGCGAACTGGCAGGCCAGTTGCGGCCACGGCGGCAGATCGAATCGGTCATCCACCAGCCCGAAAAGGAACGCGCCCAACCCACCGAGCAAGAGGCCATACAGGCGAGTCAGATCGTCGGGGAGGTAGTCGGCAGTGAGGAACCCGCGCCACGCTGCGACGCCGACCGCAGCGATGAACGCGGCGAACAATCCCACTCCGCCCAAACGCGACACCTCACCTTGATGCAGCCGACGCCCGCCGGGGCGGGCCACGATGCCCCAGCGCCGCCCCAGGTGGCGGGCGAGTGGGGTGAGCAAAAGCGCGACGATGAACGCAGTCGCGCACACGAGCGCAGATTGACTCAACGCGCCTCACACTCCTCATAGACCGGCAGGCTCACGGTGAACGTGGCGCCTCTGCCTTGCCGGCTCTGAACGCTCACCCGGCCGCCGTACGCCTCGACGATCTCCTTGACCAGCGCCAATCCCAAACCCACACCACCCTGACGCCGGTGCGTGCCCCTTCGCACCTGATAGAAGCGCTCAAAGATGCGCTCTTGCTGATCGGGTGGGATGCCAATCCCCGTATCACTCACCTCCACCACGACCTCGTTCTCATGCGGGCGCACGCGCACGGTGATCGCGCCGCCGGCCGGCGTGAACTTGATCGCATTGGCGACCAGGTTATCCAGCACACGTCGCAGATAGATCGGATTGCCTTTCACCGGCGGAGCAGGGACCATGTCTGCATGGATGACCAGGCCGGCACGGCCGGCTTCGACCCGAAAATCCTCCACAATGGACCCGGCCAACTCGCTCAACGACACCGGCTGCGGCTCGGGTGGATTGGCTTCGGTTTCCAGGATAAGCATGATATCCTCAACCATGTCGCTCAACATCCGCACGCGGCGCGCGATAACCGAGACGGCCTGTTGTTGCTCGGGCGATAGTGCGCCCAGTTCACCCGAGTCCAACACCTCGGCGTAACCGCGCACGATGGTCATCGGCGAACGCAACTCGTGGGATAGGTTCTCGATGAACTCGCTCTTGAGCCGATCCAATTGCTGCAACTGGGCGACCGCAGCCGCTAACTCCTCGGCCTGGCGATTCACCTTCTGATATAAGCGGGCATTTTCGACGGAAATGGCCGCATGCTGCCCCAGGAGATGGAACAGGCGCACCTCCTCCCGATTATAGACCCAACCCGACAACCGGGGGCCCAGGCTGTATAGTCCCACCAGTTCGGCACCGACGATCAGCGGGATGCACAGTTCGACGCCATGTTGCTCAAGAAAAACCGTGGCTTCGGCAGGCAATTGTTCAGGAGGCTGCAAGCGCATAACAGGGACACCCAGGCCACGTACAAAGACGACCAAAGGATGATCTGCCGGCAGGTCACAGCCGCTACCCCGATCGCCGGCCTGGACCAGGCATCCGCCCGCCGCATCCAGCACGTGCAGTGTGGCAAAGGCGATCTGCAACCGCCGGGGCAATTCCACCGTCAACAGGTCCGCCAACTGGCCGGGGACGATGCAGGTCGCCAGCCGCGCGCTCATCTCCGGCAAAAGCAGTTGGTAATCCAGCCTGGTGCGGTAGAAAGCGCGATCGATCACGGCCTGCACGCGTCGGCGCAGAGGAGCAAAAGCCAGTGCCACGCTCAACGTGGCAAGAAACACCACCAGGGTCTCGTTCTGCCGATGTACAAACACCTGGATGCCCAGGGTCAGCAAACGGACCAGGAGCAAGTAAAAGCCCACTAGCAGCACTGTCAGCGTGCCGTAGACCAGGCTGCGATTGGTGATGAGTTCGATGTCGAACAGGCGATAGCGCAGGACGGCGAAGGTAAACGCGAGACCCAGGAGGACGAACAGAGCCATGGCCCACGTGTGGGGGAATGGAGAGCGGCCCGTCAACAACAGCGGTATGACGTACATGGGTATCAACACGCCCGCCCCAGCGCCGCCGCTCCAGAGGATCCAGCGGATCTGGGCGCGGGTTACCGGGTCCTGAGCGCGACGCATCGAACGGATACACGCGCTCAAGGCCAGGCCGACCTGCACCAGGGTCAGTATCCACGAAGCGTTGCTACCGGCCCATATAGAAGCCCTGCGGCTCGGGGATAGCGCCATCGCTCCGGCTATTGCCAGCGGGTGTACGCCGTAGAGGGCCAACGGCGTCAGGCGCGGGAAGCGTTCGACGAGCGGGTGAGTGAGCGGGAACACGAGAGTGAAATAGCACCCTGTCGCCACGCATAGGCTGAACATCATGTGCTCGTAGGCTATGTGCAGCCAGAAGGGCCAGCGCCACGGCAGCGCAGCGAATTGCAGATTGTAGGCATCACCCCAGTACTGCAGCGCCATCAGGATACAGAAGAGCATCAGCACCTGGGCTGCCCTATCCTGCGGACGCTTCCAGAATATCAAGGCGCCAAGAGAGAGAAAGATGAGACCGCCTATCAGTTGGAGGGCCCAGTGGGAGAGGATGGAGTGCAGGGGAACCGGGGCCAACGCGATCTGCAAGGTCAGCAATCGTTCTCCACGCAGGATCTGATAGGCGACGACTCCGCCGATGCGCCATTCCGGCCCACGGGGCGCGCCGGCCAGCCACTCGTCCGGTGTATAGCCACCGGCGCGTACGATCACGTCGCCCGCCTGCAGGCCTCCAGGACGCTCCTCGAGCAGCCTCTGGACACGAAAGCCCTGCGCGGTGAAACTCGCCAGGTCGCCGGTCGCCCCATCCGCCGGCAGCCAGGCGTAGAGCACCGCCAACCCCAGAGCGATCGCGGCGCCGACAACCCATACACCGCGCCAAAACCAGAGCGAGGCTTTAGGCCACGCATTCATGTCCTGCGTGCTACCCACCACGAGCCGAAGCGATACCCCATCCAGGCCCACAGGATACCACCAAGTGGATCCACGAGGTTATGCTGGCGGACAAACAGGGTCGAGAGGAGAACCAACACGGCTATTGCTGCCCAGACCATGCGCAAACGCGGACGCCAATTCCACCAGAAAAAGACGAGCAACATCGTGGTATAGGCATGGCTGCTGGGGAAAGCGTTGTGTAAGCGATCATTGCTGTAAAGAAAACGTACTAACTCGACCGACCAACTGCGATGCTCCGGAACAGGAGGACGTTCCACGTAGGTTGGGAAAAGCACATAGACCAGGTAACTGCTGAGCATCGTCGCGAGCGCGCCGGTCACAAACGCCCGATACCGTACCCCGTCCATTTTCCACGCTGCCCAGATGAAGCAGACCCACCACCAGACGAGGCTCAACAAGTAAGGCCACACCCAAACCGGCCAGAAGGGGATCCAGGCATCCAGCGGTGTGTACAGGACCACCCCACCTCGTACCAGACGGTTGATGGGAACGTATAGCAACTGGGCCGCGAACAGGGCGATCAGCCTGACCAGGCGCGCTCTTGGTGTCATCGTCGGCTACCCGGTGCCAAAGAGCCGATCACCGGCATTCCCCAGCCCCGGCACGATCAACCCGGCCTCGTTCAGTTGCTCGTCCACGGCGGCCAGATAGAGCGGCACTTCGGGGTGGGCTGTGGTCAGGCGACGCACGCCCTCGGCAGCGGCGATGACGCCGACGAATTTGATGCGCTTGGCTCCCCACTGCTTGAGAATATCCACCGCCATGACCGCCGAGCGGCCGGTCGCCAACATCGGGTCGAGCACCAGATACACGTCCGCCGTGGGGCTGGTCGGCAACCGCCGGTAGTACTCGATCGGCTCCAGCGTGCGTTGGTCGCGCTGCAGGCCGATGTGCCAGACCTCGGCTGCGGGGAACAAGTACCAGATTCCCTCGACCATCCCCAGCCCGGCGCGCAGGATGGGCACCAGCCCGATCCGCTCACGCAGCCGTCGCCCGCCGGCCTGGCCCAACGGCGTCGTCACCATGACCTCTTCCGTTTCCAGGTCGGCAGTGGCCTCGTAAGCGATCAGCGTCGCGATCTCGCGCAGCAGTTCGCGGAACTTTTTGGGCTCGGTGCCTTGATCGCGCAGCAGCGCCATCTTGTGCTGCACCAATGGGTGTGATGAAATGTGTACCGCCATCCTTCATCTCCGTGCTACGTATTCCGTTCTTATGCCCTCCCGCGCTCCGGCCAAAAGCCCGTCGCCAGTATACACTCTCTACCCCCGCTTGTCAAAAGCCATTTTCCCAGCGGCACTTTTGTTGTATAATCACCCCCAGAATGAGCGACCGTATTCTCTCAGCGCAACCACAAGAAGAGGAAATCGCGCTCGACCCGGCGTTGCGTCCCAAACGGCTGGCGGACCTGATCGGGCAGGACCGCGTACGCGAGAACCTCGCCATACTGATCGAGGCCGCCAAGAGGCGTAACGAGGCGCTTGACCACGTGCTCTTGTACGGCCCGCCGGGGTTGGGGAAAACCACGCTGGCTCACATAGCGGCCAACGAGATGGAAGCGCCGATCAAGGTGACCTCCGGCCCGGCCATCGAGCGCGCCGGCGACCTTGCCGCCATTCTGAGCAATCTACGCGAGAAAGAAGTGCTCTTTATTGACGAAGTGCACCGCCTGGGCCGCGCTGTTGAAGAGATCCTCTACCCGGCGATGGAGGATTTCGCGTTGGACTTTGTCATCGGCAAAGGGCCCAGCGCCCGCTCGATCCGCCTCAAACTACCGCGCTTTACTGTGATCGGGGCCACCACGCGCCTGGCGCTCCTCACGGCCCCCCTACGTGCACGTTTTGGTGTGACCTACCGTGTGGACTATTACGACCAAGAGGCATTGGAGGCCATTGTGCGCCGGGCTGCCTGGGTGCTCAAAGTAGATATTGACGATGCCGGCGTGGCCGAGATCGCCCGGCGCGGGCGAGGCACGCCGCGTGTGGCGCTGCGCCTGCTGCGACGTGTGCGCGACTATGCCCAGGTGCGTGCCGATGGGCTTGTAACCGCAGAGGTAGCGCGTGAGGCGCTGGGGTTGCTCGACGTGGATGAACGTGGTCTGGATGACCTCGATCGGCGTGTGCTGCGCACGATCATCGAGAAATTCGGTGGCGGCCCGGTGGGGCTAGAGACCGTCGCGGCGGCAGTGAGCGAGGAAGCAGATACTATTATGGACGTGGTCGAGCCCTACCTCCTGCAATTGGGCTTCCTCGACCGCACCCCCCGTGGGCGGGTTGCCACTCAGCACGCTTACGAACACCTGGGCGTGCCATATCAAAAGCCAGAACAGATGGCGCTGTTGTAGAGCGTATCGCGGGAGGCCATGAGAAGATGCCAACTGGCCGAAGCGGGTGTTCTGGTCGTCCACAAGGAATACCAGGGTGTTGGACACGGCTTCAACCTGACCAGAGAAAACCCATCGGCCGCTCTCGACTCCTGGCAACTCATGATCCGTGAACTGAATCGCGCGTTCAGAGATGTGACTACTCAACCTGGCGGTTGAGCATAGTACCCTACAAGCCTACACTGCATGGATCGCTCGCCGAGAGAATATGGAAGACCTTGTCGGTACGAAACTAGGTGAATACGAGATTGTCGAGCATATCGGGCACGGGGCGGTGGCCGACGTGTACAAGGCTTACCAGCGCAAACTCAACCGCTACGTGGCGATCAAGGTGCTTTCGCCGATATTCGCCGAGGAGCCGACGTTCCGCGAACGCTTCACCCGCGAGGCACGCGCCATTGCCCAACTTGACCATCCCAACATCTTGCCCGTCTATGACTTTGACCAGCAGGACGACCTGGTCTACATCGTAATGCAGTATGTTGACACGGGTTCACTGGCGGATCTGATGGGCCAGCCGCTGCCACTCGATTTCGTGCTCAGAATCCTCGAGCAGGTCGGCGGCGCGTTAGCCTACGCCCACAGCCGGGGCATCGTGCATCGTGACATCAAGCCAGGCAACATTCTGCTGGGACAGGGAGACTGGGCGCTCTTGACCGACTTTGGCCTGGTAAGGATGACGGAAGGCCCATCCGACCTCACACCATCGGGCATGGCGCTGGGCACACCCGCCTACATGGCCCCTGAACAGGTGATGGGCGCAGCCGTAGATGCCCGTGCCGACATCTACGCCCTGGGTGCGACGGTGTACCACATGGTCACAGGACGGGTCCCCTACGAAGGGGAAGCCGGGATGGCTATTGCTTTCAAGCATCTGAGCGAGCCACTGGTGCCGCCTCACGTGCTCAACCCCAATCTGCCTCCGGCGGTGGACAGGGTAATCGTCAAGGCGCTCGCTAAGGACCGGGAACTGCGCTACGGAACGGTCAATGAATTCGTGGCCGCATTCCGCGAAGCACTGGCGGGGATAAGCACACCCCGTCCCGCGGAGGCCATCGCCACTATGGTTGGGGCGCGACGACCGCCTACTCCGCCACGGGCAGCGCCCACGCCACCACAGCCAACCCCCGCACCAGTGCCGCTGGAAGCCGTCTGGGCTGTGCAGCCAGAAGAGCACAGGTACCGAGGGAGCGGCTGGGCATTCCTGGCAGCAGTCGTGGGCACACTTCTGCTGTTTTTCCTGCTTGCCTGGGGGTTGGCGATGTTAGCAGGCAGGATACCGTGAACGCTCGAAGTGTTAAAGGACTGAGCGGGCCTTGACACCAACGAAGGGCATGATACCCACGAAGGGTATCCCTACCGCGCCAGGCGACCGCCTGCGCGGTCGCTGCGGCAGCGTCCACGCAGGTGGACGCCTGCATGTCGGCAGACAGGGCCCGGCGTGGTAGG
>FWPU01002668.1_pt1:32500-39459 | contig 39459 bp, 28 predicted proteins | sample 2228361 | NCBI WGS metagenome assembly FWPU01 (sample SAMEA103939777, study PRJEB20133) | metagenome | reverse complement strand
CCTGAATTCATAATCTTTATCCTTCAAAGGGGACAGTTCAAACTTTATATTCCGGGGGATAGTTTAAACTTTATACGACAAAAGGAGAAAAAATTGACATAACAAATTTTCCCTGTTAGGATTTATCAAAAGGAGGATGACAATGAGAAGGATAGGAATTTATAACAATTACAGACAGAACATCAAAAATAAGAGGTCACTTAATAAAATTAGTAGAAGGAACTTCGTCAAACTGAGTGCAGCAGTGGTGGGCGGAATGTTACTGCCACATATTCAATGTGGTAAAAGCAAATCGGCAAAAAAATTGTTCTACATTGCGCTGGATGGTTTGCATCCTGACTATTTGTCCCTTGATACAAATGGGAATCCCGGGGGGTCAGAAGGCAACTGGTTGATGCCCAATCTGAGGAGGTTTATTGACCAATGCATCTTGTATCCTGACGCAAGGGGATTTTTGCCTGCTGCTACTGACATGAATCATCTGAACGCTCTTGCAGGCACAAGCAGTGCGCAGACAGGTTGCCTCGGCGTATCAGCCCAGATAGTTGGCTGGGATAGCAATGGAAAGATTGTGGGCAAATTTTCGGATCTTAATCTCTTCCGCGACGACATGGGAAGACCTGTAGATACTATCTTCCATGCCTGGAAGCGGAAGAATCCTGGTTCAAAGACCGCTTTTATATCAGGTAAACCATGGGTTGCTGAGATGTTCAGGAGCCAGAATGTCGTTGATGTGCTTGTGACAGGCCTCTCAAAACCGGATTATCTCCCTGACCCACTTGAATATAGTTTCGCTGATCCTGCAACTGATGAGGATGCGGAGTGTGACCCTGAGGGAACCGCGCAGACGGGGACATTTGTAAGTTTAATGCCTGCTCTGCCAAAGAATTTTCCGAATGATGAATGGGTAGTTAACTCTGCCATTGAAGTATTAAGGAGAGAAAACCCTGACCTTACCTACATCCTTCTCGCAGAGGCAGACGATTCGGGCCATGCCATGGGGGCAGGATGGAACAGGGATGAGTTTCAACAACTATCAACTCCAATAGATCTTCCTCAAGGTTGCACATCAAAAGAATCTTATAACCTTGCCTCAAGAAGAAATCCGGGAATATTAAGAGAACCAATTCTTGATGCAATCAGAGAGATTGACCACAATTTCGGTCGGCTTATTGAGGGCATGGAAGACATAGGGGCACTTGATAATGCCATGGTCATCATTCTCAGTGACCACACAATAATTAATTTTCTTCCGTCAAAAGTTGAGGACACGGATTTATTTGCACTTCTTAAAGACAATGGATTGGTTGACAGAAGCTATTTCCATACTCAGTCTGGCACTGAATATGCATTGCTATACTGGCGTGAAAACAAGGATAACATTAAATTCGCAAAGGACCTTCTGCTTGAGTATAAAGTGACAAATCCTGAAACAGGAGTTTCAGAATGCCCCTGGTGGGTGCTTGATAAGGATGACCTGATTAAGGGCGTTGAAGGGCTATCATTACCTGGAGAACTCTATCACAAATATTTTTATGAGAATCCAGAGGCAGAAAGCATAATGATAATGCCCGATTTACAGATTTATACAAAGAATGGCTGGCAGCTGCCGGTTTATGGAGGAACAATAAATAATCTTGGCTTACAACTCCCTGAGAATATTCCGCCTATGAATCCCTTTGTGGGCGGACACGGTTCGTCTGATACAGTTCAAATTTTTGTAGCAATATATGATTCAAATTTTAGGAAAGGCGCGGTGCTGGACAGAAGCATTACTATTGCGGACCTTGGAGTCACTGCTGCAGCAAGGTTTGGGCTGGAATTAAAATCAACAACGGTTGGACGCGATTTGAGCGAGGATTGGGATTAGTAGTGCATTTTCACTCCTCTATGATACGACCCTGAGCTCTCTATCTCATCATCTTCCAGGAGTTCATCGGGGTTTCATGGATGTAGAGGATAAAATTCCATAGAATTTTTTTGAGGTCCTTTTTTACCTCATCAGGAAAGTGAGGGGCAATGCCATAAATATCATCACTTTCTGTAAGCAATCTGAATAACTCCACCACTGATGAATTGACTATTATACCTCCCTTTCTCTCTCTCGCACATCCACCGCAATAGACCCTGCCATGATCTGGCTTAAATATTACATAATCTCCCATAAAATCAGAACCACAGCCACCGCACTGACTCAGGTTTGGTTTGTATCCCAGCAATACAAAAAGGCGGGATTCAAAAGTCCTCACCATTAAGTCCGAAGATTTATTAGAATCTACGCTATCCAGATACCAGAGGAGCAAATTAAAAATCCTTTGATTTTCCTCCCTCTCAGGCAGTAATCTATAAATAAGTTCCATTGCATACTCAGATTTTATAAAATTCTCCAGAGAATTTGTAAGATTCTGTCTAAAAACAAGGAGTTCACAGGAGTCAACCCTTAGCATAAAATCTGCCCCTTTGTCCACGAGTTTAAAAAAACTCTGGCTCAGGGGCTGGATGTTTACACCAAAGCGTTTCCTGCTCCTCTTCGCCCCCTTTGCAATGCAGGTAAGCCGTCCGTGATTCCTTGTAAAAATGGAGAGAATGCTATCTGATTCTCCAAAGGGCTGGTTTCTCAATACAATTCCTTCGTCAGCAATGATTCTCATGATATCTTCCTCGCAACAATTGCAATAAACACTGCTCCTCTTCTGATAATCTCTGGAAAACTGTGCCCCCTCTCAATCTCAGCAATATCATTAACCTTCAATACCTCAAAGCCATTGGTTCTCAATTCCTCCATAATCTCAGAGTAACTATAATTATGAAACCATATCTTTCCCTTGCTTTTCGCATTGCTTACCTGTGAAATCAGATGGTCACCAGGCTCAATTCCTCTATAGTTCTTTCCTGCGAGCAATTTAATGAGAGAGCGATACAGGTCCACTGCCGAAAAAATAAAAGATCCGACAATGTTCAGGATGATTCTATAAAAAATGTAGTATATACTTCCTGCGCATACCCTTCTCTTTTCTCTATTGACATACTGATTGATTTGTTTTTTATCGTCAATCTTCTTCACTTCTGTAAATCTTCTGTAAACATAGTTCATTATCCTCGTAGGGACAATGCTGAAGGGCTTCAGATTAATAGAGAGAAATAGAAACCCTCCTTTAACAAGAACCCTCCATGCCTCACTGAGGACCTTTTCGCGGTTTACCTTCCCTGGAAAATGCTGGAGAAACTGGCGAAACATCAGGGCAGAATCAAAATTCATATTCTTAAATGGAAGGGCTAATGCATCCGCATTAATAAAGATTCCCTTCCCCTCCTTCTTCAGTTGCTGTGCTGAGAGAATCTGATCGTAGCAGAGTTCCACGCCCACCGCATTAATGCCCACCTTCTCGAGCCCCAAGACCTCCCTCCCTGCACCGCTCCCAAAAACAAGGACAGAACTCCCTGGCCTTATATAAGGGCTGATAAATTCACTTTCCCAGCGGAAAAGACCATTTCTTGCATCACTGGCATACTGTTCTAATTCCTCTATCTGACTGTACTTTTCTTTTATTAATCTTGAAAATTCCACTATGGTAATACTATCACACAACACCAAAACTTGACAACACTATCTGATTATATCATAATAATACAATTAAAATGCAAATTGCCAGTAGAGCAGAGGTTATAGCAAAGATTAAAAAGGGTGAGCCTCTTGACAATCTTGATTTAAGCGGGGCTGACCTGTCCCAGTTAAATCTATCCCACAGGTCAATCAGAAATTCTACACTTAAGAATGCAAATCTATCGGACTCAAATCTTGAGGGCGCAAATCTGGAAAATTCTGACCTCTCCTTCGCAAACCTCAAAAAGGCAAACTTACAAAGGACAATTCTCATCAACGCCAACCTTACAGGCGCCCAATTAAGCGAAGCACTACTATCTCAGTCCAATCTTAACAGGACAATATTAAAGCAAACAATGGGAGAAAAGGTTGAATGTAAAAATTCCTCTCTGGAAGAGGCCAATCTTGATGACGCTAATTTTATGGGCGCTGATTTTTCTCTTTCCTCTTTTTTAAAGGCATCCCTCAAAAAGAGCAATTTTGCCGGGTGCAATATGGTCGGCGCAAATATGAGCCATGCTGACCTTGAAGGAGCAAACTTCAGCGGAGCGAAATTGAATGGCGCTAATTTTAGCAACGCAACACTCAAGGAATCAGTTTTTTCCGGGGCTGACCTTTCTGGAGTGGTATTCCATGAAGCATTCATGCCAAAAGTAAATCTATCAAAATTGAATCTCTCCGGAGTTGATTTTTCAATCTCCAACCTCTCCGGATGCAATATGGAATCAGCAATTCTACGAAATTGTGTCTTTACAGGCGTTGACCTTAAGAATGCAAACATGAAGGGCGCAAACCTGGAAGGGTCAAATCTCTCTTATGCAAAGATTAACAATGCGAAACTTGACGGTGCAATCCTTAATTCTGTAAAAGCAATGTATACTGACTTTTCGGAATCTTCAATGATAAACTGTTCTTTGAGAGGTGCCCGACTGGATATGTCAAATCTCTCAAGGGTTAACCTATCAAATAGTGACCTGCGAAGCAGTGTTATCAAAAAATGTATAATCAAGGGTTGTGATATAAATGGAGTCAACATTGATGGATGCCTTATTGAGGAGACGAAATTAGACGGCGTTGACCTCTATGGTATAAATATCTCTAATGCAAAAATTATAGCAACACAAAAAACCTACACCTGCCCCTTCTGCGGAAGTGAAAATGCGTTGACTCCAGATAGCTCATCACAGCCATGTAATAATTGCAAGAATTCCCCAAAATTACAGATAAAGCCGGAGGAAAAATCATTATATGCATATCTTTCCTTTCTTTTTGCAATATTTGCGGGTCCTGCGAATATTATATTTCTCACCATCTTCCTGTCATTCTTATCAAATACAAAGATTATTCCTTTGACATGTCTGTTGTCTGGCTTACTATTTTCATTCACTGCTCTGGTCTTTGCAATAATTTCATTCATAAGTTTCATGAAAAATCCTGCTCTTTCAGGCAGGGGGCTCGCTATATCAGGATTTTTAATATCAACTTTTGTCCTGGTTTCATTGGTTCTTTTATTAGCAGCATAAAACAGTGCCGTATCTGATTATAAAAAAAAATGAAGAAATAATAAGTGAACCAGAAATTCACAGGACCCCATTTAAAATAGGACGATTGCCTGATAATGACCTTCTCCTTCCAGACCTTTCTGTCTCCCGTGAACACTGTGTGATATTCAGGGACTCTGATGAATACTACATTCGCGACCTTGAGAGCAAGAATGGGACATTTCTGAACACAGTCCGAATCGTTACGCCATGCAAACTCAATGAAGGGGATGTTATTGATATTGGCGAATACACTTGCATCTTCCGGCTTGGCATTCCGGAGTTCAGGAAGCCCCTGCCAGGAACACAGAGAACAATTAATGTTGAGACATTGCAGGAACGGCTCTTTATTCGCCACGGCAACAGAGGTAATCGTATAAACATGCATTTCTACATCCTCCATCAACTTGCAAAATCCCTCCTCTTAAATCCTGAGATTATGCAGGTCTATGACACAGCCCTCGCAATGCTCCTCCAGTCAATTGAGGCAGAAAGGGGGGCAATAATAACCTACAATGATAAAGGTATGTTAGAGATAACTGCAAAAAGGTCAATCCTGGAAAAAGTCCAGAGCGAGCCTGAAATAAACATGAAAATAGCAAATGAAGCCCTTGAGAAGATTGCGACCATAATAACAACTGATCATAAGGAATCACGACAAATTATATGTTCACCATTATGGGAAAAAAGCAAACTCTATGGTGCAATATACCTTGATGGGGATGTAAAGAAGGCGAATTTTTCTGAGAGCGACCTTGAACTCCTTACTGCAGTTGCCAATATGGTAGCAATCGCCATTAAACAATCAGAACTTTACGAGAGATTCAAAAAAGAGACGATTCTGAGACATAATCTTGAGCAATATTTCTCTCCAGACATTGTCAAGGAGATCCTATCCGACTCAATGGGTGTGAGCAAAGTCAATATGGGAATTGAAGAACGATACGGCACAGTAATGTTTGTTGATATAAAGGATTTTACAACATTGAGTGAAAATCTTCCACCTAAAGACCTACTTGAAATTCTTAATGAATACCTTGAAATATGTTCAAAGACAATATTCAAGTATAAGGGTTCGGTAAACAAGTTTATAGGGGACGGCGTAATGTCTGTCTTCGGTCTTCCATTCCCACTTAAAAATGATGCAGAGATGGCAATAAATGCAGGAGTTGAGATTATCAGATTAATCCGTGATTTTACGAGTAAGTTATCCTCTGAGAAGAGATTCAGAGCAAAGATAGGTATAAATTCGGGCCGTATGATTGCTGGCAATTTTGGATCATCACATCGCCTTGAATACAGCGTACTTGGTGATGTGGTAAATATTGCTTCACGAATTGAGGGCATTGCAAAACCCGACCAGATTCTCATCGGGGAAAACACATATAGAATGGTTAAGGAAAAATTCAGAACAGCAGAGGTAGGTAATATCTGGCTTAAGGGAAAGAATGAATCCCTGAGGGTATTTGAGATAATTATTGATTAGACCTTGATTTTCTTCAGTTCGTCAAATATCTCAAAAGCACTCTGATAGCGTTCATCCGGTTTTTTCGCCATACATTTCAAAATTATTTCCGCGAGTGCATCCGGGATGTTTTTGTTAAACTCTCTCGGGTCCGGAGGTGGAGTATGAATGTGGTGGTAGCCAATATCACCCCTGGAAAAGGGCAGTTTGCCCGTAGCCATCTCAAAAATTGTCACTCCAAGGGAATAGATGTCCGTCCTGTAATCCACCATCTCTCCGAGCGTCTGTTCAGGAGACATATAGTGTGGTGTGCCACCAACAATGGTAACAGTGCTTGCCATCTCCTGAA
>FWPU01002668.1_pt1:12500-27500 | contig 39459 bp, 28 predicted proteins | sample 2228361 | NCBI WGS metagenome assembly FWPU01 (sample SAMEA103939777, study PRJEB20133) | metagenome | reverse complement strand
TTTCAGTGATATCAGCAACAATGGATTCAATGTTGGTAATTCTTTTATCACCTATCTCCTTTTTAAGTTCATCAATGGATTTTTCATAAATGTCAACGGCATAGACCTTTCCTTTATTTCCAACATAACTGCTCGCCCTGATTGAGATGAATCCATCACCGCAACCTGCATCAAGAAATACATCGCCATCCTTAATCCCGATTGCAGTAAGCACTCTCTCTGCATCAAGAATTGACCGCGTTGACCTTCCGTGATGAATGTGCTTCTTGTGTCCCATTGTTTTATTTTAACACACCTAATACAAATGTAAACCTTATGAATTTAATTGACCTTTATCTCCGCTCGTTTTATAATCTTCCCTATGCAGAAAAAGATTCCGAGAATCCTCGTTGCAAAGGCAGGGCTGGATGGACACGACCGCGGGGCAAAGGTCGTTGCGAGGGGGCTCAGAGATGCTGGATTTGAGGTAATATACACAGGTCTCCATCAAACGCCTGAAATGATTGTAAACACAGCAGTCCAGGAGGATGTTGATGCAATCGGCATAAGCATACTCTCAGGCGCACACAACACCCTGTTCCCAGCTGTCATAAAATTGCTGAAGAAATCCGGGATGAAAAATGTCATCGTATTTGGAGGAGGAATTATTCCTGAAGAAGACATTAAGAGATTAAAAAAGATCGGCGTAAAAGAAATCTTCACCCCTGGCACCCTCATAGAAGATATCGTGAAATTTTTAAATAAAACCCTGCGGAGCAACTAAATTCTTGAGAGAACTCCTTTCACAACCTGATAGGGGCTCCTCTTCCCCTCCTCTACCTCTAAGAGCATTCTCCTCATATCTTTTGATCTCAGTAATTTCATCACCCTTAATTGAAGTCCCCTCTGAATAAGGTCAAATAGTTCCTCCTTTCTGAGAATTTTTCTCTTCTCATTATCTTTTCCGCTTTTCATCAGATATTCCCTGTGCTCCATAATGCATCTGAAGAGTTCATTTATTCCAGTGCCCTTTATAGAATTGGTTAAGAGAACCGGTTGTCTCCATCCATATGACTCACCAGACATCTCAACAAGGGCTCTCAGATTATTTACCACATCATCCGCTCCGGGCCTGTCACCCTTATTTACAACAAAGATGTCCGCAATTTCCATCAGTCCTGCCTTCATTGTCTGGATTGAATCCCCGGACTCTGGAACAAGCACAACAACTGTTGTATCCGCAATTTTAATAACATCCAGTTCGGTCTGACCGACACCCACTGTCTCCAGGATTGTATAATCATAGCCAGCCGCATCGTAGAGCCCGGCAATTCTGTAGGCAGAACGTGAAATACCTCCGTGAGTACCCCTGCTCCCTACGCTCCTGATGAACACACCTGAATCAAGGGCGTGCTTCTGCATCCTTATTCTATCCCCCAGCACTGCGCCTCCAGTAAAGGGACTTGATGGATCAATGGCAATTATGCCCAGTTTGAAGTTTCTTGCCCGCAGGTATTCTACCAGACAATCAATAAGAGAACTCTTGCCAGCCCCGGGTGGACCTGTAATGCCAATCTTCCATGATTTGCCAACCTTCAAATGAATGGCATCCATAATAGTATCCATATATCTACTCTCATTCTCCACAAGAGAGATCAGACGGGAAAGAGCCAGCGAATCACCGCATAATAATTTTTTGATATAGACCTTTATATCATTCCTTGATTTCAAAAACTACCTCAATCTCTACACAGGCATTCAATGGAAGTTCACTAACCCCAATAGCGGAACGGGCATGCTTTCCTCTATCTCCAAAAATATCAACAAAGAGGTCAGAGGCACCATTCACAACCTTCGGGATATCGGCCCATCCAGGTGCCACATTCACAAAGCCCGTAACCTTCAGGACCCTGATGATTTGATCAAGGTCACCGAGAACCTCTCTGGCAGAGGCAATTATATGAAGGGCACAGAGTTTGGCTGCCTCATATCCATCTTCAAGGGATAGTTCCCTGCCTACTTTGCCGGCATATTTAACCCTGCCATCCTCAATAGGAAGTTTTCCAGAAATAAATAGCAGATTCCCTGAAATAACGCCGTTCACATAGGACGCAATCGGTGGAGAGGACTCTGGCAATTTATATCCCTTTTCCTCAATAATTTTTTCTATCATCATAAATCTACTTCTTTTTGCCCTTTAAAAATTTTCTGACGCCATCAATTAAACTCACGAGATTGGGCTTAATTCCGTTGACGACAATCCCGGTGATCTCTTTATTGACTATTCCGGAGAGCAATCTGGGAACAAGCGGATGCTTTGATACATCAATGTTAATCTCTCCAGTAAGTTTTATTATTGTCTCTCTGCCATCTTCATAATAGTAATTAACCCCCTTTACATCCACATATTCCTTAAAGAAAACCGGCTCTATCCTCCATTCGCAGGTATAGTCCTTCTCATTCCACCTTGCATAGTCAATCCAGGCAATCTCCTCAATCTTGATCACCTTCTGAACCACCCTTGGTATTTCAAAGTCCGCGTACCATTTATTTTTGAGATTAACTATATCCTTCGTCTTTTTCTTATCAATGACCTCAATCTTTTTGACATTTGGTAAATATGGAATAAGTTCGGGCAACCTATCTCGTATTGTGGTGAAGACCAGTTCCCGTGGATAATTGATCCTTTCTTCTACTTCAAAATTCATATGTACACTCCTATCACAGTTTTTTCTTAAGCCAGTTCAAGATGCCACCTTCTAATAAAATGTCCATCTCTCTTTCATTCAATGTATTCTTAACCTTATACTCCCTTCTACCAATTTTAATTACAATGAACTCAGCCCTATCTTTAAGCCGCTTTCTTATGGAGGACAGGGTTATCTCCTTCCCAATCTTTAAGATGTTATAAATTTCATTCGTTATAACCACGGGAATTATACCATGATTTATAAGATTACGCCTGTGAATTCTTGCAAAGGACTTTGCAAGAACTGCCTTGACTTTAAGTTGCTTAGGTGCAAGTGCAGCATGCTCTCTTGAAGAACCCTGACCATAATTCTCACCCGCCACAATGAACCCTCCACCCCACTTCTTTGCCCTACCCACAAACTCTGGATCTTCCTTCATAAAAGTATATTCAGCAATCGCTGGAATATTTGACCTGTCAGCCATTACAATTGCACCATCAGGAGCCATGGAACCCGTTGAAATATTGTCTCCGAGGACAATGAGAACTTTGCCTTTAAGTTCTGTCTCAATTGGAACCTGCGGTGGTGGTGGTTTTATATTTCTTCCCCTGAACACTTCAATTTCCTTTGCTTTCTCCTCAGGCGCCGGGGGTATAATCAAACGGTCGTCAATGACTGGCTCCGGTTCCTCAATAATGGGTGGTTCGCCAAGGTCACGGGGGTCTGTAATTACGCCCTTTAGGGCAGAGGCACCAGCAGTTGCAGGACTGCAGAGATAGACTAAATCATTAATGGTTCCAGACCTGCCAGGAAAGTTTCTGTTAAAGGTCCTCAATGATACCTTTGCCTCAGGCGGCGCCTGTCCCATCCCGACACAGGGACCACAGGCCGGCTCAAGTAACCGTGCACCAGCATGGAGCAATTTTAATAAGACGCTGCTCCTTGCGATTGTGTCCAGAATTTGACGGGAGCCGGGTGAAACAGTCATAAATACTCGTGGATGAACACCCCCATTCCTTGCCAGAATCTCCGCAGGAATTGCAAGGTCCTCATACCAGGAATTTACGCTTGAACCAATACATACCTGCCAGCACTCAGTTCCTGCAATTTCGGAAACAGGAACGACGTTGTCAGGGCTTGAGGGCTGGGCAATGAGGGGTTCAATCTTATCTAATTCAATTGTAATCTCGTCATCATACTCAGCACCAGGGTCTGCTTTTAGTTCAACCCATTGTTCCTCGCGCTTCTGCCTCCTCAAAAAGATTCGTGTCTGCTCGTCAGAAGGAAATATACCACTCGTGGCCCCCAGTTCGGTAATCATGTTGCATATTGTTGCCCGCTGGGTTACTGAAAGTAAGCTAACAGAAGGTCCAGCGAATTCATAAATTTTCCCGAGGCCACCCTTAACTGTAAGTTTCCTGAGCATTTCAAGAATAATATCCTTTGCTGATACCCATGGACTCAATCTACCCGTTAGATTAACCCTGACAATCTTCTGGGTCTCAATCTCAAAGGGATGCCCTGCCATAACAATTGCCGAATCCAGCCCACCTGTTCCTATTGCAAGACAACCGAGAGCACCTGCTGTGGGAGTATGGGAATCAGCACCGATGAGCGTATATCCAGGCCTTGCAAAGCGTTCTGTATTAACCTGATGGCAGATGCCATTCCCGGGACTTGAGTAATAAACCCCATATTTTTGGGCAAAGGTCTTGAGAAAAATATGGTCTTCAGGATTTCTATTATCAATCTGGAGCATGTTGTGATCCACATAAATAATTGCAAATTCAGTCCTCACCCTCGGAACATTCAGCATTTCAAACTGCAGGAAAGCCATGGTGCCCGTGGCATCCTGCAATAATACATGGTCAATTTTTAATCTGTTTATCTCTCCCTCTTTAAAGGAACCTGATATAAGATGACTGTCAATAATTTTCTTAGTAACTGACCTTGCCATTTCAAAATAATATTTTAAACTATTTTAAATTCTTTACAAACAATTTTTAAGACAGAAAATACCTGTTATTACTACATAAAAATCTCACACATTTGATATTTATCAGGTAGCCTGCGCAAAATGACTCTACCCTCACCCTTCCCTGTATCCCCTCCCATCAAGGGAGGGGAGATTAGAAAAGTGGAGGGGAGGTAAAATAAGAGTGGGGCAATTTGGTGAAAGCAAATGACTTTTTTACCATTTGCTTCTCATTGGATACCTTCAGCACCTCAGCGCTTCAGATCTTCAGATCTCATAAGAAGGATAATTTACATCAACTCTTCCTATGTGACATTTCAAAATAGTAACATCACAGGACAGAAAATCCTTGACAGAATAATTGTTATAAAATAAAATTTAAAAAAAACAGGAGGTGAAATTATGGCAAGACCAAAACCACCCGAGGACATTACTCCTCAAAAGTTTTATCTTGAATGGCTTCCAGAACAAATTAAGGCAAATCCCCAGGATGCAGAAAAGGCAAAGGCACTGAATGCAGTGGTCCAGTTTGTAATTACGGGTGAAGGAGGAGGAAATTTCATTATCAATTTCTCTCCAGACGGCATTGAGACAAAAGAGGGTTCAGACCCCAATGCAAAAATGACAATGACCATTGACTCAAAGGACTGGAAGGAATTGACCCTTGGCCGTCTCAACCCTCAGATGGCATTTATGTCCGGGAAACTAAAGATTAAGGGCGATATGTCCATTGCAATGAAACTTGGACAGTTCCTGCAGTAAGCAAAGCGTGAGGGTAAGAAAAGTTTGTCCCAGAGGGCAGGTTAATTACCTGCCCTTTTTATTTTCTACTATTGTCATATTCTGACATAACAAAGTAATATATAATGGTAAGGTAAGCAGGAGGTGCCTTACATGGAAAAAGAAGCGATAATAGAGAATGATAGCAATCTTGTCTTTCCTCATATCTATGCCATTGATGCGTCAGCAGGCGCAGGAAAGACAACCTGTCTCTCTCAGCGCTATCTCCAGTTCCTTCTTTCGGAGAAAATTAAGACAAAATTTAAAAACCTCGCTGCAATAACCTTCACAAACAAAGCAGCAAATGAGATGAAAAAGCGGGTTATTGAGTCACTGAAAAAAATCGCCCTTGGCTATGAAGATGAGATTTTAAAATTACTACCTCTTGTTACCACCAGTCAGAAGTCAATGATTGAAAAAGCAGAAGAAATAATTGAGGATATGCTCAAGCACTATTCAGACCTCAATATAGGGACTATTGACAGTTTTATTAATTCAATCATTCGCTCCTCAGCAATTGAATCAGGTGTGTCACCTGACTTTGATGTCACTATGGAGCCAGAAAGAATTGTAGAGTATGCCCTTGATATTCTTCTTGAAGAACTTGAAAATTCAGATTCATTGAGGAGTGACTTTGATGACTTCCTCCTCAGTTATCTCGTAATTGAGGAGAAAAGCGGGTGGTATCCGCGAAGAGAACTTTTGAAAAAGATAAATCTGCTGAGAAAAAAAGAAAACGAAAATGGAATAACTTTTTATATTAATCAACTGCCAAATATAAAAATAGAAGAGATAATTGAATCAATTAGGGATTTTCTTAGTCAATGTGAAAGATTAAAACTCCCGCTTCTCCAAAATGCGAATAAAGGCATTAATAAATTTATTGAATCAGGAAAGGCAGAGTCAAAATATCTGATGCACGACGATGCTCTAAACCTATTCTCCAAAAATAGCATGATACCTGAGAAGATAATAAAATTATGGGCAGATATTAAAAAAAATCTTTCTGACTATTATAGAAACAAGGCAATCCTTATATTTCGCCCCTATCTAAAGATGAAGAAAATATTGGATGATAATCTTGAACGCATAAAATATGAAAAAGGCATGGTCTTTATTGATGAACTTAATGCCTATGTCAAGAATCTTATAGATAACTTTGATGTTCCATATATTTATTATAAGTTCGGTGAAGAGATCAACCATTATTTAATTGATGAATTTCAGGACACAAATGAAATCCAGTGGGAGAATATTAAGAATCTTGTGCTCAACAGTTTGAGCGAAGGCGGCTCCCTCTTTTATGTGGGAGACAAAAAGCAGGCAATTTATAGATTCCGTGGTGGCAAATCAGAATTGTTTGATGAAGTACTTTCAGATAATGAACTCTCCCGCGTAACAGAAATGGTTTACAAAAAAAACATATCAGAGAACAGGCGATCTAAAAAGGCAATCATTGATTTTAATAACAGTTTGTTTTCCGTTGAGAACCTATCACAACTTCTTCCAATCCTTAAAGATGATATAAATATTGAGATATTTAACGAAATGCTTCGTAAGACATACAGTAATGTAAAGCAGGAAATACCGGAGGAGTTCGGAAATGAGAGGGCGGGGGGTTTTGTGTTTACAAAATCAATCATGGAATCTTCGGATGTTCCCCTGACTGCTGAAGAGATTGAGGACACAATAAAAGAACAATTAATCAGGGATATAACTGATGTCCTATCAAGAAGAGGGAATGCGGACATTGCAGTTATTGTCAGAACAAACACTGATGTTAAAAGAGTTACCGGATGGCTCCTTGAGAAGAAAATTGACACCATCTCAGAGAGCGCCGGCGACCTTAGAGAACATCCTTTGATACGGGAGATTATCTCTTTTCTCAAATTTCTTAATGACCCCCTTGATAATCTCGCCTTCGCAGGTTTCCTCTGCGGCGACATTTTTACCTCTGCAACTCATCTGAAAAGAGAGGAAATTTATAACTGGCTTAACAAACTCAATGTCAAAAATGTAATACTTTATAAAAAGTTTATGGATTGGAATAACATTGCATGGAATAATTATATTGACTATTTCTTCAAAAATGCTGGTTTTCTGCCCCCATATGACATAATTACAACCTTTCTAGACAGGTTCAGGGTCTTCTCAATATTTCAGGAGTCCTCCGGTTTTTTAATCCATTTTCTTGAAACAATAAGAAAGTTTGAAGAGAATGGTAAAAATAACGTTGAAGAGATTATTCGGGAATGGGATAAAAAAGATAACAATGAACTCTTTTCTGTGCCATTAAACTTTAAGTCAGGAGCAGTAAATGTAATGACAATACACAAGGCAAAGGGGCTGGAATTTTCTGTTGTCATCATACCATTCGCAGGCATCTCCTGCAAGACCGACAATGAAATTCTCCTGAAGGAGACCAATGAAATCGCCTTTGCGGATAAAGAGATAAGGAACTTCTGCAGTAACATTCAAGAGTCCTATTCCGTTGAAAAGACAAAATCACTGATTGATGAGATAAATGTCCTTTACGTGGGATGCACCCGTGCAAAGGATGAGTTATACATTTATGCCCCGCCGAAGGTTGGGCCTTTAAAAAATATGCTCCTTGATATTCCACCTTTTTCTGAACAGGATGAAATGGCAATGGGTGAGAAGATAAAAGTTGACATAAGAAACGAGTTTATCAAACCAGCAGGTTTGGAGTTCTTAAGTTCACCTGTCAAGTCAAACTGGACAGAGAGATTTTATGGACTCATAAGCAGAGAAGAACTCATTGAGTCATTCTTTCTAAGAGATGATACCGCCATTAAAAAGGGGAATTTGATTCATAAAATTCTCTCAACTATCTCGAGGTTCAATGAAATAGAGTTAAAGAAGAGAATCAAATCACTTAATGAATCGGAGGAATTAAAAAATGAAATAGAAGAAAAGGTCAGGAAAATAATATCAAACGAATTATTAAAAAGATACTTTTCCCCCACCGAGGGGATGACGATTTACTGTGAAGTTGATGTAATTGACGAGGCAGGGAATACAAAGAGAATTGACCGGCTGGTTATAGAAAATGATTCTGTAACGCTCCTGGATTTTAAAACCGGAAGCAGAGAGAATATATCCAGGGATAAGAAACAAATAAAAGAATACATAGATTTAATCAGAAAGGTTTACCCTGATAGGGGCATCAGGGGTTTAATCATTTATCTTGAACCGTTCATGGTGGTTGAGGTTAAATAATGAAAAACAAGGTATATCTTCTGCCTTACAGTATTGATTTCATTAAATATATTGCGGACTTATTACTTGATAAAAACGATGATAAAAACTTCGCAAAATTCGCTGTGATCTTCCCAGGAAGAAGACCGTCTCTTTATCTGAGAAAATATCTTAACGAAGCCTTACAATCTCCCTTCATTCCTCCAGTTACATTTTCTATGAATGAATTCATATATTTCTTATTCAATAAAATTTTTCCTGATTTCAGGGATGGGAACAATCTGGACTTTGCCTGGTTTTTATTTAAATGTAATATGAGCAGGGAACTTATAATATCTGAAAAGGCGTTACAAAGTTTTTCAAAGTTTTTGCCCTTCATACTTGCACTTCTGAAAAGTATAGATGAACTTGACATGGAGCTCATCCCTGACGAAAAATTGAGGAGCATCAGATATATTCAAAGTAATTCTTCTGACATAAAGATAGATTCACTGAACACAATAAGGAAAAAATTGCACGATTATTTTCTTGAAACAAAAACCGCATCAAGGGGATTTGTCTACAGGACAACAGCTCTGGAAATCAGTAATATCCATTTAGATGAATTCAGAGAGATTTATTTCTGTGGTCACTTCGCACTTACAGCGGGTGAGATAAAAATATTAAGATACCTCCTTGAAAGAGGCACTGCCACATTTTATACCCAGATGGAGAAAAATATTCCTGAAATATTTAAAAATCTTCTGGATAAATTAAATGGAGAACCCGAATTCATTGAGGAAGAAAGACCGTTTAAAAGAATCATAAGATATTATAGCGCCCCGGATATACACACGGAAGTGAAGAAAACAGGTGAGTGTCTTCTTAAGGGAGGCGATGCTCTCCCAGATACTGCTGTGGTCCTTCCGGATGACTCATGCCTTCTTCCCCTTCTGAATTGTGTAATGACAAGAACAACAACTGACTTTAATGTCACCATGGGATTCCCGATAAGCCGGACCCCACAGTATACCCTCATTGAGGATATTATCACAGCACAGGAGAACAGGACAGAGGACGGTTATTATGCCCGGGACTATCTTAATGTAATCCTGAATCCTTACATTAAAAATATTGGGATAAAGGGGCATCCAAGAGTTTCTCAACTCCTGAATAATAAAATTAAGGAACTGGTCATAACACGAAGGATAACCTTTGTAAAGCCAGAGGATATTGAAAATCTCACAATCCCTGGCGAAGGCGATGTCTGCACAGAGACACTAAAAATTCTTAAAAATATTGAGCCCTCTGACATTGATATAGAAATAGAGGATATTCGTAAATTTTTACATAATGTTCTCCATAGATATTTCTTCATAAACTTTGAAAATTTAGAGACATTAAACTCTTTTATACATAAACTCAAAGAGTCATTATCGCTCATTATTAAAAGTGAAAAATCTCTGTCCTACCCACTATCAAAGGACATATTCAAAAAATTATCCGAATACCTTGAGTCGTTAAAATCCTTAACCTTTGGAGATGAAAAGATTGGCGCTGGCGAGGTTTTTGAAATTATACTGAAAACGCTTAAACAGGAGAGAATTCCCTTTGAGGTCTATCCATTAAAGGGATTACAGATTCTTGGACTACTGGAGACAAGAAACCTGCAGTTCAAAAACCTCATATTCCTCAATCTCAATGAGGGCATTGTGCCAGCAACTAATAAATACGACCCTTTTCTTAGTATACCAATCAGAAAAGAACTGAATTTACCTGCACATACTGAAAACGAAGAGATTTACAGATACCATTTCAGGAGGTTAATAAACTGCTGTCAAAGTGCCCACATTTTCTACATCCAAAATGATGAGATGGTGAGGTCAAGATTTATTGAGGAACTTATATGGGAGGAGCAAAAGAAAAAGAAAAAACTTGAAGAACCGAACACAGAAGAGATTACAATAAATACAATCATAACTCCCTTCCATTCTCCTGAGGTAAAAAAAGACAACCTCACACTTGAAAAAATTTACAAAAAGATTACTGAAGAGGGCTTATCGCCAACAGCACTTGACAGGTATATGAATTGTCCCTTGAGTTTTTACTATTATTATGTCCTCGGCCTGGAAGAAAAAGAAGGACTTACACAGGAGATAGAGGCAAAGGATATTGGAACATTAGTACATAAAATACTTGAAAAATTTTTCAGTCCCTTTAAAGGAAAATCGGTCATAATCAATAAAAAAATTCATAAGCAAGAACTTGATAACATCACAGAGCAGGTATTCACTCAATTCTTTCCTTACAGCAACAAAGGGGAACTTTATCTGTTAAAAAAGATAGTTCAATTTCGTTTTGATAAATTCTTTGCCCAATTATTAAAGAACTACCACGAACCAATAGAGATATTAAAAACAGAAGAAGAAATTATTGCGGACTTCCGTGTCAAGGATAATATATTTGTAAAACTGCGGGGGCATATTGACCGAATTGAGAAGCGTAAGGATAATTATGTAATAATTGATTACAAGACCGGGGAGGTTGATAGCATAAGAGTCAGTTCAAAAAGATTACTGGAGATCGCAAAACCCCTTAACAGGGAGGAGGCAAAAAAATTTATTAAATCCTTCCAGTTACCGGTATATCTATATCTGCTCTCAAAAGAAGTAAACGAAAAGGACTGGACAAAACTTAATGCAATTATCTACGATGTAAGGAAAAATATAGAAATACCGCTCCTCTCTAATAGAGATGGCTCTCCTCACTTAATGGAAGACATTATTCTACCAACATTAAGTAATATTATCTCTGAAATACTTTCACCTAAAATCCCCTTCTTTAAAGACGATACACGGGAAAAGGGATGTATATTCTGTCCATTCCCTGTCCTTTGTAGAAAGATTTGATTTTAGAACTTCGCACCTACAAAGCCAATAACCTTAAGTGCAACCTCTTCTCCGCCGTATGCCTCCCATAAATCCTTCACTCCATCTCCATCGGTATCTTTATTCCATATAACTCCCGGAAATTCCCTGTATCTCTGATTCAACAGATTGAATCCAAATACGCCGACTTCAAAGGTATCTTTGATTTTATAACCGATCTTTACATTCAGGAGTGTGTATTGCGGAACTATGAATATAGTTGAGACTGGGGCAAGAATTATTGATGTTGCGTTTGGGTCAGTCATCTCCTTTTTAAAGCCATCAACAACATAAACTGCAATGGAACCATATAAATTCTTGAATTTTGACCACGTTAATCCTGCACTGTATTTATAGTTTGGATTAGACTGGTCCGGCGGAACACTTACCGGGGGTCTATCCCTTGACCTATCCTTGCCTCTAAGGTAAGAAAAGTTGGTAAAGAAATCAATCTCTTTTGTCAGCCCAAATTTTAACTCAATCTCTCCACCGTACATATCAGCATCAGCTGCCACATTTTTAAATTTTAGCTCAACAGGGTCATAATCAATGAACTTTCTTAACTGATTGTAAAAGAAAGAGAGCGACGCCTTGATACGATTTAAATACATTCCCATATAGCCAAATTCAAAGGAGTTCATAATTTCATTTGTCAAATTTGGGTTGGCAAAACTTATTCCAAGAGCTTCCTTCAGGTCCTTAATTTCCAGTCCGTATTCAAAGAAGGATGGTTTTCTGAATGCTCTGCCAACCGAAGCCCTGAATGTATTATTTTCAATAGGCGTATAACTAATATTTACTCTTGGGCTGTGTGCCTCCGGCGTCTTTGAATTTCTGTCATATCTATATCCCACTGTTAATATTAAATCCTCAACTGGTTTGAACTCATCCTGAAGAAATAATCCGATTCTTGTTTCGCTCTCCTCCCTGGAAGGTAATATATTCAGAATATACGTGTTTACCCGGAAACTCGCACCAAGCGTAAATCGGTTCATGGTCCCAGAAACAATTGAGTACTGGCTGTAAACATCATACTGGTCAAAGCGCCCCTTCACAGGAGGAATCAATGCCTGAATTGCAGGAATTGGCGGAATTCCCGGGGCATCAACAATCATCTGGTCAACAGTATTACCGGTCCAGTAAATCTGCGTTCTTAATTCTTTGTAATTGAAGTTTGCTTTGAGATATTGAAAACTCCCCCGCGCATCCCAGGGTCCAAGCACTGTAAACAGAAGATTTCTCCCTATTATATATCCGGTATCAAACAAAAATTGCATATCGCTGTCAAAATCATAATTCATCCTCGCGTTAATCTGAATTCCATCTAAACTGGGTTCATCCTTCTTGCTCCATTTATTAACTCTTCCATACTCACCGGATATTCTTGCCCCAAATTTTTCCCGTGGCATTCCAATATTGGAAAAAATATAGGTCGTCTGATAGTTCCCGAGCCGGAAATCAGTATAAGCACCCTCTGCCTCTTTTGCATTTTTTGTAATAATGTTGACGACACCTGAAAAGGCATTCGCTCCGTAAAGCGATGAGCCAGGGCCCTTTATTATTTCAATCTTCTTGACATCATGTATGGTAACTGGTAATCCATTCCAGAGCGGCATGCCCAAAAATTCAATATTGACTTCTCTGCCGTCAACCAAAACGAGCATAAGGTTCCCCCTTGTTGCAAAGCCCCTGATTCCGACATAAGTAAAGGTTGGGTTGACCATTGCCATTTCAACACCTGCAATGTTCTTCAGTAACTCTGGCAATGAAAGTATGCCGAGACGCTCAATATCCTCATCAGTTAACACACTCACTGTTGCTGGCGCCTCTGCGATTTTCTGGATGTGTTTAGCAGCACCGTAGACTACATCTTCTGCTGCAAACAGGGCAAACTCTTCCTCCAGACCTCTAACCGGAGCAGCAACTGGAGCAATTTCTTCCTCGAGGGTAATCTTCTGCGGATTTTTCGGGTCCCTGAAGAGCACATGGGGAACACCCCTTATGTCCATAACAAAGATGAAATACTCAATTGCCGGAGGAATTGCTTTCTCTGCAGGAATTATTGCTTTAAACACTTCTTTCTCGGTCCTCTCCATGAATATTACTGAATAGGCACTTTCACCTTCAAGCCGGTAATTTAAACTTGCATATGCTACCTTATCACCTGGTGTAATGATTGCCTGAATCGTAATTTCTGAAAGCGCAGGTGAAGAAGAGACCGGCTCGTGTAAAATATTAAATGTAATAATTTCTTCCTGTGCGTTAATATAGGTAAGACAAATTACTGAAACAGAAAAATGAAGCAAAATGAATATTTTTTTCATTCACTAAGCCCTCCCTATTAATAATTTGGACACCCATTATTTATAAACAATTTTATATTATTTGTCAATTTTTTTTTAAATCTTGTTTTTTCTATTTTTTAATGGTAGATTACTAAGCGGAGCGTCTGCTTGAGAAATCAGCGAAGGCAGAGATAGGAGGTCGCTCATGGCTCCAGCACACGCTTGCCTTTCTTGTGAATACAACTGGCTCAATAGTAATATGGAAGGGATACGGGAAGAAAATAAAGGATGGACTCATTGCTGGAATGCGATTCAGATTTTAGAATTTCTGCAGGCAATAAAACCAAAATATAGATCAATCAGGTCTGGTCTCTCATGCCTTCCATTAAGTTCTGCATTTCTGCGTGCATAATGAATTGCCCTTTCTAACAGGTCTGGATCCTCTAAACTATCTTTATCAAATTGTATCTCAAAAATGCGCGCAATCCCCGGGGACGATTCCTCAATAACTTTCAAAATACCCCGTCCTTTGTAATTCTTCATAAAATCATGAATAGATGGAATCACCCTGACCCACAGATGGTTCATATCGCTGTCACTCATTCTTAAATTATAAACCGAAAGGAACTGCAGTAAATTAAATTATAATTCCTGGCATCGTCCTACTCTCCCAACCCGGGTAACCGGGTAGTACCATCGGCCCTGGAGGGCTTAACTGCCGTGTTCGGAATGGGAACGGGTGTTTCCCCTCCGGTATGGACACCAGAAAACTTATAAAATTATAAAAATTAATATGCATTCTAAACAGGATTTTCCTACCTAAATTTATTTTAAGTAAGCATTGCAATCGGCTAAGCTGCACGGTCTATTAGTACTGGTAGGCTCAACGCATTACTGCGCTTACACCGCCAGCCTATCTACCTTGTAGTCTTCAAGGGACCTTCAGGTGGCTTACGCCACAGGAAATCTAATCTTGAGGCGGGTTTCCCGCTTAGATGCTTTCAGCGGTTATCCCTTCCGAACTTGGCTACCCAGCGCTGCCCCTGGCGGGACAACTGGTACACCAGAGGTTCGTCCATCCCGGTCCTCTCGTACTAGGGACAGCTCCTCTCAAATTTCCTCCGCCCACGACAGATAGGGACCGAACTGTCTCACGACGTTCTGAA
>FWPU01002668.1_pt1:0-10000 | contig 39459 bp, 28 predicted proteins | sample 2228361 | NCBI WGS metagenome assembly FWPU01 (sample SAMEA103939777, study PRJEB20133) | metagenome | reverse complement strand
ACGGGTCCCCATCACCCCTCGGAGTTCCCTTTTCGGGATGCAGCGTGGATTTCCCTGCGCTGCCTCGTCGGAAGCTTGGACTCCGTAAACCAGCACGGAGCGGTGCCTGCCTTCCTTCGTTCCCCCTTCGCTGATAACGTCATTGTGGTGGTAGCAGAATATTAACTGCTTTTCCATCACCTACGCCTTTCGGCCTCAGCTTAGGGACCGACTAACCCTGGGCGGATTTACCTTCCCCAGGAAACCTTAGATTTACAGCGTTCTGACTTCTCATCAGAATTATCGCTACTTATGTCAGCATAATCTCTTCTCTGCGCTCCAGCACTCCTTACGGTATGCCTTCACTGCACAGAGAATGCTCCCCTACCACTCCAGAACACAGATAAATTCTGTGTTCTGAAATCCATAGCTTCGGTACTGGACTTGAGCCCCGATAAATTTTCGGCGCAGTTTGACTTGACCAGTGAGCTGTTACGCTTTCTTTAAAGGGTGGCTGCTTCTAAGCCAACCTCCTGGCTGTCTTAGCCAAACTACATCCTTTCACACTTAGTCCAGATTTAGGGACCTTAGCTGATGGTCTGGGCTGTTTCCCTCTCGACCATGGACCTTATCGCCCACAGTCTGACTCCCTGGTATGAAAAAACGGTATTCGGAGTTTGGTTGGATTTGGAAATCCTAACGGACCCCTAGTCCATCCAGTGCTCTACCCCCGTCTTTCTAAACCCAGAGGTCATACCTCAATATGTTTCGGGGAGAACCAGCTATCACCGAACTCGATTAGCTTTTCACTCCTATCCACAGCTCATCCGAGCGGTTTTCAACCCACACCGGTTCGGACCTCCTCCGCCTGTTAAGGCGGATTCATCCTGGCCATGGATAGATCGTCCGGCTTCGGGTCTACTCCCTGCAACTGATCGCCCTGTTCAGACTCGCTTTCGCTACGGCTTCTCCGCTTACACGGATTAACCTTGCTGCAGAGACGTAACTCGCTGACTCATTAAGCAAAAGGCACGCCGTCAGGCATTTCCGCCTTGCGGCGGACATAGCCCTCCGACTGATTGTAGGTCAAGTGGTTTCAGGTTCTATTTCACTCCCGTCCCCGGGTTCTTTTCACCCTTCCCTCACGGTACTATGCGCTATCGGTCACGAGGGAATATTTAGCCTTAGAGGATGATCCCCCCTGCTTCCCAAGGGATTGCACGTGTCCCATGGTACTCAGGAACATACGGAGAGTAACTGGTGTTTCGTCTACGGGGCTGTCACCCTCTATGGCGCACCTTTCCAGGTACTTCAACTACACCAGTTATTTGTAACTCTCTGGATTCTCCGAGAAGAACCCTTGTATGTCCTGCAACCCTCTGTATGAAACGCTCTCGGGCTATTACTCATACAGAGTTTAGGCTCTTCCCCTTTCGCTCGCCACTACTCAGGGAATCTCTATTGATTTCTTTTCCTGCGGGTACTGAGATGTTTCACTTCCCCGCGTTCGCCTTCCCGGTTGCCCGGGAATAATCCGATTTTATCGGATTGGGTTGCCCCATTCGGTGATCTCCGGATCAAAGTTCGCTAGCAACTCCCCGGAGCTTATCGCAGCTTGCCACGACCTTCATCGCTTCCTCGTGCCAAGGCATTCACCACTGACCCTTAGTAGCTTAGCCGAAACTTCTAAGGTAGGAAAAAATCCTGTTTAAAATACATATTCAATTTTCAAAGACCTATTTTATTGCAATATATAATGTTAACATAATAAAAAAAATTGTCAAGTGTTTTATGAAAAAAAATTATGCGAGGGAAGGGAGTTGAACCCTTACGGTTGCCCACCAGGTTCTAAGCCTGGCGCGTCTGCCAATTCCGCCACCCTCGCTAAATTCAGCATCTACAGTTCTTTAACGATTCCTATTGTTTCTTCTGCGGTCTGTATTCTGTGCTCTGCTTTCTGTCATCTGGAAATCACTCCTCCGGCGCATAATCACGCTCCATAATCTCCTTCCTCATATTATCAAGAAAATCTTCTGCCTTCTTATTCTTCTTCTCACGCGCCTTCTCCTTCTCCTGTTCAATAACTCGCTCTGCTGTTCGCTTCAGGTCTTCCTCAGATAATTGGACTAACATGTAAATATTATAGAAGGTTCTCACACCCGTAGGGGTTGTCTCTTCATATTTCTCCCAGTAACTCTGCTTCTCCCTCGCACCCTTCACAACCTCCCGCGCAAGTGAGATAATTGCATCCCTTACAACAGAACCAATATCTTTATCGTCCTTCGGAATGCCATATTCAACCCGCGCTCGCTCATAGTCAACATTAACCTCAGTATTTATGAATTCAGCAATTTGCTGGTACGCATGCTGTCTCGCATCATTGATTCCACCATCAATGGTTGCAGCATTTGTCTTTATGCCACGAAAGTACATCATACCTTTTTTGTTTTCAGGAATTTCTGTAAGCCAGTCCGGTCTGTCACCGCTCTTTTCAATCAATGTCTGGGAACCTACTACCTTTTTCGTCCCCGCACACATAGGAAGAATCAAAACAGCCATAATTAAAATTATTAATTTAATAACCTTCATAATTTTACCTCCATTGGAAATTAATGTTGAGTTCATTATAAAACTAATTTATAATTATGTCAATTGTATTTAATTCTGTTGTAAAGACCGACCCTTCTTCTTACGAAGTTCAATTGCTGTCTTCAAGCCCTTATCCCTTATCACATAATATACAAGACGCGCAGGCGTCATCTTAAAAAATCTCCTCCCATATTTTTTTAACGCCTTCTGGTTGATCTCAAAGCCTAGACCAGGCCTATCAGGGATTTTGATTTTCCCATTCTTATCGGGCAGAAAGGGTAATTCAAGTATTCCATCTCTTGCCTCAGGAATCCAAGATGGAGGATTGAAGGGAAATTCTAACATCATTTCATCTCTGTGAGGATTCGCTGCAAATATCTGAAGATTAATTGCAAAGCCAATTCCATTTGTCCATGTATGCGGTGTAAACTTTAAGTTATGCTTAACACAGAGGTCAAGCACTTTCTTCACCTGTGTAATACCTCCGCAGAAGGTGGCATCCGGCTGGTAGATATGATAACAGCCGCGTTCAATCATCATCTTCAATTCAGCAAATCCCTGAGAATGAAGTTCCGCACCGGCAATAGGCACGCGGGAATATTTAGTTAATTCTCTTATTGAATCATAATCATCCATTGGCAGGGGCTCTTCAATCCAGGATATTCCAAGTTCTGCGCAAACATCTGAAAAACGTTTTGCCCGAGATAAATCCCACAGCGGTGCGTCATCAACAACTGTAACGCGCCAGCCCTGATTGGCATCCACACCTATCTTCAGACGCCCACCAAAGGCCTTTGCTACTGCAGATACCTGTGCATTATCCTTATTCTCATCAAAATCATGAACCCTGAGTTTGATTCCCTGGAATCCCATCTCCAGCCGTTTCTGCGCCTCAGCAACAGACCTCTCCGGAGAAAAGACCTCACCGTTTGAGGCATAGAGAACTACTTCTCCCCCGGTTCCACCAAGCAACTCGTAAACCGGCTTGCCCTTTGACTTACCAAGTATGTCCCAGCAGGCAGGTTCAATCCACCAGTTTCGCCAGCCAAGATAAGACATTTCGCGGAGACGCTGCTGTATCAGGTCTATATCTGTAGGGTCCAGGTCAATAAAGTATGGTCCAACTAAATGTCCAAGCCCCTCTCTTTCCCTCGCCATAGCAGTTCCTGCGCTCCAGCCCTCAATTCCATCGTCAGTAATCATGTGAATGAGCGTAAATCTGTTCTCCTTTTGAGGAAAGCCCGGAATCCAGGAGGGATAAAATGTCTCCGGAAGTGGTATGGACACATGATAAAGTTCAACACATCTTATCTTCATTTTTAATAATATTATACATGTAAAAATTTAATTGACAATATTAAATATCTATACTTTAATCTAAACAAGGAAGATGACCATGGGGAAAAAGGATCTCAAGGGTTCAACAGCACTCCTTACAGGAGCTGCAGGCGGCATAGGACAGGAATTTACAAGACAATTGCTTAATGAAGGCGTAAACCTGATATTGACTGACATTGATGAAAATAGATTAAAAAAAATTAGCGCAGGCATAGAGGCAAGTTCACAAAATCCAACCGGAAAAATTAAGACAGTGATCGGAGCAGACATCTCAAAAGAAGAGGATATTAAAAAATTATATGAAAGAATTAAAGAAAATTCTCTTTTTCCTGACATACTCATAATGAATGCTGGTTTACTTATTTACGGGGATTTTCAGGATACACCAAAAGACAGATGGGAAGAGTTAATGAATGTTAATCTGATAGCACCTATGCGTATTACCTATTTGTTCCTCCCGGAGCTACTTAAACGCGGAAAAGGCAATCTTGTTTACATTTCATCAATTGCTGGCGTTGTTGGCACTACTCAGAGTGCCACATACTCTGCGTCAAAGTTCGGACTCAGGGGATTTGCTCTTTCGCTCAATGGTGAGGTATCAAAAAAGGGAATCACTGTTACAATAGTTTATCCATTCTGGATAAATACACCCCTCCTCAATATGCCAACCTTTACTAAAGACAAGCCCAAGACATTGAAATACTTTTATATTTACACTCCGGAAAAGATCGTCCGAATTATAATAAAGGCTATTAAGAAAGGTAAACTTCAGGTATTCCCGGGGATAATCCCCAAGATTATTAATTTTGTGAATAAGTTTTATCCAGTGGTCGGTAGTCAGCGAATAAAGTAAACGCACACCATGCAGAAGAGAGATTTAAAATTTAAACCAATTAATGTCCTCGGAGTATCCTGCACAGAGGTCACAAGGACGCCTGTAAAAACAATAAAGGAAATGGCTTTCAGTGTTCTTAATTCCGCAATTGTTGACGCTGGCATTGAGAAGGATGAAATTGATGGACTTTTTGTTACACCGCCAAACTTCCCTGGACCACCTAACTTTATGTTCGCATGCGAACTTGCTGATTATTTTCAGCTGAATCTAAAATCCCTGAACCTTGTTGAGTGCGGCGGTAATACATCAACCTCTGCCATCCACTACGCAATTGATGAGATACACGAGGGAAGGAACAAAATCAACGCAGTAATTGCTATTGATGTCCGCATTGACCCTGCTGAAGACCCCGAATTTTTATTGCCTCAAGGCATTTACCTTCTCTCTTCCATCTATGGCGTTCATCTTTCACAGTATGGCATCGGGACTCCGCTCCCTCTTTATGCCATGAGTTCCCAGAGGTATATGCATGAATATGGTGTAAGCGAAGAGGATGCTGCACACCTCGCTGTTCTGTTAAGAGAGAATGCATCAAAAAATCCTCTTGCACTCTTTCGGGATAAAATAACTGTAGACACTGTAATGAAGTCAAGAATGATTTCTCCTCCTCTAAAGTTATTTGATTGTTCAACACTCGCAACATCCGCTGCCTGCTGTATCCTTGGAAGCGAGGAAATAAGAGCAAAAAAGCCTCCTGTTTTTATAACCGGACTTGGTGAGTTTCACCATAATTCAAGTTTTGTTCCCCTATCAGAGGGGCTCACATCCTTTATCAGTGTTAAGAAGGCAGGTGAGGAGGCATTCAGAACAGCGGGAATAAAGCCAGAGGATGTTGATGTTGCAGAGGTTTATGGTGTATTCTCCTTTACAGAACTGATAATCTATGAAGACCTCGGATTCTTTAAGCGAGGCGAGTCAGCCAGGGCTGTCAAAGATAGAGTAACAGCAATAGACGGAGAACTCCCGATAAATCCGAGCGGAGGCAGATTATCTCTCGGGCATCCTGCTGGTTGCACCCCGATGCTTGAACTTGTTGAGATTACAAGACAATTAAGGGGCGAATGCGGTGAGAGACAGGTAAAAAGTCCTGTGACAGGCCTTGTTCATGCGGAACATGGAATGCTTAATGGCAGCACTGTATTGATTCTACAAAAGGGATAACAATGGACCCCACTGAGGTAATTAAAAAATACACACTGAAAGCACTTGAACATTATGGTGATTCTTATACAAAGGAATTCTATGAACGGCTTAAGAAAAGGGATTTCTCTGCACCATACTGTGAATTATGTAAAAAATACGCTTTCCCTCCAAGACCATTCTGTCCTTATTGTTTTAGAACCACTCTTATCTGGAAAAAATTGCCCGAGACCGGCAGGTTATACGCCTTCACACAGCAGGAACGAGCCCTCAGGTTTACAAAGCCGGATGTCATCGGCATAGTTGAACTTGAAGGTGTAGGAAGGTTCGTAACAAGAATTAACGCGCCCTTTGAATCGCTCAAAATAGGAATGGATCTCGTCCTTGACTTCATAGAAGTTGAGAATGGGCTGGTTTTGCACCAGTTCAAACCAAGATGATTTGTCTTCTAATCCTCCTTTGGCTTCGGGTCGCGAATCTGGAGTCGTCCAGAAAGTGGAATTGCATTTAATTCCACCGTAAGTGAATTGTCCTTGTTAACGAAGGCAACGCCGACCTTTGTCCAGAAACTACGCTCACCATCCTCGCTCTTCTCCACCATAAACACCTGCTTGTAGGATTTCTTATTTTCCATAATATCACCTCCTGATATATTTATCGGTATTTTAGAGTTTTTATTGCATAAATTTTATAAATTTTACTCATAAATTTTACTCTGACACCAATTTACTCTGACACCAACAAAGGTATATCAATGGGTATAACAACTCCTCTCAATTTAACCCCCCTCAGCAAGAGGCGTGAAGAAGATAGGTCTTATAGGAATCTACAGTATGTCCCCACAAACCTTTTGTCACTTACTAACTTTTTTTATTACCCTATCTTCTCAATTCCCCCCATGTATGGCACAAGGACTTCTGGAATTGCCACTGTCCCATCCTCCTGCTGATAATTCTCAAGCACTGCAACAACTGTTCTTCCTATTGCAAGTCCAGAACCGTTAAGGGTATGGACAAAAACTGGCTTGGACTTTGGTCCCGGACGATACCGTATATTTGCCCTCCGTGCCTGAAAGTCAGTAAAATTGGATACGGAGGAGATTTCTTTGTATTCACTCTGTCCAGGGAGCCAGACCTCAATATCGTAGGTCTTTGCAGAGGCAAAGCCAAGGTCACCAGTACAGAGCGAAACTACACGATAATGAATCTTCAGCTGTCTCAGAACCTCTTCTGCCTCCTCAAGCAATGACTCAATCTCCTCAAATGACTTTTCTGGCTCAACAAAATTTACAAGTTCAACCTTGTCAAACTGGTGCTGTCTGATTAGCCCGCGGACATCCTTACCGTATGAACCTGCCTCCCTTCTAAAACATGGTGTATATGCAACATATTTAAGTGGCAATTTATCTTTATCAATAATTTCATTCCTGTGAAGGTTTGTCACTGGAACTTCTGCTGTTGGAACTAAATAGAGGTCATCGTGTTGAATCTTATACATATCCTCCTCAAACTTAGGGAGTTGTCCGGTACCAACCATGGATTTTGAATTTACAAGAAAGGGCGGTAGAATCTCTGTGTAACCTCTTGATACATGGAGGTCAATCATAAAATTAATAAGTGCGCGCTCAAGGCGTGCTCCTAAATTAAGCATAACCGTAAAACCAGAACCGGAGATCTTTGTACCTCTCTCAAAATCAAGTATGCCCAATTTTTCTCCTAATTCTCGGTGCGATAAGGGCTTGAATGAGAAGACCGGCTTTTGACCCCATGTCCTGACAACAGGATTCTGAGAGGAGTCAGTGCCGTAAACAACCGATTCATGTGGTATATTGGGGATCAAGAGGAGTAACTGATCAAAGCGTATCTCTATCTCATAAAGCTCCTTTTCAATTACTTCAATCTCCTTCGCAATTCTCTTTGATTCCTCCATCATTTTTTTTGCTTCCTCCTCCTCTTTCCTTTTTTTAAGTATTCCAACTTCCCTTGAGATTTCATTTATTCTCGCCTTTAATTGCTCAACTTTAGCAATGTTTGCCCTGCGTTTCTCATCAATATTGAGAAGATTGTCAATGTTAAAGTCATATCCCCTCTTTCTCAGGGACTCTTTTACAACTTCCGGCTTATCTCTTATCAACTTAATATCAATCATTTATCATGACATCGTGCATAAAGTTAGCATGTCACTTCGTACCTTACAGGGAATTCAGACCATGTATAGTTCTAATAGATGCCTGCTTGCACAGGTATAACACTTCCTCCTGGAGTTTACCCTTGCCTAAGGAGGAGCAGGAATAACAGGACTGCGTAATCCGTAACTCGTAATTCACAATTAACCCACCAACTCCTCAACGCATAAGACATAAACTATATCGCTTCATGGCAGTGCCTCACCTATTTTTCTCTCTTCTGTCTTCTGCCCTCTGCCTTACACATCCTGCAACTTCCCGCTGAAGAAGTCATCGTATGCCTGAAGATCAAAGTATGCGTGTCCGCTGAGATTGAATAAAATCACCTTTTTCTCGTTGTTCTTTTTGCATCTTAGAGCCTCTTCTTGAACTGCTTTGATTGCATGGGCTGATTCAGGTGCAGGAACGATACCCTCTACTCTCGCAAAATCCACTCCTGCCTTAAAAACACCACTCTGTGCGTATGCTTCTGCTTCAATGACCTGTTTGTTAAAGAGCAAGCACACCAGTGGTGCATCCCCATGATAACGCAGACCACCAGCATGAATCGGCGGCGGAATAAAGTCATTCCCGAGCGTATACATCTTTATCAATGGGGTCATTCCTGCTGTATCACCAAAATCATACCTGTATTCTCCCTTTGTCAGTGTAGGACATGCAGTCGGCTCAACCGCAACAGCCCTCAGATTCGGTTTTTTGCCTTGGAGTTTATCCATCAAAAATGGGAATGCAATTCCTGCAAAATTTGAACCGCCACCAATACAGCCGTAGACTACATCCGGATACTCACCTGCCTTCTCCATCTGCTTCTTTGCCTCAAGACCAATTATTGTCTGATGCAACAATACATGGTTCAGGACACTGCCAAGGGAGTAGTTTGTATCCTTTCTTGAGGCTGCGTCTTCTATCGCCTCACTTATTGCAATGCCTAAACTGCCCGTGCATTCAGGGTCCTTTTCAATGATTTTCCTGCCTGCATTTGTTGTATTGCTTGGGGATGGAATAACATTTGATCCCCATGTCTCCATTAGAATCCTCCTGTAGGGTTTCTGTTCATAACTTATCTTCACCATATAGACAGTGCATTCCATCCCGAAGAGCCGCGTTGCAAAGGCAAGGGCGCTCCCCCACTGTCCTGCACCGGTCTCGGTTGCAAGGCGTTTGATTCCTTCTCTTTTGTTATAGTATGCCTGGGCAATTGCGGTATTTGGCTTGTGACTGCCAGGAGGTGAAACGCCTTCATACTTATAGTAAATGTGCGCAGGTGTCCCGAGATACTGTTCCCATTTCTCAGCTCTGTAAAGTGGAGTTGGTCTGTAGGTCGCATAAATGTCAAGAACCTCCTCCGGAATCTTTATCCATCTCTGCGGTGACATCTCCTGCTCTAAAAGTCCCTTCGGAAAGATTGCTGCGAGTTTCTCCGGAGCAATCGGCTGATTTGTAGAGGGATCCAGCGGTGGGTCAAGGGGTGCAGGAAGGTCTGGGATAATGTTATACCATTCTCTCGGAATTTCATTTGTTTCAAGTATTATCTTTTTTGTCATAACTACCTCCTCTTTAATACAATTTAATGTGTTAGATTATCAGATATCTTATGATAAGTCAAAGATAAACTAAATTGTGATGTTACTATTTTGAAATGTCATAGGTTATTACTATTTTGAAATGACACACAGGAAGAGTTGATGTAAATTATTCTTCTTATGAGATCTGAAGAACTGAAGCCCTGAAGGTATCCAATGAGAAGCAAGTGGTAGCCGCACCTTTTAGGGTGCGTAAAAAAATCATCTGCTTTCGCCAAATTATCCCCACTTGTATTTTACCTCCCTCCACTTTTCTAATCTCCCCTCCCTTGATGGGAGTGGATACAGGGG
>FWPU01003495.1_pt1 | contig 39472 bp, 26 predicted proteins | sample 2228361 | NCBI WGS metagenome assembly FWPU01 (sample SAMEA103939777, study PRJEB20133) | metagenome | reverse complement strand
ACACTGCCAAAGCGGCTTGATCTTGGCTCGATTGCTCAATTGTAAAGGTGCTGTCTCAACTCAACACTCGTTGAGGCACTTGCTCATTGTTAAAAGTCGAATGAGAAAATGAACAGCGGATACGGTTTCAGATTGGATAAAGGGAGGTAAGGACAATGGAAGCCACGATGACTGCCATTGAAATGACCGGCACAGTTGACGAGCATCATCGACTTCAATTGGATGATACCCTGCCTATTTCTGGCCCAAGGCGCGTGCGTGTAATCATCTTGTACCCACTCATCGACGAGTGGGATGAAACCGAGTGGTTGCAAGCGGCTGCCCGCAATCCGGCTTTCGCTTTCCTCAGTGACCCCGAAGAAGACATCTATTCATTGGCTGACGGGAAGCCGTTCCATGACGAAGTATAAGGTCGTGCTCGTTCCCTTTCCCTTTGATGATCTCTCCAGCAGGAAAGTTCGCCCAGCCGTTTGTCTCACTGATCCCATCGGGCCGTATCGCCACGTGATTCTGGCCTTCATCACCAGTCGCGTTTCGGCCATGCCATTGGCGACTGACCTCGTACTCGAGGCGAATGACAGTGACTTTTCGGCAACAGGATTACACGTCTCATCCACGCTGCAGCTTCATCGCTTGATGACGGCTACGACGGCTCTAATTCGACGGGAATTGGGCCAATTGTCACCAAGGATGCAGGATGAGGTCGACCAGCGTCTACGGACGCTCTTCGACTTGAAATAGCCCACTCAAGCCGACTACCCGTAACCCAAGTATTGTGCGCAAGGGGTGAAGGAGGGTCTTACATGAGACTGGCCGGCTAACCCCTGCTGCACCCGACCGCGCTGTCTGGGAGCGAATAAGCCGGCTGTGGGGATAGCGATGCTCTCGGTGACAGAGGCCGGTCTTGCTAGAGCCGCGCGGCGGGGGAGCTTCACCGTTACCCATTTGATCGAGCCGGAGCTGAGCGCAAACGGTGACCCAGACGGCATACGGCAGGTGGTGGAGATCCTGCTCGACAACGCCATCAAATATGCCAATCCGGGTGGTTGGGTCACCCTGTCACTCACCCGGACGGGCCGGCGCATCGCATTCACCGTCGCCAACAGTGGGCCGGGAATTGCGAAGGAAGACCTAGGGGACTGCCGCCGATATCGGCAACGGTGCCCTTTTCCGCCTCCGTCATCCGTCGCCTACGCCACCCGCTCCAGGAAGCGCACATCGTTTTCGTAGAAATAGCGGATGTCGTCGATGCCCCGCTTGAGGATGGCCTGCCGCTCGATGCCCATGCCGAAGGCGAAACCACTGAAGACGGCCGGGTCGTAGCCGCCGTTGCGCAGGACCACCGGGTGCACCATCCCCGCGCCCAAAATCTCCAGCCAGCCGGTGTATTTGCACATCCGACAGCCCTGGGCGCCGCAGAGGATGCAGTCCACGTCCACTTCCACGCTGGGCTCGGTGAAGGGGAAGTAGGACTTGCGGAAGCGAATGCGCCGCCCTTCACCGTACATCTGATTGGCGAAGTTCAGCAGCACTCCCTTGAGGTCGCTGAAGGTGATGTTTTTGCCGATGGCCAGGCCCTCCACCTGGTAGAACATCATCTCGGAACGGGCCGTCACGTCCTCGTTGCGGTAGCACTTGCCCGGCAGGATCACCCGGATGGGTTCGGGCGCGTATTCCCGCATGGCATGGATCTGGCCCGGGCTGGTGTGGGTGCGCAGGATCACGTCTGGGTTGGTGGTGAAGAAGGTGTCCTGCATCTCTCGAGCTGGGTGGCCGGGAGGGAAGTTGAGCAGCTCGAAGTTGTAGGCGTCGGTCTCCACCTCCCGGGCGTCGTAGACCTGGAAACCCATCTGGACGAAAATATCCACGATCTCCCGCAGGACAATGGTGGTGGGATGGTATTGGCCCACCACCGGCCGGCGGCCGGGCACGGTCACGTCCACCTGTTCGTGCTCCAGGGCCCGCTCCATCTCGGCCAGTGCAATGGCCTCCTGGCGCTGCTGGAGCGCCGTCTCCAGGGTCATCTTCACCTGGTTGGCCGCCTTGCCCACCACCGGGCGCTCCTCCCGGGGCAGCTGCCCTAGCCCGCTGAGCAGGGCCGTCACCTGACCCTTCCGGCCCAGGTACTCCCCGTACCAGGCCCGGGTCTCCTCGGTGGTGCTGGCCTGGGCCAGTTCGGCCAGCGCCTTCTCCTGTAGTGCCTCCAGTTGTTGCAGCAGATCACTCATGGCGACGCTCATCTTTAAGCATTGGGTTCAGCCGGCCTCCACGGAGCCCCACGCCCTCCGGTGTGGTGAGGGCGAGCCCGTCGATGGCCCCCAGCAGAATATCGCCGTGGAGTTCATCCAACCGAACCGGCGTAATGGTGTTGTGCAGGTCCAGGTCGGCCGGGGCCAGGGCCATGACCCGCAGGTAGTTGTCTGTGTAGCCGGCCCAGAGAACCGCATCAGTATCGGTCACGGTCTGGCGCTCTCCCTCCCAGAGGACAGGCCGCACCGTGCCCACGAAGCGCAGGCGCTCTGCCCGGCCGGTGCGCTCCACCACTTCGTGCAGCCGCCGGGAGCGCTCCTTCTTGACCCGGCCGTCCACCTGGCCGTCGAAGCAGGCGGCCGCGGTGCCGGCCCGGGGGCTGAAGGGGAAGATGTGCGCGTGGGCGAAACGCATCTCCTCCACAAAGGCCATCCCCTGGACAAAATCCGCTTCGGTCTCGCCGGGGAAGCCCACGATCAGGTCAGTGGTGAGGATCAGGTCCGGAATGGCGGCCCGGGCTTCGGCCACCAGCTGCCGGAAGCTGGCCGTGGTACAGCGGCGGGCCATGCGCCGCAGCTGCTTGTCGGTGCCCGCCTGGAGGGGCAGGTGCAGATGGGGGCAGAGGCGGCCCGGCCAGCGCACCCAGAGATCGAAGAAACCCTCGGCCAGCTCCCAGGGCTCCAGGCTGCTGAGGCGCAGGCGAGGGATGTCCGTATCAGTCAAGATGGCGGCGACCAGGTCCTTGAGATCCGTCCGGGCCTCCCCGGCAAAATCCCGGCCGTAGCTGCCCAGGTGCACCCCGGTGAGCACCGCCTCCTGGACGCCGGCAGCGCACAGCTCCTGGATCTCCCGCACGATGTCGGCCACAGATCGGCTGCGGCTGGCCCCCCGGGCGATGGTAACCACGCAGAAGGTGCAGCGGTTGTTGCAGCCGTCCTGGACCTTGATGAAGGCCCGGGTGCGGCGTAGCTGCTCCGGCGCCACCCCGCCGAGGGGCTCCTCGAAGGGCGTGCCGTCCGGCTGCATGCGGGCCAAATCGGCCGGATCATCCAGCTCCGCGCTCCAGGGCTCCAACAGGGTGTGGAGCAGGTCCTTGCGGCTGTTGTCGGCCACCAGGGCCACGCCGGGCAGGCGGGCAGCGGCCCGGGGCTCCAGGGAACTCCAGCAGCCAGTGACTGCGATGCGGGCTGACGGGTTGACCTTGTGGAGCTGGCGGATGCGCTGGCGACTCTTGCTGGCCGCGGCGGCCGTGACCGCACAGGTGTTGAAGACGACCACCTGGGCCTCCTCAGGGGAGGTCACCGTCTGGTGGCCGGCGTTGCGCAGCCGCTGGGCCAGGGTCTCCATTTCGCTGAAGTTGAGCCGACAGCCGATTTGATCCAGATATACCCGCATAACAGAATCCGATATCCTGCGACTCCCGTGTGAAAACCGGACCTACGGCTCGCCCCGGCGGGAACCGGCCGCCAGGGCGTAGAGAAAGGCTCGCGTAGGTGCGGTTTCCTTACCGCACGGATGCCATCCCGTAAGAAACGGGACCTGCGGCTCGCCGCAGCAAAAGTATAGCACAGGCCCGGGGGATGGCAGGAATATTTCCCGGGCAGATTCCGGCCTTTGTGGAAGCCTATGGTACACTGGCGCGCCAAGGATGCCCGTCATCGCCCAATTTTCGTGGATGGAGAAGATCCGTTGCCGATGTGGAAAAAGCATTGCCCGGCCCGCTGCCATGGGATGGTGCTTGGCCTCTACGCAGCCCTGGCCCTGGCCCTGAGCTGGCCTCTACCCCGCTACCTCACCAGCCGGGTGCCCGGCGTTGCCCAGTGGGCCTTCGATGAATCCACCTTTCTCTGGAACGCCTGGTACCTGAAACATGCCCTGGTGGACCGGCTGAGCAATCCCCTCCACACGGAGCTGATCTACTATCCCCTGGGCATCGACCTGATCCTCCACACCTACAACTTCTTCCACGCCCTGCTGGCCCAGCCCATGATGCTGGCCGTAAACCTGCCTTTTGCCAGCAACGTGGCACTCCTCTTGAGCACCGTGCTCAGCGCCTATGGCACCTTTCTCCTGGCCCTCTGGCTGCTGCGCAAAACGGGCCGGCGGAAGGGCATCCGGGCCGCGGCGGTGGTGGCCGGGCTGCTCTACGCCTTTGCCAGCAACCGGGCCGTCTACGCCGCCCTGGGCCACTACGACATGGTCACCACCCAGTGGATCCCCCTCTACGGGCTCATGCTCCTGCGCAGCCTGGACGGCACCCAGCCGGCCCCTCGTCGCTACCGGGCCGCGGCCCTGGCCGGCTTCTTCCTGGCGCTCAACGGCCTGGCCGAGATGATCACGGCCATGTTCCTGGGCCTCTTCACCGGGCTGGTGTTGCTCTGGTGGGCGGTGAACTGGCTGAAGGACCGGCGCGGTCAGGCGACCTGGCCCGCGCCCCCGGTGTCGCCGGCGGGCGCCCTCGCCGCCCTGGCCCTGACCGGCGGCGTCACGGCCCTGGTGTGGGGGCCGGCCCTGGTGCCCATCCTGCTCCAGTTTCTCACCGCCGATTTCGCGCTCAAGGGTTGGGGCGAAGCCATCCCCCTCAGCGTGGACCTGCTGGGCCTGTTCACCCCCACGGTGCTGCATCCGGTCTTCGGCGGCGACCTGGTGGCGGAGCTGCGGCGGGTACAGCTGCGCGCGCTGGAGATGGGCGTCACCGGCTTTCGGGATGTGAACACCGTTTTCCTGGGCTGGACGAGCCTGGCCCTGGCCCTGATGGGCGCGCTGGCCCTGGGACGCCGGGTGCGCCTCTGGACCTGGACGGCCGTGCTCTTTGGGCTCTTCGCCCTGGGGCCCTTCCTGCAGATCAACGGCCGCTACCGCTTCGACCTGGACGGTGTGGAGGCCACCTTCCCCCTGCCCTACGTCCTGCTCCACTACATCCCCATCGTCAAGGCCAACCGGGCGCCCAACCGCAACAGTGTCATCCTGATGCTGGCCCTGGCGGTGCTGGCCGGCTATGGCCTCCACTGGCTGCTGCAACGGCTGCCCACCGGGCGAGGCGGCCGTTTTTACAGCGGCTTGCTGCCGGCCCTGTTGGCTGGGCTCATCCTGTTCGAGCATCTGGCCGTGCCCGCCCCCCTCTCCGACGCGCGCATCCCCCCGGTCTACGCCCAGATCGCGACGGACCCCCGGCCCGTGAGCGTCCTGCAGTTGCCCCTGGGCTGGCGCAACAGCTTTGGCACCTGGGGGCCGGAACGCACCCAGCTCCAATACTTCCAGACGGCCCATGGCAAGCCCATGTTGGGCGGGAACATCAGCCGGGCGCCGGACTTCAAGATGGCCTACTTCCAACGCATCCCCCTCTTCCAGGCCCTGGTGGCCGCCCAGGTGGACGGCAAGGTGGCGCCGGAGCTGGCAGAGGCGGCCCGATCCCAGGCCGAGGAACTCATGTACCTCTACAACGTGGGCTACGTGCTCCTCTTCCCGCCCATCCCCCAGCGCTTTCCCTACGTGGACCACTGGCAGACGGCCTGGGACTTTGCCCGGGAGGTGTTGCCCCTGGAGGAGGAGCCCTTCTGGCGCGGGGAGGGCATCGAAGTGTACCGGGTGCGCCAGCCCGAGGGCGCCGACCACTTCCGCCTGGACCTGGGTCAGCCCGGCACCTACCCCTACCGGGGAGAGGGCTGGGACATTGCGGAGACCGACGCGCCCTACGAGGTGGACGCCATCTGGGCCACGGCCCGGACCAGCCGGCTCTTTGTGCCCCTGCGCCAGGTGGATCCGGCTGCCGGCTACACGGTGGCCGTGCGGGCCCACCCCTTTGCCTACCCGGGCAGCGAACCCCAGACCCTGGCCCTGGCCGTCAACGGCCGGCTCCTGGAGACCCAGACCCTGGCCGATGGCTGGCAGGAGGTGACGTGGACCGTGCCGGGCTCGGCCCTGGTGGATGGGCTCAACCGGCTGGAGCTGCGTTGGGGGGCCACGGCCGTGCCCCGGGCTGTGCTGGGGGGCAGTCGCCAGATCGGCAGCACGGGCGTTTCCCTGCCCGTGGATGCGGATCTGAAGGGCTTTGCCGACGGCGGCTACATCGCCCTCTTTGACGAGGCGGGCAACCAGGTGGACGCCGCGGCAGGACGGCGGGGGGTCAACGTGACGGTGCTGGATCCGGAGAGCGGGGCGGTGTTGGATAAGGTGGGCTTTGACACGGCGGCCAACGCCTACGAGAGCCAGGCCCTGGCCGACTACCTGGCCCGGATCCAGCCTGGGCACCCGGTGCTGGTGGTAAGCCACGGCGACGCCACGGCTCACCTCACCGAAGAGGCAGTGGCGGGTCTGCGGGGGCTCGGCGTCGATGTGACGCTGGCGGCGTTACAGGGCCAGCACTTCGCCATCATTGGCGTGCAGGGTGCCGCGCCCGGCACCGCCCTGGCTGTGCTGGATCCCCAGGAGGCCTTCCTGCGCCTCAGCCTGAACCCGGATCGGCGCCCCCTGGCCGCGGCGGTGGATTGGCTGGAGATCCGCTCCCCCCGGGCGGCCGGGGCTGCGTACTGTCCCTGTGGGCCTTGATGCGGGGTGAAGGATCAGCGGTCCTCCATGGGCAGGCGACGGGTTCGGTGGCGCTGGTAGAGGGCGACCATCCGTTCCCAGGGGAGCATGCTGGTACGCAGGCGCAGGAGGGTGTAGAAGGCTTTGTAGATTTCCCGCTTGCTGATCTTGCTGGCGCCTTCTGTGCGGTTGACAAAGGTGATGGGCACCTCGCCGATGCGGAAGCCGGCCTGCTGGCAGTGGAAGGCCATTTCGATGAGAAAGCTGTAGCCACTGCTGAAGATGGCGTCCAGGTCGATGGTCTCCAGCACCCGACGGCGGTAGCAGCGGAAGCCGGCCGTGCAGTCCCGGAGAGTCACGCCCAGCAGCACGTGGGCCAGCCAGTTGGCGCTGTAGCTGACGAACTGGCGCCAGGGGGTGGTGCCCACGATACGGCCGCCGGGCACGTAACGGCTGCCCACCACCAGGTCATAGCCGGATGCAGCCTTTTCCAGCAGGATGGGGACACTGGCGGGGTGATGACTGAAGTCGGCGTCCATGGTACAGAGGTACTGGTAGCCCCGGGCCAGGCCAAAGGCGAAGCCGGCCTTGTAGGCGGTGCCCAGGCCCAGCTTGCCCTCCCGCTGCAGCACGAAGACACCCGGATCCCGGGCAGCCAGCTCCAGGGCGATCTGGCCTGTACCGTCGGGAGAGTTGTCGTCCACCACCAGGACGTGGACGTCGCCGGGCAGGCTTCGTAGCGCCGCCACCAGACGGGCCAGGTTTTCCCGTTCGTTGTAGGTTGGCACGATCATCAATACCTGACCGGACCAGCTTACCGCCATTGCCTGCGCTTCCTCTGCCATCAGGACTTCATACCATCCAGCGACATCTGGCGGCTGGAGCCGCCCTTACGGCCCATCGGCGCCCTTTCTCGTGGCGCAGCTCGTAGCTGCGCTTCGCCGCTGAAGAAACCCAGATGACTCCTCTGCAGAAGCCACAGATTTCACAGATGGGCACCGATTATGCCGGATTTCTCCCTGCAAATTCTTTGCGTCTCGGCGCCTTTGCGTTAAAAAATCCCCTCTTTGCGGGGAAGTCAAAAGATTATTGAACAAATAATGCCAATGGTCAAATTACTACCCACTGCCCGCATCGACCGACAGATCGTCCTGCTGCTGATGGCGGCTACCCTGGCCCTCTACGTGCGAATGGCTGCGCCCGACATGCTGCCCGGCGATTCGGGCGAGTTCCAGTTTGCAGCCTGGCGGCTGGGCTTAGCCCACCCCACGGGCTATCCCCTCTACCTGCTGCTGGGCAGCGCCTGGCAGCACCTCCTGGCCGCCCTAGGCCTGAACCCGGCCGCGGCCCTGAACCTTTTCAGCGGCGTGGTGGGTGCGCTGGCAGTGGGACAACTCTACCGGCTCATGTATCGCTGGCTGGACGGGCCGGTGGCCCTCCGGCGGGCGACGTCGCTCTTCACCGCGGCCTACTTTGCCGTCAACCCCACCTTCTGGAGCCAGAACCTGATCGCCGAGGTCTACACCCTGCACGCCCTCTTCGTGCTGCTCATCCTCCTGGCCGTACCTGGGCTGGAGGCCAGCCCCCCGACCCAGAGGCGCAAGCAACGCATCACCACCCCGCGACTGGTGGGGCTGGCGGGGCTGGTCGGGCTTTCCCTCACCCACCACGCCATGACCCTCCTCTGGATCCCCCCCCTGCTGCTGGCCCTCTGGCTGCTGGATGGGCGCTGGTGGCGCTCGTGGGGAGTGTTGGCGGCGGTTGGGGCGGGGCTGGCGCCCCTGTTCCTCTACCTGTACATCCCGTTGCGCAGCGGGCCAGAGGCCTCTCCCTGGTATCACCAGCGGCTGGATGGAACCGTCCTGAGTCTGTACCGGGGCGACTGGGCCTCGTTTCTGGATTTCGTCACCGGCCGCTCCATCTCGGTGGGGTTTAAGGGAGCGGCGGAGGCCCTGGCCGGCCTGGGGGACGCGGCGTTCCTCTGGCGGCTCCACTTCAGCTGGCCCGGCCTGGTGCTGATGGCCCTGGGCCTGCTCGCCCTGGTCCGGTCCGGCCGCCGACCTCTCCTGGCCTTGACCGTCACCTACGTGCTGCTCCAACAGCTCTTCAACCTGTTCTACAACATCGGCGATATCCTGGTCTACTACATTCCCCTTTACCTGGTGGTCACCCTCTGGATTGGCTTCGGCGTCCACAGCATTGCGGCCGGCCATTGGCTGTCTGGCGCGCAGCCTTCCGACGGCGAGAGATTCCCCCAGACCCAGGGTGACGCCGGTCCGGCCGGCGGCCCTTCCCCAGGGCTTCTGTTCGGCCTGCTGGCCATCGGCCTGGCCTGTCTGCTGCCCTTGCAGCAGTGGCGTGCCTACGCCAGCATGCTGGACCAGTCCCAGATGCGGAGTACCCGCCAGCAATGGGAGCAGATCCTGGCGGCCCAGCCGCCGGCAAACGCCATCCTGGTCAGCAACGACCGCAACGAAGTCGTGCCCCTCTTCTACCTGCAGGCTGTGGAAGGGCGTGCCCAGGGGATGACCGGCCTATTCCCCCTGATCATGCCCGACCCCCGCTTTGCCGACATCGGGGCTACCCTGGACACCGCCCTGACGGAAGGTGGGGAGCGCCCAGTCTACCTGATCAAAGCCATGCCCGGCCTGGCCGTGAAGTATGCGCTGGTGCCTGGCCCGGGACCTCTGGTACAGGTGACCGGGCCTGTAACCGCTGAGCCGGCCCGGCTGGTGATGCGGAAGCTGGGGCCGCTGACCTTGCTGGGCTACACGTGGAAGGAGCAGGGTGATCGGGCGATCATCCGGCTGTTCTGGCAGGTGGAGCAGCGGCTGCCCGGCGATTTCACCACCACCGTCCAGCTGCTGGATGGCCGGGGGGAAAAGCTGGCGCAGCACGATGCGCCGCCAGGAGACGTCTACTATCCCACGTCCCTGTGGAAGCCGGGGGAGGTGCTGACAGAGGCCCACGCCCTGCCCCTGGACGCGGCGCGGCAGGCCCGGTCCCTGCTGGTGGGCCTCTACCGCCAGCCGGACCTGGCCCAACTGGCTCCGCCCCTGGAGCTACCGCTGGCGCCGTGAGACGGCCAGCCCAGGGGGGTGAATCCCCTGCAGAAGCCACAGATGACACAGATAAACACAGATTTTGCCAGATCCCTCTCTGGAAATTCTTTGCGCCTTGGCGCCTTTGCGTTGAAATTTGCGTTGAAAAACATCCTTATTTGCAGAGGAGTCATTTGCAGAGGAGTCACAGATTCACCCCCTGTTTTCCACGGCGTTGACAGGGGATGTGTCCTGTTGTATATTCCCAGACGCCGGATTGGGATAAACGTCACAATCCGGCGGCGCCTTTGCCATTCACCGATACAACTGGCTCCGGATGACCGTTCTTCGTTCCAGCTTTGTTCGAGCTTGACGGGTGCGTATCCCATGTTGGGGCCCCGCCGGAAGCAAAACGCAACACCCGACAGATTCCCCCAACCTGGGACGCACCCACCTTGACCGCCTGTTCGTCCCGTCCTGATTGATGTAGAGGAGAGCCACACCTATGCGAAACAAACGAGTCTGGTTCCTACTCACGGTAATGATGGTGGCGGCCCTGTTGCTGAGCGCCTGCCCGGCTGCCACCCCGGCCCCCGGTGGCGCACCCGCCGCCGGCGAAGAGCCATCGGCCGCGACGGAGGCTGCCCCAGCGGCACCGGCGGCTGACACAGGGGGTGTCCAGATCCCGGACATCGAGGAGGGTAAGTTCAACGTCGCCTTCGTCTACGTGGGCCCCATCGGCGACGGCGGCTGGACCTACGCCCACAACCAGGGGCGCCTCTACCTGGAGGAACAGCTGGGCGACCAGGTCCACACGGCCTACCTGGAGAGCGTGCCCGAGGGAGCGGACGCGGTACGGGTGATCCGCAGCCTGGCCCGCAAGGGCTTCAACGCCATCTTCACCACTTCCTTCGGCTACATGGATCCCACCGAAGAAGTGGCAGCCGAATTCCCCGACATCTACTTCGTCCACATCTCCGGCTTCAAGAAGAACGACACCAACTTCGCCAACCTCTTCGGCGCCATGGAGGACATGAAGTACCTGGCCGGCATGATCGCAGGCGCCCGGGCCAAGGCCGATGGCTCCAACCGGGTGGGCTACATCGCGCCCTTCCCCATCGCCGAGGTGATCCGCCTGGGCAACGCCCTGGCCCTGGGCATGCGCCGAACCTGCCCCGAGTGTGAAATGGACATCCGCTGGATCTTCACCTGGTTCGATCCGGACAAGGAACGGGAGGCGGCCATCTCCCTGCTGGACGCCGGCGCCACCGTGGTGGTGACCGGGGCCGATACACCTGGGCCGGTGCAGGCAGCCGGCGAGCGAGGGCTCTACGGCATCGGCTATGACAGCGATAACGCCTGCGAGGTGGACCCCGAGCACTGCCTCACCGTGCCGTACTGGAATTGGGGCCCGGCCTACACACAGCTGGTCCAGCAGATGATGGACGGCACCTTTGTGCCGGACGACTACTACTTCGACGCGGACACGGGCATCGTCGGTCTGCTGGGCTTCATGGAAGGGCAGGAGCCCATGCCCGCCGTGCCCGAGGAAGTCATCCCCGAGGTGCGGGAGCTTCTGGCCCAGATGCTGGCCGGCGAATACGACCGCTTCGACATCTTCACCGGCCCGATTTACGACAACAAGGGGAACCTGGTGGTGCCCGAAGGCCAACAGCTCACCCAGTCGGACCTGGAGGGCATTGACGCCGAGCTGGGCGCCATGCTGGGCCGGGAAGGCTGCACCATCTGCATGAACTGGCTGGCCGAGGGCTTCGTGCCAGACGCGGAGATTCCCCAGAACTGACGTGGTACGTGGTGCGTGGTGCGTACGCCAATGGGCGCCATCCTCCATGGCCGGCACGTTGCCTGGCGCACCACGCACCATGCCCCATACGCGACGCACCACGCCCCAGAGAGCAGCAGGACATGACCGCAGCTGAACTGGCCTTTGAACTGCGCGATATTACCAAGCGTTTTCCCGGCGTGGTGGCCTGCGACCGGGTCACCTTTTGCGCCCGCAAGGGCGAAGTCCACGCGCTGTTGGGGGAAAACGGGGCCGGCAAGTCTACGCTGATGAACATCCTCTCCGGCCTCTACCGACCCGATGAAGGGACCATCTTCATCCAGGGCAGGCCGGTGAACTTCCACTCCCCCCGAGATGCCATCCAGGCCGGCGTGGGGATGGTCCACCAGCACTTCATGCTGGTTCCATCCCAGACGGTGGCCGAGAATGTGATCCTGGGGCTGAACCACGTGGGTTTCGTCCTGGACACCCGGGCCATCGAAGCACAGGTGCGTCGCCTGGGCGAACAGTACGGCCTTCCGGTGGACCCCACAGCCAAAGTGTGGCAGCTTTCGGTGGGAGAACAGCAGCGGGTCGAGATCATCAAGATGCTCTACCGGGGGGCGGAGATCCTGATCCTGGATGAGCCGACGGCGGTGTTGACGCCCCAGGAGGCCCAGGAGCTCTTTCGCACCCTGCGGGAGATGACCGCTGCGGGCAAAACGGTCATCTTCATCAGCCACAAGCTGGATGAAGTGCTGGCCGTGGCCCACCGCATCACCGTACTGCGCCAGGGCCGGCACGTGGCCACCGTGGATGCCGCGACCATGACCAAGGCCGAGCTGGCTAGCCTGATGGTGGGCCGGGAGGTGCTCTTTCGCGTGGAGAAGCCCCCCTGTCAGCCCGGCGAGCCCCGGCTGATGGTCCAGGACGTGGAGGCGGTGGACGACAAGGGGCTGCCAGCCCTGCGGCGGCTCTCTCTGACCGTCCACGCGGGGGAGATCGTGGGCATCGCCGGTGTGGCGGGCAACGGGCAACGGGAGCTGGCCGAGGTCATCTGTGGGCTACGTCCCACCACCGGCGGCGAAATCCGGGTGGTCAATCGGCGGGTTACCCATGCACCGCCCATCGTCATGATCGAGGCGGGCGTGGCCTACGTCCCCGAGGACCGCAGCGCTGTTGGCAGCGCGCCCAACCTGTCCGTGGCAGAGAACCTGGCGCTCAAGGGCTACCGCAGGCCCGGCATCGGCGGCCGCTGGCTGGTGAACCGCCGGGCCATGGTGGACCAGGCCAAACGGCTGGTCCAGGACTTCAACATCGCCACCCCCACTGTGGAGACGCCGGTGCGCAAGCTGAGTGGTGGCAACCTACAAAAGGTCATCTTGGCCCGGGAAATTGCCCAGCAGCCGGCTGTCATCGTGGCGGCCCATCCCACCCGGGGGCTGGATATCGGTGCTACCGAGCAGGTACGGCGCATCCTCATCCAGGAGCGCAGCCAGGGTGCGGCGATTTTGCTCATCTCGGAAGATCTGGACGAGATCCTGGCCATGGCCGACCGCATCCTGGTGCTCTACGAAGGGCGCATCATCGGCGAAGTCCCCGCGGCGGAGGCCAACCTGGAGCGGATCGGCCTGATGATGGCTGGCCAGGAGCTGGAAGCCCCATGACCACCCGTTCTGCCGCAGCCTTCCCGGGTGCCCGCTGGCGACTCCGCCTGGAACGCCGCCTGGAACAGCCCCGCTGGCTCCGGTTCCTTTCTCCGGTCATCCTGATCGCGGCCGCCCTGCTGGTGGGCGCGCTCCTGTTGCAGCTCGCAGGGGCCAACCCCTGGTTGGTCTATCGGCGCATGGCCCAGGTGGCTTTCGGCTCGGCCTACGGCTGGTCGGACACCACCGTGAAGGCCACGCCCCTGATCCTGGCAGGGTTGGGTGTGGCGCTGGCCTTCCGCATGCGCCTGTGGAACATCGGCGCGGAGGGGCAACTCTTCCTGGGTGCGTTCATGGCCTCAGGGGTAGCACTCCACTGGCTTCCGCCGGAAACGCCCCGCCCCCTCATGCTCAGCGCCATGGCCCTGGCCGGCTTTGTGGGCGGTGCCCTCTGGGGCCTGATCCCGGGCCTCCTCAAGGCGCGGCTCAACGTCAACGAAATCATCACCAGCCTGATGCTGAACTATGTGGCCATCTACTGGAACAACTACTTCATCTATGGCCCGTGGAGCCAGCGGGGCTTTGGGCTGACGCCCACCTTCCCTCGCTCGGCGTGGATGCCCCGCTTCACCGACTACGCGGAGATCTTTCCCGCCCTGCGGGGCCTGACGGCCCACTTCGGCATCTTCCTGGGGATCGGCCTGGCGCTGCTCATCTGGCTGGTGTTGCGCTACACCCGGTGGGGCTTCGAGATCAACGTCATCGGCGACAACCCCCGGGCGGCCCGCTATGCCGGCATTCACCTGGAGCGCAACATCGTCCTGGCCATGATCCTGAGCGGCGGCCTGGCCGGCCTGGCCGGCATGAGCGAGGTGAGCGGCGTGGTGCATCGCCTGCAGGAGCGCTTTTCCCCGGGCTATGGCTTCACGGCCATCATCATCGCCTGGCTGGCCAAGCTGAACCCACTGGCCATCGTGCTGGTGGCGTACCTGTTCGGCGGGCTGCTGGTGGGCGGTGATGAGATCCAGCCGGCGGGGATCGCCCAGCTCCTGCAGGGGGTGATCCTGTTCGTGGTGGTGGGCGGCGAGATCCTGTTGCAGTATCGGGTCCGGTGGGTGCGGTAACAAGGTGAGACCGGTCATCCGTTGAAGGAGCGGCAGAAGAGTTAGCATGGAACTGGCCCTGATCGTCAACATTCTGGCTGCAGGCATCCGCTCGGGGACGGCCATCCTTTTCGCCACCCTGGGAGAAATTTTTGCCGAGCGTGCAGGCGTGCTCAACCTGGGGGTGGAAGGGATGATGCTCATGGGCGCCATGAGCGCCTTTGGCGTGGCCGCCAACACCGGTAACCCTTGGCTGGGCTTGCTGGTGGCGGCAGGCGCCGGAGGGCTCATGGCCCTGCTCCACGCCTTTGTCACCGTCACCCTGCGGGCCGACCAGGTGGTGAGCGGCCTGGCGTTGACCTTCCTGGGCACGGGGCTGAGCGCGGTCCTGGGGGCACCCCTGGTGGAGGTGAAGCAGGCCCCCCGGCTGCCCACCTGGTCCATCCCCGGCCTTGCGGAGCTCCCCCTGCTGGGCCCTGTCCTCTTCCAGCACAACGTGATCGTCTATGTGGGCATGCTGTTGGTGCCCCTGGCCTGGTTCTACATCTACCGCACCCGGCCGGGGCTGGAGCTGCGGGCCATCGGAGAGTACCCGGCGGCGGCCGACGTGCTGGGCGTCAATGTCTATGCCCAGCGTTACGCCTACGTGGTGCTGGGCGGCGTCCTGGCCGGCATTGGCGGCGCGGCCCTGAGCCTGGCCATCACCCCCCTCTGGATCGAGGGCATGACGGCCGGCCAGGGCTGGATCGCGGTGGGGCTGGTGATCTTTGCCGGCTGGGACCCGGTCCGGGCGGCGTTGGGTTCCTACCTCTTCGGCGCCATTCGCCGGCTGCCGCTGGACCTGCAGAACCTGGCCTTCTTTCTGCGCAACCCGACCTACGGCTACTTTATGAACATGCTACCCTATCTCTTTACCATCATCGTATTGGTCATCGGCTCCCGGGAGGCCATGCGCCGGCGGCTGGGTGCCCCCGCAGCCCTGGGCCAGCCCTACGTGCGTGAGGAGCGCGGCGTCTAATGTTGCCCCAATCCCACGTGGCCTACACCTGGTGTGCCCTCAGCTTGGCCCAGGAGCATCTGGACGTGGCTTCGGATGCCGACTACCGGCTGGTGGCCCTGGCGGCCATGGGCCCCGATCTGGTGGACAAGCCCCTGGCCTGGGCCTACTTTTATCGCCGTTATCGGGCGGCAGTGCTCTTCGCCCACACCCTCCTCGCCCATGTGGCGGTCCTGCTGCTGACGGCCCAGCGCTTTCCCCAGGCCTGGATCTATACCCTGGCCTTTGTAGGCCACACCGTGCTGGACCGGCTCTGGTTCTTCCCGGACACCTTCTACTGGCCACTGCGGGGCTGGCGTTTCCACGTCTGGCGCAAGCAGGGCTCCGAGCAGGCAGCCATCGGCCAGGCCTACTGGCATGCCTTTACCCGCCGTCCGGAGCTTTGGGTCTGGGAAATCGGCGGGCTCCTGGCCCTGGCCTGGTTCGTCTGGCGCCATCAGCTCTACCGCCCGTCACACCTGCTTCGCTTCCTCCTCACGGGCAGGCCGCCCGCTGCCGGCATACGTGGCTGAGCCTGGGCCTCTCCCTCCGGAACCGGCCACACATTGCCCCCTGCCCACTTTCAGCTTCCCACGAGGGCCGTGATACAATCCACCGGGTGGGGCTTCGGCCACATCATCATATTCGGACAGCACGTCACAGAGAAGGATTCCCGGGGAGGAGCGGCGACACAGGGTTCATGCAGACGACACCCACTTCGGCCGGCGTTGTGCAGTCCACTGGACGGCGCGTGCTGGTGAACACCGGCGCGCTGACCAGTTCCAGCCTTTGGCGTATCGCCCTGAGCTTTGTGCTGCAGGTGATCATCGCCCGGGGGCTGGGGGTGGCTGCCCTGGGTCAGTACACGGTGGCCATGGCCTACCTCAACGTCAGCCAGGTGATCAGCGAGCTGGGGCTGCCCGTGCTGCTGGTGCGGGACCTGGCCCAGATGCCCACCCGGCGCCGGGCTTACTTTCGAACGGCCCTTTTGGTGCAGATGGCCTCGGCCCTGCTCACCTGGGGTGGGCTGATCCTTCTCACCCTGGTGCTGCCCTTCTCCCCCAACACCCGACCGGCCCTGTGGCTGGTTGGGGCATCCCTGCCCTTCTTCGCCGTCACCTCCGTATGCGAGACGCTGTTCCAGGCGGGCGAGCGCATGGAACTGGTGATGGGCATCGAAATGCTGGTCAACCTCCTCATTGTGGCCGTCAGCCTGGTGGCCCTCTGGCTGGGGGGGGAAGTCCTGCACCTGATCGGGGTCCTGATCCTGACCCAGCTCTTCTCGGCGCTCCTCTGCCTGTGGCTGGTGGGGCGCAGCGGGCTGCTGGCCGAACCCCAGGAGGGGGTGAAGATCTCGCCCCGGATGCTCTTCCAGCAGGCGCCGCCCTTTCTGGGCCTGACCCTGGCCGATGTACTGCTCCAGCGCATGGACATCCTGCTCTTGAGTGTGCTGGGCGGTGAAACCATGACCGGCCTCTACAGTGCAGCCTACAACCTGGTGCGGGTGGCCCTGAAATTGATCCAGAGCTTCGGCCGGGCCCTCTACCCCACCTTCAGTCGGCTGCGCCAACAGGCCCTGGAGACGTACCGTCGCCTGGCGGCCTTGAGCCTGCGCTATGGGCTTCTGCTCCTCTTGCCGGCTGCGGCCCTGGGCACGGCCCTGGCGCCGGACCTGCTTCACCTGGTCTATGCCCAGGATTACGTCCAGGCAGCGCCCATCTTTCAAGTGTTACTCTGGCTGCCCCCCCTCTTCCTGTTGGAAACTTATGCCGTCACCCTGTTGATGGTGGAGCGGCACCCCGGCCACAGCCTAATCATCAGCGGGCTGCACGTGGGAGTGCTGCTGGTGGCCATGCCCCCCTTGATCTGGCTGGGGGAGGCCCAGGGGGCGGCGTGGGCCGTGCTGCTGGCGGGCGGCGCGGGTGTCCTGGGGAGCCTGTGGTTCCTCCGGAAAAAGCGGCTGGCCCCGGCATTGGGGCAACTCTGGCCCATGGGAGCGGCCTCGGCCCTTGCCCTGCTCCTGGCCATCTGGCTGCCCATGGCCTGGCCCTGGCGCCTGCTGGCCAGCGCCGCCCTCTACGTCCTGCTGGCCTGGCTGACGGGCATGGTGGCGCCGGACGACATTCAGCTCTTCCGGCGGGTCCTGCGCCACGGCAGGGGCTGATTTGGGTGCCGGGTCGCTGTCCGGTACAATGGCCAGTCGTGGATGGCGGACAGAATCGTTGCATTCAGGCCGATTTCCACCGACATGAGTTGCCAGTTCAACGAGGATCGCCAACGGCGTATGCCACAGCAAACTTCACCCGCTGCAGAGGTATCACCCGCGGCCCTGCCCGACGGGAAGGGTTATCGGGTCTTGATGATTGCGCCCACCAGCTTCTTTGCCGACTACGGATGCCATGTGCGCATCCTGGAAGAGGCGCGCATCCTCCAAAAGCTGGGGCACCGGGTCACCATCGTCACCTACCGCAACGGCCAGGACGTGCCGGGCCTGGACATTCGGCGCACCCTGCCCATCCCCTGGCGTACCCACTATGAAGTGGGCTCCAGCCGCCATAAAATTGCCTTTGACGCGCTGTTGGGGGCGGAAACCCTGGCCCTGCTGGCCCGGCGACGCTTTGACATCATCCACGCCCACCTCCACGAGGGCGCCCTGATCGGCCTGGTTTTGGGGCGGCTCTTCGGCATCCCCACGGTTTTTGATTTCCAGGGAAGCCTCACGGAAGAGATGATCGACCACCATTTTCTGCGGCGGGAGAGCCCTTTCTACCCCCCGCTGCGCAGCCTGGAGACGTGGATCACCCGTTCTGCTCCTGTTATCCTCACCAGCACCACCCATGCCCGGCGCTTTCTGTTGGAGCAGTTCCGCTGTCGGCCCGAACAGATCCGGGCGTTACCGGACTGTGTCAATGCGGATGTCTTCCGGCCAGCCGACGATTTCCCGCCGGAGGAGCTGGCCGCGCTGCGCAGTTCCCTGGGCATTCCGGCCGATGCCAGGATCATCGTCTACCTGGGCCTGCTGGCCGAGTACCAGGGGACGGGCCTGTTGTTGGAGGCGGTGGCACGTATCCTGCGCCATCACAACAACGTATACCTGTTGCTGATGGGCTTCCCCAGCGTTCAACTGTACCGGGCCAAGGCGGAAGCCCTGGGCATTGGCCACGCCGTGATCACCACCGGCCGCATCCCGTACCAGGAGGCTCCCCGCTACCTGGCCCTGGGCCATGTGGCTGTCGCACCCAAGCTGAGCCTGACCGAGGGCTCTGGCAAGTTGCTCAACTACATGGCCACGGCCTTGCCCACGGTGGCCTTCGACACACCGGTGGCGCGGGAGTATCTTGGCGCGGATGGTCTGTTGGCGAAACGGGGGGATGTGGAAAGCCTGGCCGAGCAGCTGAGCGCCGCCCTTTTTCCGCCCCCGGAGCAGGCGGCACGCTACCGGGAGTGTGGCCGGAGGCTTCGCCGGCGGGTCATCCAGCATTTCGACTGGGAACAGGCTGGCCGGGAAATTGTGGCCATCTACCGCCAGTTGCGGGATAGGCGACGGCGGTCCGTACCAGCGGGCCCGGAGGGTGTGGAGAAAGGATTTCGAGATGAAACCGCTTGATTCGCATCAAAGCAAGTATCCTGGCAGACGAGGAAGAGGGTCCTCCACCGACGGACGCAGCCGGCTCCAGCAAAGGGTAGGCAGCCGTTGGTGCGGCGCTGCAGGCCTGAGAAAGCTGATGTGGTGCTGTCTCCTGGCGACCCTGGCGCTGGCCTGGGGAGCCGCGCCGGCTCGGGCCGAATTGACGGCCACCAACTTTGGGCTGCGCATCGAATATCGCATCCCTCACAAGGCCCTTCATGTGGTTATTCAGGAACCTGGTCAGCTGTGGTTTACGGCACCAGAGGCCAACGCTGTGGGCAAGCTCACCGTCCTCTCCGGTCCCAACGATCCCCTGGTGACCTACACCATCTCCTACATTCTGCTGGATCCCGGCAGTGAACCCTTTGACCTGCTCTATCATAACAACGCTGTCTGGTTTACCCAGCGGGGTGCCAACAGGTTAGGGCGTATCGACGCGACCAGCCATGCCCTGACCGAATATACCATTCCAACGCCCAACAGCGAACCCATGGGGATCGCCCGGGCCCCGGATGGAACCCTCTGGTTCACCCAACGGGGGGCCAATCAGCTGGGGCGCTTCGACCCCACGACCCAGACGTTTCAGGCGTATCCCCTGTCGGGCGATCTCTTCATCACCACAGAGCCCCGCCTGCGGGAAATTCTGGTGAAGAATAACAACGAGATCTGGTTCACGGCGCCCGGCGCCGGCGCGGTGGGCAATTACCGGGTCGATACCGACCAATTCTTTGCCGTCTATACCCTGGGGCAGGCCAGGCCCATGGGCCTGGCCCAGGATAGTTCAGGACGCCTTTGGACCACCCAGTTCGAGCAGAATGCCCTGGCCGCCTATGCTCCGGGCACCTTGAGCCTCTGGACGCCCTATCCCATCACCACACCCAACAGCGGGCCCGTGGGTCTTTTGTTCCGCAGTAACGGCGCCACCTGGGACTTTTGGTTCGCCGAAAATCAGAGTGGCCTGGCCGGCCGCCTGACCATCCGACCCAACGGCCAGTTTGTGAAGCTCCAGGAATATCCCCTGGGCCAGGGGAGTGCGCCCTGGGACATTGTCATGGACAGCAACGACCATGTGTGGATCACCGATCAGGGCCGCAATGTGATCATCGAGCTCCGACCGCCGTACCTGAACTCGATCTACATGCCGTGGATTGCCCGACAATAGGGTACCGTCCGCCTGGGGGGTGGACATGGCCGTTCGACTTCTGGCCGAAGCCGAACGGCTTTTTAATGACCGGGATGCACCACCGCCATTTGCCTTGGGTGCACCGGACTTTGGACGCAGGAGGTTTATGTGAAATTCAAACACGTAGCGCTGGGATTCTGGCTCGGGTTGTTGTTCATGTTGATTCTATCCCCCTGGCAGGTGGCCCAGGCGGCCGAAAGTCCCCTTCCCGCCAGCAGCTCGGCTGCCGAGTCCACCGCGCCCCTCTGCCGCTTCGGCGTCAACGGCGACGTGGCCGGCTTCGACATGGCCCCCTTTCGGGCAAGCTGGTATGTGGACTATGGCGCCCGTATCAACCCGGCGCGTCCCAATGGCATCGAATATATGCCCATCATCCGGCTGCGGCAACAGGGGGAGAGCTATCGCTACTCCTTGAGCGCCAGCCACACCCCCCTGAGCACCCAGGCGGAGCTGGTTCAAACCATCCAGAGCCTCCCCGGTGCGGAGTGGTTCATCGGCAATGAACCGGACCGCCGGGATTATCAAGACGACGTAGAGCCCCACATCTACGCCCAGGCATACCACGACCTCTACCACCTGATCAAGGCAACCGATCCCACAGCCAAAGTGATCGTGGGGGCCATTGTCCAGCCCACGCCCCTGCGCCTTCAATACCTGGATATGGTGTTGGATGCCTACCATCGTCGATACCATCAGCCGCTGCCGGCAGATGGCTGGTCGTTCCATAATTTCATCTTGAACGAGAAGGACTGTGAAGGGCCCAATGACTATGACTGCTGGGGCGCCGGCATTCCACCCGGCATCGACGCCGCCGAGGGGCTGCGGGTGGGGCCGGAGGACAATGACGACATGGATCTGTTCATTGCCCAGGTGAGGCGCTTCCGCCAGTGGCTCAAGGATCGGGGGTACCAGGATGCCCGAGTCTATCTGTCCGAGTATGGGATATTGATGCCAAACATCTTCGACCCACCGGCCGACTTTCCTGAATCGCGGGTCAATGCCTTCATGAACGCCACCTTCGACTACCTGCGCACGGCCACCGACCCGGCGCTGGGCAACCCCAACGACGGCTACCGGCTGGTCCAGCGTTTCTCCTGGTACAGCGTCCAGGATTCAACGTTCAACGGCTACCTGTTCTTCGATCCGGATGGAGAGGAGAATCCTGGAGGATATGTTCGTAGCCTTATGGGAGACAACTACGTCAACTACACGGCCAACATCGCCGCGGAGCACGACCTGACCGTGAGCCAGATCGTGGTCAACCCACCGGCGCCCCTCGTCTCGGAGGGCAACGTAGATTTCACCGTGCGGGCCCGGGTGGCCAACAGCGGCAACCTGCTGGCCAAGCAGAGCTTCAAAGTGCGCTTCTACAACGGTGATCCCCAGGCCGGCGGCGTCCAGATCGGTGAGGAGCAGACCGTCTCTCTCTCCGGCTGCGGCGACTATCGGGACTTGGAGATCCTTTGGCCAAATGTGGCGCCGGGCAATTACACGATCTATGTGGTGGTCGACCCCGACCAGACGGTGGCCGAAACCAATGAAAACAATAACACCCGCAGCCGGGCCATCTTTTTTGCCAACCATCGAATTTTCCTGCCGATTGTCGGTCGGAACATCTACGTTCGGTAGCATTCGCCTGGCATCCGGTGGATGGGATAAGCGGCATTCTTTACAAGGGCAGACGCCTCTGGTATCCTCTCGTGAAGCAGGGCTGTGTCAGCCCTGCTTCATTGCTGGAATGGCCTGAAAACGGTGATTGACGAATATGACCAACTGGACAGCATCTTCCCAAACAGAACAAAATCGGCCAGGGCCGTCCCGGCATGTATGGCGCTATCAATCCATGGCCTGGCGGCTGGCCGAGCTCTACCACTATCGAGAACTCATTCGCAACCTGGTGATCAGCGAGTTGAAGGCCCGCTACAAGAATAGCGTCCTGGGGTTCGTCTGGAGCCTTCTCAATCCGCTGGGGATGATGCTGGTCTTCACGGTGGTTTTTGGCGTCCTCTGGCCCAACGGGCAAATCGAGAAGTACCCGATCTTCCTGTTGTGCGGGCTGCTGCCGTGGAACTATTTTGCTGCCAGCCTCAACAGCAGTATGCATAGCATCGTGGGTAATGGCCAGCTGATCAAAAAGGTCTATTTTCCCCGGGAAGTTTTGCCCGTGGCCACGGTCCTGGCCCAGCTGGTCAACTTCCTGCTGGCCTTCCTGGTCCTGTTCGCCGTGTTGCTCGTTTTCCGCTCCCAGTTCAGCCCCTGGCTCTGGATGCTGCCCATTGTGATTTTGATCCAGACCTGTTTCACCCTGGGGATGGCCCTGATCTTGAGCACCTTACACGTCTTTTACCGGGATACGGTCATGGTCATGGACGTGGTGCTGCTGGCCTGGTTTTTCCTAACGCCGGTCTTCTATTCGGTCCAACAGCTGCCCCCCAGCTACCACCTGTTGGGACTGGAGCTTGACGTTCGGCGCCTGGCCTACATCCTGAACCCCATGGCTTCCCTGGTCAACGTCTATCGGGACCTGCTCTATTATGGCTACCGCACCAACCTGGACTTTTTTCTACGCACGGCGGCCACAGCCCTGATCGTTCTGGTGATCGGCTATTGGTTCTTCACCCGCTACAGCGATCGCTTTGGCGAAGAGGTGTAAGAGTTTGTCCCTGTTCTGGCGGTGCAATCATGATGAAAGTAGAACGTCTTCATGGTCCGATACCGGGCCAGCCGCTGGTAGAGCTGCGTAGGGTATCCCGGCGCTTTGAAAAGCGGACGGAACGCCATCGGTCCCTTCAAGAACTCTTCATCCGTTTGTTTCAGCGTTCTTCCATCCAGGTGGATGAGTTCTGGCCCCTGAGGGACGTTTCCCTCTCCATCCACCCTGGTGATTCCCTGGGCGTGATCGGTCCCAACGGTTCCGGTAAAAGTACCCTGCTCAAGCTTATCACAGGCATCTTGCAGCCCACCGAGGGCGAACTGTACGTGCGGGGCCGACTTTCCTCCCTGCTGGAGCTGGGCGCCGGTTTTCAGCCCGACCTCACAGGCCGGGAGAACATCTACCTCAACGGCTCCATCTACGGCCTGAGCCGGGCAGAAATGAATCGTCGCTTGCCCGACATCATCCGCTATGCGGAGCTGGGCGAATTCATCGATACGCCGGTCAAACATTATTCTTCAGGCATGTATGTACGGCTGGGCTTCGCCGTGGCCATCCACACCCAGCCCGATATCCTGCTGGTGGACGAAGTGCTGGCCGTGGGCGATGTCTCCTTTCAGCACAAGTGCCTGAACAGCATCCACACTTTCCGCCAAAACGGGGGTACCCTGGTGCTGGTCTCCCACGACATGACAGCCATCCAGAGCATCTGCAACCGCGCCATCTGGATCGAAGATGGCCGCATCCAGGCCGAAGGGAAGCCGACCGACGTGGTGATGGCCTACCTGGGCAGCATGGCTAGCCGGGAGGAAGCGGCCAGAAGCCTCCAGGAGTCACCCGGGCCAGGTACCAGCCAGCGCTGGGGTTCCGGCAAGATCCAGATTACCCAGGTGGAACTCTGTGGCGGTGACGGCAGGCCCCGCTCGGTATTTGTCACCGGGGAACCTTTGCAGATCCGGTTGCATTACCACAGTGCCGAGCTCGTCAAAGCGCCCATCTTTGGCGTGGCCCTGCACCATGAAAACGGCGTCCACATCGCCGGCCCCAATACCCGGTTTAGCGGCGTCCACATTCCCCAGGTGGAACGAGAAGGGGTCATCACCTACCGCATCCCCAGATTACCCCTCCTGGAGGGGACCTATGCCGTCTCCGTCGCCGTGGTTAACGAAACAGACACCGAAATTTTCGACTATCACGATCGGCGTTACCCCTTCCGCGTTTTCCCGGGACGACGCCGGGATGGCTATGGCCTCATCTCCCTGGAAGGGGCCTGGGAGGTGAGCGCTGGCACTTCCACCCAGCCCATTGCCCAAGCAGGGGAACCTCTACATTCCCTGCCGAATGGAACAAGGGAAACAGGGCCTTGAAGCATCCGGTTTTACAGATCACGGACTTGTCCCGCCCGTGGGTGTGGGATACAATTCAGGCCGTGATCAGCCACCTGTAGCCCCATCTCCCACCCGGTAGACAGTATGTCGCGACGATCAGCCCATCCATCGGACATCTCAGGTCGCTCTACTTCCTATGCCATCGGCGTGGATCTGGGCGCCACCAAAATTGCGGCAGCCCTGGTGAACCGGGATGGCCAGGTAGTGGCCGAGAGGCGTTTGCCCACCGAGCCGACCCTGGGCGAAGATGCCGTGATCGGCCGGATAGCGGCCCTGGTTCAGGAACTGTTGCAGGAAGCAACTGGCCCCCTGGCCGGTATCGGCATCGGCACGCCGGGCTATGTGAACTCAACCGCCGGCGTCGTCCAGAACGCAGTCAACCTGGGCTGGCAGGAAGTCTCCCTGGCCCAACGGCTGCAGTCGGCACTTCCCATGCACCTGGATATCTGGGTGGAAAACGACGCCAACGTTCAGGCGCTGGGGGAATATTACTTTGGTGCCGCGCGCGGCTGCGACCACTTTGTCTTCATCGGCATCGGCTCGGGCCTGGGCAGCGGCGTCATCTCCCGGGGCGCGCTCATCACCGGCGCCACCTATATGGCGGCTGAGGTAGGCCACCTCTCCCTGGACCCGGAAGGGCGCCAGTGCGCCTGTGGCCTGCGGGGATGCGTGGAGACAGTGGTCTCTGGGCCCGGCATTGTGGCAACGGCTCAGAAATACCTGGCCCAGGGGCGTCCCATGGGCAGCCGCCTGACCGCCGGCAGCCACCTGACGCCGGAACGGGTGCTCCATGCCGCGCAAGAGGGCGATCCTGCGGCACGGGCAGCCTTCACCGAGGCTGCCTCCTGGCTGGGCGTGGTCTTTGCGGCCTACGTGGCCATTCTGAACCCCGCCAAAATCGTGATCGGGGGCGGCCTGGGCCTTTCGGCCTTTGACTTGCTGGTCCCCAATGCCATGGGTGAGCTCCGACGTCGCGTGGGGGCCCAAAGTCTAGAAGCCCTGCAGGTGGTGCGCTCCCAACTCTCCTCCAGCGCGGTGGGCGCATCCGCCCTGGTTTGGGCCGCCATGGGCCAGGATGGACCACGCTGAAGGGTCCAGCGGGTTGTGTTGCACCCAGCCAAACCTTCCACCCCGGCGGCGTTGAACCCGTCACAAATCAAGCGTCACAAACCAAACGGAGACAGAATCCATCCATGACCACTTGTCTGGTGACCGGCGCAGCCGGTTTTGTCGGCTCCCACCTGTGCGAACAACTCATCGCTCGCTGCCATCGCGTCATCGGTGTGGACGCCTTCATCCCCTACTATCCCCGCGCCTTGAAAGAACGCAACCTGGCCCACCTCCAGAATTCGTCCCGCTTCACCTTCCACGAGCTGGATCTGCGCACCGCCGACCTGGCTCCCCTCTGTCGGGAGGCCGACGTGATTTTCCACCTGGCCGCCATGGCCGGACTGCTGCGAAGCTGGCAGGAATTCGACACCTACATGAGTTGCAACATCCTGGCCACCCAACGCCTCTTGGAAGCAGCCCGTCAGGAAGGGATCGGGCACTTTATCCACATTTCCACCTCGTCGGTCTACGGCCGCTTCGCCACCGGCGACGAAGACTCGCCCCTGGCACCTATCTCGCCCTACGGCGTCACCAAGCTGGCCGCCGAACATCTCTGCCAGGCCTACGCCGAAAATTTCGGCCTGGCCGTAACCATCTTGCGGCTTTTTTCCGTCTATGGCCCACGGCAACGCCCCGACATGGGCTACCACATCTTCATCCGCAAGATTCTCAACGATGAACTGATTACCATCGACGGCGACGGCAACGACAGCCGCAGCAACACCTTCATCGCCGACTGTGTCCAGGGCATCCTCCTGGCCTTCGAGCGGCGGGACGTCAGCGTGGGCCAGGTTTTCAACATCGGCGGCGGCGAAGAGGTCAACGTCAACCAGGTCCTGGCCGTGCTGGCCGAACTGAGCGGACGCCAACCCCGGATCACCCACGGCCCGCCCCGGCCCGGCGATCAACGGCGCACGGTCGCCGATATCCGCAAGGCCCAGCAACTTCTGGGCTACCACCCAACCACCGGCATTCGAGAGGGGCTTCGCGCCCAACTGGCGTGGCAACGTGCCGCCATGAATTCGGAACCCTGAGAGCTGCTGCCTGCCCTACCACCTTCAGGAGGTCAACCATGGTCTTCATCCCCCGCGGGCAGGCACTGCGCATCCTGATCCTGACCGCCATCGTGCTCTTGGGCACCGTGGGCTTCCAGAAGAGCCAGGCGGTGATGGCCCGAAACAGTGCCGTCGCGCCGGCCACGGCCAGCCTGGCCAGGGAGACAACCCGGGCCGACAGCAACAAACAGCTCGACCAGCTCCTGTGGAATACGTGGCACTCCCTTCCCATGGAGATACGCCAGAAAGTAGATCCCCGCATCCTGGCTGAGCTGCGGGGTCAACTGTGGCCCACCCACCTACTGGGGAGCGCCCCGGCCGGAGCCCGTCCCCCCCAGCCGCCGGAAAGGACCCGCTTCCTGATCTACATGGCCCAACAGCCTGACGCCGCCTCCCTGACAGACGGAGTATTTGCCAGCCAGGTGGACCAGCGTTCCGCCCTGTACGCCAGCCTGCGGGCAGAGACCCGGGCCGCCCAGGCCGAGGTGACCGCCAGCCTTCAAGACCTGCAGGCCCAGGCGGCCGTCACCAGCTATCAACCCTTCTTCATTGCCAACGTGCTGGCCGTGGAGGGCAACCTGGCCGCCCTCATCGCCCTGGCCCAGCGGCCCGATGTGGCCCGCATCGTGGCCAACTATCCCATCCACCGCTTGGAACGGCCGGCCCTGTCCCCGTCGCAAGAAGCCTCGGCCATAAACCTGAGCAACGCCAACTGGAACATCGAACTGGTGGGCGCAGACCGGGTCTGGAGTGAGCTGGGGGTGCGGGGAGAGGGGGTGGTGGTCGCCACCATCGACAGCGGCGTAAACTTTCAACACCCGGCCCTCACCCAACGCTACCGGGGCTACCGCAATCCCCAACTGTCTGAACATGAACACAACCACAATTGGTTCGACCCGGATGGCAACCTCTACCCCGACGGTAACCTGGGCGCCAGCCGCTCCCGCATCCCCTACGACTGCGACGACTTGAGCAGCCACGGCACCCACACCATGGGGACCCTGGTGGGCGATGGCGCCACAGAAGGCACCCAGGTGGGTATGGCCCCTGGCGCCCGCTGGATCGCGGTGCCGGCCCTCTGCAGCAGCAGCGCCACCATCAACGATGACATCACCATGCTCAAAGCCTTCCAGTGGCTGCTCTGCCCCACCGACCTGAGCGGCGACCTCTCCACCGCAGACTGTGGCAAGGCCCCAGACGTCATCAGCAACTCCTGGGGCTCGGCCAATCCAGTCAACGAGGTCTTCCGCCCCATCATCCAGACCCTCCGGGCGGCCGGCATCGCGCCTGTCTTTGCCGCCGGAAACCCGGCAGCCGGCCCCGGCTCCATCGGGACGCCGGCCAACGCACCCGAGGCCATCGCGGTGGGCGCAACCGATCGCAACGACCAGCTGGCGGACTTCAGCGCCCAGGGGCCATCCTTCTACGAGGGAGAACAGAAACCCGAATTCACCGCCCCCGGCGTGGCTGTCCGCTCTTCGGTCTTCGGCCAGGAATACGCCGAGTATTCAGGCACCTCCATGGCCGCGCCCCATGTGGCCGGCCTCTTCGCGCTGCTGATCTCCGCCGACCTGCGGGATGGCTTCCGGGATTTCAACGTGGATGAGCTGGAGGAGATGGCGGCCGCCACGGCGCTGGATCTGGGCACTGCCGGCCCCGACGACCTGTATGGCTACGGCCGCATCCAGAGTTACCCGGCCGTGCGCTGGGCTTTGAGCGCGGGCGATCTCCGGGGGACTGTGCGAGATGATGCCCAGGGCACCGGTGTGGCCGGCGCCACCGTCACCGGCACCCGCATCGACGGCCAGGTTCGCTTCAGCAGCCAGACCGACGCGGCCGGCGCCTACTCCCTCACCGTACCGGCCGGCCTCTACAACCTGGTGGTCAACGCCTGGGGCTATGACCCGGCCATCTTTGAGCGGCAGGAAGTCACCAGCAGCACCCTCTCCCTGGCCGATTTTCGCCTGACGGCCCTCCCCCGGGCAGAACTCCGGGGCCAGGTGCGCCGGGGCAGCGAGCCGGTGGTCGGCGCCACGGTGGGCGTGGTGGAGCAGCCTGCGGTCCAGGCCACCACCGATGCAGCCGGCCAGTACAGCCTATCTCTGCCGGTGGGTACCCACACCCTGCAGGTCCAGGCCCAGGGCGCCAAACCGGCGCGCCAGGCAGTGCCCGTGCCCGCCGAAGGCACTACCCGGGACTTCGAGCTGGAAGCAGCCCCATCCATTCTGCTGGTGAATGCCGATGCCTTCAGCGGCTGGTTCAGCGGCTGGCCGGTCACGACCCTCTTCCGGTGGGCACTGGATCGAACGGGCTATACCTACGACCAGTGGTCCATCCAATACCTCAACCAGCAGGACACCTTCGTGCGAGAGGACGGCTCCCTGGGTTACGGCATTCCCAGCCTGAACACCCTGGCCAATTACGACGTGGTCATCTGGGTGCACAGCGGATGCAGCGCTTGGTTCTTCGGCTGCTTCGGCGGCGGTTCCCCCGCTTCCATCGGCGCGGACTCTACCCTGGCCGCCTACCTGGATCAGGGTGGACGCCTGATCCTGTCGGGGCAGGACATCGGCTTCTGGGATGCCTTTTCCAGCTTCTATCAGAACTACCTGCGCGCTGCCTTCGTGCAGGATGTGGCGGCCCAGGAAGGGGAGATATTGCAGGGGACAGGCTTTCTAGGTGGCATCTCGGCCAGGCTGACCAATGCCAGCCTCTACGGATATGCCAACGGCACCCTGGGTTTCTGGCCGGACTCGGTCACGCCCCGAACGCCCACTGCCGGTGACGCCTACCCCATCTTGACCTACGCCAACGGCGATGGGGCAGCGCTGGCCATCAGCCCCTGCGATGCCGGCTATCGGGCCGTCTACTTTGCCATGGGTTACGAAAACATCGCCCCTCGAGGGAAGGACCGGGAGCCGGCCATGGCCGAGATCCTGAGCCGCAGCATCCAATGGGTCTTGGCCCCACGGTCGGACCACAGCCTGGAAATTTCCCCCAGCAGGTTGGAGGCCATCGTCGCCCCGGGCACCATCCGAACCTATCGGCTCGACCTAATCAACGCAGGCAACCAGCCGCTGACGGTGCAGCTCTCCCTGAGTGGTCACCAGTGGCCCACCCGCCTGTACCAGGACGGTCAGGAGATCGCCGGACCCCACGCCATCGCCATCCCGCCCTGTGCCACCGTTCCAATCATGGCACAGGTGGACGTCCCGGAAGAGGTGGCCAATGGCGTCCAGGATGTCGCCAGCCTGGTGGTTGATGCCACCAACCTGCCCCAGCAGGTGATTTCCCTCACCACCACAGCCTTTGCCGCCTGGCGGGACGAAGCGCCCATGCCGAATAACCGCTACGAGCTGGCCGTAACCGGCCAGGGGCGATACCTCTACGCCCTGGGCGGGATCGAGCAAGGGGCCGATCTTGTCAGCCCAGACGTCCATCGCTTTGACGTCTGCACCCGTTCCTGGGAGCAGCTGAGCCCCCTGCCCGAGCCCATCCATGGGGCAGGGGTGGCCGCCTTGAACGACGCCATTTACCTGGTAGGCGGCCACCGCGGCACGGCTTCAGGGGTTGAGCCCTGGGGCGAAACCCTCAGCCCCCATGTCTACCGCTACGATCCGACATCGGATAGCTGGAGCCAGGAGGGCGATCTGCCCATTCCCCTGGTCTATCCCGCGGTGGCCGCGGCCCGGGGCAAGCTGTACGTGTTCGGTGGATTAACCCCGGACGGGGAGGTAGACCTCACCCTGGAGTACGATCCCCAGACCCGGATCTGGACGACCAAAATGCGCGTGCCGGGAGGCCCTCGCAGCCAGGCCGGGGCGGCATCCCTGGGCGGCCGCATCTATCTGGTCGGTGGCGGCGCGGACGGCAGCCGGGTGGACGTCTACGACCCGGCCTCCAACACCTGGAGCGCCGCGCCACCCCTTGGGCAGGGCCGGCAGGCTCCCGTGGTGGCCGCCGCAGCGGACGGATTCCTGTACGTGGCCGGGGGCACCGACGCCCTGGGCAATCCGCTGCTCGGCGTGGAGCGCTTCCAGCCAGGCATGGATAGCTGGCAGCCCATTGCCAAGCCGCTGGACAGCAACCGCCGGGGCGCCGGCATGGCCTATATCCGGGGACAACTCTTCCTGGTGGGTGGCCTGCAAAGCGTGGTCAGCGTGGAATCGCTCCGGCTGGAGTCAGACTTCTGTCTCTCCAGCCTGACCCCGTCCGTCCATCTGGTGACTCCGGCCAGCCACATCACCCTGACCCTGGAACTGGACGCGAGCCAAACCGCCATCGGCCAGGCCCAGGCAACGGTACCGCTTCCACCCGGGGTTGCCTTCACCGGCTTTCATCCGGCTGTGGCGGGCGCCCGATACCTGGTCGATGGGCATCGGGTGGAGTGGCAGGGCTCGATTCCAGGGCATGCCAACCCGATCCAGGTGACCTTTGGCATCGACCTGCTGCCTGACCAGTGGCACGAAGGCGACTACGTGTCCATGGAAGCCACTTTCCAGGGCGACGGCGTCACCTTCCAGGACCGGGCCGCCGTTTTGGTGGCCGTCCCCAACCTGAACGCCAGCACCAAGTCCGTGACCCCTGGCCGGGTGCTGGGCGGCGACACCCTGACCTACCGGCTGGACCTGGTGACCAACCGGCCCGTGGCAGGCACCGTCACCGTCCGGGATCCCCTGCCACCGAACGTCCACTACGTGCCGGACAGCCTGGAGGTGTCCAACGGCAGTGGCCGCTATGTGGCCGCCACCCACACCATCGAATGGGCGGGCCAGGTGCTTCCCGAGCCCGGCGCCTATTTCAACACCAGCGAACGCTTCGAGTGGGGCGATTCCCGGGGACGGGGCGCCGTGGGCAATGTCACCTTCCAGTGGGTGGAGATCCAGGGGAGCGGGACGCCCCTGGGGGGCGGGGACGACTACTACGTCTGCGGTGTTCCCATTGGCTTCCCCTTCCCCTTCTTTGGGGTCCAACAGCGGGAATTCTGCGTGAGCACCAACGGTTTCATCTATTTCAACGCCTTCGCCTTCCCGCCCCTCAACACGCCCTGTCCCCTGCCCCACCCCCTGAACGGCATGGACGGCCTCATCGCCGCAGCGTGGGGGGACCTGGTGGTGGACGACGCCATCTACTACCAGACCTTCGGGCAGGCCCCGGAACGCTATCTGGTGGTCCAATGGCGAGGCGTTCGGCCCTTCGGCATCGACGGCAGCGCCCCGGGCGAGTTCCAGCTCATCCTCCATGAGGATGGCTCCATCACCTTCAACGTGCTGCAGGCCGGCGCCATCGATGGTGGTTTCACGGCGACCGGCCTGGAAGATTACAGCGGCAGCCAGGGCGTCAACTACGCCTGCAACCAGGCAGGCAGCCTCCAGGACGAGCTGGCAGTGCGCTTCATCCCGCCGGGCGTGGGCCAGGGGAAAGCCACTGCACAGCTCACCTTCGCCGCGACCGTGGAAGACTCTCCGGCAGTCAACCAGGTCATCACCAACACGGCCCACATTGGCCACGCAGGGAGCATCATCCAGCGCAGCGCCTTCGCCACCCTGAATCCACTGGATCTGGGTACCTCCTCGGCCAGCCGGGAAAAGGAGGCGGTGACGGCCAGCGACGTCAACACCTACCGCTTCGTCCTGCGCAACAGTGGCCTTAAGGCTGCCAGCAATGCCCACCTGGAAAATCGGTTGCCCGCAAGCCTGTCGTACCTGGCGGACACCCTGAGCTGCAGCAGTGGGAGCTGTCAGGTACAGGGGAACACCATCCTCTGGACAGGGGAAGTGGCCCCCGGCACGCCGGTCACCATTGCCTACGATGCCCGGCTGCGCACCTCCTACCCGGACGGCACCGTCATCGTCAACCAGGCCGAACTGGATGACGGCCACGGCACCCGCTACCTGCTGAGCACCTCGGTGCGGGTACGCCGGTCGGAGCTGGGGATCTCCACCTTCAGCTTCCTGCCGGCCATCCGCGAGCCCGGGCACTCCGTCACCCTGCTGGTCCATGTGCGCAATCAGGGCAGCATCGCCACCACCGCCCGGGTCCTTCTGCCCGCCATCCTGGGCCTCACCTACGATCCGGCCTCGGTGGTCTGCGGCACCGGTACCTGCGGCTACGTCAACGGCCAGGTGGAGTGGACAGGGGTCAGCGAGCCCCGTAGCCTGATCCCCATCCGCGTCACGGCTGCCGTGTCCGCCAGCCTGCCCTACGGCACCCGCCTGGAACCCCAGGTCGAGATCGTGGACCTGGACTGGCAGCTCACCTATCGGCCGAAGGCCCAGCTCTGGATCGCCCGGAGCTACTTCATCCCCTTCATCTCAGGGCCGGACGGGGGAGAGCTGTACCTGCCGTTTGTGGGTCGATAGGGATCCTTGCTTGAATAATGGTGCCGAATAGGGACGATCCTTGATGCGGCCATTCACGAATCGGAGGTAGCGCTGCATGAAAGCGTGGCCGGCCTTGGACCGATGATTGAAATCATCGGCTGGCACACTACAAGTGCGTTGAAACGCACTCCACGGAGCGGATTGCACCCGGCTTGAACTGGAGCTCGTGCGTACGTCCATTCGTGGATGGCCCTCCAAATACCAGAGTGCCTACTACCACTCTGGGGTGAATTCGCCGAGAGAATTTATGTTGACATTGGCATCAATATGAATACAATAGATTCATGATGTTGCTTGACGCTTCTCTCGACACGTCATTCTGGAATATTGCGGCCCAGATTGGAATAGCGCCTTACCTGTTCTCGTTCTTCAGGGTCTACTATTGTCGGACCGTAGAGCAGGAAATTGTCACAACCGATCCTGACGAAACGTCCTTGATTTATCCTCAAGCCATGCTTTTCATGGTGCTGAAAGAAGATGGGCGGCTCTATCCGGCTGAACCAGAGGAACCCTTACATATTTTTGGCACAGGAGAAGCACATGCGATTGCCCTGGCCCGAGAGCGATCCTGGATCTTGCTGATCAACGATGTCCGACCGCTGGAATTTGCCCGCTCTCTCGGCATCGAGTGTGTCGCAGTGCCCGATTTCTGCATCCTACTTTATTCTCAGGGTAAGATCACCTATTCTGCTGCGCGCGGCTACTTACGCCGGCTGACGATGACGACCAGCCCTAAATTGATTCAACAGGCTGAGCAGATCGTTGAGGAAATTGCCAGCAAGCGGGGAGAGTGGAAATGAGCACAGCTACAGTGACCAAGTCAATTCGACTTTCGCCCGAAGAGGCGGAAGAGCTGGCCCGATTGAGTGCCCAGACCGCCACACCAGAAGCGTCACTGATGAAACAGTGGGTCCGGGAAGGGATGCGCACCAGGAAAATCGAGCTAGCCGTCCAGGCCTATATGCAACGAAAAGTCGATCTGCGAGGTGGAGCGGCCATGGCCGGCGTCTCCTACAACCGCTTCCTGCGTGAATTGCAGTCACGCAATATTGTGGTTCTGGAAGAGGACCAATTTCTGGAACGTCTGGCCTCCCTGGCCGAAACCTTCGACGATGAGGAGCTGCGCCTGGCCGTCCAGCACGCCTTGAAGCGAGGTTCCGAGCCCATAGAGGGCCGGGGTCAAGAATAGGGGACGCCGGCCGGACCCGGGATGTACCTGGGTCCGGCCGGCCTTGGGGCTACTGTAAACTTTGTAGTTTGTGCACCAGGGTGGTGGTACTGGGCTCGGTCAACACCGTGCCATCTGGAAAGACAATGGTCGGCACACTCCGATAGCCGTTGTTCAGCCGAATGACTTCCTCTGCCGCTTCTTCGTCATGGATGATGTTCACCTCGGTGTAGGGTACCTGCATGGCCTTCATGATCTCCTTGGCCCGCCAGCAGTCCGGACACCAATCGGTGGTATACATGACAATGGCGGCAGTCTGACTCTCCTGCATCCCTTCAACTCCTGTTGTGGCTAACTTCTACTTGTGGCCGATGCTCCCGTTCTAATGGGGCCCTGACGCCCACAACACGATCATGTATGATACAATGAAAACAACGAAGGGCCGAAACGGGGCCAGCGTTCGGGCTATCATTCCTCAGGCCACTGATGGAACAGGGAACCAGGCCCCGACGTTATTCACCCCAATCGCCGTCCTTGCGCCGGATGGAAAATCGACGGCATGGATTAACCCGATGGATACCCCCTACTGGGGGCGTCCCCTTTTGGGGACACTGGCCGATAGCCCCAGGGGTTCGCTGCTGTAAGCCCTAAAACGTGGTACGCGTCCCTGGGGGTGGGGAAGCAGCAGGAGATGCGCCAATTTATTCAGACGCCGCCTGGCGCGGCATTGACGCTGGTAAGCGTGGCTGCGGTCATTGTGGTGGCCATCGGCCTGGCACGCGCACCCGGCTCCTACGCGGCGGCCTCCCGAGCAGCCTACGCGGGCTCGATGGTGCCGGCTTCCACATGGACATCCACACCGACACCCTATCCTCCGCTGGTCTTGGCGCCCACAGCCACCCCCACCGGCACAGCCACACCCACGCCCCTTCCCCTCACGCCCACCTGGACGCCCGCGCCCACGGCCACACCGCTCCCCCTCGTCCAACCACCCCAGGCCGCCGTCACCCTCACAGGCCTGCGCCACATGTGGCAGACCTGGAACAACTGCGGCCCCGCGACTTTGGCCATGGCCCTCAGCTACTACGGCAGCAGCCTGGATCAGGCCGACATCGCCGCGGTGCTGCGCCGTCACCCCGACGATAAGAATGTCGCTCCCCAGGAGCTGGCCGACTTTGCCCGAAGCCAGGGCTACCGGGCGCTGGTCCGGGTCAACGGCAACGTCCACCTGCTGCGCACCCTCCTCAGCAAAGGCATACCAGTGGTGCTGGAAACCTGGCTGGAGCCTGAACCCAACGACGGCATGGGGCACTACCGCCTGCTGGTGGGCTACGACGATGCCGCCCAGCACTGGATCGCCTACGACTCCTACGTGAGCGACAACCTGGTGGCCCCGGCGGATGCCCCGTACCAGGGCATCTACCTCTCCTACCTGGAGACCGATGCCCTCTGGACCGTTTTTAACCGAACCTATATCCTCATCTACCGGGAGGAACAGGAGCCCCTGATCCAGCAGATCCTGGGCGAACAGATGGACGATGCCGTCATGTGGCAGACGGCCCGCCAGGCGGCAGAGACGGCCGTGGCCCAGCAGCCCGACGATCCTTTCGCCTGGTTCAACCTGGGCACCGACCTGGTCGCGCTGCGCGACTTCGACGCCGCAGCCCTGGCCTACGACCGGGCCCGGGCCCTGGAGCTGCCCTGGCGCATGCTCTGGTATCAGTTTGGCCCCTTCCAGGCCTACCACGCCGTGGGGCGCTACACGGATGTGGTGGCCCTGGCCGACGCCACCCTGGCCACCACCCAGAGCATCGAAGAGATCCACTACTGGAAGGGACAAGGGCTGGCCGGACTGGGCGACCTGGCAGGTGCCCGCGCCGCCTGGCAGCAGGCCCTGGCCCTCAACCCCGCCTTCACACCGGCCCAGGAGGCCCTGGCAAGCCCGCCCCAGTAGGGGCGGGGGCAGGACCCGCCCGCCCCTGCCTCCACGCTATCCCCCTTCCCCTCAATGGGTCCCGACGGGTAGTAACCGCCGGTGGAGCTGTAGTCCATAGCTTACCCTGTCCGGCGTGGGCGGACGCAGCAAGCAGCAAGCGGCGCCCCTACAGCGGCGCCCAATGGGCCAACTCCGACGATTGTGAACTATGCCCCCTACACCCGGCCGATTTGACTTTTGAATCCAATCCGTTAAAGTGGATTCAATCGCTTCTCATCGCTCCACAACGGGAAAGGGTTCATCCATGAAAGTGGCATTGACATCTCCACGGAGCGGACTCACACGGGCCGAAATGCGCACCATTCCTCCAGATGTGCAGGACCTGGCCGCCGAACTCCGGCGGGTCATCGCCGGGGAAGTCCGCTTTGACGGCTATACCCGCATGCTCTACAGCACCGACGCCAGCCTCTACCAGATCCAGCCGGTGGGGGTGGTGATCCCCAAGCACGCCGACGACGCCCAGGCCGCCCTGGAATTGGCCCGCCGCCACCAGGTCCCGGTCCTCCCCCGAGGGGGCGGCAGCTCCCTGGCCGGCCAGACCGTGGGCGCGGCCCTGGTGTTGGATTTTAGCAAATACATGGACCAACTCCTCACGGTGGAGGTGGAGAGCTGCACCGCCACAGCCCAGCCTGGCATCACCGTGGCCCGGCTCAACGGCCTGCTGGCCCGCCACGGCCTCATGCTGGGTCCAGACCCGGCCTCCGCCGACCGGGCCACCATCGGGGGGAGCGTTGCCAACAACGCCACCGGCAGCCACAGTATCCTCTATGGCATGATGGCCGACAACGTGATGGAAATGTCGGTGCTCCTGGCTGATGGCTCCCGGGCCCGCTTCGGCCCGCTGGACCCGGGCGATCTGCCCGCCAAGGCTCGCACCGGCGGGCTGGAGGGCCGCATCTACGACACCCTTCCCCTCATCCTGCAGGGGGTGATGGATGAGCTGGTGGAACGCTGGCCCAAACACTGGCGTCGAGCCTCAGGCTACAACCTGGACCGGCTGGCCGCGTCCCTGCTGCCACCCGACCAGCGGGCCCGGCTCAGCTTCGACAGCCGCTTCCGCCCCCCCGTCTGCGATCCCCTCCGCATCGACCGCTTCAACCTGGCACAACTGGTGACGGGCAGCGAAGGCACCCTGGCCATCATGACCGACGTCACCCTGAAACTGGTTCCTCGCCCCCGCCGCACCGCCCTGGCCGTGGTCCACTTCCAGCACCTCCTGGACGCCTGCGCCGCCATCCCCGACATCCTGGAGACGGAGCCCAGCGCGTCGGAGCTGCTGGACAAGCAGTTGATGGACCTGGCCCGGGCCCAGCCCGAATGGGCCAAAAAGCTCCATTTCGTGGAGGGCGACCCGCCGGCCGTGCTGCTCACCGAATACTACGGCGAAGATGAAGGGGAGCTGGTCCAGAAGCTAGGGCGGCTGGAAGGGCTGCTGCGTGCCCGGGGCTGGCGGAGCACGGTGGTGCAGATCCTGGACCCGGCCCGGATCGCCGACGTCTGGGCTGTGCGCAAGGCCGGGCTGAACCTGCTCATGAGTCGCCGGGGACCGTACAAGCCGGTGCCGGGCATCGAGGATGTGAGCGTGCCGCCCGAACGGCTGGCCGACTACCTAGGCGAGATCCTGGCATTCTGTCGCCAGCAGGAGGACATCCCCGACGTGGCCGTCTATGCCCACGCTTCGGCCGGATGTCTGCACGTGCGCCCGCTGATCAACCCCAAGTCCGCCCAGGGCGTGGAAATGCTGGCACGGGTGGGTCGCCGCGCGGCGGAACTGGCCGTTCAATACCACGGGGCCATGAGCGGCGAACACGGCGACGGCCTGGCCCGCAGCGCCTACAACCCCACCATCTTCGGCCCCACCCTCTACGCCGCGCTTCAGGAGGTCAAGCGCACCTTCGACCCCGACAATCTGCTGAACCCGGGCAAAATCGTGGACGCGCCGCCACCCACGGAGCACCTGCGCTTCGGCCCCGAGTACCGGACCATCTCCCTGGACACGGTCTTCGACTGGGGCGCGGACGGCGGCTACGCGCCGGCCATCGAGATGTGCAACGGGGCCGGCGTCTGCCGCAAACTGGGCGCCGGCACCATGTGTCCCAGCTATATGGCCACCCGGGACGAACGGGATACCACCCGGGGGCGGGCCAATGCCCTGCGCAATGCCCTGGCCGGCCGCATCCCCCACGAGGAGCTCTTCACGCCGGAGATGAAAGGGGTGATGGACCTCTGCCTGGGCTGCAAGGCCTGCAAGAGCGAATGTCCCTCGGCCGTGGACATGGCCCGCATCAAGGCCGAGTATCTGGTGCACTACCACCGGCACAACGGCCTGCCCCTCTTCAACCGCCTCATGGGCTGGCTGCCCACCCTCAACGCCTTGCTCTACAGGCTGGCTCCTGTCCTGGTGCCTGTGGTGAACTGGGGCCTGCGGACGCCACCGGCCAAAGCAGGGCTGGCCCGTATCGGCATTCATCCCCAGCGCGACCTGCCTGCCTACGCACCCCAGACTTTCGAACGATGGTTCCATCAGCGGGCCCGTTCAGGAGGACCAGGCCAGCGTCCCAAGGGACCGGTCATCCTCTTCCACGACACCTGGGTCAACTATAACGAGCCCCACATTGGCCAGGCCATGGTGCGGGTCCTGGAAGCAACGGGCTACCAGGTCTACCTGGCCGCGGGCCGAAAGTGCTGTGGCCGCCCCCTGATCACCGGTGGCCAGGCAGACAGGGCCCGGCCCTGGGTGGATCACAACGTGGCCCTGCTGGCGCCGTATGCCCAACAGGGGATCCCCATCATCGGCGTGGAGCCCAGCTGCATCCTGACCCTGCGGGACGAGTACCTGGCCCTGGCCAGCGATCCCCAACGGGCCCAGGTCCTGGCCCAGGGGGCCTTCACCTTCGAAGAGTTTGTGGTACGGGAGGTGGAAGCGGGACGGTTCACGTCCACGTGGCGCCCCGGGGGTGCCCGGGTCCTGCTCCACGGCCACTGCCACCAGAAGGCTCTGGTGGGCAACGAGGCCAGCGTGGCCGCGCTCCAGGCAGCCGGCTACCAGGTGGAGGTGATCCCCAGCGGCTGCTGTGGCATGGCTGGTGACTTCGGCTACGAGGCAGAGCACTACGAGATCAGCCGGCGCATCGGCGAGGATCGCCTCTTCCCGGCCGTGCGCCAGGCAGAGCCAGGGGCCCTCATCGTGGCCAGCGGCACCAGCTGCCGCCACCAGATCGAGCACTTCACGGGCCGACAATCGGTGCACCTGGCTGAAGCCCTGGCCGCGGCCCTGGCCGACTGAGGCAAGGGGCGGCTCCCCAGACGGCACGGGTTACACCCGCCGGCTGAAGGAACGGCGACGGATGCGCGGTAGGGGTGGGCCTCCGTGCCCGCCCGAGGCCGCCAGCCCCAGGTAGGTGAAGGGACAAAGATAAGGATCTCCTACTTTTGTAGAAGACGGCTTCCCACATCCTGACCGTATGACGACATGGGCCGTGTGGTATAATGCCGCCATCAGACGAACCCTGAACCACAAAC
>FWPU01003494.1_pt1 | contig 39482 bp, 34 predicted proteins | sample 2228361 | NCBI WGS metagenome assembly FWPU01 (sample SAMEA103939777, study PRJEB20133) | metagenome | reverse complement strand
GGTCCATTCTCTTTGTTTCTGGAATGATATCTGCTATTAATAGGTGTTAGCCAAGCTTAGATAAAGGTTGGAAGAGCTTAAAAAAATTTTATTTCAATAAGGAGGTGAAAGGATTTTTTAAAACTGCTTAGATTTGCCTTAAAGAGAAAAAAGCAAAAAGAAGGAGGCGAAAATGTCAAAGTCAGAAACTCCCCTTTTGGATGAGTTAGAAAAGGGACCTTGGCCGAGCTTTGTCAAAGATATGAAGCAGGCCGCCCAAAAAAAACCAATGGCTCGCGATCTCGTGCGCCAGTTAGAGTTATCCTATAAAGAAAAGATAGGACATTGGAAGCATGGAGGAATCGTCGGCGTCAAAGGGTATGGAGGCGGGGTTATTGGTCGATACTCCGACCGGCCCGATTTATTCCCTGGTGTAGAACACTTTCATACTTTAAGGGTTAACCATCCCACAGGATGGTTCTATACTACCAAAGCCCTACGGGCTTTATGTGATGTGTGGGATAAGCATGGCAGCGGATTAACCAACATGCATGGTTCTACGGGAGATATAATTCTCCTGGGGACAAAGACGGAGAATCTGCAGCCCTGCTTCGATGATCTCTCCGCATCAGGATTTGATTTGGGTGGTTCAGGGTCTGCGCTGCGCACTCCCAGTGCCTGCGTCGGTCCAGCACGTTGTGAGTGGACCTGTATTGATAGCCTGGATATATGCTATAGCACAACCATGCACTTTCAAGATAAAATTCATCGGCCAATGTTCCCCTATAAATTTAAAATTAAAATTTCGGGCTGTGCCAATGATTGCGTTGCTTCTATTGCGCGGGCCGACTTGGCTGTCATCGGCACCTGGAAAGGGAAGATTCAAATTGATGCCCAAGAAGTAAAAGCTTATGCCAGCTCTGGCCTCAAGATAAGAGAGGAAGTAGTCGATCTCTGTCCCACCAAATGCATGGCTTGGGATGAAGATAAAAAAGAATTAAAGATATTTGATGGGGATTGTAACCGGTGCATGCATTGTATCAATTTGATGCCCAAGGCGCTGCGTCCTGGAAAAGAGAAAGGAGCGACCATTTTAATTGGGGGCAAAGCTCCAATTCTCCAGGGAGCATTACTTTCTTGGGTCATAGTACCTTTTATGAAGATGGAGCCGCCGTACACAGAATTTAAAGATTTGACAGAAAGAATCATGGATTGGTGGGATGAAAACGCCAAGAGCCGCGAGCGCGTAGGAGAATTGATCAACCGGTTGGGCATGAGAACATTCCTGAAGGCGGTTGGCCTTAAACCAGTTCCTCAAATGGTGAAAGCTCCCCGATCTAATCCTTATGTTTTCTTCTGGCCAGAAGAAATCAAAAAAGGAGGTAAATAAAAATGGCAAAGACGGATATTGGTCCTCCAGATTATAAAAAGTTTCTTCCCCCCGTAATTCAAAAGAATTACGGAAAGTGGAAGTATCATGAGATACTTAAACCAGGGGTATTGAAACATGTGGCTGAGTCAGGAGATGAGCTCTATACTGTTCGGGCTGGCTCCAGTAGATTAATGAGTACAGACCATATTCGCGAGATTTGCGAGATTGCGGATAAATATTGCGATGGTTATTTGCGTTTTACCAGCCGGCACAATATAGAGTTTCTGCTCACTGATAAAAATAAGATAGAGCCCCTACTAGCTGAGCTAAAACAGAGGAGTTATCCGGTGGGTGGCACAGGAGATTCAGTAACAAGCATTGTGCATACCCAAGGGTGGGTACATTGTCATACACCGGCTACGGACGCTTCGGGACCAGTGAAGGCCGTCATGGATGAACTCTATGAATATTTCACTACCATGAAATTGCCGGCCCAAGTAAGAATTGCTTTGGCCTGCTGTTTGAATATGTGCGGAGCAGTCCACTGCTCGGATATTGCTATTCTGGGAATTCACCGAACCGTGCCCAAGATTGATCATAATCGATTGCCCAATGTTTGCGAAATTCCCACGACGGTTGCCTCCTGTCCCACGGGGGCGATTAGACCAGACCCCAAAACCAAGACCGTTATCATAAATGAAGAAAGATGCATGTATTGCGGCAACTGCTATACAGTATGTCCGGCCATGCCTTTGGCTGACCCAGATAATGATGGCATATCTATCTGGGTGGGTGGTAAGGTTTCCAACGCCCGGAGTGCGCCCATGTTTTCCAAATTGGTCATTCCTTATCTACCCAATAATCCACCGCGTTGGCCAGAAGTAGTAGCGGCTGTAAAGAACATAGTGGAAACATATGCCAAACATGCTCATCGTCATGAAAGGGTAGGGGAATGGATTAACCGAATTGGCTGGGAGCGATTCTTCACTTTGACGGGCATTGAATTCACTGATAAGCATATTGATGACTTTACTCTGGCGCCTGATACTTACCGTACAACCACCCAGTTTAAATGGGGGTGATAAATGAGTACTGAATTAAAAGAAAAAGTATTGGAGTTTTTCCGGGAAAAGTCTAAAGGGGAGAAGAAGAAATTCTATATAAAAGATGTAATTAAGGGACTGTCCAATGAGGACCGACATGCTATTCAAGAAGTTGTTAAAGAGCTTCTTGATGAAGGAACGCTTAAGTACTGGTCCAGTGGAAGTACCACTTACTTGATGCTGGCCGAATATTTTCCCAAGGAATAAGTGAGGAGATGAAAAGTTTCTCTCCCCCCCGGGTTTTAATCGCCGCCTTTCGTGGGGGAGCAGGGAAAACCCTGCTCTCCCTTGGGTTGGCCGTAGCCTTTAGCAAGCAAGGGAAAAAAGTTGTGCCCTTTAAAAAGGGACCTGATTATATAGATGCGGCCTGGCTCACCCTTGCGGCCCAATACCCTTGTCATAATTTGGACCTTTTTTTAATGAAACGGGAAGTAGTTCAGCATTCTTTCTGGAAAAGTTCTCTTGATGCTGATCTCTGTTTGGTGGAAGGTAATCGCGGGCTATATGATGGCTTGGATGCCGAAGGAAGTCAGAGTACGGCGGAGTTAGCTAAAATAATCGACACCCCAATTATTCTGCTTGTGGATAGTGACAAAATAACGCGCACAGCAGCGGCGTTAGTTCTGGGTTGCCAAAAAATGGATGAGCAGATAAAAATTAAAGGGGTAATCTTAAATCGTCTAGCTCGCCCGCGACAGGCGGAGGTAATGCGGCAAGCAATTGAGAGAATTTGTCAAATTCCGGTCTTAGGAACCATCCCGCGTTATGCAGATTTGCCTTTTCCGGAGCGCCACTTAGGCCTGCTTCCTCCCCAGGAACATCGTTATGTTGCTGATGCTTTGCAAAGAGCTGAAGAATTGGTCAGCAAAAATGTTGATCTCCAGCAGGTGTGGGCAATTGCTCAAAGCGCTTCTGCTTTTAGGGAAGGGATAGGAAGCAGAATGGAAGGAAGGGAAACCTTGGTGGCCGATGGAAAAAATTATAAGCAATTGCTTATTGGCGTCATAAGAGATTCTGCCTTTCAATTTTACTATCCTGAAAATTTGCAGGCTCTAGAAAAAAGAGGGGCAACGATTATAGAAATAAGTGCTCTCCAAGAGAAACTTTTACCAAATGTAGATGCGTTATATATAGGGGGAGGATTCCCTGAAACTAATGCTGAATATTTAGCCAATAATCGATCTTTTCGAAACTCACTGCGGCAAGCAATCGAAGATGGTTTGCCTGTGTATGCGGAATGCGGAGGATTGATCTTTTTGGGAGAAAACCTCAATATCGGTACCAAGAATTTTCCGATGGTGGGCGCACTACCTATTGCTTTTGCTATGGATAGGTACCCGCAAGGACATGGTTATACCATTTTGGAAGTAGATAAGAATAATCCTTTTTTCCCAATAGGTTTGCATTTGCGGGCCCACGAATTTCATTATGCGCGCGTTTTATGGTTTAAAGAAAATAGGGCTTATTTCGCATGTCAATTGAAAAGAGGTGGAGGTATAGATGGTCAGAGGGATGGATTGTGTTATAATAATGTTTTAGCTATGTTTTCCCATATCCACGTGGCGGGTTGCCCGGAGTGGGCTGAGGGCTTAATAAAAAGTGCTGGCGCTTATCGATTGCAGAGAAAAATTATTAGGGGAATGCGCTCAAAACCCCTGGAAGTAAGGCTATAAAGAAAGATGCAAGGCGAGTCGAAGAGACCCGACCACGGGGGAGTAGGATATTAAAGAGAAAATAAAATCTTTTGGTAAAATTAAACTGTTACAGCTAATTTAAATATAAAAAATTAAAGGAGGTTCGCGGGATGCCCATTATTGAATTAGCAGGAAAAACTTATGAAGTCGATGAGGATGGTTTTTTACAGGAATTAGATAAATGGAGTGAGGAATTTGCCCAGGCTTATGCCAAAGAGGAGGGCATTGAAGGTCCTCTTACGGAGGAACATTGGAAAGTCATTAACTACCTGCGCGATTATTATAAAAAGTTTGGCATTGCACCTATGATTCGCAAGTTATGCAAAGACACAGGATTTGATCTAAAGAAAATCTATGAACTATTTCCTTCAGGTCCGGCCAAAGGAGCCTGCAAATTAGCCGGCTTAGCTAAACCTACGGGCTGCGTGTAAAAAAGCCGAAACTTTAAATAAATTTTCGGGGATGGAAGATTAAAAATTCTTTCCTCCCCTGAGGGATATTAATTTTATAGTTTTTTTTGCCAGTTAGAGCGCGCCCAAGAGGTAAAGAGGGAATTGCCGATGGATTTGATTACCATTAAACATGAGACAGGTCTTGCTTTTTCCGTGAGCGTCCGGGGCCATAAATTTATCGTGGATATGCCCAGAGATTCGGGAGGGGGAGATAGAGGTCCATCTCCCGCAGACTTATTAGTAGCGGCTTTGGGTAGCTGCATGGCTATGCATATGGCTCTATATGGTAAAACAGTAAATATTCCTTGGGCGGGCTTGGAACTTAATTTGGTTTACAACATAGGGGAAGAAGCAGGGAAGAAAAGAATAGCCAATATAACCGTTGATATTCTTTTGCCCAAAGATATGGGCACAAGAGAGGGTGCTTTTTTGCGGGCCGGGCAAAATTGCCTTATCCGTAATTCATTGGAAAAATGCCCGGAAATTGATGTGGCCCTAATAAAGTAAATAAATGGATGGTGTACAGAGTTTTAAAAAATTCTTACAAGAACATAAACGCGCGATCTTGGAAGCATGGTTTCAAAGCCTAATCAATATCTATCCCGCAGAGCGCCGGGATTTTCTGCGGAGAAAAGAGGAAACCTTTACCAATGCTATAGGTTCTTCTATCTACGAAGCCTTAGCTAAATTATTAGGCGAGATTATCGAGGATAAGAATTTGGGCCGAATCGAAGACTCTCTTAGGGAACTAATTCACCTACGGGCTGTAGAAGACTTCTCTCCTGGGCAGGCCATTTCCTTTCTGCCCACTTTAAGACAGATCATCAAGGAAGAACTCAGGTCAGCCAATTTAATAAACGCTTATCAAAAAGAATACGATCACCTCGTTAATTTAATTGACGAGTTAACTATGCGCGCTTTTGATATATACATGGGTTGCCGCGAAAAAATTTTCAATTTAAAAGTTAAGGAATTGAAGAGAATTATAAAAGTTTAATTATCAATGCCTGAGGAGCTTGGGCGAAGCAATTTTGCTTAGTCCTGCGGAAGCGAGAGTAAAGCCAAGTGGTTATTTCTTTATTAATCTTCTTTATTCTGGTCATTATTCCTTTAGCCGCTGTAAAGTGGGGAAATTTATATTTTCTCTTGGGGATAATCTTTCCCTATCTCGCTTTTTTTCTATTCCTCGTTGGCTTTATTTACCGGGTTTGGCAGTGGGCCAAATCCCCGGTTCCTTTCCGCATTCCTACTACTTGCGGCCAACAAAAGTCGCTCCCCTGGATTAAAGTTAGCTTCTTTGATAATCCCTATAACACTCTTGGTGTCGTGGGGCGTATGATCTTAGAGATTGTCCTCTTTCGTTCCCTTTTTCGCAATAACAAAGTAGAAATAAGGGAAGGAAGACCAGTCTTGGCGGGCGCGAAATGGCTTTGGTTAGCTGGCTTAATTTTTCACTGGTCTTTTCTTTTAATCATCTTGCGCCATATGCGCTTTTTCTTAGAGCCTGTCCCTGCTTTAATAAATTTAATCTCTAGGGGAGACGGCTTTTTTGAAATTGGCTTACCTACAATTTTCATAACTGATGTCCTCTTTCTGGGGGCAGCGACTTATCTTTTTTTGAGGAGAATTTTTATAGCCCAAGTCCGCTATATCTCTTTGCCGGCAGACTACTTTCCCCTCTTTTTGATTTTAGGGATTGCTCTTTCGGGAGTGTTCATGCGCCATTTTTTTAAAGTTGATCTGGCTCAGGTAAAGAATTTGGCTTTAAGTCTAATTTTGCTGCGACCAGAGCTTCCTGAGGGAATAGGCTTGATCTTTTATCTGCATCTTTTTTTAGTCTGCCTTTTATTAATTTATTTTCCCTGGAGTAAATTGATGCATATGGGTGGAGTGTTTTTGAGCCCGACCCGAAATTTAGCTAACAACAGTCGGATGCGGCGGCACATTAACCCCTGGAATTATCCGGTTAAAGTCCATACTTATGAGGAATACGAGAATGAATTCCGGGAAAAGATGAAAGCAGCCGGAATTCCATTGGAAAAGGAATAAGCATGTCTTTAACCAAAATGCCCAAGCCAGAAGAGATGGCTAAGATTAACCTACAGCCTCCTCGCCAAAGCTGGATGGATATACCGGTGGAGTTCCGTCCCGGAACTTGGTGCTACAGTGCCGCCCCTAAAAATTTAAGAATTTTGGATTTGCCCAACCCGCGCGAGTGGCAACCTGCAGACGCTGATTGGAAACTACCAGAGAATTGGCAAGAAATAATCTTGCAGGGAATGAAAGATAGATTAAGACGCTTTCGGTCCTTCAAGCTCTTTATGGATATTTGCGTCCGCTGCGGTGCCTGTGCCGATAAATGCCATTATTTTATTGGCTCTGGCGACCCCAAAAACATGCCCGTTCTGCGGGCAGAGTTGTTACGCTCCGTTTATCGGCGCTATTTTACCACGGCGGGAAAATTATTGGGACGCTTAGCTGGAGCAAGAGATTTAACCATCGATGTGCTCAAGGAGTGGTTTTATTATTTTTATCAATGTACCGAGTGCCGGCGGTGCTCAGTATTTTGTCCCTATGGTATTGATCAAGCTGAAATAACCATGATGGGGAGAGAGCTACTTAATTTAGTGGGCTGCAATATCAATTGGATTATGGAGCCGGTGGCTAACTGCTATCGGATGGGCAATCACTTGGGTATTCAGCCTCATGGGATTAAAGATTCTTTAGAATTTTTTGCCGATGATATTGCCGAGCGTACGGGAGTGAGAGTAGAAGTGCCTATCAATAGAAAAGGGGCGGAAATTCTTTTTGTAACTCCTTCAGGTGATCTTTTTGCTGACCCGGGCACTTTTACGTGTATGGGTTATCTAATGCTCTTCCATGAAATTGGTTTGGATTATACCTGGAGCACTTATGCCTCTGAAGGAGGGAATTTTGGCTTATTTGTCGATCATGAATTAATTAAGAGGCTCAATGCTAAAATCTATGCGGAAGCTAAGAGACTAAAAGTAAAATGGATTTTAGGCGGAGAATGTGGACATATGTGGCGGGTTCTGCACCAATATATGGATACGATGAATGGACCGGCCGATTTCTTAGAAGAGCCTGTCTCGCCTCTTACAGGCACTAAATTTGAAAATGCCCAATCCACGAAAATGGTGCATATTGCTGAATTCACTGCTGATCTAATTCGGCATAACAAATTAAAAATTGACTCTAGCCGTAACGATCATCTCAAGGTAACTTTCCATGATTCTTGTAATCCATCCCGAGCTATGGGGCTTCTGGAGGAGCCCCGTTATATCCTTAACAATGTTTGTAATTACTTTTATGAAATGCCGGAAGAGACTATCCGCGAAAAGACTTTTTGCTGTGGCGGAGGAGCAGGTTTGGGAACGGATGAAAATATGGAGATGCGCTTAAGAGGAGGATTTCCACGAGCGAAAGCGGTAAAGTATGCGCGCGAGAAATATGGAGTTAATCGCTTAGCCTGTGTCTGTGCCATTGACCGGGCCACTCTGCAAACCCTCATGGAATACTGGGTCCCCGGTGTAGAAGTAACCGGCCTCCATGAACTGGTGGGCAATGCTTTAGTCATGAAGGGTGAAAAAGAAAGAGAAGTGGACTTACGCGGCCAACCCTTGCTTAAAAAAACAACGGTTAGCAGTAATGAGTGATAAAGGGAAGATCATTATCGGTTTACTAATTTTCCTCTTTTTATTTACTTTCCCATTCTGGTACGGAAGAGGGAAGACAGCCTCTCGGCCAGCCCTCTCTCTGGATACTCCGGAAATTAAGAAATTGGCCGTAAAAAAATGCTTAGCCCCAACGGATTATATGCGGGCAAGTCATATGGAGCTGCTGCATGCTTGGCGGGAGGCGGTCGTGCGCGAGGGCAAAAATTTTTACGTGAACTCGGAGGGTAAAAAATTCGCCATGAATTTATCTCTTACTTGCTTAGGGTGTCATAGTAATAAAGATAAGTTTTGTGATGCTTGCCATAACTATGCGGGAGTTAAGCCGACTTGCTGGACCTGTCATCTCGTTCCCGAAGCAAAAGAGGGTAAGCCTTGAACTCAAGCCGACGCAATTTTTTAAAAGCCACCGGACTTTTTCTTTTAGGTTTAGGAGTTAAACCTTCCTTAGGAAGGGGGTCGGCCCAAGATGCCTCGCCTTTCCTCATCGATCCCCGAGCTCTTAAGGGAAGCCGCTGGGGGATGGTCATAGATCTAAAGAAGTGTCGACCAAATTGCCAGGATTGTATAATTGCCTGCCATTTAGCGCATAATGTTCCGGAGTTTGGAAATTCCAAAGATGAAATTAAATGGATCTGGCGAGAACTTTTGCCCAATGTCTTTCCCGGGCAGGGATTCGAAGATATTAATTCTCCCTGGAAGAATAAACCAGCCATTGTCTTATGTAATCACTGCGCCAATCCTCCCTGTGTGCGCGTCTGTCCCACCAAAGCTACCTTCCAAAGACCAGATGGCCTGGTGATGATGGATTACCATCGCTGTATCGGCTGCCGCTTTTGTATTGCCGGCTGTCCTTATGGGGCCAGGTCGATGAATTATAGAGATCCTCGTCCTTTTATAAAAAAGATAAATCCGAATTTTCCTACGCGGACTAAAGGAGTAGTAGAGAAATGTAATTTTTGTACGGAGAGGTTGGCCGCGGGGTTGCTTCCGGCCTGCGTTGTCGCCTGTCCGGAAAAGGCAATAATTTTTGGTGATCTAAAAGATACCAAATCGGAAATTTATCAAATTTTAAAGACCCGTTTCCCCATGAGACGACGGCCGGAGTTGGGAACTCAGCCGCAAGTTTATTACCTTATCTGAGTGGTTTATGTTAGAGAAAGCTCTTCATGGTAGCCGCATCTATTGGTTTTTGATCGCCCTGTTAATTTTGGGGATCGCCATTGGCTTCTTCTTTTATTTAAAGCAGCTCGAATACGGCTTGGGGATAACAGGAATGAGTCGAGACGTAACTTGGGGGCTTTATATTGCGCAGTTTACTTTCTTAGTAGGAGTAGCTGCGTCAGCCGTTATGGTAGTGCTTCCCTATTACCTCCATAATTATAAGGTATTCGGCCGCATCACTATTTTAGGAGAATTTTTAGCTGTGGCTGCTGTGGTTATGTGTTTAGCCTTCGTCCTTGTAGATTTAGGCCAGCCCGCGCGGGCCTTTAATGTTCTCTTATACCCTTCGCCTAACTCCATCCTTTTCTGGGATATGGTAGTTCTGAGCGGTTACCTCCTTTTAAATATAGTAATTGGTTGGACGGTCCTCGGATCCGAGAAGAAAATGGTGCCTCCTCCCAAATGGGTAAAGCCCTTAATCTATTTATCTATTCCTTGGGCAATTAGTATCCATACTGTGACGGCTTTTATCTATGCCGGGCTTCCGGGACGGAGCTTTTGGTTAACTGCTATTATGGCTCCTCGCTTTTTGGGATCAGCCTTTGCTTCTGGTCCTGCTCTTTTAATAATCTTTTGTCTAATTTTGAGGAGATTTACACGTTTTGATCCTGGGAAAGAAGCTATCCAGGCCTTGGCCAAGATCATAACCTACGCTCTCTTAGCCAGTATTTTCTTTGTGGCTATGGAAATTTTCACTGTTTTCTATAGCCAAATACCAGAACATAAGCATCATTTTCTCTTTCTTTTTGCCGGCTTAGAGGGTAATACGTTTTTAGTCCCTTGGATGTGGACGGCCGTCTTTCTCGCTGCTTTGGCCCTCGTTATTTTGCTCTATCCTGCTTACCGCCAAAATGAAAATTTATTAGTGGTCGCCTGTGGCGCAGTGTTTTTCTCCCTTTGGATTGAGAAAGGTTTGGGATTGGTCATTCCAGGTTTTATTCCTAATCCTATGCAGAAGATTAGCGAATATCATCCCACCGGCCCAGAAATAGCCATTACCGTAGGAGTCTGGGCTTTAGGCTTGCTCATCCTTTCCCTTCTTTATAAAGTAGCTATTTCAGTAAGGCAGGAGTTAGAAGGTTAACACATACCTGCCGCTTTTCCATAGCAATAATAAGTAAGGATGAAAAAGAAAGAAATGCCTATTTTGAATTGCCAGGAGGAATAAAGGTGAAACCAAGGTTAGTAGTAGTTGGTGGGGTAGCCGCCGGGCCCAAGGCGGCGGCCAAAGCCAAGCGCTGTAACCCGGACTTAGAAGTAGTTATTTACCAAGAAGAAGGGGCAGTTTCTTATGGAGGGTGTGGGCTCCCTTATTACATAAGCGGCCAGATAAAAGAGAGAAGGCAGGTTGTAGCGCGAACCATAGAACAATTTGCCCAAGATGCTATACAGGTCAAATTAAAGCATCGAGTAGAAGAGATCGACTTAAAGGAAAAGAAAGTCGTGGTCCGCAATTTAGAAACAGGAGATGAGTTTGCAGATTATTATGACAAGTTAGTCTTAGCTACGGGATCTTTCCCCATTCGTCCGCAAGTTCCAGGTGCAGAGCTCCAAGGAGTATTCTATCTCCGTTCCATATTCGATGCCGATCTCCTGCGGGAGCGGTTATCTTCCGACCTAATCCGCAAGGTTGTGGTCGTTGGCGGGGGCTACATCGGCTTGGAGATGGCCGAGTCGCTCCAAGAGCTGGGCAAGGAAGTAACGGTAGTAGAGCAAGCTCCGCAAATTCTGACGCTCTTTGATCAAGATATGGCGCGCTTGGTCCAAAGATATTTAGAGAAAAAAGGATTGGCCATTCTCGTCAATGAGGGTCTCCAGGAAATTAAAGGCCAGCAGGGACGGGTTTATGCGCTCCGTACTTCTAAGCAGGAAATCCAGACTGATGCGGTTTTGTTAAGTTTGGGCATCCGTCCGCGCGTGGAATTGGCGCGCCAGGCCGGTTTGCGGATTGGCGAAACAGGGGCCATCTGGGTTAATGAGCGGATGGAGACCTCGGCTGAGGATATCTTTGCTGCTGGAGATTGTGTAGAAACCACCCACTTAGTTACGGGAAAGAAAGTTTGGATTCCTTTAGGATCCACTGCCAATAAGCAAGGACGCGTTGTAGGGATAAACGTCGGCGGAGGATCAGCTATTTTCCCTGGGGTCTTAGGGACAACCATATGCAAGGTCTTTGATTTTAATGTGGCCAAGACCGGATTAAATATGCAAGAAGCACAAAGGGCTGGTTTCAGCCCTCTGCAGGCTATTGTGCGCGGATATTCGGCCGCGCATTATTATCCGGGGATGAAAGAGTCTGTGCTCAAGGTAATCGCTGATCAAAAAACTGGGCGTATCTTAGGTGCTCAGTCAGTAGGCGAAGGCCCGTCAGATAAATTTATTGACGTCATCTCTATGGCTTTATGGGCGCGTCTCGATTGCTTGGCCTTAGGAAGTGCTGATTTAGCCTATGCTCCGCCCTTCAGTCCTGCTTTAGCTCCAGTAATTGTCGCTGCTCATGTTCTCCAAAATAAGCGCGAAAAAATTTTGGAATGGATTTCAGCTGAAGAGGCGCTAGCCAAGCTGCATGCCGCCAAAGATGAATTTATTCTTCTTGACGTTCGGGAAGAAAAAGAAGTAAAGGAGAAGTATATTCCGGGATCCCTTTGGATACCGCTGGGGCAAATCGCCCGGAATCTTCCTAAATTGGATACAGGAAAAGAGATTGCTATTCACTGTCACTCTGGAGCCCGCTCTTATAAAGGGTATATAATGCTGAAACATAAAGGATTTGCTAAGATTAAAAATGTTGATGGGGGAATTCTCTGTTGGCCAGATGAGTTAAAAGGGAAGGAGTAAAAAATCTTAGAAAAGACCAGGCAGCTTTTAATCTTTGCTGCCTGGGCGTATAAAATTTATTTTATTTTCCCTTCTTGAATATCTAAGATAACTTCGCCAGCGATCTGAGCCGCTACTCCACATACTGCTGGACACCCTTGCCGGCTATGACCGCCCATGTCATGAAAAGCCTTACGCTCTTCAGGTATAGATAAGCGGTAGACTTTTCCATAGCGAATTTTGTGAATTTCAGCGCAAATAGAATGGCCAATTTTTTGGCGAAATTCTTCGTAAACTTTGCTGGCCACTTCCATGGCTTTATTGTATTGAGTAACGTCCGCCAATTTTTCCCGTCCTACTAAGCAGCAGACTCCCATAATAGCTCCCGTAAGAGCTCCACAAGTTTCACCCTGACGGACCACACCCCCAGCGAGGGCACTGCCGGCCTTAAAGACTTCGGGAGTTCCTACATTTAATTTTTCTTGCAAAGCTGCAAGAACGGCTTGCGTTCAACCAAAGTATTCCATATCGTTTTTTAAAGCTAATTCGTAAACATCTGCTAATAATTTTTCGCGATCAGTCATTTCTTGCTCCTTTCTATTTTATTTAGGGGGTTTGCTTTTAATATACCCCATCATCTCGGCGATTCTCTGATAAGCTTCGGGAAGCTTATATTCAGGTTGAAAAGAATATCCCGTAGGCAGCTTGGAACCTGTCTTGGCAATCTGTCGCAACCCCTCCATTAAGTCGGCCATTTTGGGGTAGGGCACGGTAAAGATCATCTCTTCGTCGCTGGCCATGGCTCGATAATGATCTCCTCGACAGGGCACGGCCACTTGACATTCTCCGGTCTGCATGGAGGGAATGATCCCATATACGCACGCGGCATGCCCGGAAAGGGCACATTTAAGATTATAGCCCTCTTTATATTCCCGACCAAGCAAGAGCAGACATAGTTGGGATGAGTCGCAATAAATAGTTACTATGTCTGGCACAAAAGGAGTGCTGCGCAGGGGAGCGGAAACTACTCCTATATACTTACCCACGGGGAGACGAGGAAATTCTTCCGCATAATGTTTCCCCGCTTCTAAGGTGGCTACATCTCGGGGGTATCTATTATGCCCATCCAGAAAGTACTGCGGCGGTTCGCCCAGACCGTACCCGACTACTGGTTCAAAACACCAGTGGTCTTCTTTTAACATGGCTATTACTTTTCCTTCGCGCCGCGTTAATTGGAAGCTTTGACAGAGCGATAAATGATAACCCAGATCTTTTAAAGGGCGCGTTGCTCCTGCGGGAATGTCTTCTTCTCCCTTTAAAAAGAGAAGGGCCAAGGGAAAGGTTTTGAGGCGAAGACGGCGCTCCAACTCATCGCCCCATTCTCGAATTATTTTTATATCGTTGACCATTTTTTCCTCCAATTCTTGCTCCTCGGTTAGTTTGGGTAACAGAAAAGTTTTTCCATGGAAAAACTTTTCTGTTACTTTTTAATAGCTGAGATTAAATTAACAAAATGTCTTCTTTTGTCAAGAAAGAAGTTGGCTAACCTCGGCCGGCAGAAAGGGGAGAGGCGAAATATTGAGAAGAAAATATCTAATACCCAATTTTAATGAGCATAATTTTTGATCAGAATAATTGAGAAAAAAGCGAAGGTTGGGTAAAATATGGAAAAATGGGATCAAACGGAAGAAAGAAAAACAAAGGGAAGAAAATACGCAGGATAAAACTATATTTAATTTTCTCAGTGTTTTTATCTCTCTTAAGTGCGTTAGTTATATGGAAACTATCACCTTGGCAGATGGAAGAACCACACCAAGTGGTGCGCGTGCCTATCTCCGAAATTCCTTCGCCCATGATGGCCTTAATTATTGATGATGGGGGATACAATTTGGAAAATTTTAAAAACATATTAGCCTTGGGAAAACCCATCACTTATGCCATTCTACCTGAAGCACCCTATACTCGCGAAACCCATCTTCTGGCGCATCAGAAAAAACAGCAGGTTCTCCTGCATTTACCTATGGAGCCTAAGGAGGGGAATCATGCTCCTTTAGAAAGAAATATGATTCGCTGCCAAATGCCCTCGGCCCAAATAAAAAACATTGTCCATTACGCTTTGAAGCAAGTTCCTGATGCCCGGGGTATAAATAACCATATGGGCTCCAAGGCCACGGAGGATCCTAAGGTAATGAAGGCTTTAATGGAAGTTTTAAAAGAAGAAAAATTGTTTTATATTGATAGTAATACGAGTTTAAAGTCGGTAGGACCAGCATTGGCAGTACAAAATGGTGTTCCCTTTGCGCGCAATGAAAAATTTATAGACCAAGAGAAAAATGTGCAAGCCATCAAAAACGCCATCCGGCAAGCTATGAAGAAGGCCCAAAAAGAGGGGAAAGTGGTCATAATTGGCCATCCCTATGAAGAGACTAAGCAAGCCTTAAAAGAGATGATCCCGGAGATCGAAAGGCAAGGAATTAGATTGGTTTTTGTTTCCGAGGTCGTGGGATGAAAAGGAATCGTTTAGTAAAGATAATTATTATAAGCGCTCTCTTCTTCATGATGGGCCTGAGGGCCCAAGGGACGGAAGCGGCTTTTAAGGTTTTGGATATTCGCCATTGGTCTGCTCCGGATCATACGCGAGTAGTCTTTGACTTAAATGGCTTACCCAAATATGAAGCTTTGCCCGAGAGCGATCCTTTAGTTTTGAAGCTAAAAATGCAGGAGATTGATTTAGGAAGGAAGATTAGGGAGATATTGATTAAAGATAATATTATAAATAAAGTGCGGATTGGCCCCTGGGGGAGGGAAGGAGCAGAAATTTCCTTATTTTTTGTAAAACCAGGGCGGGTGAAAATTTTTACGCTGCGCCCTTATCAAGATAAACCTTATCGATTAGTTATCGATATCTTTCGCCCGGATTTAGAAAATAAAGAGAAAGAAGAAAGACGTATAAGTTCCGAGTTGAAAGCTAAAAAGAAAAAAAGGATTGTGGTTATTGATCCGGGACATGGGGGAGAAGATCCGGGGGCTATAGGTCCTAAAGGGGTCAAAGAGAAAGACATTGTTTTAAAACTGGCCCAAAGAGCCCAAAAGATAATTGATGGAAGCGGAGAATTGAAGGCTTTTTTAACCCGGCGAGGCGACTATTTCATTCCCTTAGATGAGCGGATTAAAATTGCCCAGGAATATGGAGCAGATTTGTTTATTAGTTTGCATACCAATGGGAATCCCAGGCGCTTCACCAGGGGAACCTCTGTTTATTGTCTGTCATTAAAGGGGGCTAGCGACACCGCTGCCCAACTTTTAGCCCAAAAAGAGAATGCCTCTGATTTGGTGGGGGGTATCTCTTTGGTAACAGAACAAAGGGATCTCAATTCTATTCTTTTGGATCTGGAACAAACGCACACCATCAATGAAAGTCTACTTCTAGGTGGGTTAATGCTCAGCGAGCTAAAAAAAGTTAATCAGCTTCAATTTACCAAACCATTGCAAGCTGGTTTTGCTGTTCTCAAAGCGCCAAGTACCCCGTCGGTTTTGGTAGAGACAGCTCACATCACCCACCCTTTGGAAGAAAAATTATTACAGAAAGAGTATTTTCAGGATGCTATGGCTCGGGCAATTTTTTCGGCAGTGAAAAACTTTGTTCCGCGTTTGGCGTTGAAAGAGCAAGGAACTGGTGGTTAAAATAACCTGGGGGTAGATGGATAAAAAGGCGAACAGAAAAAAGAAAGGAAGATGAGCTTGGAAGACTTGATTTTTAAGAAAGTGATGGTTGTTTTTGCTCATCCAGACGATGCCGAAGTTCAATGTGCTGGAACAGTAGCCCTTTGGGCTGAAGCCGGCAAAAAGATTACATACGTCGTCTTGACCAAAGGCGATAAAGGGACGCAAGATCCAAATATGACCGCCGAAGCCTTAGCTAAATTGCGCCGCGCAGAGCAGTTAAACGCGGCCCGAATACTGGGTGTGGAGAAGGTCCTCTTTATGGAAAATGGAGATGGAGAGTTAGAAGTTACTATTGAAAAGAGACAAGAACTTGCCCGGGTGATCAGAGAACATCAGCCAGAGGTTTTGATTACCCATGATCCCTGGATGCGCTATCAGCTTCATCCGGACCATCGCGCTTGCGGAACTTTGGCGCTGGATGCCGTAATCTCGGCCCGCGATCGTCTTTATTTTCCAGAGCAGATAGCTCAAGGCCTTAAACCCTGGCGTGTGCGCCGCGTCCTTCTCTTTGCTTCTGACCAGCCTGATTTTTGGATTGATATCGAAAAGACCCTGGAGAAGAAGCTTAAAGCCCTTGGCCAACACAAGAGCCAAGTATGCCAGTGGCCTAAGTGGGAGGAATGGCTGCGTCAAAGAGCGCAAAACGCTGGTGCTGGTCGCGGGTTAAAATATGCCGAACCTTTTAAAAGGCTTATTTTGAATTGAAAGGGCTGTTTCCTAATGGCGCATTTGACCTACTCAATCTTGCCTCTCTGATTTCAAATTTATAACACCCCACTTATCTGGGGAACACAACCTATGATCAAAGTAAACTTCCTTGTCTTCCGGCCAAATAAGCTTCTCGGCCTCCCACGCTCCGCACGATTTGAAAGTCAAAGTGAAGGTAAACAAGGAAGTTTCTCTTGCCCACCTTCACTTTTCTAAATTCATTGCATTTCGGGAATGCCCATGGTAAAAATAACTTTAAATCAAATTGGAGGAAGTAGATGACCTGCATCTTTTGCCATATTGTAGAACGTAGATTACCTGCCGAGATTTTATATGAAGATAAAGAAATCACTGTCTTCAAAGATGTAAATCCAACTGCCCCGGTTCATCTTTTAATAGTACCTAAAAAACATATTGATTCGCTGAACGCTTTAAAAGAAAAGGATGCAGATTTAGTAAAAAAAATGATCCTTGTGGCAAAAATGATCGCTGAGAAACAAGGAATCAAAAATGGATATCGTTTAATTATGAATAATGGCCGCGAAGCTGGCCAAGTAGTATATCACTTACATTTGCATTTATTAGGTGGTTGGGGAAAAAAATTGTAAAAAATTAAGTAAGCTTGGGTTGGTGTTTAATCCAAGATGTATGCCTTTGATAAGCATGACCTACTCTTAGAATAGTCCCTTCGTCAAAAGCCTTGCCCACAATTTGCAGCCCCACAGGTAATCCAGAGGAGGAAAATCCACAAGGAACGCAAATAGTTGGTAGACCTGTAAGATTAAAGATGCGCGTAAAACGAGTTAAAGCTGAAGCTATTCCCTCACTAAAATCTCCGATGGAAATTGTTTCTTGGCCGATTAGCGGAGCTACGATAGGGAGTTGGGGAGTAATTAAGGCATCCACTTTGGTGAAGACTTCACGAAAAGTATTTTGAGCAATGCGGCGGAGGCGTTGAGCTTGTAAATATTGGGTTGCTTTTACTGCTGCTCCTAAATGCAAACGACTCAGGACATCCTTGCCCAAATCTTCGGCGCGAGTTTTATGCCATTTCTCCAAACAAGCTGCTCCTTCAGCCAGAAGAGAGATAAAGGCCGCAGCGGAAAATGCAGGTAGATGAGGGATACTTACCGAATAAATTTTTGCTCCTATTTTTTTTAGATCTTTAATGGCTTGAGAAACTGCTTCGCGCACCTCTTTTTCTAAATGGTCAAAATAAAATTCCTTAGGCACACCTAATTTCATTCCTTCGAGGTCCATGGTCAAAGTCTTTGGGTAATTGGGAACGGGGCTCTGGGCAGAGGAGGGATCGGCGGGATCATAGCCAGCCAAATTATTTAAAGCAATGGCTAAATCAGCCACGCTTTTAGCCATTGGTCCCGGATGGTCCAGAGACCAACAAAGGGGATAGGCTCCATATTTACTGATTCTCCCAAAAGTAGGCTTCAACCCGGCTACTCCGCAAAGGGCAGAGGGAATGCGAATAGACCCCCCCGTGTCAGTCCCTAAAGTGAGGAAAGCAAAAGAGCAAACCAAAGCTGCAGCCGAACCCCCGCTTGAGCCGCCAGTAATTCTTTCTCTATCCCAGGGATTATGAACCGCTCCATAATGGGGATTAACCGAGGTAGTTCCATAAGCAAATTCATGCATGTTCAATTTGCCCAACAAAATAGCTCCCGCAGAATTCAAACGGGTTATGACTGTGGCGTCATAAGCTGGTATAAAATCTTTCAAAATTTTGGAGCCACAAGTAGTGTGAATCCCTTTAGTAAAAAATAGATCTTTAGCTGCATAAGGGATTCCATGTAAAGGGCCCCGGTATTCCCCTTTTAAAATCTCTTTCTCTATCCGGCGGGCAGTCTTTAGTGCTTTTTCTGGCAGGACAGTTATAAAGGCATTAATCTTAGCATCATATGAAGTTATTCGATCAAGACAAACTTTGGTGATTTCAACAGGTGATATTTCTTTTTTGCGCAAGGCTTTAGAAAGAATGGCAATGGTCCAAAATTGCGGATCAGAGGATAACATTATTTTTCTCCTTAAGCTTGGAAAATTGGAGCCGGTTCTATATCAAGAGGGTCGAAGAGGCCAAATTTATCCACCTGGGCTTTAATTATTTTTTCTAATTCTTTTACCTCTTCAGCGCTTGGTTCAAAAGAGGAAGTTCTATCTTCAGGCTTTAAATCTTTTAATCTGGATTTTATCTTTATGGACATAATATTTCGCTTTTCCTTTCCCCATTTTTGCACCTCGGAGGTGCAACAAGGCCGCACTATTCGTATAATACAGATTTCAAAAAATTATGCAAGGAGATATTCCGAAAGATAAGGCCTTGAATAGTAAAAATTCTCTCAGCCAGAAGTTATACCGGCGAGATGTTTGGCAATTTCTTTTTTCTGTTTTATATCGTAATTCGCTAAAATAGTGATCACTTCCATAATAGGTGATCCACCCCCGTGCAAACCAGCTATTTGCCGATGGGCGCCAAAAGAAGAACCGATTAAATCATGGATTAAACGGAAACAACGATGCTGATTTTCAGCGCTGATCTCCGCTTTGCGCATTATATATTTATGCAAAAGAGGCCCTACTTCTTCCTGGTAGAAATCTTCTTCGTAAGGCAAAGTCGCTGGCAGACCGCCAGCTACATCACACAAGGTCTGATACTCATGGTAAAGAGACTCTCCGGCATGTCTGCGCCCCACATTACAAAAGACCACCTCTGGAATGTAAGTTCCCGAAGAACTCGGTTTAGACTTTACCGCAGCGGCAATGCCTGCCCCATAAACTAATTCGGCGACACTTATTAAATCCGCCAGTTTATGATTAATATGCTGGGTTCCTTCTACACCATTGTATTCCGCCACTAACGCCGTAGCCCCCATAATCAGATCGGTAAATGCGGGCTTGCATCCTGTATAGCTATGCCGATGGTAGAGAGCAAAGAGCGAGGCGGCCCGTCCCCCAAACTCCCATTCTCCACACATAAAAACCCTCTCCCAAGGAATAAGCACATCTTCGAAAATGGATAAGGAATGGCAGGAACCAAATTCGGCTACAGGAGCCTTTAAATTCTTTCGCGCCCTTGGAGCCGCAGCCACCACCACTTGCTTGATTCCTGGAGCATCCGCTGGAATAGCAAAAGCTACCGCCCAGGCGCTCTCTTCTTTAGTTAATAACCGTGTCGGGGTAACTAAAATCTCATCTGCATAAGCGGCAATGCTATTATGGGCTTTAGCTCCACGCACAATAATTCCATCGCGCCGCCGTTCTACTATGCGCAAGTATAGATCGGGATCTTTTTGTTGATGAGGTCTTAGTTTCCGATCTCCCTTGACATCAGTCTGTCCAGCACAGCCCACCAAGTCCTTTTCTTGGAAATACTTTAAATAATCTAAGAAACGGGGATAATATTGAGTTCCTTTAGCCTGGTCTATTTCATGCGTAAAGACCGACATGGCATTAAGCATATCTACCCCCATACAGCGTTGGATGCAGGCCGGGGTTAATCTACATAAGATACGCGTCATCTCTTGCTTCTTTAAGAGATCTTCTGGACTGCGGTGAATATGGGCGAAGCGGTTAATTTCTTGCGAGAGAATATGGGAAGTCGTCGTGAGTAAACCTTTATATTTTTCATCTTGGGCGAGATCAAAGGTTAATTTTATATTATTCATAGGTCCAGCAAGACGTGGATCATCCCGAGAGATCTTTCCTCCCCCCATGTATATATTTGGCCTCATCGTGCGTAGTTTGTTTAAGTATTGAGCAAATGTTCTCATGCCTTTCCCCTCCCTAAAGTAGTTTGCGCATTATTCTAATAGATTGACTTTTTGAAGACAAGGGCTATTAAATTCTCGCCCATCTTTACTTTTCAAAAATGGTAGATTTTTAAAAGATTAATTAGCAGAACTTTATAAAGAGGCTAGGGGATGAACCAGGGGTGAATAAGGGGGCTTCGGCGGGAGGAGAAGAAGTAAAAGCAGAAAGCCGCATATCCGTGAGGGGTAGGCGGATATAAGAAACAAGCTAATACTTTGAGTAGAAGCGAGCCCGGGCTAAAGATAAAAGAGAGTAAAAATGCCTTATGATCCCGAATGAACCCCCTGGCCTGTTATAAATCCCAAGGTTTGGATACCAAAGTGAAGGTGGGTGAGCTATTAAATTCTGCCGCTCGATTGCTTTTGATTGGGCAATAATTGTCTCTCGAAAACAACCGTTAGCAATCCCTCACTCCCTCTTTCCTAATTTTTTATCCACAGTTTCTGTGGATAGTTTGTGGAAATAAATACGAATGAAATAACCAATGCTTTAAAATTCTTAAGTTTTATAAAAATTGCCTATTTTTTAATCAACATTTTCTAAAATGATTTCCATGCATTATCTCAAAAAACGCTTCCTACTTGTTTTTTTAAACTTTTATCCCGTCAATCTATTTTATTATCAACATTTTTATTACCCTCGTTATCGCTTACGCAATAAAATCGCCTATTCTCAGCCCATATGAATCTTAGAAACCAAATTCAATTTGGCTATTATTTTTCCTTAATCAAAAATTTTTCTTCCTACTTATTTCCTTTGTCCCTCATATATTCCCATTTGAAAATTTCATCCTTAGCCGCTCTTGCATCAGGGGCGTCAGAAAAAAGTTCAAGGTATATGGCCATATTATCGATAGCCTTCTGGTGTTCCTTCAATTCAGCATAACTAAGAGCAATGGCCTTATAAAGAACGGGAAAGAAAGGAGCAATTCTGATGGCCTCTTTATATTCCTTGACCGCCTCGGTGAAATTACCATCCTTTACTAAAACCTCTGCCCTTAAGGCATGTTTCCTGGCTTCTTCGGGAAGTTCGTTTAGATGAGGGTTTTTATTTAAAATTACTGCCCCATAGCTCCTTATCTCTTTCGCGGTTTTTTGGTCCGCAATCTTCAATAAATCCGCGTATTCTTTAAGGGCCTCTCTGAATTGCCCTTTTGCTTCCATTGCTTTGCTGTTCTCTTTTTTACTGGTCACATATGGAGCCAAAGACTCGAGTACAGCCTCCTTAAAATGCTGGCGGAATACATCTTTTGATAATAAAAATTCTTCTGGGATCGTTGAATATACCTCGGCAGACTTTTTAAAATCCCCCATTTTTGAATGAGCCAGAGCCTCAAGAAGGCGGGCGAATTGGTCGTCCGTAATATTGGCCAGCATTCTTATGGCCTCTTCGATTTTGCTTTCTCTGGTAAGAGGGGGATTATTAATGATATAAGTAAAGCTGATTGCCTCTTTGGCCAAGGTATTATTGGGATCCAGTGAATAGGCTATCTGGGCATCTTTTTTCCCCTTTTCCAAATCACCTTTTAAGGCATAAACAAGACTTCTCTTCCCCAAAGGGCCAACAGCATTTTTATTTGTTATTTCGACTTTTTTGACTTCCTCTTTTTTTATACTAAACTTTCTTTCCAAGGCCTTATCTCCGCCTTTTCTTTCAATAGTTATAGTAACCTGATTTTCTTTTGCTGCTTGCAAAATTTGGTCAATTTTATTTAGGTCTAATCCTTTTGTAGATTCCGCATTGATTTTTATTATCCTATCGCCCACCTTTAGATCTACTCCTTGAACTGTTCCCACTATACCAGGATAATTTCCTTGGATGGCGATTAATCCGAAATCTGTCAGAAGAGCTGGGGAGGTAAGTAACATAATAGCTTTATTCCATGAGCCAATGGCGTCATCGAATTTACCCAGCCGCGCATAGGTGTCTCCGATGGCATAATAAATGTGGTAATGATCGGGAAATAATTCTTGAGCTTTTTGAAGGATGGCTAAATTGCTGGGATAATCTTCTATTTTTAAATAAAGATTTGAGAGAGAAAGATAAAGGGCAACGTTTTCGGGGTTAAGTTCTATGGCTTTTTTCCCGGAGGAGATGGCCTGTTCTAATTTCCCCTGTTTTTCATAAATGGAACGTAAAACGCCAAACGGAAAATCGCTTGGTCTTATCTCAATTGCTCTATTGGCTGCGGCAATGGCTTTATCATATTGTTTTATCTCTCGATAAGTGGCGGCCAGCATGGTGTAATAGTCAGGTGCATCTTTGGGATTTAATTTGATCGCTTCTTGAAAGGCATTTACGGCCTGCTCATATTGCCTTCCCCAGTAGTAAGCATTTCCCAGCCAGAAATAGCAACTTGATTTCGGTGGAAATAAGGGAACATAATATCTTCTCCAGAACTTGACTATGGGATAATCATGTCCTCTAAAATGCTTATCAAACTCCTGCTGGGGATTTTCATCTGCCGTGGAGGCTGCTTTGACAAAGTTTCGGGCGGCCTCTTTGTATTGTCCGTTTTCATAATAGGCCTTTCCTAGCCAGAAATGCCATGCTCTGCCCAGCATGACATCCATGCCTTCTTTATGGATATTAATGGCTCGATGAAAATAATTAATTGCCTCTTTATACAGTTTCTTCTCATAATAAGCTTTGCCCAATAAAAATGAACAATTTGAGGCGGATTTCCCTTTTTCTCCTTCTTTATCCACGCATGCTTTAAAGATTTCGACTGCTTTATCATAATTTCTTGATTCAAGGGCTTGCATACCCAGCTCTATTTTCCCCTTTTCTTCCTCACATCCGGCGATCAATAAAGAAAAGATCCCCAACAACAAAAATGCCCATAGTGAATTTATAATCTTTTTCACCCTTGGCCTCCTATGTTTTATTTTTAAATTTTTTAGGCTCATCTTCTGTTTTTCAAGCGAGCCAACTTTGTACTTGATGGTTTTTTCTTATTTTTTATCTCGGCCTTGAGATATGCACGCTGCCAAATTTGCTTTTCTGGAAATATCGGCAAATTGGACACTTACCTTTATTTTTTTGTCAAAAGATTAGCTAAAATTTAAGATTAGAAGCTCTAAGTTTTAGAATAGATTTCTTTACAGTGCTGCCCAAATTAGATGGAAAATTGATCGTTGTTTTTTGAATCTACTGCCACTGCGCATATGGTTTTGCTTGCTTCATGGTCAGGTTAGCCGCTACTTGTTGTCCAATTTGGGCGGCATAGGGCGAGTTATCAACGCGGCCGTCATTCCTGTGGAAGCAGGAATCCAGATTTTTTAATGACCTTTTAGATTCCCGCCGGCGCGGGAATAATAGATCAACACCCTCCTGAAAACAGTAATTTGGACAAAACTGTTTTCTTTACGATTTTAAAATGGCAGATAAATTTTGCCAAATATCCTGGCGAAGTATAAAAAATTGTTTTTCCATTAAATGTTCTTTTTTAAATGACTCAAATTGCCTTGTATGCTTCAGCCATCGGAACTCCCATTTCTTTAGAAAACAGATAGGAGATTAGTGTGCTTAAGGCAGATTCTTCTAATAAAAAAACTTAGGGGTCTCTATTTCTTCTTCGCAATGGATTAATATTCTCACCCACATGCCGATCTGGGAATTGAAAAAAAGTGGCCCTCTTTAAACATTTTTTGACTTTATATAATGTTGCTATAAAATGTGGCTATATTTAGGATGATGGAAGATTATTATTAAAGAGGGGGATGAAATAAAATGAAAATCAGATAAACGCAATTAATTTATTTTTTCAAGATGGTTAGTGGAGGCATATATGGCAAGAGAAACTGGGATTAATAAACATTTGCAAGGAATACGGGTGGTCGATTTAACTTCTTGGCTATCGGGTCCTTTTCTCAGTATGCAATTAGCGGCCATGGGGGCAGAAATTATTAAAATTGAGCGACCAGAAATTGGTGATCCTACTCGCTTTGGGGTGCCTTTCGCTGGCCCCTCCGGAGTACGTAGTGAAGGGAGAACTGCCGAGGACCTGTCTCTTATCTTTTTAAAACGAAATCGGGGAAAGAAAAGCATTACTTTAAATTTGAAAAATAGGCAAGGACTTGAGATTTTTCGTAGATTGGTGGCTATAGCAGACATTGTACTTGAAAATTTTGCTCCGGGAACAATGGAGAATTTCGGGATTGATTACCTGGCCCTTAAAGCAATTAATCCCCGAATAATTTATTGTTCTATTGCAGGCTATGGACAGTCTGGTCCTTACCATGATCGGCCGGCTTATGATTTAACGATTCAAGCTACAAGCGGGATTATGGCTATTACAGGTTATCCTGATGACCTACCGCTTCGGTGTGGAGCCTGGATTGGAGATTTAATCCCTGCTTTATATGGGCTAAGCGCAATATTAGCAGCGCTTATTGCCAGAGAAAAAACAGGCCATGGGGAAAGGATTGATATATCTATGCAAGATTGCTGCTTTTCTTTGATCATGGATGAAGCTTTAGATATTATGGTAGCAAAAGGGATTCCTACACGCCAAGGCAACAAGAATCCGCGGGCAATTCCTTGGAGTACCTTTCCCACCAAAGATGGTCACATTGCTTTATGCGTATTTACAAATGATCAATGGAAGATATTCTTGCATGCCATTCAAAGAGAAGATTGTTTAAATGATCCGCGATTCCAGAATATAGGAGATCGCCTGAAAAACGCAGAGGAAGTGGAGCTCTTAGTCACAGAGTGGTCTAAAAAATTGACTACAGAAGAAGCTTTAAAAATTTTGCGCGAGAAAAAAGTACCTTGTGACCCAGTATTAGAGATTAAAGAGGTCCTTGAAGATCCACAATTGAAATCTCGAGGGATGATTCAAGAATTGGATCATCCCATCAGTGGCCCCACGGGTGTTAAAGCTGCTGGCTTTCCCATTCAATTTTATGAAAGGCGAGCTGATTATCCAGCCCCCGCACCCCTTCTTGGACAGCACAACGAAGAGATCTATATGGGATTATTGGGCATTTCCCAGGAAGAATTGGCCCGATTAAAGAAGGAAGGGATTATTTGATAAATTTCTATCGCTTTTTCTCATATTCAGCAGATAAAGTCCAAGCTCAAATTTTCAGTTTCTTCAAAAGCTTTTTCAGACCATATTCTGAACGTCGATCATTTTTGAAAATCATGGCCATTTCAGGCGGAAGGGAAAGAGCCTCAGTGAAATGAGGCTTAGGACTGTATTTTCTTGACATTTTTTCCATTTATTTTAAAATATTTACAATTTTGTAGCTGGGATTTCTCAATCAGATTCAATAATATCATTTTAGAGTAATTTCAGTAAGAAAATTGTTTATCCTGTTGGAAAACAAAACTCTTACGCAATTTCATTCCATTCATCTCAATGGATTTTAATAATCTGTAAGTGCCTAATGAGCCTTCCCTAAGGTTTTAGAGTGGGAGCTCAAAAATAAAAAAGGAGGTGGCCTATGAAGGCAACGAGAACAATTTATGTTCTTATCGGGTTATTGACAACATTTGTGATTTTCGCTGCAAGCTCAATTTCTGCTCCTTCAAAGTTACCCAAAGTTATAACAATAACCTCTTACCCCATCGGCTCCTTGGGTAATATTTTGGCTACTGCTTTCTCTGATGCTATTGAAAAGAAAACGGGAGTAAAAGCTCGCCCCACACCAGCAGATACTGACATAGGCCGACTTATGCCTCTTAAAAAAGGAGAGGCGGAAGTGACTATCCTTACAGCGGCAACGGTCTATTTTGCCAGTAATGGCTTAGGGGAATTTGCAGCTAAAGATTGGGGTCCTCAGACCCTGAGGTTAGTTTTTTCTGGCAATGTGATTCACCATGGGATGGCTGTACGGGCTGATTCGGGCATAAAATCCTGGGCTGATTTAAAAGGTAAAAGAGTAGCCTATCCTCCAGGGCTTTTCTCTTTGACTATCCCTGGACTTTTGGCTTATGGTAATTTGCGGAAAGAAGACGTAGTATTGGTGCGGGCAGCCGGTTATATAGCTGGAATCAAAATGGTCATGGAAAAGGCAGCCGATGCCTGTCATGCTTGCCCAGTGACTCCGATCATGAAGGAATGGGAATCCGCTCCTTACGGACTTCGCTATTTGCCAATGGATGCTAAAGATAAGGACGCCTGGGAACGGATAAAAAAATTTGCCCCCTTCATGGCTTTTCCTATCTGGGCAAACTATGGTGCTTTGGGGGATGGAGGGCACAAATGGTTGGCTTATTATCCTTATACTTTAACTACTTATGGCGTAATAGACGAAACAGTGGTCTATACAATTGTTAAAGCTTTAGTCGAAGGCCGTGACCTTTATAAAGAAGTGAGTAAACCTTCATCTGCAGAATGGACCTTAGATATTACTTTAGACCTTAATAAGCCAATCTTTATCCCTTTCCATAAAGGAGTTATTAAATATGCTAAAGAAAAAGGCAAATGGACACCCGAACATGAGGTTTGGCAGAATAAAGCTTTGGAGGAAGAAAGGAAAAGAATAAAAGAATGGGAAGCTAAAAAATAGAAAAAATCTAAACTGTGAAATCTAAAATAGAGATGTCTCCATGAACCAAATAACCATACCCGAAATCGGCCGTTATCGCGTCCTTCCTCTTTTTATTCGCTTGTTAGCCATAAGTTCTTCCTGCGCCGGAATTTTTTCAACTATAATATACCTTTTCCATATAGGAGTATCCATTTGGGGAGGAATTATTGTTGGCACTGCCTACCTCCACTTAATTTTAAGTTTCTTCCTCCCCTTAGTTTTTCTTTATTTTCCCGCCGCAGCGCATTTTAAGGGAAAAGTTTATTGGCATGATTTGCTCTTGAGCCTGTTTTGTTTTATTAGCGCTTTTTATTTTTTTCTCAGCGGTCAAAAGATTTTATTCCAAGGATGGGAAGTTTCTCCACCTCCTATTCCCTTGGTCTTCGGTACTATTCTTTGGGTTTTAGTTCTCGAAGCTATTCGCCGGGTCGTGGGGCAGATTCTTTTCGGCATAGTTCTGATATTCTCGATTTATCCCCTTTTTGGCGAATATATGCCGGGCCTGCTTTTTTCTAAGAGTTTTTCTTTTCCGCGGTTAGTGGGCTATTACGCCATGGGGCCAGAAGGGATAATAGGCCTGCCTACGCATGTTCTGGGGAACCTCTTTATTGGTTTTATTTTTTTCGGAGTAGCCCTCACTTCTACTGGGGCGGCCAAATTTTTTCTTGATCTGGCTCTTTCTTTTTTGGGCAAGGTAAGAGGAGGAACAGCTAAGGTGGCGGTAGTGAGTAGTGCCATGGTAGGCTCGATTAGCGGAAGCGTTATTACCAATGTAATCACTACCGGTTCTTTTACCATTCCGGCAATGAAAAAAACAGGATATCCCAACCATTATGCAGCGGCTATTGAGACTTGCGCCTCTACAGGAGGAGTACTTATGCCGCCCATAATGGGTGCGGCTGCTTTCGTCATGGCTTCTATTTTAAATATATCTTATGCAGAGGTTGTCTTAGCCGCGATTATTCCTTCTTTGTTATATTACTTTGGTCTTTTCGTCCAGGTTGATAGCTATGCTGCTAAAGTTGGCCTGAAAGGTCTTCCAGATAATAATCTACCTTCTTTGTCCCAAACAATGAAAAATGGGTGGTTTTATTTTTTGTCCTTTGGTTTATTGTGTTATATTCTTTTTTTTCTTAGGCGGGAAGCCCAAGCCCCCTTTTGGGCAGCGGCTGTGGTCTTATTTTTTGCGATGCTCAAGAAAGAGACTCGCTTAAATTTTAAAAGTCTTATCGATTTCTTAGAAGGGGTGGGTAGAACCATAGCTGAAATTACCGGGATTTTAGCAGCTATCGGCCTGATGATAGCATCTCTTCTAATTACTGGGATAGCGCAGACTTTATCTTCCGAAATTATAGCCCTAGCCAAGGGGAATGCTACTCTATTAGTCTGCTTAGGAGCAATGGCCAGTTTTATATTAGGAATGGGACTGACCATAACCGCGTGTTACCTCCTTTTAGCTGTGCTTCTTGCTCCGGCCTTGGTAAAGTCAGGCCTTAATCCTTTAGCAGTGCACCTTTTTTTGATGTACTGCGGTATGCTTTCTTTCATTACTCCCCCTGTAGCGATTGGGGCTTATGCAGCCGCATCTATAGCGGGGGCCAATCCTATGAGAACGGGCTTCCAAGCGATGCGTTTAGGCGTTATTCTCTTCATCGTCCCTTTCTTCTTTGTTTTCCAACCTGCATTCGTTTTGCAAGGGAATCTATGGGAAATCTTAAAAGTATTGGCCACTGGATTTTTGGGAGTCTTTCTGCTGGCCTCAGGTATAGAGGGCTACATAATTTTTGGGGGGCATTTAGGATTTTTAAAAAGAAGCCTGATTATTATTTCTGGAGCTTTGCTTTTAACCCCGGAATGGATTACAGACCTTATAGGATTAGTCTTAGCCTTATGCACCATAGGTACAAAAGGATGGCAAAAGATCAAGGTTCAAATTTTGGCTAACAGGAAGGCAGTCTGAGGATTTAAATTAAAGCTGCCAACTAGCCCATTGGCCTGGTCTTCAGGGCCGTCAACTCCTATTCCATTACGAGAAAAGAAAGAAGCTAATGTTTTCAAGGATTTTTCCGACTTCCCCTTAGGCGGGAGTGGCGGGAAGGGGCTTCTCACATTTTTGCGCTTGACAAAATCATGTCTGAATAATATATACTTTACTTTATATTTTTATTTTACAAACAGAAACTTTACAAAAAATACAAAGGAGGGCAAGATGAGAAAGTTTGTAATGTGGGGATTTATTTTAGTATTAGCAATTATGGCTCCCTGGTTAGTTGGCTTTAATAAGACTGCTCATGCTGCTTCTTTCACGTGGAAAATGCAATCAACTTGGCCAGCCGGTGTATTTCTCCATGAAAGTGCGGTTGCTTTAGCCAAACGGATCATGGAAATGTCGGGGGGTAGGATAAAAATTGACGTTTCCCCCGCGGGTACGATTGTACCTGCCTTTGAGGTCTTGGATGCTATCCATCGGGGCACACTCCAGGCCGCACATAGTTGGTCCGCTTACTGGGTTGGCAAGCAACCTGCTTTGAACCTCTTTTCCAGTGTAGCTGGTGGTCCATTTGGCATGGATAATATAGATTATGTTGGCTGGCTCTTTTATGGAGGCGGTCTGGAACTTTATCGCCAGCTTTACACAGATGCATTAAAAATGAAAGTTTATGTAATTCCTACTGATATTATTGCTTCCGAACCATTAGGCTGGTTTAAAAAGCCTATGAAATCCGTGGCTGATTTGAAGGGAAAGAAATTCCGCGCCGCTGGTATTACTGCTGAAGTTTATAAAGAATTTGGAATATCCGTAATCACTCTTCCAGGTGGAGAGATTGTTTCAGCTATTGATAAAGGAATTATTGATGGAGCCGAATGGATGGATCCGACTATGGATAAAGAATTAGGTTTGATGGATGTAGCTAAATATTATCACGCTCCAGGCATGCATCGGCATACCGGGACCTTGGAATTCTTAGTCAATAAAGATGCGTGGGATGCATTGCCCGCCGATCTCAAGGCTATAGTAGAAATAGCCGCTCGAGAAAATCTTTTAAGATCATGGTTAGACCTTACATCCCGGAATGTCAAAGATCTAGAAGTTTTAAAGACGAAGCACAAAGTAAATTTAATTCAAACCCCCAATGAAGTTCTTATTGAAATCTTGAAAGCTTGGGATAGAGTAGCGGAGCGTTATGCTGCCAAAGATCCTTACTTTGCCAAAGTCTATGCCTCCCAGAAAGAGTGGGCCAAGAAGATGGTCGATTTCCGCCGCAGTTTCTACGCTCCTTACGAAATTCCTGCAAACTACTACTGGCCTAAGAAATAAGATTAATTAATTAAGCCCAGAGGAGTCTCCTTCTTCCTTTAGCTGAAAGGGAAGGGGATTCCTCTGTAAGGGAGAAGAGATTGTCATCTTTCGTGAGATTTGCTGATAGCTTAAGTACTTGGTGTGCTAAGGCTTTTGCCTGGCTTATCGTTGTCCTTACCCTTGCTATTTTTTATGAAGTAATTGTCCGGTATGTATTTAATGCGCCTACTATATGGGCCTGGGATTTAAGCTATATGCTTTATGGTGCTCATTTTATGATGGGCGTGGCTTTTACCCTGGTGCGCAAAGGCGATGTAAGAATAGATGTCTTTTACAGAAATTTCTCTCCCAAGACCCAAGCTGTGATTGATCTCTTTCTATACCCAATTTTCTTCTTTCCAGCCCTCATTTTTCTCTTCTGGGCAGGACTGCAACAAACTATCTATTCTTGGTCTATTTGGGAAAAATCCGGTGTTACTATGTGGAGGGTGCCCATTTATCCTTTCAAGAGTATCCTTCCTTTGGCCACTTTTATACTACTCCTCCAAGGGATAGCTGAGTTTATGAAAACATTACAGGCTGCAAAAGGGAAGAAAATAGAATGAGCGCGGAATACATTGCGCTTTGGATGTTTTTAGTCCTTCTCTCAGGAATCTTCTGTGGTTTTCCATTGGCCTACGTCCTATTAGGTTCCGGGTTTATCTTCGGCTATATTGGATGGGGCCCAGCAGTATTTGACCAGATGGTAGCGCGCACTTTTGGCACCATGATGAATGATGCTTTAGTGGCTGTTCCTTTATTTATATTTATGGGATATTTTATGGAGCGCTCAGGTATAGCAGAGGGACTTTTTCATTCCCTGCAATTAGCTCTCGGACCCGTTAGAGGAGCCTTGGCTATAGTGACTGTACTTCTTTGCACTATTCTTGCTGCTACCACGGGAATTGTGGGTACGTCAGTAACTATGATGGGTCTCCTTGCCTTACCCATTATGTTAAAAAGGGGGTATGACATTCCTTTAGCTACGGGAAGTATTATTGCTGGAGGAACTTTGGGTATTCTTATTCCGCCTAGTGTTATGCTTATCCTTTATGGACCGATGGCTGGTCTTTCCATCGCTCGACTCTTTACCGCGGCTATATTACCTGGTTTACTGCTTTCGGGGCTATACATATCTTACATAGCCATTACATGCTTTTTTTGGCCCCATATGGGGCCGCCCCTTCCCCAGGAGCAAAGAAATGTTTCTGGCCAGGAGCTTTTCCTTTTGCTCCTCAAGACCTTTTTTCCTCCCCTATTTCTTATCTTAGCGGTTTTAGGTTCAATCCTCTTCGGTTTAGCTGCGCCTACGGAAGCCGGTGCTGTGGGTGTTGTTGGGGCGGCAATCTTATGCCTTGCTTATAAAAAAATAAGTTGGGAAACTCTTAAAGAAGTGGTCTATCGGACTCTGCAAACTACGGCCATGATTTTGATTATCACGGTGGGAGCAAATGTCTTCACCGGCGTTTTTTTAGCCTTGGGCGGGGGGACAGCCATAGAAAATTATCTCCTCAGTACTGCCCTCTCTCCTTATGTTTTTTTAACTATTGTCATGGTGATGATTATTATCTTAGGTTGTTTTGTGGACTGGATTGCTATCATCCTAATCATGATTCCAATTATTACTCCGATCGTAAAAAAAATCGGCTTCGATCCTTTATGGTTCGCCATATTAGTTTGTGTAAATTTGCAAATCTCCTATTTATCCCCACCTTTTGCTTACTCCATCTTTTATTTGAAAGGTGTGGCGCCACCAATAGTAGAGCTAAAGCATATTTATCGGGGAGTCATTCCGTTTATCATTCTCCAAATCACAGGCCTTACCCTCTGCATTCTCTTTCCTGAAATAATATTATGGCTACCTTCTTTGGTTTATGGATGAGATTAAAAAATGCGAAAATAAAAAGGCTTTTTCATTATGGCCAGGCCCCTATACCGTTTATTAGAAGTTGACCTTTCCACAAACCAAAAGCGGATTATTGATTATGAAGAAGAAATTTTAAAAAAATTCTTCGGAGGAAGTGGCCTTTCCGCATCCATCCTTTTCGATCTTTTAAATCCGGCCCTTGATCCTTTTCATCCAGAAAGCCCCTTACTATTTATGACTGGACTTTTTACGGGGATTCCTGTTCCTTGCGGTTGCCGCATCTCCGTTTGTGCCAAATCCCCTTTAGGAATCTGGGGAGAAGCTAATGCCGGCGGCTATTGGGGACCAGAGTTAAAATTCACCGGCTTTGACGGTCTCTTAATCAAAGGAAAGGCCGATAGGCCAATTTATATTTATGTTACCCCTCAAGGTGCGGAAATTAGGGAAGCAAAAGAGCTTTGGGGAAAAGGAACCTTCTACACCGCAGAAAAATTATTATCGGCAACTGATCCAAAGGCCCAAGTAGCAGCTATTGGGCCTGCGGGAGAAAATTTAAGCCATATGGCGGCTATAGTAACAGGGGGATTAGAAGCCCGGGTTATGGCCCGTACAGGCTTAGGAGCTGTTATGGGCTCTAAGAACTTAAAAGCTATTGTAGTCCGAGGCGATAAGAAGCCTTATATAAATGATCCTAATATCTTGCACCAAACTACACGGGATTTTTCTGTCCACCTCAAATTCGTAGAGAGCTTAAGCAAATTCGGAACGGCTGCCCTCATCGAATCCAAAGAAGCCATAGGAGCTTTGCCTATAAAGAATTATACTCTTCTTCATTGGGATAAAGCCCCCAAGATTTCTGGACCAACGATGATCGCCCAATTTGTCCATAAACATTATGGCTGCTTCTCTTGTCCCATCCGCTGCGGAAAAGAAACAAAATTGAATAATGGCCCTTATGCAGGCCTTTGTGGACATGGGCCAGAATACGAAACTTTGGCCAGTTTTGGTTCATTAATCTTAAATGACGATCTCCAATCTATTATCAATATCAACTTCCTCCTCAACGATTTAGGTCTAGATACTATGTCGGCAGGAGTTACGGCGGCCTTGGTCATTGAAGCATATACCAAAGGATTACTTAAAAATACAGATGGTCTTAAGTTAAACTGGGGAAATACGGAAGCGGTTTATTCGCTCCTCGAAAAGATGGCCTGGCGCCAGGGGGTTGGCGAAATTTTTGCTGATGGCGTGAGGAAAGTTGCTCAGAATCTTGGCCAAGAAACCGAAGAGTTTGCTTTACACTCTAAAGGTTTGGAAGTCTCTTTATCCAATCCCACGCCCACGGTCAGCTTAGCTTTAAGCTGGGCTACCTCCAATAGAGGGGCCTGCCATTTGGAAGGTTTCTCGCATCAGGTCGAAGGTGGTGTCCCTTATCCAGAAGCAGGTTATATTGAACCAATGAATGGCATTACAGGGGAAGGCAAAGGCCAAATGGCAGCCTTAATGCAAAACTACATGGCCGTCTTTAATGCGCTTGGTCTCTGCAAATTTTTATTTTTTGCCCGCGTCTCTCACGCAATGCTCTGCCAATGGCTTAAAGGATTAACTGGCTGGAATTTAACCAGTAATGATTTAATGGAAGTTGGTGATCGCCTTTATAATTTAAAAAGAGCTTATAATGTCCTCTTGGGGATTGATAGCAAAGATGATGTAGTAGCTCCCCGTATATTACGAAACCTCCGTCCTGGTGAACCTATTACTGCCGGAGAAGAACTTTTTCTCACCATGCGTCGCGAATATTATGCATTTCGTGGCTGGGATGAAAAAGGAATTCCCCGGCGGGAAAAACTCATCTCTTTAGGTTTAGAGAAGGCTGCCCAGAAGATTTATAAATAGACTCTTCTGACCTATAATTACTATTCAGCCAATTGGAAGAATAAAGCAACCTTAGTTCTTATCCTCTTAAAGAAACAATCTATTGCATAATTCTCGTTGGGCGTATGAGTATTCTCATTATGTTCTCATAGGGGATGGTTAAAATAGGAATATCCAAGATATTACTGATGGCCGTTCTTGGCAAGATTCCTTCCCCTGATGAAACGAGGCCAGGCTCTTGCTCGAAGCTTTGGCGAATTTCTTGCGCATACTTATTTGATAGAAGATGATGGAAAGGAGCTGCGGAGGGATAGCCCTAAGGGATCTTAGCCCATCTTGATGCAAAAGACTCTTGACTTTCTGGGGTAGGGTATAATAAAAACCAAACTAAGGGATACTTCGGATAAGGCTTAATTAAATAGCTGAAATTAGGTTGATCGAGATAACAACCTTGGCTTGGAGTTAAACCGATTTTTAATGTTTATAAATTATTTAGGGGAGTTAGTTGAAATTCTGATTTAGGTAATTGAAGTAAATAGCTTAAAATTAAATCCATTAAATTTGCTCTTCTAAGGAGGCGTTGACATGGAAAAAATATGGATGAAAAATTGGCCCGAAGGTGTTCCCAAAACCTTGATCTATCAGCATGGGCTCAAGCCGATTTTTGAATATTTGCGCATTCATGCTGAAAATTCTCCGGAAAAAGTAGCAATAAATTATTACGGGAGGGAAATTCAATACAGCGCACTTAATACTTTGTCAGATCGGTTGGCCAATTTCTTAATAAAAAACGGCCTCAAAAAAAGTGACCGAGTAGCTCTTTTTATGCAAAATTGTCCCCAATACGTTATTTCTCAGATTGGAGCTCAAAAGGCTGGAGCTATAGTTGTGCCATGCAGTCCTATGTTCAAGGCCTGGGAGTTAGAAGCGGAATTGACTGATACGAGGGCCAAAGTGATGATTTGCCTTGACCAGGTTTATCCAGTAGTAGAGGAGGTACGAGGAAAAACCAATTTAGAGAAAGTTTTAGTAACCAGTTATGAAGACTTTTGGCCAGCCAATCCGATCATTCCCCTGCACGAATCTATGCAAGGAAGAAAGAAGACCTTTCCGCATACAATTGACTTAATGGATATATTAAAGAATGAAAGTTCGGAATATATTAAACCCGAGATTTCTATTGATGACATTGCGCTTCTCCAATTTACAGGAGGTACGACAGGACTGCCCAAAGGAGCTATGCTTACGCATAGAAACCAATTGTTCAAGTCAGCTGGAAATGCCAATGTCTATAAATATACGCCTGAAGATAAGATGCTGACTGCTATGCCTATTTATCATATTGCAGGCATGCTTTGGGGAATGACCACTCCTCTATATATTGGTTGCACCATGGTATTGCTAACCCGCTATGATCCACGGGCTATGGCCATAGCCATTAGCAATTTGAAATGTACTAAGATGTATAGCACTGTTCCCATGAACATTGATATTCTTGCCTTACCAGATCGATCCCAATATGACTTGACTTCGCTAAGAATTAACCCCGTGACGAGCTTCGGAGTTTTTTTAACCCAAGACCTAGTAAAAACTTGGAGCAAGGCAACTAATGGAGGACTTCTTGTTGAAGCGGCTTATGGTTTAAGCGAGACCCACACTTGCGACACTTTCAGTCCTTTAGATAAACCGCGGATAGGAAGTGTTGGTATTCCTTTTTACGAGACTGATTTAAAGATCGTGGATTTTGAGAACCCTGATAAAGAGGTGGAAGTGGGAGTTGTCGGCGAGATCACGGTGAAGAGTCCTGGAGTGTTCAAGGGATACTGGGAACGCCCAGAAGAAACAAAAAAAGCTTTGAAGGACGGTCGGGTATACACGGGGGATATGGGAAAATACGACGAGGATGGTTATGTTTATTTTTTAGGCAGGAAAAAAGAAATGATCAAGTCATCCGGATATAACATTGCTCCGGAGGAGGTTGAAGGTTTCTTAATGCGCCACCCAGCAGTTGAACAGGCCGCCTGTATTCCAGTACCTGATCCTAAAAAAGGGGAAGCTGTTAAGGCATTTATCGTATTAAAACCTGATTTTGTGGGTATGATAACTGAGCAAGAGCTTATTGAATGGTCTAAAGATAAAATGGCCGCATACAAATACCCCCGATTTATAGAATTTCGAAAAGAGCTCCCCAAGAACAGTATTGGAAAACTCCTGCGCAGGGTGCTTCGGGAAGAGGAGGCGCAGAAAAGAATAACGGAAGAAAAGACGTTATCAAGTTAAGGAAACCATGAATCGGCCGAGGGCTATTCCCTGCCTCTTCCTCCTCGCCAAAATTACAAAGCCCGAAAGTATCATGAGGAAGAATAAAAGGGGAAGAGAAACCTCTCCTGCAATTCCCTTCCTGTCGAGGGAGGCTTATTTAGACCTATTTTAATTTTCCTACTTTCTTTAAATCTTGTATGACCATATCCAAACCTAATTCTTTCAATTTCTGCTCTGTGGGGATGCCATTTCGGTTCCACCCTCGAAGGGCATAGTATTCATCGAGCAGGCGATTTACTTTATCTTCATTCAAGCACATCCCACTGGCCGGGCCTGAGGGTAGGGGGTCATAGACCCTCTTGGGTGGCATATCATATTTTCGGCCAAAATCTTCAACCTCTCTCGCCCAGAAGGCGCGGGTAAGATTCCACACTTTCTCGGAAATGAGGAAGAGCTCTTCCTTTTGATAGTCAAAACCCGTAACAGCATTGAGCGCTTTAATATAATATTCAAAATCCAGTTTTACTTCCAACCAAGGAAACCTACATACCCCAAGCATCTCCATCAAGGGTCGTAAAGTTTGCAAATCTTTAACGAGCTTAGGCCGCCCTTCAATATTATCCCTCCCCATTTCCATGTCCTGAACAATGGCCCATGATCGGGTATGCTGTGCTCCGATATCTGAAGTCATAAAGGAAAGGAGCATGGCCGGGGCTCCACGGCACTCATAAGCGGAAAGCTCCAGTCCCTTAATTTGCATAGCAAATCTTTCACTATCTTGCCCTAATTTTTTAGCCATTGCCCGAGATCCTTTGCTCAGCATGTTGCCGATCCCTTCTCGGTTAGCAATCTTTTTTAATATAGTCTCTATGGCTTTTACATTTCCAAAGCGAAGGTCAATTCCTTCAAGATGCTCATTTTTAAGCAGCCCTCTTTCTACGCATTCCATGGCGAAGGCAATAGTTCCTCCTGCAGATATGGTGTCCATTCCCAGATCATCACAAAGATAGTTTAGGTACTGGACATCTTCAATATCATCTACTAAACAGTTTGCCCCCAGCATCCCGATAGTCTCGTATTCAGGGCCATCGAGGTAAGTTCCATATTTTTTTGCAAAGGTATAATTCGCGCAGTTTAGTGGGCACGCAAAACAGGCCCTATCCCTAATTACTATCTTTTCCCGCATGAGCTCCGGAGCTAAGTTCTTCTCGCCGTCATAGACTCCAAAATAAAAATTCTTGGTGGGTAGTACTCCCATCCCCTGGCACCAATCAGTGATATCTGTAGTGCCATACTGACGGAAGCGTCTGAAATATGGATGGGTCGTAATATGCTTCAAGGCTTCTTTAGAAATGCCAATGAGCGTGTTGGCGTCAAAAAGAGGAATTCCTTTGGTGCCGTGAATGGCAATGGCTTTAAGGCCTTTGGCACCCATGACCGCCCCCATTCCACATCGGCCAGCTTGGCGGCCAAATTCATGGTTTATATTGGCAAAATGGACTCGGTTTTCTCCAGCGGGTCCAATAGTAGCAATCTGAAATTCTTCGCCAAGTTCTTGCTTCAACAATTTCTCCGTTTCCAGTGCCCCTTTGCCTTGATAATTCTTGGCATCTCTGAGCTCCACTTGTTCATCATCAATGAAGAGATATAGAAGCTCTTCTGATGCCCCATCTAAAATTATCATGTCGTAACCAGCGTACTTCAACTCAGCCATTATTTGCCCACCCAAATTACTATCTCCATAGCCACCAGTGAGAGGAGATTTGGCGGCAAAGATGATTTTTGCCGCACTTGGCCAAAAAGTCCCAGAAAGTGGCCCAGAAGCAATGATCAATTTATTCTTCGGCCCGAGTGGATCAATTCCATGGGGGACCTCTTCATAAAGTACTTGAGCAGCGAACCCTCTGCCGCCAATCCATTCTCTGGCCAATAGAGGGTTTAACTCCTCTTTCTCTATAACCTTTTTGGTCAAGTTGATCCGAAGAACCTTTCCGCCATAACCGAACATATTCCTACCTCCAAGCGATGGCCTCAGCGGCGCAAACTGCCACACATTCTCCGCAAAGATCGCACTTAATGGGATGATTAAGGTCTTTATGAGTAAAGAGAACTTCTAAAGGGCATTCCTGAATGCAAAGGCCGCAAAAATTGCACTTACTTGGCTCTATAAAAAAAATACCTTCTTTTTCGTAGATAGCGACGTTTGGGCAAACTTCCCTGCACTTTCCACATTGATGGCAAAGCTGAATTTCAAATGTACCTGGCTCAGGAAACTTTCTTTTTATCCGGATGGCTGATTTTTTGGGGTTGTTTTCTTGAAAATGAGTAAGGGCACAAATTAGCTCACAAAGAGAACAACCGGTGCATTTTTCAGAATAAGTGGACAAAGCTTTCATAAAAAACTCCCTTCTAAGGAATCCCTTTTTTGATCCTAAAATTAACTCATGAAATGCTTCGCCAATTCGGCAACTATTTGGGAACTTCGCTTAGCCTTTGATTGAATATCACGGTTTATGAGCTTTGGCCAGGAATTACTAAATTTGAGGCTCGAATGACTAAGTTATAAGAAAAAGCAAAAAATTTAAATATGCTATTTAACTCCATTCCGCTTATTAACTTTCTATTCTTTGGTGTTAAGTCCCCGATGTCGTATCAAGATCATTCATTCAGTTAATCTATAAAGACAACGGTGAGAAAAAATATACTTTCCTATATACATCTTGTCAAGAAATTTGTGGGAGAGAGCTGAAAGTAGCGATTTTGCCCACTTTTCCCTCGCGCCTAATTATAGCGATACAATAGTCGGCACCCAGTAGCTTAAAGCGGAGGCGGAAGTTGAAAGTTGGATTAAAAAAGTTTAAATAATATTTCTCCTCGTAGTTCATTCGCTTGGCTTGTTTATCTCGCTTCTAATCTTTGGCAGGGAATTTATTAATGAGAGCATTAAATGTTTTAATTTTTTTATCAATCATTTTGTAATAGTAAGCTCGAAAGGCGTGGGCCA